>Ga0164290_1001355_pt1 | contig 38638 bp, 32 predicted proteins | sample Micstemetagenome_FD_108782 | JGI IMG/M metagenome (GOLD analysis project Ga0164290, IMG submission 108782) | Contaminated culture microbial community from soil near Moab, Utah, USA - Microcoleus steenstrupii SON62 (Illumina Assembly) | ecosystem: Environmental > Terrestrial > Soil > Soil crust...
AAAACGACCACACCTGGCCCTAAATATGAAAACACCCGCACAGGTGCACCAAACAAAAATCCCGGCCACCTGAGGCAGCCGGGATCTATTTTAAAAACTGTCAACCTATTCTAGGACTATTCATCCCTCCTCTACGTCCAGAAGGAAAAGGGAGCAAAGCCCGATCACCGGAGGACCTTCCCCTCTCCCCCTGGGAGAGGGGCTAGGGGTGAGGGAGCGGGAGTGGGGTGAGGAAGTAGCGGCATGGAGCAGGGCCGCGGGTGAGGAAGCTACCCAATATGCCAGGCACCCGAAGCATCGGCCAAGGCGCCAATGACCAGGCAGGCGCCCTTGCGCGCTGACTCCTGAACTTTGCTTATTGAAAATTCGCCCCGGCAAGCAAGCTCCTGAAAAGCAGCACCTTAGCCAGCCGGCAGGGCAGCGAATTACATTAGATTTATTCTACAGATGAAAACACCGGTTTCACAGGCGGAATCGGGCCTTTCGCCGCATTTGGCTCAGGATGGACGGCGGGACAGGGTAAATTCGGATACGAAATCCGATATCCCAAACGTTAAGCAGAAACTATGAACCTCTTCCTCAGCCTTTCCGTTCTGGTCCTTGCCTGCACCGGCCTTTACATTCAAGATCAGGCAGCTGTTACAGCCCCTGAGGCCCCGCTGCTGGCGAGCATGGTTTCTTCCGACAAGCCCTCCACCAAAGAAGAAAGCAGCGAGACCATTCCCTGGTCGGCACGCCGTATCGTTGGCTGGAGCGACTTCCAGGGAGCGCCGGTAACCGGCACAGAAGCCGTGGCTTCTACCAGCACTACCCTGGGCCTGTCGTACCAGCTGCGCAATGGAGAACTCAGCTTCGAGATCAACTGCACTTTTTCGAAGCCGCATTCCTGGGGTTCGCTGAAAACCGAGTATATCCTCGCACACGAGCAGGGTCATTTCGATATTACCGAAATCTGCGCCCGGAAACTGCATCAGGCCTTGCAGGACTATACCTTCAACCGGCGTACCTACAAGACCGACCTTACCAAAATTTACCAGCAGATCGTGGATCTAAAGGAAAACATGCAGGAAACCTACGACCAGGAAACGGACCACAGCCGCCGCAAAAAAGTGCAGGCGGAGTGGGAAGCCCGCATCGACCAGATGCTGGCCGAAACCCAGCCCTGGGCGGCCTATCCCTAAGGTGCCGGTTAGAACGCACGTACCGGCCTTCCCCTTTATCGATTCCGAAAAATCACTCAAACACATGAATCCGCACGGGCACCTGCACCCAGCCCTCCACGGGCATCCAGGCGCCGCTTTCGCGCAGCAGCTGCAGTGCGGCATCCTCCAGGCCAAAGCCGCGGCTTTGTCCGCATATGCCTGCTTTGTAGACCTTTCCGTCTGCTCCGACGGTAAAACGCACCCGGATGAGGTAGATTCCGGGCTTCATCCCCTGCCTTGCAGCAGCCATTCCAGCCTGAACCAGAAGAGCAGAACGGCTGCTATATCGGGGCCAGGTTTCCAGGCTCAGCAGTTCGGGTTCACCCGCAGGAACAGGACTTGCCTGTGCTGCATGGTTTCCGACTGAGGTCAGTTGCAGGGATGTGTTTTCTGATTGGGCCTGAACAGCCAGGCTGAAGGCCAGCAGGCAGAGGGTTGTAAGGTGTTTCATGTCGTACAGGTTAGCTACAACCCATACTGATCAAATAATGTGCGGGAAAAATGCGCTTTCGTATCAGCTCATGAATGGGGCGGGAATTGCTCAGCCGGGCAACCAGCTGATGGAAACCGTCTCCAATAATCAGCTAATCAAAACAATCCGAATAACTGTGCATCGATCAGGTTCACGATCTTTCCGAAGTCTTCGGGGCGTTCCCCAAACTTGTTTTCGTCGCCGTTGATGATCAGCAGGGGGCCTTCCTGGTAGCCATCGATCCACTTGTTGTAATATTCGTTCAGCCGCTTGAGGTAATCGAGGCGGATATTCTCTTCATACTCCCTGCCCCGCTTCTGGATCTGACCAACGAGCGTGGGCACGGAGCACTGCAGGTAGATCAGCAGGTCGGGAGGCTGCACCATGCTCTTCAGTGTCTGGAAGAAAGTGAAGTAGTTGTCGTAGTCGCGCTTGGTCATCAATCCCATCTCGTGCAGGTTCGGAGCAAAGATGTGCGCATCTTCATAGATCGTGCGGTCCTGGATGACTGTTTCCGTACCGCGCTGGATATCGATGAGCTGCCGCAGGCGTCCGTTCAGAAAGTAGATCTGCAGCGGAAAGCTCCAGCGGGGCATGTCTTCGTAAAAATCGTTCAGGTATGGATTATCATCCACGTCCTCGAACTGCGGGATCCAGCGGTAATGCTTGCTGAGCATTTCGGTGAGCGTGGTCTTGCCGGCGCCGATGTTTCCGGCGATGGCAATATGCTTGGGCTTTTTGTTCGACATAAATGGGCGATGCGGGAGTGTGGCGGCTCCCAAATTAGGGCAAGGAAGTGAATTCGGAGAAATTATTTCAGGTAGTCGAGACCAACGAGACGGCGGGCTTCACGGATCGTTTGTTGGGCGCTCTCCCGGGCCTGTTCCGCGCCACGTGTCATCACCCGGCGCAAATAGTCGGTATCCCTCCGCAGCTCCACGGCCCGCTCGCGAATCGGGCGGATAAAGGAAATCATGTCTTCAGCGATCTGCTTTTTCATATCGCCATAACGGATCGCGGCGTTGTTGAAATCGGCCCGGTATTGCTCCACTACCTCCGGCGCGCTCACCAGGGTCATGATCTGGAAAATATTACTAATGTAATCCGGCATCTCGCTGTTGGGTTCAATCGGACCACTGTCGGTCTTAGCCTTCATCACCTTTTTGCGGATCAGTTCATCGTCGTCGGCCAGGTAGAGGGTGGCGTTCTGGTTCTCGCTTTTGCTCATTTTGCCGGCGCCGTCCAGACTGGGCACTTTTACCAGGTCGTCGCCGAAGTTGAAGGCCTGCGGCTCCGGGAAGAGGTCGCCATAGCGATGATTGAAACGCTGGGCGAAGTTGCGGGCCATCTCGAGGTGCTGTTCCTGGTCTTTACCCACCGGAACATAAAGGGCCCGGTGGATGAGAATGTCGGCCGTCATCAACACCGGATAGGTCAGCAGGCCGGCGTTCACGTTGTCGGGCTGCGCGCGGGCCTTGTCTTTGAAGGTTGTGGTCTTTTCGAGTTCTCCCTTGTAGGCCAGCATATTGAGCAACAGGTACAGCTCGGCGATCTCCGGAACGGCGCTCTGGCAATACAGGGTCACCTTCTCCGGGTCAAGTCCGGCCGCGATGTTCTCGGCCAGCACGTTCAGCACGCTGTTCTGCAGCTCTTTGGTATCGGGATGCGTTGTCAGGGCGTGCCAGTCGGCCACGAAGAAAAAGCAGTTGTATGCTTCCTGCATCCGCACATAGTTGCGCATGGCACCAAAATAGTTGCCCAGGTGCAGGTTGCCGGTGCTCCGGATACCGCTGACGACGATCGGTTTGCTCATAAAATTCTGTTGGAGCGCGAAGATAGAAGCAAAATGCGGGTTTAGGAGGTTTAGATAGCTTAGGAGATTTAGATGGTTCGGTCGACTCCGGGTGTGGCAGCCGCTGTGCTGCGCGGAACAGGAAAGGCCCATTCCCCAACCTCCCAAAACCTCCCAACACCCCTCAAAACCCAAACCCCCTAAACCCCCTAAATCTCCTAAACCATCTAAACCTATCTTTACCCCATGCAAGGCATCATTCACCTCGACGACATCCGCAAAAACTACTTTCTGGGCAAGCAGGTCATCGAAGTGCTGAAAGGCATTTCGCTGGAAATCTTTAAAAACGAATACGTGGCGCTGATGGGCCCCTCCGGTTCGGGCAAGAGCACCCTGATGAACATTCTTGGCTGTCTCGACACACCTACGGGAGGAAACTACGTGCTGAACGGGAAGGATGTCAGCCGGATGAGCGATAATGATCTGGCCGATGTACGCAACAAGGAGATCGGGTTCGTGTTCCAGCAGTTCAACCTGCTGCCACGCCTCACCGCGGTGGAGAATGTGGCCCTGCCCCTCGTTTATGCGGGTATTCCGAAAAAGCAACGCATCGAAAAGGCGCTGCATGTGCTCGATATGGTGAGCCTGGCCGACCGCAGCCATCACAAGCCCAATGAAATGAGCGGCGGACAGAACCAGCGTGTGGCGATCGCCAGGGCCCTCGTGAACGATCCCGCAATGATCCTTGCCGACGAGCCCACCGGAAACCTCGACACGAAAACCTCTTATGAAATCATGGAGATTTTCGGCAAAATCCACGCTTCGGGTAATACCGTCGTCCTGGTAACCCACGAAGAAGACATTGCTGCTCATGCCCGCCGGGTCATCCGTCTCCGCGACGGCGTCATCGAAAGCGATAAGATGACACAGGCAGCGAGCCGGGTTTGATCTTGAAACAGGTCAGGGCTGATGCGTTGACTGAAGGGTTGATGATTGGAGAGGGATGCCTGCTTTGAGCGATCCTGATGCCCGAACAAATAGCCCCGCCCGCTTGTATAGCCACCACAATCCGCCAAAACATCTTTCCATCTCAACCTATCAACCAATCAACTTTTCAAGCTATCAACTTCATGAAAATCTATACCAAAACCGGCGACAAAGGCACTACGGCACTGATCGGCGGCACCCGCGTTCCCAAGTCGCATCTCCGCATTGAAAGCTACGGCACGGTCGACGAACTCAATTCCTGGATCGGTGTGTGCCTGGACCATATCACCGATGAAGCCTCGCGCAACACACTGCGGGAGATTCAGGACCGCCTGTTTACGGTTGGTTCCGCACTGGCCTGCGATCCGGAGAAAGAGCCGAAGCTGAAGATCCCCGACCTGCATGCCCATGATGTGGAGTTTCTGGAAAAAGAAATCGACCGCATGAACGAAATCCTGGAGCCGATGCGGGCATTTATCCTTCCGGGCGGAACGCCCGGCGCATCTTTTCTGCACGTGGCGCGCTGTGTTTGCCGCCGTGCCGAACGTCTGTGTGTTTCCCTGCAGGAAGTTGACCAGGACCTGGAAGTACTGATCCTGCAATACCTCAACCGCCTGAGTGATTACCTGTTCGTGCTGGCGCGCTATGCAGGACACCTTGCCGGCGTGGAGGAGATCAAATGGAAACCGAGAGTTTGATGTACGGACATGACCAAGTGCAGATGTGCCGATATGCCGATATGACGATGTGCCGATATGACGACCTGCCGATATGACGATGTGCCGAGTGGTGTAGAAATAGGTGTTAACGCATCTGCACATCAGCTAATCTGCACATCAGCACATCAGCTAACCACCTTCCCGTCTTTCATACTCACCACCCGATCGCTCAGTTGCGCCAGTTCTTCGTTGTGGGTCACGATCAGAAAGGTTTGGCCCAATTCCTTGCGCAGGCGGAAGAACAGGTCATGAAGGTCGCGGGCATTGGCCGAGTCGAGGTTGCCTGTGGGCTCGTCGGCAAAAACGACGTCGGGTTCATTGATCAGCGCACGGGCAATGGCCACACGCTGCTGCTCTCCTCCGGATAATTCGGACGGTTTATGATGCAGACGGTGCCCCAGTCCGAGCAGGCGCAGCAATTCTTCCGCACGCTGCTGCACCTGTGCCTTGCCTGCACCGCGTATCCATCCGGGCACGCACACATTCTCAAGCGCGGTAAACTCCGGAAGCAGGTGGTGAAACTGGAATACGAAGCCAATGCGCTGGTTCCGGAAATCAGCCAGGGCTTTCCCGGACAGACTCTGTGCTTCCTTTGGCAGGTAGCGGAACCGGCTGTCGGTGACGGTGGTACCGGCCAGCGCATCATGCCAGCCCGCAGGCCGGCCGGAAAGAAAACTCAGTCCTTCCAGTAAACCGAAGGGAAGCACACGCGCTAGTGAGCGGAGCAAGGCATCGGTGAAAGAGGGCTTGAGAGGCATATTGCCCTTGATGACCCGGCAGCCGGTGAGCAGTTTGCCCAGGGTAGCTCCCGTTAGTGTTTCCAGGGAGGTGTAATAGGTAATCAGCATAAGAAAAGCCAGTCCGTAGTTGAGCAGGCTTCCGGGCAGCACCAAAACGCCGGCAGCTGCAAGCAGGGCATAAAGGGCATAGTTCAGGACCAGAACAATGGACACGTCGGTGATCATATGAATCAGCCGCTTCCACCAGGCTGCCGGCAGCAGCAGCTCGCGACTGCCCGAAATGGTAACGCCGCTGATGGCTACCTGCCCCTGATCGGCCTCATCGAGCGTACCTAAGATGTGCAGCAGGGTAGATTTACCGGAGCCCGAGGGCCCTACGATGCTGACAATCTCTCCCTTCCGGACATCGATATCGACCCCTTTCAGCACTTCCAGCGCACCGAAGCGCTTATGTATATTTCTTGCGGTCAGAATTGCCATCGGCTCAAAGATAGTTGGGCCTGCGGTGCCTGAGGTCAAACTTCGAACATAAAACTCCGAACCGCTCCCGCTTAACTGGCTGCCTGTTGGAAAATTCAAACATCCCCTTACATTTGCGGAAATTTCCGCGCCGTCAGCTTAGATAAAGGATTGATTGGCATAGAAATTATTCCTCCATTTCCAACAACTTATAAAACGCTATACCCATGTTCTGGACACTCGAACTGGCCTCCTACCTGGAAGACGCTCCCTGGCCGGCCACCAAAGACGAGCTGATCGATTATTCCATCCGCTCCGGCGCGCCCATTGAAGTGGTGGAGAACCTGCAGGAACTGGAAGACGAAGGTGAGGTGTATGAAAGCATCGAAGATATCTGGCCCGACTATCCATCGCAGGAAGACTTCCTGTTCAACGAAGACGAGTATTGAACTGCTGCAAACTGATTGAAAAGGCCGCCTGCGGGCGGCTTTTTCGTGCCCGCACGGTATGTCAATTATTTCTTAAATGCGAAGGCGAGGCTAGGGCTCTTCGGAAATTGTTTGCACTTTCGAACCGGAAAACACCACCCCTATTTGAAAAACACCACTTTTCTTTTCGCCTGAACCACTCCGCAGAAATACGGATATCCTCTATAATCAGTGCGTATGAAAACCCGCAAAACCAGGGGCTTCAGCACGGAAAGCAGATGGAGCATGGCCGTCGATTGTATCTTCGGCCTCTTTGAACTGATCCTTTCCTGCATCTGGTAAGCCCAAAAAAGCCGCTCGCAATGCGAGCGGCTTTTTCATCAGATGGTAGTGAAGATTCCTGCGTTGCCGACCACCTGTCAATTTCTCATCACTCATCATTCATCACTCATCATTGCTCATCGTGCCGATCACCGCTTCGCTCACCCCGGTAAAGCTGAAGCCGCCATCATGAAACAGGTTCTGCATGGTGATGTAGCGAGAAAGGTCGCTGAACAGGAAGGTGCAGTAGTTGGCGCAGTCTTCGGCGCTGGCATTACCCAGCGGACTCATCTTCTCGGCATAGTCGATAAAGGCGTCGAAACCCTTTACACCGCTGCCGGCGGTCGTGCGGGTGGGCGACTGCGAAATGGTGTTGACGCGTACTTTGTTGCGCACACCATAATGATATCCAAAACTGCGGGCGATGTTCTCGAGCAGGGCCTTTGCATCGGCCATTTCGTTGTAGTCGGGGAAAACGCGCTGGGCAGCGATATAGCTGAGCGCCACCACAGATCCCCATTCACTGATCGCGTCCATATCCCAGGCAGTCCGCAGCACACGGTGCAGGCTCATGGCCGAAATATCGAGTGTCTTCTGGTTCCACTCGTAGTTCATGTCGGTGTAATGCTTGCCCTTGCGCACATTCAGGCTCATACCGATGGAGTGCAGCACGAAGTCGATCTTACCGCCGAAGTGGTTCATCGATTCTTCGAACAGCTTTTTCAGATCATCCATGTTGGTTACATCGGCACCGATCACCGGGGCCCCGGTCATTTCCGCAAGCTTATTGATCTCGCCCATACGCAGCGCCACCGGAGCATTGGTGAGCACGATCTGAGCGCCCTGCTCGTGGCACTTGATTGCCGTTTTCCAGGCGATCGACTTCTCGTCGAGGGCGCCGAAGATGATGCCTTTCTTGCCGGCCAGGAGGTTATTTACCATAAGAGTTGAAGGTTTAATGCGGCCGGACAGGAAAGACCTGCGCCAACAGCCACACAAATATAAACGTATAGACAAAAGCCATCGCCACACTTATGGCTGCGTAGTATAAAAAGCGCGAAAACGAACGCCGCGGCTGCAGTATGCGCATCAGCCACTGATTCAAAACCAGGCAGGGAGGGTGATCAGGAGAATAAGACCGAGGAAGAGCATGAGCGAATGGGGGAAATGGGATAATGGGGTATTGGGTATTGGGTATTGGGTATTGGGAATTAGGAATTGGGTATTGGGAATTAAGGAAAAAAGCTGAAGGCTATGAGGTAGCAAAAACACAACACCCGCCATTTACAGCATCATGTTGAAATTACCGGCACCGGAAACACCGGCAAGGCCCAGGACCTAAACCCAATTCCAAATACCCAACTCCTACCTGCAGACAGCTCCTACTACCCGCTGCTCAATTCATCACCATTTCGCGGGCATTTTCGAGGGCGGCGGCAGTGGGCTTCTCGCCGCTGAGCATCTGGGCAATGGCCACAATGCGTTCATCGGTGCTGAGAATGCGGATGGCCGTTTTGACGGCGTCGTCGACCACGGTCTTGTGTACGAAGAAATGCCGCTGCCCCTTCCCGGCAATCGGCGGCTGGTGCGTAATGCAGATCACCTGCCGGGCATCAGCAAGATCTTTCAGGATGATACCTACCTGCTTGGCAGCCTCACCGGAAATACCGGTGTCGATCTCGTCGAAAATCAGGGTGGGCAGGTTCATGGAAGTAGCTACCAGCGACTTGATGCAAAGCATCAGGCGGCTCAATTCACCACCGCTGGCCACCTTGCGCAGGGGCTGAAACTGGTTGCTCTTGTTGGCATCAAACAGAAATTCGATTTCATCAAGGCCGTGTTCTTTCAGCTCCTGTGTGGCAAACACAGAAACCTTGATCCGGGCATTGGGCATTCCCACCTGTGCCAGCATGACATTGACCCGTTGCTCCAGTCCGGCAACCTCTCCCATGCGCGCTACCGAGAGCTTTCCGGCAAGGTCGAAGGCCGCTGCTTCCAGCGAGGCCACGATTTTGCGGGCTGCTTCAATTTCGTTGTCGATATTCAGCACGGCCTCCAGCTTCCTACCAAGCTCCTGTTGCATCTGCAGCAATTCACGGGTGGTTTGCACGCCGTGCTTCTTCATCAGTTTATAACCGAGCGACAGCCGCTCGTTGAGCTGTTCGATAGTAGCCGGATCGGAATGCACCTGGGCACCGATGCGATCCAGCTCGCCGGCAATATCCTGCAGTTCGATATAGGCCGACTCCAGGCGCTGCTGCAACCCGGGCAGATCGGCATGGAGCTCGCGGAAAGGCTGCAAGGTACTGGCCATGCCGCGCAGGCAACGAATAAGGGGCGTCTCTCCTTCTTCCAGTTCGTAAACGGCCTTGCTGAGGGCATTCTTGATCCCTTCCGCATTGGTCTGCAACTTCAGTTCCTGTTCGATGTCTTCCAGTTCGTTCTCCCTGAAACCTGCTTCTTCCAGTTCGGTGTATTGAAACTGGTGGTAATCGAACTCGCGGGCAAACTGCGCCTTCTGCTCTTCGAGGCGCCCGAACTCGCGGTGTGCCTGCTGCAGGCGCTGAAATAGTTGCCCGTATTGCTTCAGCCGATCGCGGTTGCCGGCAAGGGCATCGAGCACCTGGCGCTGAAAATCACGCTCCCCCAGTTCGAGCGTATCGAACTGCTGGTGCAGGTCTACCAGCAATGAACTGAGCTGGTTGAGCTGGGCCAGGTTAACCGGCGTATCGTTCACGAAGGCGCGGCTTTTCCCGCTCGGGGCAATTTCGCGGCGCACGACCAGTTCCTCCTGCACATCCAGCTCCTGCTCCTGAAGAAACTGCTGCACGGCTTCATCCAGACTATCGGTACTGAAGACACCCTCTACCACACATTTGCGTTCGCGGTTGAGCAGGGCTCCTGCATCGGCCCGGCGGCCCAGGATCAGTCCCAGGGCACCCAACAGGATCGACTTTCCGGCGCCGGTTTCGCCGGTGATGATGTTCAGGTTGCGGGAGAAATCCACTTCCAGCTGGTCGATGATGGCGTAGTTCTGTATCGAAAGTCGGGATAGCATAGTGAGACAACAAAATAACGGAAAATGCAGGGAAGCAAGGGATGGAGCGGGCCAAAAAATGACAAATTTTTTAGCAGAAAGCGCTCCGTCAGGAGCGCAAGCTCTTTAACGAACAAAGACCGCCCGGAGGCGGTCTTTGTCAGACGATGAAATGAAGCATCACTTCACTTCTACCGAATCAGCGAGCTCGCTGTCGACCAGGATGCGGCCGCAGTTCTCGCAAACCATCACCTTCTTGCGCTGCTTGATCTCGCTCTGCTTCTGGGGCGGGATGGCATAGAAGCAACCGCCACAGGCGTCGCGCTCCACCGGCACCACGGCAAGTCCATTACGGTAGTTGGAGCGGATTTTCTCATAGGAGGTGAGGAGGCGGGGATCCACACCAGCGCGCGCCTTCTCGGCGTCCTGGCGGAACTCGGTCTCCTCCTGCTCGGTGGTGGAGATGATCTTCTCCAGCTCGCCCTTCTTGGCATTCAGCGCACCTTCCTTATTGGCGAGGGCTTTTTTCGCCTTTTCGAGGGCGATAGCCTTCTCGGAAATTTCTTCCTTCGCGTCCTTGATATGCTTTTCGCAGAGCTTCACTTCGAGCTGCTGCATTTCGATTTCCTTGTTGATGGCCTCGAACTCGCGGTTGTTCTTCACATTCTCGCTGTCCTTCTCATACTTCTTGATCAACGCTTCGGCCGTTTTGATCGCCTCCTGCTTCTGGGAGATGAATTCGGTGATGCCGTTGATCTCTTCCTCAATGCGGAGCTGACGGGCATGCAGACCCTGGATCTCGTCTTCGAGGTCGGCTACTTCCATGGGCAGCTCTCCTTTCAGGATGCGGATCTCGTCGAGCTTGGAGTCGATCTTCTGCAGATGCACCAGGGCGGACAGCTTTTCTTCTACCGAGTATTCTTTTACGTTTGCCATGAGCGGGTATCGCGTTTACGGTTAATATTCTCTCCTGCCGGCGCCTCATCCCATAAAGTAGCGGAGGGGGTTGGTGACCACCGACGTTTTGAGGACGGCAAAGGTAGGGAATTTTCGGAGGATCAGGTCACGGAGCAGGTCGATGGTGAACTGCTCGCTCTCCCAGTGGCCGATATCTGCGAGCACCATCCCTCCTTCCGCATCAAAAAACTCGTGGTATTTGACGTCGGCCGTCACAAAAGCATCGGCGCCGGCCCGCAGGGCATTCCCGATCAGGAAAGAGCCGGCTCCTCCGCAGACCGCGACCCGCTGCACCGGCCGCCCGCGCAGGGGCGTATGGCGCACAACGGTCAGTCCAAATGCCTCCTTCAGGCGGCGCAGAAACACCTCCTCCGGCTCCGGCTCCGGCAGGGTGCCGATCAGGCCGGCGCCGATACCGAAGTGCACGTTCTCCATCGCAAAAATGTCATAGGCTACCTCTTCATAAGGATGGGCCTCAATGAGCGCCTTTACCACCTGGTCTTCGAGGTAAAACGGAAAAATGATCTCGATCTTGGTCTCGCGCTCCTGGTGCTGCTGCCCCACGGCACCCACATAAGGATCGGCGCCTTCCTCCGCTTTGAAGGTTCCGGTACCCTCCGTATTGAAGCTGCATTCGGAATAATTGCCGATATGCCCCGCACCGGCGGCGAACACCGCATTACGAACCGTTTCGGCCTGATCGTTGGGTGCAAAGGTGATCAGCCGCCGCAACATCCGTCCTTTTGGCGCCAGCACCCGGGTTCCACCCAATTGCAGCGCATCGGCCATCCGGCGGTTGACACCCATCGCCACATTATCGAGGTTGGTATGACAGGCATAGATGGCGATATCCGCTTTGATGGCAGCGATCAGCGCCTTCTCGATATAGTTCTTTCCGTTGATGCGCTTCAACCCCCTGAACACGATGGGGTGATGGGCCACCACCAGGTTACAGCCCCGCTCCTTCGCCTCCGCAATCACTTCCGGCGTAGCGTCGAGGGTACAAAGCACACCGGTACAAATCCAGTTCCGGTCGCCGGTAATGAGCCCGGCGTTATCGTAGTCTTCCTGCAGCTCGGGGGCGGCGAAGCGCTCGAGCCCGGTAAGGATGTCGTGGATCTTCATACAGGAAAGCTAAAGAATATCGAATAACGAATATCGAACAAGGAATATCGAATATCGAAGGATGAATGCGGGGAAGCCGGCAGCGGCGGGTATGGGCATGCCGTTTATATATTTGGCATATGGGCGCGCCGCATTTTGTTACCACATTACTTTCCCTGCTCAAAAACGATCATAGCCGCAGCATCGAGTCGGTGCAGCAGCAACGTGCCCGCAGGCGCCGCAACCGTTTGTTCTGGGAAGGAACAAAGGACTGGTTTCAGATTCTGGTGGGCGTGCTGTCGGCCGGCTTTGGGCTGAAAGGATTCCTGATCAAGAATGGCTTCATTGATGGCGGCGCCATGGGCATTTCCATGTTGACCCAACTGGAAACAGGATGGTCGCTATCAGTGCTCATCATCGTTATCAACCTGCCTTTCGTGCTGCTGGCCTGGAAGACCATCAGCGCCAGCTTCAGCCTGCGCAGCATTGTTGCCATTGGCCTGCTGGCGCTGGCAGTAGCCGTAATTCCTTACCCGGTAGTCACCAACGACAAAATCCTGGTAGCGGTATTCGGCGGTTTCTTTCTAGGCGCCGGCATCGGCATGAGCATCCGCGGTGGCGGCGTCATCGACGGCACCGAAGTGCTGGCCATTTACCTTAACCGCCGGAGTATCTTATCCGTCGGCGACTTCATCCTGCTCTTCAACATCATCATCTTCTCCATAGCGGCCCTGCTTCTGAGCGTAGAAACGGCGCTTTATTCCATCCTCACCTACCTGGCAGCCTCCAAAACCGTCGACTTCATCCTCGAGGGTGTCGACGAATTCACGGGGGTTACCATCATCTCCGTCAAAAGCGGCCAGATCACCGACCTCATTCAAAACCGGCTCGGACGCGGACTCACCATCTACCAGGGCAAGAAAGGCGTGGGCAAGCGGGGCGAATCCGCCAATACAACCGACATCATCTTCACCGTTGTGAGCCGTCTCGAAGTGGGCCGCCTTACCGCTGAAATCGAGCTGATCGACCGCAATGCCTTCATCGTCATGCATCCCGTAAAAGACGCGCACGGGGGATGGGTAAAGAAAAAACCACTGAAAAAGATCAAGAGCGGGGGGCCGGAGGGTCCTTTCTCCGGTTCAGCCAGAAACCCAGACTGAAACTACCGGCCGGCGTAAAGCCGCTCGTGGTCTCATTATAGAATGCTCGCGTATTGAGGAAGTAATAACCTACACCCAGTGCGAAATTGAGGCTGAACCGCTTCGGGTAGTTACGCTGCATGCCCCAGAGCGCTGCGATGATCGTGGCGGAACGTTGCCCGCCGGCATCGGCAAACAGGCCCTCGTAGCGCTGATCGCGCCACCAGGAAACGGAAGTCATCGCCGTTAGATAATTCAGGCTGTTGCAGGCCGTTCGCTTCCCCTTCTTCGTACGCGCCTCATAGTTGTAATAATATCGATAGCCGATGCTTACATAAGGATTCAGGTCGAAGGCCGCCTCCGAACCCTGGGAACTCGAGTACGAGTAAGAGGCCGAAACACCCAGACCACCTTCTGCGGCAAGCGACTGAAGACGGCCTATACGCTTTTCGTAGGAGAGACCGGGTGCCAGAAAGGTAGCACGGGTAACATCGGTGATATCGCCCTTCTCCTGGGCACAGGCGAAGGAAAGGCTACCGAATAATACCAATCCGGACAGGAACAACTTTCTCATAGTGGCAGTTTTAGCGGTTTAACTTGTGTGGCAGGCAAAGGTGGCAATATAACCAGGAACTAAAAAAACAAAAGCCCGGCACTGCATCGGTCAACTATTCTCCGGTCTTGTACAGCTGATTGAACAAAAGGCGGTACGTTCCCTGCGCCTGCCCGCGGAATAGAATCTCCGGGCCAAAAGCGAAGAGCTTTCCCTTGCCTACGCGCGCTTCGAAAGCAGCGACGGCGTCTTTGAGGTAGGATTGACCCCAGGCCCAGCCACTACGCAGTGTCCGGCTATTGTCGAACCACAGCAGCGGCCGCAAGGAACCGGTAGCAACTGCATCCGCCGACAGCATAAATACGGGACTACGCGCAAAAAGCACGTAAGGTCTGCGGGGCATGCCCCAGGCCGCAGGCGTCGTCGTATCGGCAACCGCTTCCAGGATGCTACCGGGGATGTAGAACTTCTCGGCCGGAAGCGCCCGTTCTTCACCATTAACCAGTTCCGTAAGCGCATTGTGCACCGGCAGCTTCAGGTGATAAGCGAGTTGTGTGGCGCTACCGATTGCAGCAATGGAGCCGCCGTCCTCCAGGAAGCGGCGCAGTGCGGGCATGCTGCTATCCGCCGTGAACCGCCCCAGCATCGCATGAAACTCCTGCGGAATGTCGTCGGGCCTCGGGCCGCCCGCCGTGCTCCGGCTGCCGGGTGCAGGAACGGTGCCTGTAACAAACAGGATGAGGTCGAAGCGCTCGCTCAGGTTGCCGCGGTCAATGTCGTTGGCGTAGATACGCGCCGCCGGGAAGCCGTACTGCTCCAGGATCCAGCGCGCCCAACCCGATGGCTCGGAGCCGCCATAGTTCTCGAACAGGGCAATGCGCAGGGGACGTATCTTTTGCAGTTGGGCAGGCCGGCCGGAAACCGCCAGGGCACGCACGCCGTTGGCCCGGGCCAGCTTTTCGAGCTGGGGGCGTGCTTTTGCGGGCACAAAGAAACTACCCGCGGGGGCATCACCGCGGCCTGTAGAAATACGGTGCACTTCCACTCCTGAGCGGAGCAACTCATTCACCACCGTATACGAGTGGTTAACATCGGATCGTAGCAGGAAGCCCGTGCCGCCCTTCCCGGCGATGCCGCCCGCTGCAGCCTGTAAAGCACCGTAAGGGAGGGCTTCAAATGGGCCGTCAAATGCATCCGGAATACGGTCGAAGCGGATACCCATCGTGAAGGCGGGCGTCCATCCGGCGGCATCATAGGGCGGCACCGGCGGACCTCCGGGATACTGAAAGTCGTTAGGATGATCCTGCGGCTCGAACATATCGCGCACATGCGGCCGGTAGGCCTGCGCGGTGAACACGACAAAGGAACCTTCGGGATAGCTTTTCCCGTTGACCGTAAAACTACGGGTTGCGCGGTGCACCTTCACACCGCTGTACAAAAGGGCATTCACCAGCTTTGTAGCGGTTGGCCAGTCGGCCTGGTCGGAGGGGATGATATAGCCCCGGGCATCGCGCAGGGTCGGATCGCGAAACACCTGGTCGTAGTAACGTGCGGGTACCGTATCGCCGCGGGGCACTTCATTGCGGGCACGCAGATCCTGCTTCCAGGCATTGCTTACCGAGTCGATCAGCCGGGGGGTCAGGCTCCAGTTGTCGCGGCTGCCCGCCTCGATCGAATTGCGGCCCATACGCCAGATGTTGAAGAGCAACTGGTCTTTGTGGCGCACGGCATAGTCGAGCACGGCATAGTTCAGGGATACCGAATAGTCGATGGATCTGCGGAAGGTCCAGTCTTGTGGTGTTACAGGATTGGGCGTTGCCCAGTTGGGAACCAGCCGCGAAGGCACCAGCGGCACTTTCGAAGGCGCCGGATCTCCAATGATTTCAGTGAGGATGCCGATGCTGTTGTGGAAATACGGTGTCGTGCGCAGGCCGCCGTTCCACCAGGTCGAAAACACCGAACCTGCCCGCTGGGTGTAGCCCGGTTTGCCTTCGGCGTTGAGGCGGTTGTTCATGGCCGCTCCTACCGCATCGAGGCTGGTCACCAGCAGCGGGTCGTATACAAAGTTGAAGGGGTCCCGGTAGGGCGGCCCGGCCAGCACCGAGCCGGCTGGCCCGGTCTGGTGATGGTTGTAGATGATCTGCGGACACCATTCCACGTACTGCTGCCGGCTGATGTTCTGCGACTCCTTCATGTTCATCATAAAGAAATCGCGGTTGTTGTCGTGTCCCACGTACTTCTGGTATTGCCGCGGCAGGTTGCGGTAGGAGCGTTTCTCCGGCACCGGGTTGCGCATATACCAGTTGCCGACCAGTTCGTGGCCGTCGGGATTCACATGCACGAAGAGGATGATGGCGTCGCGCAGGATACGCCGGGTTTCGGCATCCTCGCGGCTTACGAACTGCCAGACGCTTTCGATCAGCTGATGCGGGCTTACGGTTTCGGTGGCATGCAGTCCACCATCGATCCAGACCACCGCCTTCCCTTCGCTTGCGAGCGCGCGGGCTTCTGCTTCCGGCACTGCAGCACGGGCCAGCAGCTGTGCGATCTCCTTGTAGCGCTCCAGCCGTGCGAGGTTTTCAGGATCCGAAACGATACACATCCACTGGCGGCGGCCTTCCTCGGTCGGACCGATATCGACCAGGCGCATGCGCGGTGAAACCGCCAGTTTCCGGAAATAGGCTTCCGTCTGGGTATAGTTGGTGAGATGGTAATTGTCGCCGATCGAAAAGCCGAAGTGCTCTTTCGGTGCGGGAAGTTTCTGGGCACGGACAAGCAGCATACCGAAAAGCGGCAGCAACAGCAGCAAACGTTTCATGGGTTGGGTTTAAACCGGTAAGGCGGAAAATTCGGGAAAAAACGCTTCCCATCCACATACCTTACAGGAATGTTCGGGTTTGACGGCCGGGTGGTAAATTGGCAGCGAAATACGCCGACTGAATACCTTCTTCCCTTTCTTATCAGGCTGCCGGCCAACAAACGAATAGAACAATAAACTAATAATCCGATAAACCAACGACCTCCTCATGTCCGCCTACAACACCTATGTCACCCGCCTGCAACGCATCGCCGATATCCGTTCCGCTTCAGCCGTTTTGCAGTGGGACCAGGAGACCTACATGCCTGTTCAGGGAGCGCATTTCCGGGGTCAGCAGATCAGTACGCTGTCGGAACTGGCACATGAGCTCTTCTCGGCTCCGGAATTAGGCGCTCTGATGAACGAGTTGCTCAGCAGCAGCCATCTTGATGAACTCCAGCGACGTAACGTGGAGCTGAGCTATGAAGACTACCGGAAGAACCTGAGGTACAGTTCCTCCCTCGTGCGCCGGCTTGCCGACCAGACCAACAAAACCTATCATTCCTGGATCGCGGCGCGCCGGCAGAATGACTTCCGGATCTTTCAAAACGACCTGGCGGCGATGGTGGCCCTGAAGCAGGAAGAAGCGGAGACGCTGGGCTATGAACAGCATCCCTATGATGCGCTCCTGAATGAATATGAAAAGGGCACCACCGTAGCCCAGCTCGACGCGGTCTTCGGCGACCTCCTTCCCCGGCTGAAGGGATTGCTGGATGAAATCTTGTCGCGCCCACCGGCCGACGACTCCTTTCTCCGGCAGCACTTTCCGGCAGACAAACAATGGGAATGGGGGCTTTGGCTGATGGAGCGCCTTGGCTATGATACGGCAGCCGGCCGGCAGGACCGCTCCGAGCATCCTTTCAGCATCAGTTTCAGTGCGCAGGACGTACGCATCACCACCCGGGTGGATGAGAAGGACTTCGCCAACATGACCTGGAGCACGATCCACGAGATCGGCCATGCCCTTTATGAGCAGGGATTACCGGCCAGTGCGTATGGGTTGCCCCTCGGCGAAGCCGCCTCGCTCAGCATTCATGAATCGCAGTCGCGGCTCTGGGAGAACAACGTGGGCCGCAGCCAGGCCTTCTGGGAACACTACCTCCCGGAATTGGCGCGCTTTTTCCCCGACCAGTTCCGGGGTGTGGATGTAGACCGCTTCTTCCGGGGCATCAACAAAGTAACGCCCTCGCTGATCCGGACGGAAGCGGATGAGGTCACGTATCATTTCCATGTATTTATCCGTTATCAGCTCGAGAAAGCACTGCTCGAAGGCAGCCTGGCAGTTGCTGATATTCCGGAATTCTGGAACAGCCAGTACCGGGAATGGCTGGGCATAACGGTGCCCGACGACCAGCGGGGTTGCCTGCAGGACGTGCATTGGAGTCATGGCAGCTTTGGATACTTCCCGACCTACAGCCTCGGAAGCCTGTATGCCGCCCAGTTTTTCGAAGTGGCAGCCCGATCGCTTGCAGGTCTGGACGACCAGCTGCGCCGTGGCGAAACCGCGCCCCTGCTGCATTGGCTGCGCCCCCAGGTGCATGGCCATGGCCGCCGCTACACCAGCGATGAACTCTGCCGCCGCATATCGGCACAATCGTTGAGTAGTGAGTACTTCGTCAGGTACGTCCGACAGAAATACGCCCTCGGCTAAAGGGCCTGACCCCTAACCATGAACCGCCTACTTCTGCTCCTGCTGCTGGCTCTTCCGGCTGCGGGATGTAAAAAGCTGCTGGAAGACCGTGCTACCCAGCAGGCCACCGATATCGTTACCCGTGGCCGGTGGGTGCTTACTGCTTTTTCTACCGGCTCCGAAAATCAGCTTCCCCTTTTCAACGGATACAGTTTTCAGTTTCATGAAAACCAGACGGTAGATGCCTACCGGGAATCGACCCTGGTGCAATCCGGCGCCTGGGTGTATGATCTTGCCGCACGCACGGTAACTCCTCGCTTTGACGGCGCGATCGAGCCGCTTTCCCTGCTCAACGGTACGTGGCAGGTGATTCGCAGTACGGATACGACGGTGGTGGCCGAACAGCCCTCCGGTAGCGTCATTCGAAGACTGGCCCTGCTGAAGAGCAGCTGATCGCGCCCCGCCAACCGGCAATGTGGCTATTCCGCATCACCCTAAAACCCTCCCCTTGAATCCTCGAATATTCCTGCTTCTGGCCCTTTGGGGTTGGTTCGGCCCGGCGGCCGGCCAATCGGTCATTGCCGACTTCGGCTCCGACATCCAACAGGGCTGCTCGCCGATGGTCGTAAACTTCAGCGACCGGTCTACCGGAAACCCCGTAGCCTGGCAATGGGACTTCGGCAATGGATCCACCTCCACGCTCCGTAACCCTTCCGCGACCTTTTTTACGATCGGAAGCTATACCGTGCAATTGACGGTGACCGATGCCAGCGGCGCCACTCATACCGTTACGAAACAAAACTTCATCACCGTACTCAACCCGCCGCGGCCTGATTTCTCCGCAAACAGCACGGAAGGTTGTGCGCCCTCCACCTTCCAGTTTCTCGATGCCTCACAATCTCCCGGCAATACCACGGTCACTTCCTGGTCCTGGGATTTCGGCGACGGCCAGACCGCCACGGGATCCGCGCCCACGCATGTGTACCGGGCAGCGGGCACCTACACCGTAACCTTGTCGGTAACGAACAGCGCAGGCTGCCAGGCCCTGTTTTCCAAACCCAACTATATCAACATCAGCCCCGGGGTGACGCCGCGCTTTCAGGCCTCCGAACCTACCGTGTGCCAGGCACCCGTCAACGTCGTGTTCACCAACAGTTCCGCCGGATCCGGAACACTCTCCTACAACTGGAATTTTGGCGATGGACGTACATCCGCGGAAACCAACCCGGTGCATTCCTACAACAGCAACGGCGACTACCGGGTAGTGCTGGAAGTAACCAGCAGCCTGGGTTGCAGCGACACCACCAGCCGGCTTGTATCGATCGGACGTATCAGCACCGACTTTCTGGTGCCCGAACGCATTTGCCCCGGTATGCCCGCCGACTTCCGCAACAATTCCAGCCCGCGACCGGTATCGTCGCAATGGACCTTTTCGAATGGCCAGACCGACTCCCTGCCTCATGCGCAGGCCACTGTCGAGGCGCCTGGCACCTATACCGTTCAGCTCATCAACTTTTACAGCAACTGCGCTGATTCGGTAACGAAAACCATCAATGTTGCACCCACACCGGTAGCCAGCTTCAGCGTTTCCGACAGCACCCGCTGCCAGCCAACGCTCAATGCCACCTTTCAGCACCCGGCCGAGAACGGGGTGACCTATACCTGGGACTATGGCGATGGCACGACCGGCACAGGGGCCAACCCCACCCATGGTTACAACCGCTACGGAACCTTTAGCGTAACGCTCATTGCCAGCGATGCCAGCGGCTGCAACGACACGCTCACAAGACCGAACCTGATCACCATTCAGCGACCGCTGATCAGCTTTGTGGGGCTGCCCTGGCAGGGCTGCGCTCCGGATACCGTGCCCTTCAAGGCCGATGTGCGCACTTCGGGCTCCGTCACCTCCTGGAGCTGGAATTTCGGCGATGGCAGTCCCAACTCCAACCTGGACTCCACGAGCCATATCTACCCACAAACCGGCACCTACCCCGTTTCGCTGACCATCACCACCAATGAAGGCTGCACCGAAACGGCGACCCTTCCGGCAGGCGTTCGCCTCGGTCCGGCACCGGTGCCCGACTTTACGGCAACACCGCTGTCCGCCTGCGCCGACCCGGGCATCACATTTACCAATCTCTCTTCGAATGCCCTGACCTACAACTGGGACTTCGGGGATGGAACCAACTCCTCTGAAACCAACCCGGTGCATGTATTTGCCGACACCGGCCGGTTTACCATTACGCTGACAGCCATCAACAACGGTTGCCGCGAGAACCTGGTCAAGACCTTTTACGTAACCATCGGAGGATCCGTGTCACGCTTCTCCTGGCGCCCCGATTGCAACAACCCGCTGCGCTACACCTTTACCGACGAGTCGGTGGGCGCCCGCACCTGGCGCTGGGACTTCGGTGATGGCACCACGTTCGTGGGACGCACGCCGCCGGCACATACGTTTCCGAGGTTTGGAACCTACCGCATCCGGCTGACCACCACCAGCGATTCCTGCTCCTACACCCTCGAGCAGGAACTGGTCATCGCCGACCAGCGCCCATCTTTCCGGGCAACCGACAGCGTAGGCTGCCGACCGTTTACGACCACCTTCAACATTCAGAACGCTTCCTTCGGCTACTTCCAGGACTTTCATTGGGACTTTGGCGATGGCAGCGGCATCGATTCCCTGCAGGGGCCTTCGGCCACCTACACCTACCCGAATCCCGGCAACTACAGCGTGCGCCTGATCGCCATCGATACCTTCGGCTGCCGCCATGAGGTCGTGCGCAGCAACTACATGAAGGTGAATGGTCCCATTGCCGCCTTTGGCGCACTCAACCCGCGCGGCTGTGCGGGCAGAACGGTCACCTTCACCGACTCGAGCAGGAGCGATGGCCGGAACCCCATCCGCCAATGGATCTGGGACTTCGGTGATACCACCGGCCGCCAGACATTTGCAGCGCCCCCCTTTACCCATACCTACAACAATGTGGGCGACTATTCGGTAAAGCTGATCGTGGTGGACTCGGCGGGCTGCCGCGACAGCCTGGAGCGCCGTGCCTTTATCCGCACCTCCCGCGTAAAAGCCGACTTCTCGGCGCAGCGTGAGTTCTGTCCGCGCTCGAACCTCACGATTGCGAACCTCACCGAAAGCGAGCTCCCCGTCAGCTCGGTATGGAACTTCGGCAACGGCCGCACCGCCAACACCTTCAACGGCATCACCAGCTACACCGACACCGGCTATTACAGCGTCACGCTTTGGGTAGAAGACATCATGGGCTGCCGCGACTCGCTGCGCCGCGACTCTTTCATCCAGATCAAGCGGCCGCAGGCCGATTTCACTGCCAACAACTTCACCACCTACTGCACAACCTTCCAGGCACGGTTTACGAACACCTCGTATTTCTACCATAGTGCGGCATGGGACTTCGGTCCGGGCATGGGCACTTCCAATCAACGAAACCCCTATGCCTTTTACACTACACCCGGCACCTACCCCGTGCGCCTGATCATTACGGCTTTCGGAGGATGCCGCGATACGGTCATCAAAACCATGAACATCCGCGACGAGTCGGAAGCACGCCTGACCTACACGCCCAACAACGGCTGCACGCCCCTGTCGGTCAACTTCAACGCCTTTGCGCCGATGAATGCCCGCTTCGTCTGGGACTTCGGCGATGGTCCCGTGGTCGACACCACCCTGAACGAAATGCAGCACCTCTACACCAGCTTTGGCAACTTCCGCCCCCGGATCATCATGCGGGAGCTGTCGGGGCAGTGCACCATGGCCATCACCGGCGCGGAGATCATCCGCCTGCGGGGCGTGAAGGCCCGCTTCGACCTCGATACGATGCTTTTCTGCGATGGCGGAACCATCCGGGCCAACTCCGATTCCACCACTTCCAACGACCCGATCGTGGGCTACAACTGGACCTTCGGCGACGGCGGCACGTCTACCGCTGCCTATCCCAGTCATACCTACACCCAAACGGGGCAATACGATGTGCGCCTGGTGGTAAGAACCCAGTCGGGTTGCACCGACTCGATGGTGCAGACGCCCGTGCGGGTGGTGGCCAGCCCGCAGTTCCGCGTCGTCGGCGACTCCATCGTATGCCGGGAGGCGCGCGTGCCCTTCCGGGCCGAGCTCGCCCAGAGCGACACTTCCGAAGTACGCTGGAACTGGACATTTCCGAATGGCAACAGCGCCAGCCAGCAGCAGCCGCCCGACCAGGTCTTCACGACGCCGGGGCGCTACGAGATGCTGGTCACCAGCAGCAACAGCAGTGGTTGTACGGACACCGTGCGGCGCTCTCTGCTTGTGCGCGACATTCCGACCATCCGGCTTGCCGAACAGCTGACCAAGTATGTGGGTGTGCCCGCGCTGCTCCAGGCCGAATACAGCCAGGGCATCCGCAGCTGCAACTGGCAGCCGGCCAGTGACCTGAACTGCAGCGATTGTCCGCAGCCGATCACCACCACCTCCTTTACCACCACGTATACGGTAACGGCGACCGACAGCAATGGCTGCCGCCAACAGGCCCGTATCCGGGTGATCGTGCTGTGCCAGGGCGCACGCGTGTTTGTTGCCAACACCTTTTCGCCCAACGGAGATGGCGCCAACGATGTTTTGTACGTGCAGGGCAAGGGACTCTCACGCGTGAAATCCCTCCGCATCTTCAATCGCTGGGGCGAGATGGTGTATGAACGGCGCGACCTGGCGGTGAACGATCCTTCCTCGGGATGGGACGGCACCTTCCGCGGACAAAAAGCGGCACCAGATGTGTATATATACCAACTGGAAGTGTTTTGCGACAACGGCGAAGTACTCCGATTCGATGGCAACGTGGCCCTGATCCGGTAGATGAGGGCCGGCTTAACCTAACCTAAACACCGACACGATGATCTCCGCAAAAAAATGCTTCGGCATTGCTGCCGCCCTCAGCCTGGTACAGGCAGCCCATGCCCAGGACCTTCATTTTTCGCAATTCTTCGAGGCGCCCCTGCTGCGCAATCCCGCACTGGCAGGCATTTTTACCGGCGACATGCGTGTGCAGGCCCTGCACCGCAGCCAGTGGAACAGCCTCACCCAGGCCTATAAAACCACCTCCCTGAACGGTGAATACAAAATGCCCATCGGAAAGGCCAACGACTTTCTGACCGTGGGCCTGCAGATGCTGTATGACCAGGCCGGAACGGTTTCCTGGAAAACGACCCATGTGCTCCCTACACTGAACTACCATAAATCCCTCAGCAACGAGGTAAACCGTTACCTGTCGATCGGCTTTTCGGGCGGCTATGTGCAAAGCCGATTCGACCGCTCGAAGATGGAAACCAGCACCAGCTTCAACGGGGGCGGCGATGGCGAAAGCATGGCTACGCCGCAATACGGCTACTTCGATGTCGCCACCGGCGCCTCCTTCAATACGCAGTGGAGCCAGAACAGCGACAACAACCTCTTTGTGGCGGTTGCCTACCATCACTTCAATCGGCCGCGGCGTTCTTTCTTTCAGGATGATGATGTGGCGCTGGCGCCCAAGGTGGTCGTGTCGGGCGGCATCAAGCTGTCGGTGACCGAACGCAGCTATTTTAATCTGCAGGGCGATGTCTCGCGTCAGGGAACTAACCAGAACATCATTGTTGGGGCACTTTATGGATTCAAGCTGGGCGAGGAACTCGACAAACCGAAATACACCCTGCACGGCGGCGCCTTCCTGCGGCTGAATGATGCCTTTATCCCGGTGATCCGGCTCGATTACCACCCCTTTTCGGTTTCCTTCAGCTACGACGTCAATATCTCCCGGCTGAAAACCTCCACCATGGGCCGTGGCGGCTATGAGCTGGGCATCTCCTTTACCGGCCGGAACAAGCACCGCGAGGAAATGAAGGGCGTCATCTTCTGTCCGAAATACTGAGCCAGGGAAAACTACGGTGGCGGAGCGGAAACTCTTTTTCTTTGCAGGCAACTCTTAGAGTTCAGAATTGTTCACTGCAAAAAACAAAGACTATGATCCAGACCGGACAACCCGCCCCAGATTTCAACCTCATCGACAGCGACAAAAAGGCCGTTAAGCTGAGCGACCTGCGCGGCCAGAACGTGTTGCTGCTGTTTTTCCCCGCTGCTTTTACATCGGTATGCACGGCCGAGCTTTGTTCTGTGCGCGACAATCTTTCCCAGTATGCGTCTGTGCATGCACAGCCTTTGGGCATTTCGGTAGACCTGCCCTTTACGCTGGCAAAGTTCAAGGAGGAGCAGCAGCTTAACTTCCCGCTCCTCAGCGACTTCAACAAAGACGCTTCCCGGGCTTATGGCTGCATCTATGAAGACTGGATCCTGGGTCTGAAGGGCGTTTCGAAGCGTGCCGCTTTCATCATCGACCGGGAAGGCATCGTTCGTTATGCGGAGGTACTGGAGAACGCCGGCGAGCAGCCCGATTTTGCGGCGATCAAAGCGGCCCTGGAAGAGGTACCTGCCTGATTTTCATAAGGCTTTACCAATTTCCGGCAAAACTTTTGGTCATGTATGACTGAAGAACTAATTTGGTCATACTAAAAACGGAGAAAAAGCGTTGAAGCAACTTTTACTTTCACTGGTTTTATTGGTAGGTGTGGCGTCCGGATCGCGGGCGCAGACGCCTGTGTCGTTTGGAGGAGAGCCGGTGTCGCTGCTGCGCTTTTATCCCAACCCGGCCACCACGCAGGTATCGTTCGATTTCGGGCGGAGCTATAGCCAGGGTTATACCATCCGGATTTATAATTTCCTGGGCCGCAAGATGTATGAGGCCGTCAATATCGGTCAGCGCACCCAGCTGAATCTGTCGGATTACAACCGGGGTGTTTATGTGTACCAGCTTTTCGATAAGAGTGGAAAGATGGTAGAGTCCGGGAAATTCCAGGTATCGAAATAACGCACTTTATAAATCCCTTGAAAGCCATCTCCACTGAGATGGCTTTTTTCTTTTGCAGTGCCGGTGACCCGGCTGAAAGGGCAGGGCCTGGTCGTACAATGTGCAGAAGCAGGTGGTGACATACTGATGAGCAGATTAGCAAATTAGCGGATGAGCGGATGAGCGGATGATGAGTGATGAATGATGAATGATGAGTGAAGGGTTACACTTCCCATTATACTCCTCAGCTTACCGGTTTCATATAATAGCGAAAACGCCTTCCGGCCGGAAGGCGTTTTTTATGTTCTACAACGTCCGGAGGAAGTACCATTCACCTCCTCAGCCTACTTCCACGATCAAAAACTTCAGGTACTGCGTATTCTCCATACCCCAGATGATCGGGTGATCCTGGCTCTGGGTCTGGAAGGTGACCTGCCGGATCGGGCGGCGGGCGTCTTTGGCGGCCATTTCGATGATCTGCAGGAACAGGTCGGGATTGACGAGGTTGGTGCAGGAAGAGGTGACCAGGAAGCCGCCCGGCTTCACCAGTTTCATGCCGCGGAGGTTGATCTCCTTATACCCGGTGATGGCCTTCTGGATATTGGCGCGGCTCTTCGTAAAGGCCGGCGGATCGAGCATCACCACATCCCATCGACGCTCCTCCTTGCCCCAGGCTTTCAACACATCGAAAGCATTGGCCTGCTCGAATTTTACGATGTTGTCGAGTCCGTTCAGGGCGGCATTGCGGTTGGCCTGATCCACGGCGCTCTGTGAAATATCCAGCCCGAGCACGGATTTGGCGCCGTAATGTGCGGCATGGATCTCGAAAGTGCCGGTGTAGGTAAAGGCACCCAGCACCTCTTTCCCCTTCACGATATGCTGAATGGCGCGGCGGTTGTCTTGCTGGTCGAGGAAATAGCCGGTCTTCTGGCCATGCTCGATGTCGACGTGGAACTTCAGTCCGTTTTCGTTGATGAGGATGCCGGTATCGAAGGGTTGCGACAGAAAACCTTTCTGCTGAGGCAGTCCTTCGAGTTCGCGCACGGGCACATCGTTGCGCTCGTAGATGCCTTTGGGCTGAAAGAGCTCTTCCAGTGCCTTCACCAGCTCGGGCTTCCAGCGGTCGATGCCCAGGGCCAGGGTCTGGATGACGAAATAGTCGTTGAACTTGTCGATGATCAATTGCGGCAAGCCATCGGCCTCGCCGAACACGAGGCGGCAGTTCTCGGTATAGCCGATCGCCTGGCGGTAGCTCCAGCATTGCTCAATGCGGCGGCGGAAAAAAGCCGCATCCACCGTATCCTTCGGGCTGCGGCTCAGCAGGCGCACCATGATCTGCGAAGCGGCATTGTAGTAGCCCTTGCCGCAGAACTTGCCATCGGCATAAACCACATCGACTACGGCGCCGGGCTCCGGACTTCCTTCTACTTTCTCGACTTCATTGGCAAAAATCCAGGGATGGCCGTTGGCGACGCGCGGAGCGATCTTGCGGCGGAGATGAACGATGGGCATAGCAGGCAAAGGTAGGAGAATCGAATCGTGAGCGGTAAGCAGCGAGCCGGACTTAGAAGGTTCCTGAGGGTTCCTGAAGGTTACGGAAGCAGACCAACCTTCATGGTAACTAAAAAACCTTCAGAAACCCTCAGGAACCTTCAGAAACCCTCAGAAACCTAAACACCGTCGGCGATAACGACAAAATGTCCGCCCCTGTCCCTTGGCGTGCTCCTTGCCCCTTACCTTTGCACCCAATTTTGTAGTGTTATGATGCATAACGAAGACAACCTGAACGGACAAAATGACCTCCAGGCTGCCCAGGAGCCTGTCAATATCAACGTCGACGAAAATACGCCCGGCGACCAGCACCTCAACGAGCCCGTGGCTGAAGAAAGCGAACTCGAAGCACTGAAGATGAAGCTCGATGAGAAGAATGATCAGTACCTACGGCTGGCTGCTGAGTTCGACAACTTCAAGCGCCGTACCGCCAAGGAGCGCGTGGAGTTGATCCAAACCGCCGGCAAAGACGTCATCGTCGCCCTGCTCGACGTACTCGACGACTGCGAGCGGGCCGAGCGGCAGCTGGAAAAGACCGAAGATGTGGCCCAGATCCGCGAAGGTGTGCAACTGGTGTTCAACAAACTGCGCAGCACCCTGCAGGGCCGTGGCCTCAAACCGATGGAAGCAAAGGGTACCGAATTCAACCCCGACCTGCACGAAGCCATCACCGAAATTCCGGCCGGCGACGAGCATACGGGCAAGGTGGTAGACGAAGTGACGCGGGGCTATTACCTGAACGACAAGATTATCCGTTTCGCCAAAGTGGTGGTGGGAAAATGAGTGATGAGTGATGAATTATGAGTGTTGGGTCATCGCTGATCACTGATCACCCATCACTGATCACTCATCCCTCAGCAAAAACAAGCAACCCGACTATGTCAAATAAAAGAGATTACTACGAGGTTTTAGGCGTCGCCAAGGGCGCTTCGGCCGATGAGATCAAAAAGGCCTACCGAAAGGTGGCCATGCAGTTTCACCCTGACCGGAACCCGGGCGATAAGGCTGCGGAAGAGAAGTTCAAGGAAGCGGCGGAAGCCTATGAAGTGCTGAGCGACCAGGACAAGCGCCAGCAATACGACCGCTTCGGCCATGCCGGTGTTGCCGGTGCAGGGGGCCGTGGCGGCTATGGCGGCGGCCCCAATATGGAAGACATCTTCAGCCAGTTTGGCGACATCTTCGGCGAAGACATCTTCGGTTCCTTCTTCGGCGGCCAGCAGTCCCGCCACGGCGGGAGTGGCGGCGGACAGCGCCGGGCCCGCGGCACGCGTGGCTCCAACCTGCGGATCAAGCTGAAACTTACCTACGAGGAAGTGGCCAAGGGAGTTACGAAGAACATTAAGGTCAAGAAGTATGTGCCCTGCGGCACCTGCAGCGGCAGCGGCGCCAAAGACAAGGGCTCGGTGCAAACCTGCGGCACCTGCGGCGGCGGCGGACAGGTACGCAAGGTTACCAGCACCTTCCTCGGACAAATGCAGACCGTTACCACCTGCCCCACCTGCAACGGAGAAGGCTCCGTGGTTACGGCCAAATGCGGCTCCTGCAAAGGCGACGGCCGTCAGTACGGCGAAGAAACGGTAACCATCGACATTCCGGCAGGCGTACAGGAGGGCATGCAGCTCAATATCAGCGGCCGCGGGAACGCAGGCGAAAGGGGCGGCATGGCCGGCGACCTCGTGATCCTGGTAGAAGAAGAAGCGCATAAGGAACTGGTGCGCGAAGGACTGAACGTAGCTTTCGAACTGCACCTCTCCTTCCCGGATGCGGTATTCGGTACCACGGTGGAAGTGCCCACCATCGATGGAAGAGCCAAGATCAAAATCCCGGCAGGCACGCAGAGCGGGAAGGTGTTCCGGCTGAAAGGCAAAGGCTTCCCGGCAGTCAACTCCTACGAAAAAGGCGACCAGCTGGTGCAGGTGAATATCTGGACACCGCAAAACATCAGCAGCGATGAAAAGGCCATGCTCGAGAAATTGCAGCAGTCGCCCAACTTCACGCCCAATCCCGAAAAGAACCAGAAGTCCTTTTTCGATAAAATGCGGGAGATGTTTTCCTGACCGGATAAACAAGCAGGTATAGAGGAAGGCCGCCCGACAGGGGCGGCTTTCTTTTTAAGTGGATCGTGCCCACCTGAGGCAGAGCACGAACGCGAGAAGCTGGCACTCAGGCCCGGCGGGCTTTCTTTTTACGACGGCTCCCGTAGAGTTTTTGGGCCTTTTCGGTCAGTTGTACAAACTCACGTTGCAGGGCGTCGCGCTCCGCCGCCGAGGAACGCGCCAGTCCGGGCAGCTCAGTCCAGAACCGCTCCGGCACATAGGGCGATTCTTTCAGCAGGGAGCCAAAGAGGATGACCGATGCGGCAAAGCGGTACGGCTGCGCCAGCTCCCGGAAGGGTTGAAGGCTGAGTTTCGGAACGAGCAATTCCTCGCAAAAGCTGCTGGCTCCCGGCTCGCGGTACTGCATCCGGAACTGCGCCGGAGACAGAACCTCGGCGGCAGCTGCACCCGCCGGCTCCAGCTCGAACACGACCAGCAGGGAAAAACCGGATCCGACCTCTCCCCCCTCGATAGCCGCATACTGATCGCGGATGGCACCTACTTTGTTATCGAAGCCGACGAGCCGGTACTGTCCCACCACCGCCTGATCGAAACTGACCTGCAGGGTCGCATCGTCGGCAACGGTATAGAGCGTTCCCGTAAACTCCTTCACCAGCACCTTTTCCGCCTCCGCATAGGTATCGATATAGGCAAAGTTCCCATTGCCCTTCTGCGCCAACACCTGAATCTTGGAGTCTTTGTAGTTTCCCATGCCCACCCCCAGACAGGTCAGGTACACACCGGTCTTCCGCTCCTGCACGATGAGTTCTTCCAGGTCCTGCTCCGAGCGGAGCCCTACGTTGAAATCACCATCCGTGGCAAGGATCACCCGGTTGTTGCCGTTGCGGATGAACTGGCGGCGGGCCAGTGCGTAGGCGAGCTGCACACCCGATGCGCCCGGTGTGGAGCCACCCGTTTCCAGGGCATCGATGGCCTTGATGATCTCGGCCTGCCGGGCGCCGCTGGTTGGCGGCAAATGCACATCCACCGTGCCGCCATACACCACGATCGAAACGGTGTCGCGCGCCCGCAGGTTACGCACCAGCCCTTTGAATCCGGCCTTCAGCAGGGGCAGGCGGTTGGGCATATCCATCGAAGACGAAACATCTACCAGAAAAACCAGGTTGGAAGGCGGCAGGCGGTCAAGGCTCAGTTTACGCGAACGGATAGAGGCAAACAGGAGCCAGTTGCGCTCGTTCCAGGGACAGGCCGTCAGCACCGGCGCTACGGAAAAGACTTGGCCGGGCGCCGGCTCCTGGTAATCGAAGTTGAAATAATTCAGCATCTCCTCTATGCGCACAGCATCGGGTGGAACGATGGTGCCGCTGTTCAGAAAACGGCGCACGTTGCTGTAAGAGGCACGGTCTACATTCAACGACACGGAGGTAGCCGGGAACTTACCGGCCGAAACGAACCCGTTCTCGACCGTGGTAAAATAGGTTTCCCCACCGGTGAACCAGGTTTGCTGGTTTTCGAAAAGCAGGTTCCGGGTTTGGGAAGCCAGCCGGAAGGCACTTTTTACCTGCGCCCGCCGGAGGGTGACTTGCAACAGACGGCCGGTGTCGGCCCGAAGCCTCGCCGCTTCGAACCCCTCCAACGACAATAACAAGGTATCGGCCGGCTGTCGGGCCACAACGCCGAAGCGCCCATCGGGCTCCGAATAGGTAACATTTCCGGTGGATGCCTGCTGGACGCTCACCTGTGGCAACAGCTTTCCATCCTGGTCACGCACTTCCCCCCTCAGGTAAAACTGGGGCTGGGCACAAACAGGGAGGGCCATCAGCAGCAATGCCAGTATGTACAGCGGTGTTCTCAATAATAAAAGCAGACGAAAAGATACGCACAAAACCCGGGCCAGCTCAGGCGTTTCCGGCCAGCTGGTAAATCTCTTTCAGGTTTCGTCCGAGGCCGTCATAATCCAACCCGTAGCCAACCACAAATTTGTTGGGGATGGAAAAACCAACATAATCGAGGGTCAGCTCGTAACGGGTGGCCTCCGGTTTATGGAGCAGGGTAGCAATGCGCAGGGAAACGGGCTGGTGGTGCTGCAGCTTGGGCAGAAACTCGTGCAGGGTTTTCCCCGTGTCAACAATATCCTCCACGATCACCACATCGCGGCCGATCAGGTCCTGGTCGAGACCAATAGCCGTGACAACCTGCCCGGTAGAGTTGGTACCCTTGTAGGAGGCGAGCTTGATGAAGGAAATCTCGGCGTCTACCGTAAGCTGCTTGAAAAGATCGGAAGCGAACATGAAGGCGCCGTTGAGGATCGCGATGAACAGCGGCTTTTTGCCGGCATAGTCGCGGTTAATGGCTTCGGCCAGTTCGCGCACACGTTCCTGGATGGTTTGTTCGGAAAGATAGATATCGAAGGTCTTGTCGTGCAGCGTTACTGGTGTCATCAGCTTTTTTTAATTCGTACTTCCTGTCCGATCTTCAGTTCGGTGGTGGGCAAGTTATTCCATTGCTGGATATCTTCCACGCGCACCCCGTATTTTTTTGACAGGGCATACATCGTTTCTTTAGGCTGAACGATATGCACGAGAAACCGTCCGGGAGAAGCAGGGTCGGGACGTGCCTTTTCGACCGTGCCGGCCGGTGTGAACTCAGGGCGCGAAGCTTTGCCGGAAAGTGCAATCAGCTCGCCGGCTACGAAGGTGCGGTCGTAGCCGAGACCGTTATAATCCAGCAGGGCATCGATCTGAACGCCTTCGGCCTGGGCAACATCCCAAAGGCGCTCGCCCTCACGCGCCAGGTGCAGGTCGGTAGCGCCGTGGCGGCGCTTTTGCTGCAGGAACACGAGCATGTCAACATCGGCTTCTTCCATCGGCTCCAGGTCGTTGAATGCATAGAGCTTGTCGGGCGAAACGCCATACTGACGGGCGATGCTCCGGAGGGAGGTGCCTTTGGACACAAAAACCACCGGCAGGCCATTGATCTGAAACCTGCCCTGCGGATAGCGGCCGGGGGTGGCCGGCGCAACCGGCTCCGCCGCTTTGCCGGCAAACTGGGGCTCGGTAACCGCTGCAGGACCCGATACGGCAACCGCGGGTGCCACCGGGTCTTCGGCCGGGATGCGCGGCTTACGACCTTGGGCCATCAGCGTATACTCATGGAGATTGTAGTCGCGGATGATCCGGATCAGGATCTGCGGATACTTCGGATTGGTGGCATAACCGGCCTTCTTCAATCCATAAGCCCATCCCTCAAAATCGGTCGGGTCGAGGCGAAACAGAGATGCATAGTGCTTGCGGTTCTTCAGGAAGTCGGAATGATCGCGGTACGACTGCTCGGGGTCTTCATACTTGCGGAAACACTCGCCCCGGGCATCATCGTCATGGTAGACCTTCTCACCCGTCCATTCGGTTTTGCACTTGATGCCGAAATGATTGTTCGAGCGGCGGACGAGATCGCTCTGGCCGGCACCCGACTCATGAATGCCCTGGGCAAGGGTGATGGAGGCCGGAACACCGGTACGGATTTCTTCGGCAATGGCGATATCGGCAAAACGGGCAATATAGCTGCGGACGGCGGTGGAGGGCTGTGCCAACACCACAGGCGCCGACAACACCGCGAACAGAAGCAGCGACAGGCGCAGCTCGGACAGGATCAGGCTCAGCTTTCTCATCGGACGTTTTTTTACCCGCTATGCCCTAAGGCCCGGCGGTCTGGGTTTTCAAGGTCAGGAGTGCTCCTCCTTCCGGATCAGGAAGAGACCATCGCGCAAAGGCAACAGCACCCGTTCTATACCGGGATAATCGCGCACAAAGTCATTGAATTCCTGGATGGCTTTGGCGTTCTTGCCCCGTACCGGTTCGGCCAGCACCTGGCCGTAAAAGAGCACGTTATCCACAAAAATAACTCCTCCCGGCCGCAATCTGGGCATCACCAGCTCAAAATAGCGGCGGTAGCTCACCTTGTCGGCATCTACAAAAACCATATCCCACGTTTCGTCCAACCGGCCGACGATATCCAACGCTTCACCGACATGAAGGATTATGTTTTTAACATCTTTTTTTTCGAAAAAACCCCGGGCCACGGCGGCATCTTCCTCCCGAAGCTCTACCGTATGCAGGAGCCCGTCGTTGCTGAGCCCGGTAGCCAGGCAAAGAGCGCTATAGCCGGTGAAGGTGCCGATATCGAGCACGCGCCGCGGACGTATCAGCCGGCTCATCATCGCCAGAAATGCACCCTGCAGGTGACCGCTCAGCATATGGGCTTTCGGGTGATGGGCTGCGGTGTAGGCGGCCACTTCTGCCAGCAGGGCGTCTTCCGGACTGCTGTAGCGCTCGGCATACTGGTGGGCCAGGTGGTAATCCAATGCGTCCATGAGCTCAGCGTTTTTCGCCTTCAGCGGTCATCACCAGGGGCACCGAAGCCGGCTTCGAGAGGGCTAGTAATCCGGCAAAAACCAGAAGGCCATTCAGGATCAGCAGTTCGGAACCGATCTGGAATCCGCCCAGCCACTGTTTCTGGAAGCTGTCGAGAATGAAGCAGAGCACAGGCGCGGCGATGCACACGATGGGCACCAGCCGGTCGCGCACGGAGCGCCGCGTCACGAGTCCGAAGGTGAACAGTCCGAGCAGGGGGCCATAGGTGTAAGCAGCCACTTTGAGGATCACTCCGATCATACTCGAGCTGTTGATCCAGCGGAACACCATCACACAGAGCAGGAACACGAAGGCAAAGGTGAGGTGCACGGTTTGACGGACGCGCTTCTGCTTCCGCTCATCCCAATCGCTCCTGCGCTTGATACCCAGCAGGTCGATGCAGAACGAGGAGGTCAAAGCGGTGATGGCGCCATCGGCGCTCGGAAAAAGGGCAGAAATGAGGGCGATGATGAAGACGATGGAAATCACCGGCGGCATATGTTCGAGCGCCACCGTGGGGAAGAGTTTATCTCCGGTGGCGGTAATGCCTTGTGCGGAGGCGAAAAGGTGCAACAGGCCGCCCAGGAAGAGGAAGAGGAGCAGTACCACCGTAAGGATGCCGGCAAAAGTGATCATGTTTTTCCGCGAGTCGCGCAGGGTGCGCACAGAAATGTTCTTCTGCATCATCTCCTGATCCATACCGGTCATGGTGATGGTGATGAAGGCTCCTGCCAGGATCTGCTTCACGAAAAACAGCTTGCTGTCGGGGTCGGTGAAGAAGATATTCGTGTAACCACGTTCGCCCATGGCCGTGATGCCGCTGCCCAGGCCGAGGCCGAGCTGGTTGAGGATGTAGACCGTGCAGATGACCAGTCCGGCCAGCATACAGGTCGTCTGCAGGGTATCGGTCCACACGATGGTCTTGACGCCGCCTTCGAAGGTATAGAGCAGGATCATGAGGAGGATAATGATCGTGGTTACCCAGAAGGGCACGCCGAGCCGCTCGAGGATGGCGCCCTGCAGGATGTTGACCACCAGGTAAAGACGGGCTGTAGCGCCGAGCGTGCGCGACAGTACGAAGAAAGACGCGCCCGTTTTGTAGGAAACGAAGCCCAGCCGTTGCTGCAGGTAATTGTAGATGGACGTTACGTTGAGGCGGTAGTAAAGAGGAAGCAGGATGTAGGCGATGGCCAGGTAGCCGATGATATAGCCGATGGCGATCTGGAAGTAGGCAAAGCTTTCGGTGCCCACTGCTCCCGGAACGCTCACAAAGGTGACACCGGACAGGGAAGTGCCGATCATGCCGAAAGCCACCAGCATCCAGTTAGAGCTACGGTTGCCGATAAAGAAGGAGTCGTTGTTGGAATGACGCCCCGTGAACCAGGCCACCACCAGCAGCAACACAAAATACCCGATCACCAGGGAAAACAGGAGCAATGGCGACATGCGTTATCTTTTTATGATGGCTGCAAGAATACAACCCCTTTTTTTGAAGTTAGTTAAAATTGCCGTCCTTTTGCGGAAAGCATCGGATATGAAAGTGACGTCATTGGCGGTTTTCTGCGGGTCGAAAGACGGAAAAAATCCGGCCTACCGCAACGAAGCGGAAGCCATCGGCAGGCTGCTGGCCGGCCGGGGCGTAGCCCTGATTTATGGAGGTGGCCGCAACGGACTGATGGGGGCGGCGGCAGACGGGGCCATGCAGAACGGCGGCACGGTGCGGGGCGTTATCCCGCAGGTGCTCACGCAGTGGGAACACCAGCATACCGATATCACGGAGCTGATGGTGGTGGAAGACATGCATATCCGCAAACGCACGCTTTACGAAATGTGCGATGCCGCCATCATCCTGCCGGGTGGCTATGGCACGCTCGACGAGCTGTTTGAGATCCTGACCTGGAACCAACTCTCGATTCACAACAAGATGGTCTTCCTGCTCAACACGGCCGGCTTCTACGATCACCTGATCGCCCATGCGCGTCGCATGCAGGAAGAAGGCTTCCTGTACACCGCCATCGAAGAACAGATCATCATCCTCGAAAAAGCAGAAGACATCCTGCAGCATATCGACGCCTGAAGCCTGCTGCCTCCTTCGACGCCGCTGCGTTCCGCCCAGGGTGCCAGCAGGCCTTCCCTCCTTTCGGGCCACGCAGCGATGCTGTCAGGGTGAGCGAAGTCGAAGCCTGAGCGGAGTCGAAGCCTGAGCCGAGTCGAAGCCTACCGTCCCGGCGAATAATATTCATCCCCACCTTCCTCGCCCCGGGCCCGGCGTCCGCGGAAGAGCGGAATATTGATACCGGCCCGGATCTGCGGGGTTGCTCTTCCGAAGCGATCGGTATAGGGCGAGTTGGGATCCTTCGCTACATCCCAGAGCACTGACAGGTAGCCATAGGAGCCGCCCTCTCCGGGCTGACGCCCCGTGGTATAGCCGCCGCCCACCAGCAGGCTGGGCGCCTGGCGGTTATCGGAAATAGGATTGGCGCCGTTGGGCGGATAATACTTGAAGTTGATGAAATTGTGTTCGTACTGCGCCTGGGCAAACAGGAAGCGTACCGGGTAAATACGGGTAAACAATCCGCCACCGTACAGCGTTTGCCTGGACTTGTCGTCCAGTGGTCCGGCAAAATCACTCTGTACATAGCGCTGCTGCGTGTAGATGAGGTTCAGGGCGATCCCGGCATCAACCCAGTTGGTCAGCTCATAACCCAGCATCGGGTTGACGCCACCGAGGAAAAAGCCCGTGCCAAAGCCCAATGAGAGGCTACCTCCCGTGAACAGGCGGTCTTTACGGAAGCCGCCTTTGATATCGGGTGCCTGCTGGGCCTTTACCGCCTGGAAAAATCCGGCGCAAAGCAGGGCCGGAAGGAGTATCTTCTTTATGTTCATGCCTGGTCGAATATTTTTCCCGCGTTAAGAATTCCGTTGGGATCGAAGAGCCGCTTGATGCCCCGCATCAGCGCCATTTGCACGTCGTCGAACACCACGGGCAGGTACTCTTTCTGCACAAGGCCGATGCCATGTTCGCCGCTGATGGTGCCGCCGAGGTTCTTCACCAGGGTGAAAATCTCCCGGATGCCTTCTTTCAGCGAACCGTTCCAGGCCTCTTCGCTCAGGTTGCCCCGGATGATGTTGACATGCAGATTGCCATCGCCCGCATGACCGTAACAGACCGAATGAAAGCCATAGCGGCGGCCGATCTCTTTAACACCCGCCAGCAAGGCAGGTAGTTCGGCGCGGGGCACCACGGTATCTTCCTCCTTGTAAACAGAGTTCGCCTTGACGGCCTCTCCGACCCGCCTGCGCAGTTTCCAGAGCTCCGCCTTCTGCTGGGCGTCTTCCGCAAAAAGGATATCGCTGCAGTCGTAGTCCTGAACGATGGTAGCGATGCCTTCCATCTCCTGCATCAGTTGCTCCACGTTGTTTCCGTCTACCTCTATGAGCAAGTGCGCCACCACATCGTCTTCGATGGGCACAATGGAATTATCCACGAAGCGCATCACCCATTCCAGCGCGTCCCGCTCCATGAACTCGAGGGCACTGGGCACATAGCCCGCGCGGAAGATGGCGCTGACCGCGGCGCAGGCGTTCTCGGCCGAGCGGAAGGGCACCAGCATCAGCAGGTCGTGTTGGGGATGCGGAAGGAGGCGCAGAACGATTTTGGTGACGATACCGAGTGTGCCTTCGCTGCCCACCATCAGCTGGGTCAGGTTATAGCCGGTGGCGTTTTTGAGTACGTTGGCGCCGGTCCAGATGACTTCCCCGGTGGGCAACACCACTTCGAGGTTCAGCACATAATCTTTAACCACTCCATATTTGACCGCCTTGGGGCCACCGGAGTTTTCGGCGATATTGCCCCCGATCTGGCAGGAACCGCGGCTGCTGGGGTCGGGCGGATAGAACAGTCCTTTTTCGCGCACGGCATTCTGGAGCACTTCCGTAATCACACCCGGTTCCACCGTTACCTGGAGGTTGCGTTCATCGATCCGGAGGATGCGGTTCATCCGCTCGAGCGAAAGCACCACGCCACCGAGATGCGGCAGCGCGCCACCGCTCAGGCCGGTGCCGGCGCCCCGGGGTGTTACAGGAATCCGATACTCGTTGCAGATCCGGAGAATAGCGCTCACCTCGGCGGTGGTCGCGGGCTTCAGCACCACATCGGGTAAAAAGTGTAGGTCTTCGGTTTCATCGGAAGCATAATGCGACAGTACCTCGGGGTCTACAAAAACATAGGGTGTTCCGACGATGGCCCGGAAGGCATCCAGTTGCTGCAACACGGGCAGTGTCTCCTGAACAGATAGCATAAACGGAATAAATGGTGGCGCTAAAGGTCGGAAAAAACCAGGCATCCCGAAGGCGCCGCCTTCCTCCAGCCCGCCCGACCCGGCAGGTTTAACGTTCCCCCAACCTCTCAAAACCTTCCAAAACCTCCCCAATCGGGCTAAGTGAGTATGCGAAATTTATTGTACACGGTAAAACCCGCCAGATAGCCGTCATCGGCGAAAGTGACGAGAGCAAAAAGTCATAGTGGCTTCATAGTGGCTTGATGCGTGTTCTTAAATTCTCTCTCCTTCCCGGATCGCGCTCTTCACGTAGCCAACCCTACCCCTGCCTTATTGAGCACGATATGACCCGGAAGGCCATCCTGTGTAAGCCCGGGACGGAGTCCTATTGTGTGGACACATCTTTGGCTTTGGAGCAGGCTGGGTAGCTCTAAGGCGCAGAGCGCCTGTATGTGTTTGCCCGGGATGGAGTCCTATTGCGTGGACACATCTTTGGCTTGGGAGCAGGCTGGGTGGCTCCCTGGCGCAGAGCGCCTGTATGTGTTTGCCCGGGACGCAGTCCTATTGTGTGGACACATTTGGCTTTGGAGCAAGCTGGGTAGCTCTAAGGCGCAGAGCGCCTGTATGTGTTTGCCCGGGACGCAGTCCCGGGTAGGCGATGTGGTGGGTAGCACCGTGGCCCAGCGGGCCACTAGGTACCCTCTTCGCGGTGCAGAGCGATCGTGATGGGAAACCTGGTGCCAGGAGACACCCTTACGCAGCCTCATTTTTATTGTCGAATGCCCATCATAAGCCGCCCGGGCACCTAGTGGCCCGCTGGGCCACTACTGCGCACCACCCATGGCGTTAACCCGGGACGGTGTCCTGGGCAAACGCATACAGGCCCTACGGGCCAATGCTCCGTTTGACTAAACGGCAATCACCACCCCATAGCGTACGTTTGCTAAGTGAATAAGCAAAATTCCGTTTAATTGAATCGGTTAAGGTTGTAAGTTAGTAGATGCGTACTGCATCTTTCTCTTTTCAGCCCTCAGACAAGCGAAAGCTTCGTTTATTCCTCAACAAG
>Ga0164290_1001356_pt1 | contig 38567 bp, 44 predicted proteins | sample Micstemetagenome_FD_108782 | JGI IMG/M metagenome (GOLD analysis project Ga0164290, IMG submission 108782) | Contaminated culture microbial community from soil near Moab, Utah, USA - Microcoleus steenstrupii SON62 (Illumina Assembly) | ecosystem: Environmental > Terrestrial > Soil > Soil crust...
CCTTGCCGCCGGGGGCGGTGACAAAATTGTCGCCGGTGACGGTCTCGCCCGGCTTGGGCAGCCGCGAGACGCTGGCGATGAGATCCATATTGATGGAGCCGAGAACGGTGATCATGTCGCAGGCCTGTTCTTGTGATTTCCCCAAGACACCAATGGCCCGGATTCTCAGTCCTCGTCAACCACCCTCAATTTCAATTGCCCGGTGCGGCTTTCGACGGAGCGCGATGCTACGTCGGCAACATTCGAGACAGTGCCTTGCGGTGGCACCACCTCGAACTCCATGGCCTCGATCCTCTCGCCGCGCCTGGCGAGTTTGCTCGATGATGTAACGATCTGCTCAACATCTTTCTGGGCCGCCGAGAAGTGGGCCTGCAGCTTCTGCACGCGGTCGTCCAGTCGCGTCAGATCCTCCATCAGCCGGATCACCTCGCCCTGAATGAGATGGGCCTGCTCGCGCATCCGCTGGTCCTTCAACACCGACTGGATGACCTGGATCGACAGCATCAGCAGAGATGGCGAGACGATGACGATGCGCGCCTTGTGCGCACGCTGCACGATACCTTCAAAATTCTCGTGAATTTCCGCGAAGATCGACTCGGACGGCACGAACATGAAGGCCGTGTCCTGCGTCTCGCCTCTTATCAGGTATTTTTCCGAGATATCCCGGATATGGATCTCTATATCTCTGCGAAACTGCTGGCTGGCGATCCTGGCGCCATCCGGGCCCGCGTCGCGGATTGCGTTCCAGGCTTCAAGCGGGAACTTGGCATCGACCACCAGCGACGGCTGGCTGTTCGGCATCCTGATCAGGCAATCGGGTCGCGAGCCATTGGTGAGTGTCGCCTGGAACTCGTACGCCCCCATCGGCAGCCCGTCGGCAACGATGGTTTCCATGCGCGACTGGCCGAAGGCGCCACGGGTCTGCTTGTTCGACAAGATAGCCTGGAGCCCGACGACGTCCTTGGCGAGCGCCTGGATATTGTTCTGCGCGGTATCGATGACAGCCAACCGTTCCTGCAAGCGGCGCAGGTTTTCGTGCGTCTGCTTGGTCTGCTCGGTCATGGTCTGGCCGATGCGGTGCGTCATGCCGTCGATGCGCTGATTGATCGACTGGTTGAGTTCGTGCTGGCGCGTACCGAATACATCGGTCATCGCGGCGATACGGCCCTGCATTTCGGTCTGGGCCTTCAGGATTTCGGCCATCCGGAGTTCGGCTTCGCCAGCGCGGCGTTCTGCCTCCTCGCGCGCGTTCTCCGCCGACCGACGCGACGCCGACCAGGAAAGCAAGGCTAGTATCAGCATCGCAACGAGCACGATGCCGGACGCCATGAGAAGGATTGCCAGCGTGACCGGGTATTGCCCGATCGTAAAAAGCGTCGCGTTCAGTGGAAAGACATCCTGCATCGCGGAACCATAACAGATTCGTGCGCACAGACCAGATCAAAACGAGAACGTAATTTTAGCCTGACTTCGTTCGAGACACCACAATTTCAACGAAGCGCGAATATTGCAAGAATTCCCGACCTGTACTAAGTGAGACGGCATGACGATCAAGCCTCTCATTATCCTTCCCGACCCGGTACTTCGCCAGGTATCCTCACCCATCGCGCAGGTCGACGGCGCCGTTCGCAAGTTGTCCGACGATATGCTCGAGACCATGTACGACGCGCCAGGTATCGGACTCGCTGCCATTCAGGTCGGCATTCCCAAGCGCATGCTGGTCATCGACCTTCACAAGGAAGGCGAGGAAAAGCAGCCACAGATCTTCATCAATCCGGAGGTTCTCACCTCGTCGGACGAGCGGTCGGCCTATGAGGAAGGCTGCCTGTCGATCCCGGATTATTATGCCGAAGTCGAGCGACCGGCAAAGATTACCGTCAAATATGTCGATCTATCGGGCAAGGAGCAGTTGCTGGAAACGGAGGGCCTGCTCGCCACCTGCCTGCAACACGAGATCGACCATCTGAACGGCGTGCTCTTCATCGACCATATCTCCCGGCTGAAGCGGGAAATGGTGATCAAGAAGTTCACCAAGGCAAAGCTGCGGGCCTGAGCGACGCAAACACTGGCCACACAAAATCCTTCGAAGGGCTTGATCTTGCGCTGGTAAACCCGTTTGAAGGCGCCTGACATTCTCGAACGGACGGACCGATGAGCTTACGGATCATTTTCATGGGAACGCCGGATTTTTCCGTGCCGGTGCTCCAGGCGCTGCATGCGGCAGGACATGAGATCGCGGCGGTCTATTCGCAACCACCGCGCCCTGCCGGCCGGCGTGGCCTGGAATTGACCGCTTCCCCGGTTCATCGCGCGGCCGACGCGCTCGGTGTTCCGGTATTGACGCCCGCGAATTTCAGGCAGACTGAGGATGTAGAACGCTTCGTGGCGTTCGGCGCCGATGTCGCGGTGGTCGTGGCCTATGGCCTCCTGCTGCCGGAACCGATTCTGAATGGCACGCGCCTTGGATGCTATAATGGCCACGCGTCGCTCCTGCCGCGCTGGCGCGGTGCGGCACCGATCCAGCGGGCGATCATGGCTGGTGACGAGGAAACAGGAATGATCGTCATGAAAATGGACAAGGGGCTCGATACCGGCCCTGTCGCCATGACCGCGCGCGTGGCGATCGGCGAGACCATGACGGCTGGCGACCTTCATGACCTGCTCTCTGAGACCGGCGCCCGCCTGATGGTCGCGGCCATGGCAAAGCTTGAACGTGATGACCTGCCGCTTACGCCGCAATCCAGCGAAGGCGTGGTTTACGCCGCCAAGATCGGCAAGGAGGAATGCCGGGTGGACTTCACGAAGCCAGCCCGCGAGGTTCACAATCAAATGCGCGGGCTGTCACCCTTTCCGGGTGCATGGTTCGAGGCGGAGATCGGCGGCAAGGTCGGGCGCATCAAGGTGCTGTACTCGGAACTGTCCAGCGGATCAGGCGTTCCCGGCACCGTGATCGATGACAATCTTGCGATCGCCTGCGGCTCCAGTGCCGTGCGTGTCACACGATTGCAGAAGGCCGGCGGCAAGCCGCTCACTGCAGATGAATTCCTGCGCGGCACGCCGCTCATCCATGGCATGAAGGTCGGCTGATGCCCCGTTATCGCATGGTGGTCGAATATGACGGGACGCCCTATGTCGGCTGGCAACGGCAGGACAATGGCCATTCCGTCCAGGCCGCGATCGAAAGAGCGATTCATGCGATGACAGGCCAACGGGTGTCGCTGCGCGCCGCCGGACGCACCGATGCCGGTGTGCATGCCTTCGGCCAGGTTTGCCATGTCGATCTCGTCCGCCAGTTGAAAGCGCAGACGTTGGCCAATGGCGTCAACGCCCATCTTGTGGCTGAGAACGAAAAGGTCGCGATCCTCGAAGCGGAAGAAGTGCCGGAGACATTCGACGCGCGCTTCTCGGCCACCAAGCGGCACTATCTCTACCGCATCATTTCGCGCCCCGCACCGATCGCTATCGAGGCGATGCGCGCCTGGCACATCAGGAAGCCGCTCGACCACGAGGCCATGCACGCGGCCGCGCAGATGCTGGTCGGCTATCATGATTTTACCACCTTCCGCGCGGCTCGTTGCCAGGCGCGAAACCCCGCCCGCACCATTGAACGGCTCGACGTCAGCCGCAGCGGCGAACTGGTGGAAATCCGAGCCTCGGCGCAGAGCTTTCTGCACAACCAGATCCGCTCCTTCGCCGGCACGCTGAAAATGGTCGGCGAAGGCAAATGGACCACCGGGGATGTAAGGGACGCGCTGGAGGCCAAAGATCGTGCGTGTTGCGGGCCGGTCGCGCCGCCGCACGGCCTTTACTTCATGAAGGTCGAATACGGCGATACGTCGCAGCTTCTGCGTTACGATCCGGAGGACGAAGACAATCTATGAGCCCGGCACCAAGGCAATGATACCGGCAAGATAATAGCCGCTGACGATCGGCACGATGAACAGTGTCAGAACCGAGGCGGCCGTTATGAGACTGTTGCCACCGACCAGCCGGTTGATGAGCCGCGTGCAGATATAGACGGTCAGCGAGAAATAGATCAGCTCGGCGATTGCCGAAGCGACCTCGCTGCCGGGAACATAAAGTTGAATGAGGTTCTGGATCGAAGACATCCAGACAAGCGGCACGCTGAGCCAGTTGGTGACGATGATGATCGCCGGGGCATGCTGCCGGAACCCGCCGAGACGCGCGACGACGAAGAGCGCAACCGTGGCAAATGCGGTGGCGGCCAGATCCAGCGCCGCCATCTTGAAAAAGAAGTCGCCACCGATCTCCGTGCCTGTGACGCTGTTCGACAGATACAAGTCGCGCCTGGCGGCATAGACCAGCAGCAAGGGCGGAAGCGAATAGAGCAGCGACCACCATGACCGCCAGAAGCCGCGCGCGCTGAGGTCGAGATAGCCGAACGCTTCCGGCTTGCCTTTTAGCAGCAGCCAGAGCCCCTGGATGTAATAGGCGACTTCCTCAGGCCGTGGCATCGTCAAACCAGCGCTGGATGAAAGTCTCGTAAATCTGGGTCAGCGCTTCGAGGTCGGCTACGGCGACGCGTTCATCGACCATGTGCATGGTCTGGCCGACAAGGCCGAACTCCACGACCGGGCAGTAGTCCTTGATATAGCGGGCATCCGATGTGCCGCCCGTCGTCGAGAGCTTCGGCACGCGGCCCGTCCGTTCCTCGATCGCCGCCGACAAGGAGGCAATCAACCGGTCATCGCGGGTGAGGAAAACCTGGCTCGGTCGTTCGGCCCACACGATGTCGTAGCGGGCGGCCGGGCGATCGGGCCGGAGCGTAGCGCTTGCCGCGCCGGCATTGAGGCGGCGGACGATCTCACCCTGGATCGCTTCGGTGGTGCGGCTGTCATTGTGGCGGATGTTGAAGGAAAAGGTCACCCTGGCCGGGATCACATTGGCGGGCTTGTGGCCGTTGTCGATGCTGGGCAATTCGAGATTGGATGGTTGGAAAGCCGACGTACCGGTATCGAAGGGCGGGTCCATCAGGGCCGCTGCCATGGTCAATGCGGATCGTATCGGATTGTCCGCCAGATGCGGATAGGCAACGTGCCCCTGCACGCCATGGACGGTGACCGTGCCGGAGACCGAACCCCGGCGGCCGATCTTAATCATATCGCCGAGTCGATCGGGGTTAGTCGGTTCACCGACGAGGCAGGCATCCCAGCGCTCGCCCTTGTCATGCGCCCATTCAAGCAACTTGATCGTGCCGTTGATCGCGGGGCCTTCCTCATCGCCGGTGATCAGGAACGAGACCGAACCCTTGGGAGCGCCGTACCTTCCGATATGGCGGGCGATGGCGGCAACGAAGCAGGCAATGCCGCCCTTCATGTCCACCGCACCGCGGCCGTACATGATGCCACCATCGATCTCGGCGCCGAAGGGCGCGTGGGTCCAGGCCTTCTCGTCCCCCACCGGCACGACGTCGGTATGCCCGGCGAACATCAGGTGCGGTCCGGATGTACCGATGCGCGCATAGAGGTTCTCGATGTCGGGTGTGCCCTTTTCGGTCGCGGTCACGCGATCGACATTGAACCCAAGCAGTGCAAGCATCGTTTCGAGCGCCGATAGCGCGCCGCCTTCGGCAGGCGTCACAGAAGGGCATCGGATGAGTGTCTGGAGATTGGCAACGGGATCAGTCGTCATGATAGGAGCGATAGCCGATCGACCAAAAACTGTCACGGGGAAAATCACCGTTTCATTTTGGACGGTTGGGATGATCACCAAAGTCGTTCCGCGGCCCGGATGGCCAGAACAGGAAGAAGATCAAGGCGAGAAAGCTAACCACTGGCACGAAGATCAGGAGGGCCCACAGGCCAGGATAGCCCATGTCATGCACGCGCTTAATGGTGAGCATGATCATCGACAGAAAGCTCAGAAGGCTGACGAGAATCAGGCCAAGCGTAGCGAACGCAATCAGGGCGTCGTTGTGCAACCGGTCGCCGGCAAACATCTGCGACACCGCGATCATCTGCAGCACCACCCAGAAGAGCAGCGCCATGACATAGGGCTGGCGGGATACGCGCCCTGAGGGGCTGAAGAAAAGCCAGAGCATGCCTGGTTCGGGCGTTGCAATCCGCATGCCACGCCCCTCCCGGTGTCAGTCGCGCAGAAGTTCGTTGATGCCTGTCTTGGAGCGCGTCTGCGCATCGACGCGCTTGACGATGACGGCGCAATAGAGATTGGGCGCTGCAGCCCCATTGGGCATTTCCTTGCCCGACGCCATGGAGCCGGCGACGACCACTGAATAGGGTGGCACTTCGCCATAGGTGACCTCGCCCGTGGCACGATCAACGATCTTGGTCGACTTGCCGATGAACACGCCCATGCCGAGCACAGAGCCTTCACGCACGATGCAGCCCTCGACAACCTCGGATCGAGCGCCGATAAAGCAATTGTCCTCGATGATCGTCGGACCCGCCTGCAAGGGCTCCAGCACGCCGCCGATGCCGACACCGCCCGAGAGATGGACATTAGCACCAATTTGCGCACAGGAGCCGACGGTGGCCCATGTGTCGACCATGGTATTGGCGCCTACATAGGCGCCGAGATTGACGAAGGACGGCATCAGGATCGCGCCAGGCGCGATATAGGCCGAACGGCGCACGACAGCGCTGGGTACGGCACGGAAGCCCGCCTTTTCGAATTCGTGCGTGCCCCAACCGTCGAACTTCGAAGCGACCTTGTCCCACCAGGCTGCATCGCCCGGGCCGCCCTTGATGATCTGCATCGCGTTGAGGCGGAAGGAGAGCAGTACCGCTTTCTTCAGCCACTGGTGGACGGTCCAGGTGCCGTCCTCGCCGCGCGAGGCCGCACGGGCCCTGCCGCTGTCGAGAAGATTGAGGGCTTGCTCGACGGCATCACGGACTTCGCCGCGGGTCGAGACATTGACATTCTCGCGATCCTCGAAGGCAGCGTCGACGATGCGTTCGAGCGAGGCAAGATCGGTGGCGTTCATGTCAATTCCTTAAACTTTGACGGATTATTCTGGTCGAAGAATGCGGCCTGTTGGCGGCTCTATAGCGGATGGAAATGACGATGGCAAAGGGGAAAACCGACAGTCTTAGGCGCAAGGACGGCGCATGGGCGCCTCTGGAAAGCAACCGCGCGGACAAGCGCCGCGCGGCGCGCGTGCCGGATACGCCCCAGACGCTTTCGCCCTCCTACAGGCTTGCCTATGCCGATCCTGATTTCCTGTCGAGTGAGGAACTTCGGCCACTGAGACTGCAGCTCGAACTGATGAAGGTCGAGATGGCGCTCTCGGATCGCGACATCCGTTCGACTGTCGTCCTCTTCGGTGGCGCACGCATTCCCGCGCCAGGTCAGGCGGCCTGGGCGGCGCGCAACGATGTGCAGAAACGCAATCTTGAGGCTGCGTCAATCTACTATGACGAGGCGCGCCAGTTTGCCAGGCTCTGCTCACAATGGTCGGCCGAGTACGATCATCGCGAGTATGTCGTGGTCACGGGCGGCGGGCCCGGCGTGATGGAAGCAGGCAATCGCGGCGCCGACGATGAAGGCGCGCCGAGTGTCGGGCTCAACATCGTATTGCCGCACGAACAGGCGCCGAATGCCTATGTGACGCCGGATCTCTCGTTCAATTTTCACTATTTCGCGATCCGCAAGATGCATTTCATGATGAGGGCCAAGGCAATCGCGGTCTTTCCCGGCGGCTTTGGCACGCTCGATGAATTCTTCGAGGCCGTCACGCTGATCCAGACCGGGCGCATGGCGCGCATACCGATCCTAATGTTCGGCGCGGAATTCTGGCGCAAGGTGATCAACTTCGAGGCGCTGGCCGAGTTCGGCACCATTGCGCCCGAGGATGTCAGCCTGATCCAGTTCATCGACACGGCCCAGGAAGCCTTCGATATCGTCAAGGCCTATTACGCCGAGGAGTCGGCATAAAAAACCGCCCGTCGTGAAACGGGCGGCTCCAATCTCAACACAGCTTCTCGATCAACGCTTGAAGTCGGCGTTCGAGATGTAGCCGTCGCCGTCCTTGTCGCGCTTTTTGAACATGCGCGAAGCTACGTTCGACAATTCGCTTTCGGAGAGCTTGCCATCGCCGTTGGCGTCGATCTGGTCGAAGCGTTTGGAAACCTTCTTGGCCGGAAACTTCACGAAGTGAACGCGGCCTTCACCGGCGACTTTCGACTGCTTACGGTGGGCCTTCATCGTCGCCTTGGCATCGGAGACTTCGCTCGCGCTCAGCATGCCATCCTTATCGGTGTCTAGTACCGCGAAGGTCACGGCGAGGCCACGCGCCATTTCGCTTTCGGAGATCTTACCGTCGCCATTGAGATCGGCGCGCTTGATCATGCGGTTGATGCGCTTTTCCTTCTTGGCCGGATCCTGGGCGGCGAAAGCGGGCGCGATTGCGGTGACGGCAAAGACACCTGCAATTGCGGCTATAAGTGCGGTCTTGATTTTCATGTCTGGGCCTTTCAGTCGATAGAGCAAGTCTATCCATAAACGCAGCAGTTGCTGCATGGTTGCTTCCTCTGGGCTGGCTGCGGGAACGCAAAACGATCGACCGCGCTGCCTGCCAAAGTTGCCCTGATATAGGAAGTGCGGTCTGAACGCGGGCTGAACACCGGGTTCATGTAACCATGGCGCTTCACTTCAGCTGTCTGAGTTTCTGAACAACCGCACCGGCCTGCCAGGCGCTCGTACAATAGTGGTCCTTGCTTTAAGATCGAGTTGGACCGCCTTGAGCCACCATCCTGCCCTCTCGCCACCGGGAAACTCTTCCTCGACAAGTGTGGGAGCAGCGCGTCTTTGGCCTCGGTCACCGTCAGGCCGGGTGACTCGTCGGGAAGAATGGCCATCAACGCCTCGCGCATCGCCGTGTATTTGGCGCGGTTGACGCGCTGGGTGCGATGCGGCGAGGTAATGCTCTCGATCGTGATCTTGTCGTCGGTATCAGGCATGGATGTCTCCATCGACCGCGATTTTCGGGCTCTTGAACCCCATCGCGATCCAGGCGCCGAGGAGTCTGGCATAGAATTTCGCCGTTTGCAGCGCTCCGCTCGGCACATCGCCATCGAGGGCCTCGCTCTCCGGCGGGCGGTCCCCCGTCATCGTGCGCAGTTCAAGCGGCGGCAGTGTGCCCTCGGGCCACAGACCCGCATAGAAGCTCAGCCAGTGACCACCTTCGAATTCCAGGAAGACCGGTGTATTGCAACAACTGGCGACGACACGACGTGTCTTGGAGGTGGGTGTGAGGCGGAACTCCCTAAGCAGTTCGGTGCCATGGTTGAAGCGGATGCGATCCTTGCGGTAGAGCACGAAATGCGTTCCGCCATTGGCCTCCAGAACCGGGTGGGAAACGGATAGTTTGCCGAGCCGGTCGCCCGCCTCGCGGCAACTGTTGCAGTGGCATTCGGTGCTGATGATTGGTGTGCGATCGACTTCGAGATGGACCCCGCCGCAGTCGCAGGCAAGTTGGAAACCTGGTGTCATGCCAATACCTCCTCCGTATCGGGGCAGTTGAACAGAAGCCGGATGTACCGGTCGAGATGGTCGAGGCTTTCGCGGGCGAGCGCCGGATCGTCGCCGGCCTTGGCGAGCACGAAGGCGCCCTGAATTACAGTCTGAGTGTGCCGCGCCAGGCTCTCAGCCGTCCAGCCGCCAGATATGCTTCTTTCTTTCATCGCAGCGCCGATATCAGCTTCGAGCGTCGCGGCATGGCCAAGGATACTCGCGCCGCAGGCATCGCGAATGGCCGGGGAGGTCGCATAGACCTCCTGCACCATGGTGCCGACCAGGCAGCTGAATTCGGACAACTCGCCCGATATGATCGACTTTCGGAAGGCGACATAAGCCAGCAGCCGATCGAGCGGATCGTCCGGCGCGTGGTAGGGTGCAGCGGCAAAGAAAGCCGACGTCGTCTCTGTCCAGTGTTCGGCGGCGGCGACACCGAGCGCTTCCTTGGTCTTGAAGTGATGGAAATAGGAGCCCTTGGTCACCGCAGCGGCCTGGCAGAGATCCTCCACAGAAGCGGCTGCGAAACCCTTGGCGAGGATTGTCGCCTGAGCGGCATCGAGCAGCCGTGCTCTGGCGTCGCCGCGTTCAGGATGATGTTTTGTCGGTCTGGGCATAAGCAATACATACCGTACGTACGGTATGTATTGCAAGCTAAAATTCTAAGAGGTACCTTGGCGTGTGTCACGAGCGACCTTTATCGCACTGATGGCTAGAGAATCGCGTTCAGAAAATCCGAGAGCTTGTTGGTGACGAAATCGATGTTTCCATCATCGTCGTTGTGCTCTTCCCAGCGCTCCAGGCCCTTGTAACCTGGTTCGGGCAGGATGAGCACCGTCTTCATGCCGAGCAGCCTGGGCACGATAAGATTGCGCGGCAGGTCCTCGAACATGGCCGCATGCCTGGTGTCGACGCGATGGAGGCTGGCGAACTTGTCATAGGTCGCATTCGCCGGCTTGGGCACGAAATCGGCCGCGACGATATCGAAGATATCCTCGAAATGATCGAGCACGCCAAGCGCGCGGGCCGCCGCCTCGGCATGTTTCACCGTGCCGTTGGTAAAGATGAACTTGCGGCCCGGCAGCGCCTTGATCGCATCGGCGAGATCGGCATCCGCCAGTACCGGCGAATAGTCGATCTTATGCGCGGCATCGAGGAAATGGTGCGGATCGATCCCGTGATGGTGCATCAGCCCAGCCAGCGTCGTGCCATGCTCGTGATAGTATTTCTTCTGCAGCGCGCGCGCCTCGTCATAGTCGAGACCCAGGAGGTCGGCGACATAGGAGGTCATGTTCTTGTCGATTTGCGCAAAGAGATCGACATGATGCGGGTATAGCGTGTTGTCGAGATCGAACACCCAATCGGTCACATGGGCGAAATCGGCCTTCGATGGAAGCGAGGTCTCAGCGGTCATGCGCGTGGGGTAGGACGGCGGCAGGCGTTTGGCAAGGGGCAATGCGCGGGCATTGAATCCAGCCGCAACGCCAAAGTCTTTATCGACCTGTCCGCCTCGAAAAAAATCCGCTATCAGCAGACTGGGACCAGGCAATCTTGGGGGACTGGATGGCAGAGATCAACAGGAGTTTGGCGTTCTGGAAATCGTTTCCGATTTTCGAGGATTTTTCCTCGGAGATGATTGATGAGATTATCGGCATGGTGCGGCTGCGCCACTGGCCAACCGGCACCGTGATCTTCCAGAGAGGCGACAAGGGCAACTACATGATCCTGCTGACCAAGGGGCGGATCAAGGTGTCGCTGTTCACCACGCATGGCAAGGAACTGTCGCTGCGTCATTTCGAACCTGGGGCGCTTATCGGCGAAATGTCGGTGCTGGACGGAGAGCCCCGGTCGGCGGACGCCACCGCTACGGTCGCAAGCGAAGGTTATGTCATCGGCCAATACGAGTTCCGGGCATTCATGGACAGCAACAGGCAGGCCGGGAGGGCCGTCGTGAACTTCCTGTGCAGACGGCTCCGCGAGACAAACCAGCAGTTGGAGACCATCGCTCTCTATAATCTCGATGCCCGGGTTGCGCGCTTCCTTCTGGCATCGCTGCGCCAAGTTCACGGAGAACACCTTCCCGAGGAGGCGCGACTGGATCTTCCGCTCAACCAGGTCGAGTTCGGCGCCATCCTCGGCGCCTCCCGGCCTCGTATCAACCGGGCGATCCTGTCGCTCGAAGTCGTCGGCGCGATCAAGCGCAAGGGTACCATCATCGATTGCAATGTCGCGCGCCTGGAGAAGATTGCGGATCCCGACGATTGACATCCGGGCCTTGTTTTCGGGCACTTGCCGGCAAGCACATGTCATGCTTGATGTGCCCGGAGGAGAGGACGGCGAATAAGTGAACCACGCCGTCCGTAGGAAATCCGATACATCCATTTTGATGAAGGGCGACCGATGGCATTTGGAACGGGGGTGGCGGCAAATCTCCAGCGCGCGGAGTTCCGCGGCAATGCCAAGGAATATTTCGGCATCTGGATCGTCAATATCCTACTGACGATCATCACCATTGGCATCTATTCCGCCTGGGCCAAGGTGCGCCGCCTGCGCTACTTCCGCGGCAATACCTATCTCGATGGCCATTCTTTTGATTACCACGCCAAAGGCCTGCAAATCTTCCTCGGCCGATTCATCGTCTTCGTCGTGATTTCGATCATAAACGTGATCACGACCGTCTACCCCCTGCTCGGCGCGATCACGCCCTTGGTTTTCCTCGCCATCCTGCCGTGGTTCGTGGTGCGCAGTCTCAAGTTCAATGCGCGCGTAACGAGCTACCGCAATATCCGCTTCGATTTCACCGGCAAGCCCTGGGGCGCTTTCGTCTCCATTGTTCTTGCCAGCCTTGTCTCCGTCTTCTCGCTCGGCATTCTCGCGCCCTTTGCGAGCCGCTGGACCTATCGCTACATATTCAACAATCTGCGCTACGGCGATCGGAGCTTTGAAACCGACCCCAAGGTCGGCGCCATCTATCGCGGCTGGCTGCTGCCCGCGCTGATGGTGGTGTTGGGCCTTGCGCTTTCGGCAGCCATCGCCTGGATCATCATCTGGCCGATGGTGCTGCAGGCCGCCGGCGAAATGAACAGTCAGACCGATGAGTCGCAGATGGTTCTGACGATCCTTGCGCTCTACGCCATACTGATCCCTGTTATCGTCGTCTATGTCGTCGCCGGCTTCATCTATGGCGTCGTGGTCCGCAACGTGGTGCTGAATTCGACGCGTTTCGACAAGGTGCATCCGCTGTTCAGCGATCTGTCGCGCGGCCGATATTTCTGGATCGTGCTGTCGAATTTCGTCATCACCGTCTTGACGATCGGCCTGATGCGGCCCTGGGCTGCGGTGCGCGAGGCGCGCTATGCGGCCAGCCATACGGGCATCACCCCGCAGGGTGAGATCGGCGAAATCATGGCCTCGATCCAGGCCTCCGGCTCAGCGGTCTCAGCCGAATACACTGACATGGAGGGCATGGATTTTGGCTTCTGACGAAGTGGAGATCGCCAAAGGAACCTGGCATCCGCCGCAATCGAACGCGGCGGTGCCGGCGACACTTCTCGCCGATGCGGCAAAGCTCTCGATCCGACTCGATGACGGCATGATCGTCTGCCGCGACGAGCTTCAGTCCGTCAATATTTCCGACCGGATCGGCAGCATCCCCCGCCGTATCACGCTCTACAACAATTCCATGTTCGAAACTCCAGACAACAATGCCATCGATGAGTTGCTGAAGGCGCAGCGAGCCGACCGCACGGGCTGGATCGCCGACCTAGAACAATTCCGGCCGCGACTGATCGGGCTCGTCGTGCTCGTCTTCCTGCTGGCGACCCTGATCTACCGCTATGCGCTCCCCGCGCTGGTGGAAGTCGCCGTGCTGGTGACGCCACCAGCTGTGCCGGTCTGGCTTTCCCAGGGCACATTGTCGTCGCTCGACCAGACCATGCTTTCGCCCAGCAAGCTGCCGATCGTCGAGCAGCAGAAGATCCGCGCCGGCTTTGATGAGATCGCCGGCTTTTCCACGCGCGGCAAGGCGGGCTACAACCTGAATTTCCGCGACGGCGGCTATATCGGGCCGAATGCGTTCGCACTGCCCGACGGCACGCTGGTGATTACCGACGCACTGGTCGAGATGGCAAAGGGCGACATGGAGATGATCCTCGGCGTGTTGGCCCACGAGATAGGCCATGTCGAGAAAGACCATTCGCTCAGGCAGATGTATCGCGCCGCCGGCCTTGCGGGGCTTATCATGCTGATCGCGGGCGATGTCGGCGCCGGCGGCGAGGAAGTGCTGACCGATGGCGCGGCCCTGCTCTCGCTCTCCTATTCCCGAAGCGCCGAAAGCGAGGCCGACCGTATTTCGGTGGATTTGATGTCAAAGGCCGGCCACGACCCTGCGGCAATTGGCCGGTTCTTCAAGCTGCTCGAGGAGAGGCTCGGCGACAAGGGCGGCACCAGCATGCTGGCGACCCATCCCGGCACACCCGAGAGGCGCAAGCAGATTGATGAGTGGGCTAAGGAAGTCAAAGGCCGTGAGTAGCCATGGCCTTTGCGACATTTCTAGGAGGCCGCTCGACTTGCCAGAAGATCCTATCTCCGCAGATGCGGCGGCGATTGTTGGGGATGCATCGGTTTGTTGGAAGCCAAAGGCCGCTTCCAACCATCTGTCGAGTCTGTGGCTCGGGAAATCCGCGACGGATGGCGGAAGGAAGGCGGGGCCGCCAAACGGTCCCGCTCCTAAAATTCGTCTTACTCGGACGCACCCTCATTGAAGCCGACCTTGTCGACCAGTTCGGACGCGAGCTTGCGGTTCTTGGCGATCTCAATCAGCGGTAGGGTGTCTGGCTTGATCTCGCCGAAGCCCTTGACGACGGCTGAAGGCTCGGCGCCCGGCAGGACCGGATATTCGTACACCTGCTCGGCGTAGATCTTCTGTGCTTCGCCCTGCGACAAGAACTGCATCAGCTTCAGCGCATTGTCCTTGTTGGGGGCGTTCTTGGCCATGGCCATGCCCGATATGTTGACATGGGTGCCGCGATCGGCGGTATTGGGGAAGATCACCCGCAACGAATGGGCCCAATCCTTCTGTTCCGGCTCCTTGTCGTTGTTGAGCATGACGCCGACATAATAGGTGTTGCCGATGCCGAGGTCGCATTCGCCTGAGAAGATCGCCTTGGCCTGGCTGCGGTCCGAACCGTTGGGCTTGGTGACGAGATTGTTCTTGAGGCCGGTCAGCCATTTCTCGGTATAATCGGCGCCGTGATGGGCGATCATCGAAGCGAAGAGGCCGATATTGTAGGAATGCTGACCATCGCGCATGCAGATCTTGCCCTTCCACTTGGGATCGGCAAGCTCCTCATAGGTGATCGTGGTATCGTTGACGCGCTCCTTGGAGGCATAGACGACACGGCCGCGGGTGGTTAGGCCGAACCAGTTGCCTTCGGGATCGCGAAAATTGGCCGGGATGTCCTTGTTGACCGTCTCGTCGGAGACGGCTTGCGTGACGCCGCCGTCCTTGGCTTCGGTCAGGCGGGCGATATCGACCGTGAGAATGACGTCTGCCGGCGAGTTCTCGCCTTCGGCCGTCATGCGCTCGACGAGGCCCTTGTCGAGAAATAGCACATTGGTCTTGATGCCGGTTTCCTTGGTGAAGGCATCGAGCAGCGGCTGGATGAGCTCAGGCTGGCGATAGGAGTAGATGTTCACCTCGCCGTCGGCCAGAGCGGGAACGGCGCCGAGAAGTGCGATTGTTGCAGCGAGCGATGCGATGGAAGCCGTCTTGTGCATTGTGTCCTCCTGAACTTGACTTTTTGGGTTTACATTATCCTGTTCTAAACAGCATCCGAGAGCCGCCAGTCAATGCCCAAAAGCAAATTTTAACATGAATGTGATTTTCAGCTTTTTGGAATTGTTCCAAACTACGGAACGGGCTATATAGGCTGCAACAAATCTTTGAGGAGACTGGCATGCGGCTGACGAAGCAGACGAATTACGCAGTGCGCATCATGATGTATTGCGCGGCAAATGGCGACAAGCTCAGCCGTATACCCGAGATCGCCAAGGCCTATAACGTCTCGGAACTCTTCCTGTTCAAGATCCTGCAGCCGTTGCACAAGGCAGGCTTGGTCGAGACTCTTCGTGGCCGCAATGGCGGGGTACGCCTTGGGCGTGCCGCCGACAAGATCACACTTTTCGACGTCGTCCGTGTTACCGAAGAGAATTTCTCGATGGCCGAATGCTTCGATGAAGGTGCGCAGGATTGCCCGCTGATCGACAGTTGCGGCCTCAACTCGGCTCTCCGCCGCGCACTCAACGCCTTCTTCGACGTGCTGTCGGAATACACGATCGACGACCTCGTCAAGGCGCGTCCGCAGATCCACATGCTGCTTGGCCTGGAAGTTCCCACGACCGTCGCGGCCTAAACACGACCGTTGCGGTCTAAAGCGGAAATCCGCTGGCAATTTCATATCCGATGTTCTAATCGATTGAAAAACACATCGAGCAGGAGGCTCCGGATATGATCCTGTGCTGTGGGGAAGCGCTGATCGACATGCTGCCGCGTCTATCGACGCTGGGTGAAAATGCCTATGCGCCCTATGCCGGCGGCGCGATCTTCAACACCGCGATCGCGCTCGGGCGTCTCGGCATTCCCACAGGATTCTTCACCGGTCTCTCCGATGACATGCTGGGCGATGTGTTGCGCGAGACGCTCGCCGCCGCCAATGTGGATTTCAGCTTCTGTGCGATTTCGGCGCGACCGACGACCGTCGCCTTCGTCAAACTCGTCAACGGCTCGGCGACCTATGCCTTCTACGACGAGAACACAGCCGGCCGGATGATCACGACCGTCGACCTGCCAGTGCTTGGCGACGATATCGAAGCCATACATTTCGGGGCAATCAGCCTGATCCCCGACCCCTGTGGTGGCACTTACGAAGCGCTGCTCGCCCGCGAGCACGAGGCTCGCGTCATATCGCTCGATCCCAACATCCGGCCGGGCTTCATCAAGGACAAGCAATCCCACCATGACCGCATCATGCGCATGGCCGCGCAATCCGATATCATCAAATTCTCCGACGAGGATCTGGAATGGTTCGACATGAGCGGCGATCATGATGCGCTGGCGGCCCAGTGGCTGAATATCGGGCCCAAGCTGGTGGTGATCACCAAGGGCGCTGACGGTGCCGTGGGCTATACCAGGAATATGAAGGTGGACGTGCCGAGCGAGCGGGTTGACGTGGTCGACACGATCGGCGCCGGCGATACGTTCGATGCCGGCGTCCTGGCATCATTGAAGCGCGATGGTTTGCTCAGCAAGTACCATGTCGCGAACCTCGACCAGAAGGCTATACGCAATGCGCTGGCATTTGCCGCGAAGGTCGCTGCGGTGACCGTCTCCAGGGCGGGCGCCAATCCGCCCTGGGCGCATGAAGTGGGACTCTGAGCCCGTCGTTCAGGGAACGCGGCCCCAGCCTAGCAGCTTGTCGATCTGGCCAAGGGTGTATGTGTAGCGCCTCACGACCGATTTGAATGGCCCTTTATTGCCTTCGATGGTTGTCACGATACCATTTTCGTAAGCCTCGACGATGCCGATATGTCCCATCCAACCCGTCTTTGAACCGCGCCAGAAGACAAGGATGTCCCCCGGCTTCGGCGGATTGTTGACGCTTGCACTGTAAGTCCAGTTCTTGGCCTTGAACTTGGCCAAGGTGTCGCGCGCGCCAGCCGTGGCTGCATACGGCATGTGCCCGGGATTTCCAGTGTGGAAGCAGTAGGAGATAAAGGATGCGCACCAGCTGTCACCCGCTTTCGCGCCCGTTACGGCATGGTATTTCATGACATCGGGGCCATGGTTGTCCTTGCCGCTTTCGCCGTTGCCGAGTTCCTGCCTCGCGATCTGCAGAGCGTTCCATGCAACTTGTGAAACACCAGCAGGCTTGGCGTTGTTGCCCGGCGACGGCAGTGCCGGGATTGCCGGCATCTGAATCTTGCCAAGCGCCACATCCAGTGCCCAGCGTGTCAGCGGGCCCACTTGACCATCCACCTTCAGCGGCAGGAGATTGGGGCCGATATTCTGCGACTGAAACGCCATCACCGCATTCTTGATCGCCGATGTGAAGGCTTTTCCGTTGGTGCTGCCCGGCTTAAAGCCGACGGACGTCAGATCATTGATAAGTTGGAGTACCTCTATCACCACCATTCCCAGTTTCAACAATGCGACCATGCTACTCTCCCCCGAAGACAATAAGCCTCGCAACGGCGCCGCTAAGCGGTGCAGTTTGGCTTGTGTTTCAACAATTCGGGCTAGTCCGGACTCCCCGGGGATACACTGACACATTTATCTAAAATTGCAATTATAATTTATTGCAACCAAGTTCTGCGAGTGCATGCTCCGCTGGTAGCAGTCGGTAGCACTGGCGGGACCGCTCAGAATTCCACTTCCAGTTCGATAATCTCATCGGCCTCTGCGTTGGCGCCCGCGGCCCATTCCTTCATCAGATCCCAGTCGAGCACGGTATCACGATAGGTCGCGAGCGCCGGCGGCAGATCGACGGCATAGGTCAGGAAGCGCGAACAGACCGGCGCATACATGGCGTCGGCTACAGTCGGCTTGTCGCCGAAGAGCCAGGGTCCGCCGTAGGCATCCAGGCATTCCTGCCAGATTTCCTTGATGCGCTCGATGTCGGGCCGTGCGCCGGTAAAGACCTTGAATGTCTCGTGTCGTGCCTTGATGTTCATCGGCAGCGCCGATCGCATATTGTAGAAGCCGGAATGCATCTCGCCGCTCACAGCGCGACAATGTGCACGCGCCACGGCGTCCTTAGGCAATAGCGCCTTTCTCGGAAAGGCTTCGTTGAGATATTCGGCAATCGCCAGCGTATCCCAGACCGGCACCTCCTTGTGCGTCAGTCTCGGCACCAGAACCGAGGGCGAGAGCAGGAGCAATTCCCGGCGAGCCTTGGGGTCATCGAGATCGACCGGAAGCTCCTTGAAATCCAGCCCGGCCATCTTGCACAGCAGCCAGCCGCGCAGCGACCAGGAGGAGTAATTCTTCGAGGAGATCGTCAGCGTCGTTTCCGGCATTTTCGGCTTATCCTGAGCAGGATGCTGCGGCCGCACTATTTTGTGGCCAGCGGGGGAAAAATGCACTAGTTTTTCGCATTGCACAATGAAAAAGCTCGCCGGGCGGCTCATGCTTTACCAGGTCTACCAGCTTCAGGATGATTTTGCCGCAGCCTGGCGCCTCTGGGCCAGATCCATGCTGTGCCTATTCAGAACAGACCAAACGGGCACCAAGCGATATTTCGCCGGCGAGTATTTTGCCGCACTGGAAATGATCTCCCGCTTCCAACTGACCCATACGCGGCCGCATTTCGCGATTGCGAAGGTTTTGAGTGGCAACAGTGAAGCCGAGGTCACCGAGCAGGTGGCGCTGGACCTCCCCTTCGGCCAGCTGCTGCGTTTTGCCAAGGATATCGAAACGCCGCAGCCGAAAGTGCTGGTGATCGCGCCGCTGTCCGGCCATTTTCCCACGCTGCTGCGCGGCACGGTGGCAACTCTGCTGCGCGATCACGATGTCTATATAACCGACTGGACCAATGCCCGCGACGTGCCAGTCTCAGCGGGAAAATTTGGTGTCGAGGACTATGTCGAATATATCATCCGCTTCCTTGAGGCTATCGGGCCGGGGGCACATATCCTCGCCGTCTGCCAGCCCTGCGTTCAAGGGCTTGTCGCCACATCTGTCATGTCGCAGCAGAACCACCCCTGCACACCACGCTCGATGACGCTGATGGCGGGTCCGATCGATCCGCGCGAAAGCCCGACCGAGGTCAATGAATTCGCGGTTTCCAAGTCCCTCGGCTGGTTCGAGACCTCGGTGATCTCGACCGTGCCTTACCGTCATGCCGGCGGCGGGCGGCGGGTTTACCCCGGTTTCCTGCAACTCATCGCTTTCATGGCGATGAACATGGACCGCCACCGCAGCGCCCACAAGAAGCTCTACGATCATCTGGCCAAGGGTGAGGTGAAGGAAGCGGAGAAGATCAAGACCTTCTACGACGAGTATTTTGCCATCCTCGACCTGACCGAGGAATTCTACATCGAAACGATCGACCGCATTTTCCAGAAAGCTGAACTCGCCACCGGGGACTTCATGTATCGCGGCATGAAGGTCGATCCCGGTGCCATTCGCCGCACGGCGTTGCTGACGGTCGAAGGCGGCCGTGACGACATCTGCGCGCTCGGCCAGACGGCCGCGGCGCACGAGCTCTGTTCGTCATTGCGCCCGCATCTCAAGCGCCATCATCTGCAGGCCAATGTCGGCCATTATGGCGTGTTCAACGGGCGACGCTGGGAGAACGAGATTTATCCTGTCGTGCGCAACCATATCCTGGCCATGGAATAGGCCGGGACTAATCTCTTAATCCGCGTTACATCATATCCCTCCGGACGACCTTCTCGAATATCTTCTCGAAGAACTGCTGGTCCCCATCATAGGCCTTTACCTTGGCGCTGATCAGCCAATCCTGTTCCGTGCAGGTCATGCGCACGCTGGACACGGTGCGGACGAACCAGCCGTCGCGCGTCATGTCGCAGACCCAGTTTGCCTCGCCTGTCATGGAGAGCGGATCGCCCGATGTGATCGACCACTCCTCCTCGCGGATCTGGCGCGTCGCGAGCCCCGTGCCGGGATGTTCGTGGCGGCCGGTATCCTCATGGATGCGGTAGACGGTGCGCGCCGTGGAAAGCTCGCGGGTAATATTGCGCCTTGTCGCCGATGGGATCTGTTCAAGATAGACTGGCAGCGGATCGGAATTTTTCGGCTCCATCATCTCGATCCTGTCGGCCGCGCCGAGCTTGGGCATGGCAAGCGCGATCGAACTGGTCTCGATGGTGAGCGCGGCATCATAAGGCGGTGGCAGCATCAACGGCCAGTAGGATGTCGAGAGCGATAGCCGTATCCTGTGGCCGGGCGCGAAGCGGTAGCCGCAGGCATCGAGTTCCATCTCGATCTCGGTCTTCTCGCCTGGCACCAGTGGCTCGGGATGTTCATTCGATTTGCGATGGGCGAGATTGAGCACGCCGAAGGAAACGCGCAGTGCGGCGCCATCCGGATGCACATCGACGATGCGGGCGCAGAGATTGGCGAGCGGCGCATCCGAACTCAGCGTCAGCTTCAGCTTCGGCATGCCTAGATAATCGATGGCTTCGGTGAGAATGGGCGTCTCGAAAACCAGGGAGCCGGCATCGTCGCCGCGCTGGTCGACCGCCATTTCGGCATCCGGCTTGAGCGTGAAGAATTCGCCCGAAGAGGTTCCCGTATCGAGCGGCGACTGGAGATGGACCGCGCCGATGCCGCCCCTCCCTTGGCCAAGCTTGCCATCGGTGCCGACATGGAAGAGATCGGCATCCGGCGCCACCCATGTGTCCTTGGCGACCCAGAAGCCGGGATCGAAATCACGACGCACGGCAGGCTTGACCGCGTCCAGGATATAGGCGCGCACCTGCGGCAGGTTCTCGGCGCCATTCTCCTCGCCGCGCAGCCAGCGGTTCCACCAGCGGATCGCTTCGCCATGGAAATCGGCGCGCGGCTTCGGCCATGCGAAATGCGGATATTTGTGCACCCAAGGCCCGATAATGGCCTTGGATTTCGCGCCGAGGCCGGTGACGGCCTTCAACGGCGTGTTGCGATAGCCATCGGCCCAGCCTGCGATCACCAGCGCGGGAATTTGAACATCGGAGAAGTTTTCGGCGATCGAGCCATGTTTCCAGAAATCGTCTCGGCGCTGGTGTTGCAGCCACTCCTCCATGAAGAAAGGCTCGGCCTCGAGCCGCTCCTGCCACATGTCGCGCCAGCGGTTGCCGGTCAGCGCGGGATCTGGCGAACGCGACTGATAGGCGAGCATCGTGCCGGCCCAGGAAAGCTGGGCGGAGAGATGCGTGCCGTTCTTGTAATGGATATCGTCATTGTAGCGGTCGACGGTCGATGCAATCGAAATCACGGCCTTGAGCGCTTTCGGACGCAGCGCGGCGACCTGCAGGCAATTGAAGCCGCCCCAGGAAATCCCCATCATGCCGACAGAACCGTTGGACCAGGGCTGAGCCGCGATCCATTCGATCAGCTCGACAGCGTTGGCGAGCTCGAGGGCAGTGTATTCGCCGTCGATCACGCCATCGGATTCGCCGGAACCCCTGATGTCGACCCGAACACCGGCAATGCCTGCCGCCGCGAAGACCGGATAGGTCGATTCGTCGCGCGGGCTAGTTCCGTCACGCTTGCGATAGGGAAGGAATTCGAACACTGCAGGCACCGGATCGGCCTCGGCACTGTCCGGCATCCAGATGCGGGCGGCGAGCCTTGTACCGTCCTTCAAGGTGATCCACTGGTTTTCGATCGTGGTGAAGGAACGGTCGTTCATGGCAATACTCTCTGCTCGAAATCCGGCTGCCCCTCATCTGCCTGCCGGCATCTTCTCCCCGTGAAAAGCGGGGAGAAGGGACTTGTGGCAATGGTGGCGCGTCTGGCGTCCCCTCTCCCGTTTTTACGGGGAGAGGGGTAGGGTTAGGGGCTATTTGTTGAAAGCAGACTAGTGGTTTGGGATCGCGTTGCAACTCGAATTGCGGCCAAATCCCAGCTCAATCGCGCCTACCACCCCGGCTGCATCGCGCCCGCCCGAACACGGCCAATGCGCGGGAAGACATTGATGTCGCGACTGATCTCGTCCTCGATCACGCTTGGGGGCGTGATGTTGTCGAGGCAGGCGCTGATATGGGCGGTGATGGCATTGGTCAGCGAGGTCGACAGCCCCGGCCGCTTCATGATGCCGATCTGCACCGGCGCCAAGGGCGGAAAACCGTCCGGCTGACCGAGGACTTTCATGCCGGTCCGGAGTGCGGATTCCGGCAGCACCGAAACCGCCATGCCGGCGAGTACGGCCGACGCCACGACCGTCGAGGACCAACTGGTGAACAGGATCTGGTATTCGCGGCCGACCGCGTCGAGCGAGGCGCAGGCCAGGCGCCGCCATTGACAGTCGCGGCGACCGACCGCGAGGGGCACCGGTGAATTTTCGGGCAAGGGATGGTTTGCCGACATGACCCAGCAGAGCGGCTCGGTTCGAACGACTTCCGATTCGCGCTCCAGCGGATTGTGGGTGACGAGCGCGATATCGAGCTCGCCCCTCGACATCTTCTCGGCGAGGTCTACCGAGGGCTCGCAGACGATGTAGAGTTCGACATTGGGATGCGAGCGGGCGAAGCGCTGGATGATCTCCGGCATATAGCGGTCGGCGTAATCGTCCGGCGTGCCGATGCGAAGCGTACCTTCGAGCCGGTTGTCATCGAATGCTGCGATGGCTTCATTGTTCAGCCGGATCATGCGGCGGGCATAATTGAGCAGCTTCTCACCCTCGGGCGTCAGCCGGTTGCCGCGGCCGTCCTTGACGAAGAGCGGCTTGCGGATGCGTTCTTCCAGCCTCCGCATCTGCATGGAGACGGCAGACTGTGTCTTGAACACCCGGTCGGCGGCTTTGGTGAAGCTGCCGGCATCGGAGATGGCGACGAAGGTATGTAACTGGTCAATGTCAAGCGGTGCAGTCATGGCCCAACCTATCCATCAGAGCGATTGATGATTACCATTAGAAACATTCGTTGGACTGATCAATAGATTTCTTGCATATTTTCAGCATCGAAAGCGATGGCCTGGCCAAGGAAAACACGGTCCGGGCTCCAAGGAGAAACCAATGTCCATTTGTGAAGAAGCGCCCGCAAGCGCAATTGCGGGCAGAGGAACTCTATTGTCGAAATTCAGCGCGACCACGCTTTTTTCGTGGAGCGTGGCGGCATTCGGAGCCTGGCGCAACCGACGTGCCGTGGCTGACTTGCGTGACCTGGATGATTCGCAGCTTGCTGACATCGGGCTCAGCCGCCGCGATGTGGAGACCGCACTCAGTTCGCCTATCAGCGTCGATCCGACGTTGCATCTTGTCCGGGCGCGAGAAAATCCGCTGAAGGGCGTGCGACGCAACTAATTCGTCGGGCTTCGTCCTCACGCTCCCCGAAACTGTTCTGACCTCCCCCTCGAACTGTTTCCCCGCAGGGTGTCCGCCAAGCTACCCTGCATGACTGCCCGGTCCGTTGCCTTCCCAAGCAACTGGCCGGGCTTTTTCATTTCCTGTCCTGGCATGTGCGATGCTGCCAAAAGATGGCAGCGTCTTGTCGTATAACTCTTTCAGACAATCCCAGCGTCAATAGTTACCCATGAAACAACCGGCCCTGTTCTCCATGTCTATAGCCGGACTAAGTAAAGGAGAATACCGCAATGACCATGATCACACAAACTGCTGCCCGTCCGTTCCGCACCGTCGGCACACTCTCGGCAGCCATCGCCTTTATCGCGACAATGCGCGCGAGCCGTCGCACGCTGAGAGATATCAATGCGTTGGAGGATCATATCCTGAGGGACATCGGCCTCACACGCGCCGACGTGATGCGGGCCAAGACCGCCGAACTCGGTTCCGATCGCATGGCGATGCTGAGCCGCGCGCGCGCCGGCGGCATGGCCTGACATCGAGATTTCAGCCTCCCGGAGCCAATGCAGGCTCGGCAAGGAGATTCCATATGACGATATGTACCGAAACAAAGACGACGAGGATGGCATTCCTCGAAAAGCTATCTACCTTGGCCGCCACGCTCGGCGCAGCGCGCAAGAGCCGCAACACGGTACTCGATCTTGGCACGCTCGATGACAATATGCTGCGCGACATCGGTCTTTCCCATGCGGATCTGCTTGATTTGCGCAGCGCGCCGCTGTCTTCGGATCCCGATGCCGTGCTGCGTCGTGCGCGCATGCGCAACATGTTCTGATCAGCGCTGGGTCAATCATTCCGGCATGGTGAATAGTGATATCTGGCCGCGAATGATCGTCTTGTAGTCGTCGAGCACGCTTGTCTTGTCCTGCCCGTCCGACAACGCCAGCCTGACGGCCCCTGCCGTCAGCTGAAATATCAGGAAAGCGACTCGGCGGAAATCCTCGTAGCGCGACGCCGGCACGAAGGCGCGGCCGGCTTCGCAGAAGCTGTCGGCCTGCCTGCGCGTGCTCTCCACATCGAGGTTGAGCAGCGCCTTGTCGGCCTGCACGGCGTTGATCAGGTCGAGAATGGCCGGGTCCGAATGCACGCGTTCGAAGAAGTAGTCCAGCATATCGGACGCCGCCTGCTGCAGCGCTTCAAGATTGGACACTTTGGCGGAGCGGCCGCTGATCGCGCCCTCGATTTCCTCCGTCCATTGCTGGAACAACATTGCGATGATCGCCGACTTGTTGGGGAAATATTGATAGACCGAGGAGATCGGCCCGCCCGCTAATGCGGCGATCTCCCGCATCTTGACGCCATCGATCCCCTTTTCGCCGATCAGGCGTTTGGCGGCGCCAAGAATTTCTTCCACGCGCCCCCGGCTTCTCTGCTGCTTGGGTGGGCGTCTCAGTTGACTGTTCATGCGATAACCGGTTCCACGCGTGACTATGACCCCAAATGTAGCGCGTTGTTACGCTTTCGGCTCCAGGCTGGTTCACATGAGGCTAAAATAAATCATGCGAATATTGACGATTGCCAAAATGGGGGCCGCCGTTGTGGAAAACCGAAGCGATTGCTATAGCTCAGTCCCTTCCAACATGGACCTCCTGCATGCAGCAGATCGCTTTTCTCGGAACTGGATTGATGGGCGCGCCCATGGTGCGCAACCTTCTCAAGGCAGGTTTTCCCGTCACCGCCTGGAACCGTTCGGCCGACAAGGCGCAGGCGCTGGCGCCTGACGGCGCAACAATCGCGGCCTCGCCGACGGAGGCGGTACGCGATGCCGATATCGTCATTACCATGCTGTCGGATGGCAGCGCAGTCCGTGCGCTCATCGATGGTGGCGTGGCGGATGCGATGAAATCAGGCGCGATCCTGATAGACATGAGTTCGATCAAGCCGCGCGAGGCGCGCGCGCATTTCGACCTGCTCAAGACCAAAGGAATCAGCGCTCTCGACGCGCCGGTCTCGGGCGGCACCAAGGGGGCGACCGATGGCACGCTGGCAATTATGGCCGGCGGCGAGGACGGTGCGTTCGAGAAGGCCCGGCCATTGCTTTCCGCCATGGGCCGTCCCACTCTCGTCGGTCCTTCCGGCACTGGCCAGCTCGCCAAGCTCGCCAACCAGGGCATCGTCGCCACCACGATCGGCATCGTCGCCGAGGCGATGCTGCTGATGCAATCCGCCGGTGCCGACATGAACCGACTGCGCGAGGCGCTGAAGGGCGGCTTCGCCGATTCGATCATCCTGCAGCAGCACGGCAAGCGCATGGCTGAGGGCGATTTCACGCCGGGCGGACGCTCGGTGCTGCAGTTAAAAGACTTGAACAATCTACTGGAGGAGGCCACGAGCCTCGGGTTGGCGCTGCCGCAGGCGGAGTTGCAGCAGGCGCGGTATCATCGTTTCGTGTATGAGCTCGACGGAGCGGATCTGGATCATGCGGGGTTGTTTCTGGAGTTGAAAGATCGGCAGAAGAGGTAATTGTCCTCCGATATTTCAGCTGGGCATTAGCCGCAGTGTCATTGCAGAGCATTTCACCACCAATCGGCGGGGACGGAGGTTCCAGGCGCATGGGTCCAGAGGGGGCAGTCACTTGACGCGCCAACAAAATTTGAGGTACGTACCGCAGACGCATCATTGCGAGAGATTTTCGTGGTGAAATCAGGGTGGCTGCTTGGCGCGCACGGACAAGGGCATTGCTTCGGGAGGCAACAGGATGGAATTCGAGGTCAAGCCTGAATTTGTCATTGCGGATGAACGGTCTCTGCGAGAGCTTTTTCACCCGACACATCCGCTGGCGGCTTTAAAAAGTCAGGCCTCGCTCGACAAGCATTCGCAAGAATTCATCAGGCGTTCGCCATTCCTATGCATCGGTACACAGGATCTCGCTGGCAAAGCTGATGTCAGTCCTCGGGGCGACCCGGCCGGCTTTGTAAGAATCCTCGATCACCATACTTTGGCAATCCCGGATCGACCCGGCAACAACCGTCTCGATACTCTGGTCAATATTCTCGCCAATCCCAGTATTGGACTGCTCTTCATCATTCCGGGATTTGACGACACCTTGCGCGTGAACGGCAAAGCCAGTCTGGTGAATGACCCCGACATCCTCAAAGAGATGAGTGTTGAAAATCGCGTGCCCAAGCTGGCCATCGTGGTCAAGGTGAGCGAGGTCTTCCTGCACTGTGCCAAGGCATTCCGTCGCTCTCATTTGTGGGACCCGGATCATTTTCAAGATCGCGGCGAGATGCCGTCGCTCTCAAAGATAATTCTGGATCAGACGACCGGTGCTCCAACAGATGATATCGTGATGCGCAGCATAGATGACGCACTCGAGGATGATTACAAGAAGACGCTCTACTAGATCGCCGGCGGCGGCAGCCTCAGCACCTCGTCCGCCGGCCGTATCCTCAGCCGCGTAATTCGGTTCTTCACCCGCTTCATCACGATGAACCGTTTGCCGTGGAACGTGAACGATGACCGCTCTTCGGGGATCGACCGGCTCTCATAGATCACCAGGCCCGCAATCGTCGTCGCGTCCTCGTCGGGCAAGGTCCAGCCGAGCGCCCGGTTCAGGTCGCGGATCGACACGGCGCCATCGACGACAATGGAGCCGTCGGCTTCTTTGCGCACGCCCGAGAGGTCCGGCTGGTGCTCATCGGAGATGTCACCGAGCACTTCCTCGAGAATGTCCTGCATGGTGATCATGCCCTGCACCTCGCCATATTCGTCGACGACGACGGCGAAGTGGGTGTTGCGGCGGAGGAACTCGGCGAGTTGATCCTTCATGCTGGTCGTATCCGGCACGAACCATGGCCGGTCGGCGATCTTCATGATGTCGAGCGTTTCGGGTGTGCTGCCCGGCACCGTCAGCGCGCGCAGGATATCCTTGGCATGGATGACGCCGACAATGTTGTCGGTCTCGTCTTTCCACACCGGCATGCGGGTGAAGGAACTGTCGAGGATGGTCCGGACCGCAACTTCGGGCGGATCGTCGGCATTGATCGCCTTCATCACCGTGCGGTGGATCATGACATCGGAAATCTCGCGCTCGTCGAGTTCCCGCCAGCTGTCGCGCTCGCGCGTCGCGCCGTTGCCATTACTGTCGCGCGGCGCGCTCGCCGTTGTGTCGCCGCCATTGCTCGGACGGCGTGGCTCGGCCTGTCCGTTGCCCGCCAGGCGGCCCAGCCATGCGACAAAGCGCGCGAGCCAGTTCATGCGCCTAGCCCTCCAGCTTTTCCCTGAGGAACGATAGGACTTCCGACGCAGGCACGTCGTCCGCGACAAAGGATTGGCCAAGGCCTCGCGTCAGGATGAAGGTCAGCTTGCCGCCCTTCACCTTCTTGTCCTGGGTGATGGATTCGAGCAGCACCTCGGCGGGCGGCAAGCCGCCCGGTATCTCACCCATCGTGACCGGCAGGCCGACCTCGCGCAGGTGCTTCTCCACCCTTTTGCCGAGATCAGGGCTTGCGAGGTTCATGCGCGCCGAAAACTGATGCGCCAGCACCATGCCAATCGACACGCCCTCGCCATGCACGAGACGCGCCGAATCATACTGGGTCGCCGCTTCCAGCGCATGCCCGAATGTATGGCCGAGATTGAGCAGTGCCCGGCGGCCGTTCTCGCGCTCGTCCTCGGCGACCACATCGGCCTTGGCCTGACAGGAAATGGCGATCGCTTCGATCCGGGCCGCACCGCCTTCGAACACCGCGCGCCAGTTCTTCTCCAGCCATTCGAAGAAATCCGGCTTGTCGATCAGCCCATATTTGGCGACTTCGGCATAGCCGGCCCGGAATTCGCGTGGGGAAAGCGTATCAAGCACATCGGTATCGGCCAGCACGAGATCAGGCTGGTGGAACACGCCGATCAGGTTCTTGCCGTGGCGGGAATTGATACCTGTCTTGCCGCCGACCGATGAATCGACCTGCGCCAGAAGCGAGGTCGGGATCTGGATGAAGCGCGTGCCGCGCCTGACGATGCCGGCAGCAAATCCCGTAAGATCGCCGATGACGCCGCCGCCGAGCGCGATCACCGCATCGTTGCGCTCGATCTTGGATTCCAGGACATGATCGCAGGCCTTGATCAGGGGATCAAAGCTCTTCGTCTTCTCGCCGGCCGGCAACGTCAGCGGAAAGACGGATACGCTCGCTTCGCCGAGGCTCGCGGTCAGCGGCGCGAGATAGCGCGCGCCGACATGATCGTCCGTAATCAACGCCACGCGCTTGCCCTTGAGCCGCGCCGCGATCTCCTGGCCCGCGCGAGCAATCAGGCCGGGTCCGATCAATATGTCATAGGATCGGTCGCCGAGTTCGACGCGGACGGTCTTTTCCAATTCACTCATCGCCACTCCCGCTCGCCAGTGCAGCCACTGCACCGATCACTTCGGACGCGATCACGTCCTTCTTCTCGTCACGTGATTTTACCGAGAGGTCGGCCAGCGCATAGGTCGGGTAGCGCGCGATCATCAGGTTCTCCAGCGTCTGCCTGGGATTTTCGGTCTTCAGCAGCGGACGGTTGTCGCGCTTGATCACCCGTTCCCACAGCGTCTCGAGATCGGCATCGAGCCAGAGCGACAGGCCGCTGTGCTGGATTGAGGCCCGCGTATCGCCATTCATGAACGCGCCGCCGCCGGTCGAGAGCACGCGCGGTCCGGTGCGCAGCAGCCGGCTGATCACCCGGTTTTCCAGCTTGCGGAATTCCGGCTCGCCATATTTCTCGAAGAGCTCGGGGATCGTCATGCGCGACACACGCTCGATCTCATGGTCGGAATCGATGAAGGGAATGCCCATCTCGGATGCCACCAGCTTGCCGATCGCCGATTTGCCGGCCCCCATCAGTCCGACAAGCACGAGATTGCGCTTGCCGAGAACCCGCCGGGCGAGATCGGCCGCAGCACTGGTTCCGATGGTGGTTCCCTCCATGAAGCCTTTCCCGCATTGCTTTGACGTTCCTATGGGGTAAAAGAACCGCAAGCGTCAAGGTGGCCAGGCGCATTCGCGCTTGCACAAGCCTCTGCGGCAACTCATAAATGGCAGGGCTATTTCATCGAATCGCCGCAGGAACACCCAGCAGCCAATGCCCACGCTTTTCCGCTTTCTCTACTGGTGTGCGCTGATAGCGGGTGTGATCTATGCGATCCTCTTCGCGCTCGCCTATCTCGTGGAGCCGACCCCGCGCGAGGCGACGATCGAAATCCCGTCTGAGCGGACAAATCCGCCGCCGCAATGAGGTGACGCCGTGCGCGATCTGTCAGCCGCCCATGCGGAAGCCTTCCTCGAAATGATGAGCGCCGAGCGTGGCGCTGCGAAGAACACGCTCTTGTCCTACGAGCGGGATCTTGATGAGCTCTCGGCCTTCCTCAAGAACCGCAGCGCCTCGCTGACTTCTGCCGGCTCGGCCGACCTCCAGGCCTTCCTGAGCTATATGGCACGCGAGGGCTACAAGGCTTCGTCGCAGGCGCGCCGGCTCTCGGCGATCCGGCAGTTCTACAAATTCCTCTATGCGGAAAATATCCGCGACGACGATCCTTCGGGTGTCCTCGACGCACCGAAGAAGGGTCGGTCCTTGCCCAAGACATTGAGCGAGCACGAGACCAACAAGCTGCTGGCGCTGGCCGAGCAGGAAGCCGCGCGCGAAGGGCCGGGCCGGCTCGAACGGCTGCGCATGCTCGCGCTTCTCGAACTCTGCTATGCCACGGGCATGCGCGTCACCGAACTTGTCTCGCTGCCCGCGCGGGTGCTCGGCGAGAACGGCCGCTTCCTGATCATCAAGGGCAAGGGCTCGAAGGAGCGGCTGGTGCCGCTGACCAAGACCGCCATCGCGGCCGTCGCGGCTTACGGCACTGAGCTGAAAGCCGTGCATGGCGACAAGGAATTTGATTTCCTCTTCCCGGCATCCAGCGCGACAGGCTACCTGCCCCGTCAGATTTTTGCCCGCGATCTCAAGAGCCTCGGCGCCCGCGCCGGCATTCGCGCGGCGGCGTTGTCGCCGCATGTGATCCGCCACGCATTCGCCAGCCACCTGCTGGCCAATGGCGCGGACCTCCGCGTGGTGCAGGAACTGCTTGGCCATTCCGACATTTCCACTACGCAGATCTATACCCATGTGCTCGATGAAAAACTGCGTGAACTTGTCGAAACGCATCACCCCCTTGCAAAAACCACAAAAAACAGGGAATAGGGGGCCGCGCGGCGGATGACAGAGCCGGAAACGGGTGACCATGCATAACTATCTCGATTTCGAAAAGCCGATCTCGGATCTCGAAGGCAAGATCCTCGAGCTCAAGACTCTCGCCGAACAAGATGAGAGCGTCGATACGTCGGATGAGATCGCGCGCCTCGAAACACGCGTCCGCGATGCGATGGCGGATATCTATTCCAAGCTGACGCCGTGGCAGAAGACCCAGGTTGCGCGCCACGCGGATCGTCCGCATTTCATCGATTACCAGACGCAGCTGTTTTCCGAATTCACGCCGCTCGCCGGCGACCGCAAATTCGCCAATGACGATGCTATCCAGGCCGGTTTCGCGCGCTTCCGCGGCGAGCCGGTGGTGCTGATCGGTCAGGAAAAGGGCTCCGACACCAAGAGCCGCATCCGTCACAATTTTGGTTCGGCCAGGCCCGAGGGCTACCGCAAGGCGATCCGGATCATGGAACTGGCCGACAGGTTCGGCCTGCCTGTCATCACGCTCGTCGATACCGCCGGTGCCTATCCCGGCATTGGGGCAGAGGAGCGCGGCCAGGCCGAGGCCATCGCCCGCTCGACTGAGACTTGCCTCGGCGTCAAAGTGCCGATCGTCTCCGTCATTATCGGCGAAGGCGGTTCCGGCGGCGCCATTGCAATCGCCACCGGCAACCGCGTCTACATGCTCGAACACGCCATCTATTCGGTGATCTCGCCCGAGGGGGCCGCATCGATCCTATGGCGTGATTCGACCCGCGCCAAGGAAGCGGCGCAGAACATGAAAATCACCGCCGAAGACCTGAAATCGCTTGGCGTCATCGACGGAATCATCCCTGAGCCGATAGGCGGCGCCCATCGCGCACCCGAAAAGGCAATCGCGTCGGCCGGCGACATCATCGCCTCGTCGCTCTCTGAACTCAAGGGCCGCAAGGACCTGCGCGAGGAAAGACGGCAGAAATTCCTCGCAATGGGCCGCCAGCTCTGACGTGCCACGATACCGCCCCAACTAGGCCACAATGTTTTCCTTTGAAGGGTTTGGCAATTTGCGCGGTATGACGGCGAGCAACAGTGGTTAACCGGATGTGAACAATCCAGTAACCAATTTTGATTTATAAGCTTCGCTTGGTATCATTCCGCGCAATGCCCTGCGGCTGGGCGCGTTTGCATAGTGGACATTGGTGGCATGCGGTTATCTCACGGACTTGTATTCGCTCTGGGACTGGGCTTATTGGCGAGTTGTAACTCCCAAGATGCGCTCGTCGGGATCGAGCACGTGTCGAACCGCGTCGAGCATCCGCTTCCCGCGAAGATGCGAGCCAAGCTCGCCAAGATGAACCTTTCCATGTCGTCGCCGATCATGATGCGCATCTTCAAGGAAGAAGCGGTCATGGAGGTGTGGAAGGCGAATTCCCAGGATCGCTACCAGCTCGTCGCGACCTATCCGATCTGCGCCTGGTCCGGCCAGCTCGGGCCGAAGAAGAAAGAAGGCGACCGCCAGGCGCCCGAGGGCTTCTACAACGTCACGCCTGCGCAGATGAACCCGAATTCAAGCTACTACCTGTCGTTCGACATGGGTTATCCAAACAAGTTCGACCGCGCTTATGGCCGCTCGGGCCGCAACCTGATGGTCCATGGTGCCTGTTCCTCCTCAGGCTGCTATTCGATCTCGGATGCTGCGGTGCTGCAGGTCTATGCCTTTGCGCGCGATGCCTTCAAGGGCGGCCAGAAGAGCTTCCAGATCCAGGCCTTTCCGTTTCGCATGACGGCGGAGAACATGGCCAAGCGCCGTTCCTCCGAACATTACGAGTTCTGGAAGAACCTCAAGACCGGCTATGATCATTTCGAGATCACCCATCGCCCGCCGGTCGTCGATGTCTGTGGCAAGAAATACACATTCAATGAGGTTGGCGGCTGCAATTCGGGCACGCCCCCCGCGCTGACTGCCGCCTATCAGAGCTACTCCAAGGCCTACGAGGCGGCTTTCACCGTGGCCGCCACGAAATACGGATCGGCCTGGAAGGATGTTGCCGAATGGGACCGCAAGGCGCAGGAGCGTCTTGATCGCCGCATGGGCAAGACCCGCGCGATCCCCAATGACGCCGATTATGTCGTGGTCGATGCGAAGGCCAAGAAATCCATGACCTCGGATGCCGTGGCTTCCTATTCCGAGGCGCGAAAGAAGGTAGAGGACATCAAGAAGGGCGTCCGGCCGACTGTCGAATATATCTCGGTGGCGGAAGTCGCCTACCGCAAGAAGCTTGCCGAGGAAAAGCGCAAGGAAGACGAGAAGCTCGAAAAGCGCCTTGCCAAGGCCAGGATTCCGGTTCCCGAGCCCAATCCCATCAAGCCCGTGATGCAGGCCTATGTCGCCGAAGAACGGGCGGCGGATGCGCCGTTCTGGAAGGTCTGGGAACGAAAGATCAAGGTAGCACCGCCGGTCGAAGTGACCACCGCCGATCCTGGCGCATTGCCTGTCGTCGTCGATGGCACTGCCAAGACGGACGAGAAGAAGTCCATCAAGACCGAGGCCGTGACGGCGAGGAAATCGGCTGACGCCAGCGCGGACCAGGCCGAGCAGTCTGTCCAGCCGCCTGCCGTTGCCGCCGATAGCCAGCCCAAGGAAAAGCCATTCTGGAAGGTCTGGTAATATCCGTGGCGGACGAAATCGCCGCCACGCTCGACCTGCGCGGGTTGAAATGCCCCTACCCCGTGATCAAGACCGAGAACCAGCTGGCTAAGCTTGGCCCTGGCGCGATGATTTCCGTCGAGACCACAGACCCGCTCGCGGCCATCGACATCCCGCATTTCTGCAGCGAGAACGGCCATGTGCTGGTGTCGCAGGAGAAGCTGGATGGCGGCCACAGATTCTTGATCCGCAAGGGATCGTGAACACTGCTTCTCCAAAACACGCCGTTGCAATTCTCCCGCCTTGAGATCATTTCTAATCCAACAGAGTTAGGCCAAGCGGGTAATATGTCTTACAATCAGGATTTATCACGCCGGGCCGCACTCCAGCTTCTTGGAACAGGAACACTTGCGATGTCGCTCACCACTGTCGAACCCGCAGCCGCCCAGATCACCAGGCCGAGCTTCGCGGTCACGCGGCCGATCCATATCCATTCGGTGGCGCTTAGGGTTCGCGACCTCTCCATGATGACGGCGTTCTACAGTCAGGTCATGGGTATGGATGTGTTATTGCGGAGCGAGAGCGAAAGCGTGTTGGGCAAGGACGGCGAGACGCTCCTTACCTTGAAGTCCCGACCGTCCGATGAGCCGGACGATGGTCGTTCCGCAGGCCTGTTCCATACTGCTTTTCTGATGCCGGATCGGGCCTCGCTCGGCCGCTGGCTGATCTTCGCGGTCAAGAACAATGTGCCCTTCACAGGCTTTTCCGATCACCTCGTCTCGGAGGCGCTCTATCTCGACGATCCCGAGGGCAACGGCATCGAAGTCTATGCCGACCGCGCGCCGGAGAGCTGGCGTTGGAACGGCGACCAGATCGCCATGGCGACCGAACGCCTCGACATCGACAGTCTGGTCAGTGGACTGCCGGGCGATTCGACCATGCCTTATGTGGCGCCGACCGGCTTCCGCATCGGCCACGTACATCTGCGCGTCGGCGACACGGCGAAAGCCGAGGATTTCTATATCAAGACCGCCGGCCTCGACATGATGGCGAAGATCCCTGATGCAAGTGCGATCTTCCTCGCCAATGGTCGCTACCACCACCATATCGGCGCCAATGTCTGGCGCAGCCGCGGTGCCGGCATGCGCAGCGAGAAGATGAACGGCCTCGACAACCTCGCCTTCTCGGTTTCCGAACCACTTATGGACGGATTGCGCGAACGGCTGCGGGCCAACGGCTCCGACTTCCACGAAGGCGGCGACACGATCGAAGCGCTCGACCCGTGGGGCACGCGGGTGAAGTTCGTCAGCGCGGTGTGAGGCCTCAATCCGCCTCAGAAAAGTAGCGTCCGGGCGTGACGCCAAAGGCTCTCCGGAAACTGGCTACAAAGGCGCTCGGCCCTTCATAACCCAACCTGTCGGAAATCTCCGCGATTGGAATGCCTAGAGATAGAAGCTCCACGGCTTTCATCAGCCGCGCCTGCCGACGCCATGCGCGATAGCTCAATCCCGTCTCGGCGTGGAAATGCCGCTCGAACGATCGCTCGGAGAGCGCCGCTCTGCGAGCGACATCGGTAAGGCGGTCCGTCCGCGCGGGATCGGCGATCAATTCGCCGATCGCCCGTCGCAGACGGTCGGAACTGGGCATCGGTAGGTGCAGCGGCGCGGCGGGCACAGTGGCCAGCTGATCGATGATCACCTGGGCGAGCCTCCCAGCTGGTCCCTCGCTCGCCTCTTCAGGCGGATGATCCAAAAATGTCAGAATGAGCTCGCGCAGCAATGGCGACAGCCGGATAACCGACGGCTGGCTCGGCAGATGCGCCACCGCTTCGGGACGGAAGAAAAGATAGCGCAGCGACGACCGCTGCAGATAGGCGACGGCGTGCAGCACGTTGGATGGAATCCACAGCGCCCGCTCCGGCGGTACGATGAACGTGCCCCGCTCCGTTTCGACAGTCACCGAGCCCGAGACGATATGGAAAAGCTGCGCGCGCCTGTGTCCGTGCAGGTCGAATTCCACGCCCTGGTCCATCACGCCCGAGAAGCCGACGGCGGCGGCGCGATAGTCCACTGCCTCATCAAGACCAAGATTGGGATGGGTGAGATTGGCCGGATGGATCATCCCGGATGTCTAACCCGGCAGGGTGGAACGGCACAAGCGCCGTGGCGACTGGAAGACATAAATTGGCAGAGTGGCGCTAATGCGTTCAGCGCTCACAGGCATAGAGTCGCGTCGTGGAGCCGCGATTGGCGGACGTTATTTTGCGGAGCACGGTCATGTCCCGAACGATATCACGTATTGACGAACACTCTTTCAAGGATACCGCACCGCTCATGCGCACCTTTGCTGCCACGCGGAAGTTCCTGCGGAGTCTTCTCGTCCGTGTCAGGCAGGAGGCCCGGATCCGTCGCGAAATCGCAAAGGCCGAGGCGCTGGATGATCACATTCTCGCCGACATCGCTGTCGAGCGCCACGAGATCAAGCACGCCGTCCGCAGCGGGCGCTTGGCGGCCGACCGAGTAACGCGGCGCGATTAGCTGATAGCTGCAGCTGGTGCGGCCGGGACAGGGGCGTGTCCCGGCCGCTGGAGGTCAGGCGAGTTTCTGCTTGAGGAACTCGACTGTCCTGGACCATGCGAGGTCCGCAGCCTGCTTGTTGTAGCGGGCGGACGACGTGTCGTTGTTGAAGGCGTGGTTGACTCCGTCATAAATAAAGATCTGGAAATTCTTCTTGTTGGCCTCGAGCGAGGCCTTGTAGGCGTCGATGCCCTTGTTGATGCGGTCGTCGAGGCCGGCATAGTGCAGCATCAGCGCAGCGTTGATCTTCGGCACTTCCTCGGCCGGCGCCTGTGCGCCGTAATAGGCCACGCCCGCCTTCAGGTCGGTCGACAGCGTCGCTAGCCTGTTGACCTGCCCGCCACCCCAGCAGAAGCCGATGGCGCCGACCTTGCCGGTCGAATTCGGATGGGTCTTGAGGAATTCGACCGCGGCCAGAAGGTTCGAGCCATAGATATCCTGCGTGATGGCCCCAATCATCTCGCGGGCCTTGTCCTCGTCGTCAGGCGTGCCCCCCGAGGGAGACAGCAGATCCGGTGCCACTGCAAGGAAGCCTTCGAGCGCGATGCGCCGCGTGACATCCTTGATATGCGCATTGAGGCCGCGGTTCTCATGGATCACGATCACCGCCGGCAGCTTGGTCGCATCCTTGGGCATGGCCGCATAGGCCTTGATGTCGCCCGGCGCGCCGCGATAGGTCAGGTCCGTGGTCGTCAGGCGATCGTCGTTTTCCGGTATGATCTCGGCTGCGGCCTTGCTTGCCGCGAGCATCGGGGCGATGACGGCAGCCGCAGCTCCCGATCCGGCCAGAGCCCTGAGCTTGCGCATGAAGTCGCGCCGGTCAAGCGTCAGATGGGTGTATTCATCATATGCGTTGATCATCGCCTGGGTGATCTTGGGATGTTCCAAAGACGCCTCCTCGCTATTCACTTCTTCAATGTCTAGAAGATGAAACAGCAAATATCGCGGCGCGGGCGAACAAAACGACCGACGAGCAGTCAAAATAGAGTGATGGAACCCGCAGCTTGCGAAAGCGTTTCTTCAGGTTATTCCACATGCCAGCCATGGCTGACAATCAGCGATTGCCCGGTCAGCGCGTTGCTCGGGAAAGCCGCAAAGAAAAAAGCCGTCTCAGCAACATCCTCGATCGTCGTGAATTCGCCGTCGACCGTCTGGCCCAACATCACCTTCTTGACGACCTCTTCCTCCGATATGCCCAGCGTCTTGGCCTGTTCGGGGATTTGCTTATCCACCAGAGGGGTGCGGACGAACCCCGGACAGATCACATTCGACCTTATGCCATGAATGCCGTTCTCCTTGGCCACCGAGCGGGCCAGTCCGAGCAGGCCATGCTTGGCCGTGATATAGGCCGACTTCGCCGGCGAAGCCTCCTTGGAATGGACCGAGCCCATATAGAGGATCGCGCCGGATTTCTGCTTCTGCATATGCGGCAGGCATGCCTTGGTAGTGAGGAAGGCGCCGTCGAGATGGATGGCAAGCATCTTCTTCCAGTCGGTGAAGGCGAAATCCTCGATGCGGTTGACGATCTGGATGCCGGCATTGGAGACAAGGATATCGACCGTGCCCCATCTGGTGACGACATCGTCCACGCCCTTGTTCACTTCGGCTTCGCTGGTGACGTCCATGGCGATGCCAACCGCCTCACCGGGGCCTTGGCCGTTGAGCTCGCTTGCCGCGGCATTCGCCGCATCAAGCTTGAGATCGGCAATTGCGACCTTCGCGCCTGCCGCCACATAACGCCTGGCGATGCCGAGCCCGATACCGCTTGCAGCGCCGGTGACGATTGCGACTTTGCCCTTGAGGTCCATGATAGTCTCCTTCACGAATGCTGGTTGTCGTCTCTGCGATGATCGATGGACACGAAGCCATCGGCCGGGATCACTCTGTTTAGCCATTGGTGGGAGGCGAATGTCTTTCTGACGTCGTCATAGCCTGCGCGCCAATGCTCTTCCATGGTCAGCCGCGAGAATTCGTTATCCATGGAATGGGTCTCGTAAGGTTTGCGGGCATAGATCAAATGCACCGCCGTCACCGCGCCACGTTCCTCCTGCTTGCGGAGAATCCTGACATCGCCATCGCCGGCGAATTCGGGCGGCAGGCGGTCCAGAAGGCGTTTCAGTGCCCTGTCGTGGCGCTCGTTGCGGGCCGCCTCGTCGGTGTTCATGCGGGTGCGGCTGGAATACCGGATTTCTTTTTCGCGGGAAAGAACGTCGGACATATCGCGCGGCATCGTGCCCCTGGCGGAGAACAGGTCGACCTGGAAGACGCAGATATCGTCCACGGTCCGGCGCTCGTCGAGCACCCATTGGAATGGCGTGTTGGAGACGAGGCCGCCATCCCAATAATATTTGCCGTCGATCTCGACCGGCGGAAAGCCGGGCGGCAGCGCGCCTGAGGCGGCGACGTGGCGGGCCGTGATCGGCCTCGGCTCAGGTCTCAGTCGGCAGGGACGGTTGTCGAAATAGTCGAAGTTGCCGGTGACAACCTCGACTGCGCCGAGGCTAAGGCGGACGGCACGGCGGTTGATCAGGTCGAAATCGACCAGTGTCTCCAGCGTTTCGATCAATGGAGACGTGTCATAAAGGCTGATGGCCGCATCTGGATCGGCGACATATTGCCAGGGCA
>Ga0164290_1001357_pt1 | contig 38563 bp, 35 predicted proteins | sample Micstemetagenome_FD_108782 | JGI IMG/M metagenome (GOLD analysis project Ga0164290, IMG submission 108782) | Contaminated culture microbial community from soil near Moab, Utah, USA - Microcoleus steenstrupii SON62 (Illumina Assembly) | ecosystem: Environmental > Terrestrial > Soil > Soil crust...
CGAGTTGCCTAGCGAAGCGACCGAGAGCCCCCGACGCCGAGCGAAGCGAGGCGACGGGGGCGAACGGGACGAGGAGTGAGGGCTCGCGCGCAGCGCGAACCCGGGCTCCGAGTTGCCTAGCGAGCTCCGAGTTGCCTAGCGAAGCGACGCCATGAATCTGCGCTAACGCCCGCCGATGCCGGGGGGAGAAGGCGGGGGGGAAGCGCCGCGGCTCGACAGAGCCGCGGCGCTTTTTTTTCAGCCGTGCGGAGCTCGCCCCCGCATCGGCACGAGGGTCAGGGCGAGGCCGTAGCCGGCGCCGAAGTGCCTGCCGGCGCGAACACGACGGGCGTGCGCAGGATGGCGTAGTCGACGCGGTAGTTGAAGTCGTCGTCCTGGTTGTTGTCGCTGTAATAGACCTGCACGTCGGACGTACGCGTCAGCACGCCGATCTCCTGCAGGTGGTGGTCGCTCGACGTGAAGTCCATCGAGAAGCCGCTGATGACGGCCTGGCTCGCGTTCGCGAGGCTGCGCTGCACGCCTCCGCCGTCGTCGACGCCGGAGAGCGTCCCCGCGCTCGACACGACCGCCGGCGGTAGCCACGCGTAGTCGACATAGACGACGTAGTCGTTGTCGATGCCGACGTCGTTGAAGCGGGTCCGCACGCCGCTTCCCTCGCGGAGGATCGCGACCTGGTTCATGTGGTGGTCGCTTCCGTCGCGGTAGTAGAACCGGAACCCGCGCAGCGCGAACACATAGCCCGCGCCCGGTGACGTGAGCGGATACAGCGCCGTGCCGTGACCGAAGTCGACGAAGCTACCAGTGATGATGCCGGCGTCGGTCCGGCGCTTGTGCTCGACCGAGTAGTAATAGTCGTCGTCGTTGTTCACGTCCGCGAACGCGAGCGTGATCTTGCCGTTCTCCGGCCGGCACGCGAGCGACGCGAGATGGTGATCGCCTCCCTCGTATCGGAAGTAGAACGAGTCGAGCAGTGCCACGCCCGGCGAGCTGTATGCCGGGTACGTGTACCCTCCGGACGAGAACCCCGACGCGGACTCCGCAGAGGCGGTGGCTGCGAGGAGCGAGACGGCGGCGCCGACGCCCGCCGCGATGATGGACTTCTTCATGGGTCACCTCACGAACGAAAAGTGAGCTTCGAGCGAGTCGCCACGGGCGACGCGCGCGCGCACGACAGCAGCCGACGTGCCGCAGGTCGCGCGCGGCATCACTCCGCGCGCGGGCTTGGAAAAGCCGGCAATCGCTCCCGCCATGCATCGCCTTCGCGCGGCGCGCGCGCGCCGGTGAACCGCGCGCGCGCAAGTCCGCTTACTTTCGTCATTCTCCCGGCGGGGTATGCGGGCCCGCGACGGCGCGGGCCGGCTGCGCGCGGCTGCGCGAAAGTTCTCTGCGACGCCGCGCGCGAGCCGGGCTCTATGCGGCATGACCAAGACCAACGCCCTTTTCGTCGCCTACTCGGCCGTCGTCGCCCTCTCGCTCGCGGCGTGCTCCACCAGCGTCTCGCCGGACATCGTGCGGACGAAAGCCGCGAGCGACCTCTCGTGCAACTCCGGCGACGTGAAGGTCGAGAAGATCAACGACGGCAACTGGAAGGCGACGGGCTGCAACCAGGCCGCCACGTACGTCTGCAGTGGCTCGAACTTCATGTCGAGCGGCATGTGCATGCGCGAAGGCACCGTGCCGACGTCGGCGACGATGTCGAAGTGACGCGCGCGTTACTCCGGCGCCACGCGTCCGCGGCGTGCGCGCACGTGGCGGAACTTCGCCTCGTCGTGGATCGCCCATCCGCCGTAGCGCCCGTTCCGCGCGTGCGCACCGTCGAGTGACTTCGCCATCGCGTCGGTGTCCTCGCCGTAGTCCTCCACGCGCACGGCGACGACCATGCGCCCGCGGCGACCGTTCGGAGCGCCGAGGTACGTGTCGTCGATCACCGCCGCGCTCTGTCGCGCGAGCCACGCGACGCTCGACTCGCGTAGCTCGTAGAGCATCACGAACGGCCGCTGCACCGCCGCCGCGAACAGCGGCCCTTGCTCGTCGAACGCGAAGCGAGGCAGGTCAGCGCTCGTGCTCATGCCGTACGCGCCCGCGTGCTCGCGTGCGATGCGTAGCGTGTCGACGAGCTCGAATAGCCAGCGGCGCTCTCCTTTGTTCTCGGGCAGCTGATGAGGCTCGATGTCGAGGTGGATGGCCGCGACCTTCCCGCCGGTCTGCGCGTTGAGGAGCGCGACGCCGTCGATCATGGAGAGCATCTCGTGCCGCCGATCCTCGCGGTACCAGTCGGCCTCTCCCATCAGCGCCTCGACACGTAGTCCCGCCTCGTAGAGCCGGCGGACGAGAGAGGGGAGACGCGGGTCCTCGAGCGCGCCGCCGCCCACCGAGAGGTACACCTCGTTCACGTTTGCCTCGCGGCACGTCTCGATGATGACCTCCGCGGCAGCCGGGTCGTTCAGGCGCTTCGCGGTGCTCCACACCCAGATCCCGCGCGAGTCCGTCGGGATCTCCGCATCGCGCGGATCTTCGCGCGAGAGCGGTTCGACGGAGGCCGACCCGCCCCACTCCGACTCCGCGACTTGGCCGAAGCAGCCCGGCGTCAACAGCGCGACCGCGAGCGCGGCCGCCGGCACGGAGCTGCGAGGCGGAACAGACCCGCGTGGCGGCACGGACGCGCGCGGCGGGACCGATGCGCGGCTCGATGGCGATGGCGCCATCGACGCGCGCGGCGTCGACGACGACGAAGATGACGAAGATGACGAAGGCGTCAGCGTCGGCACGGCAGGAGCGGGGGGCAGGCTGAGCAAGCCGAATGCGTCGGGCGGTTCCTTCACAAAGACCTTCCGTCACGCAGGAACGGCCGCGCGCGGCGAGTCTTCAGCCCGCGCCGAGAAAAAATGCTCCGCGATGAATCGAGGCGCCTCCTTCGGCAGGTCCTCCGACGTCGGGCAGCGGATCGCCTCGGCCACGTACTTGTGATTCGTCCGCGTCACGACCGCGAAAGCGGGCCACGCGCGGGGTGACCGACATCGCCTCGGTGACGAATGCGGAGGCGCGAGTGAGCGCACGGCGCGCTCGGCCGTTCGAACGAGTTGCCATGCGTCTTGCGTCACGTGCGGTCGTCGCGTCTGCCATGCTCTCGCTCCTCGCGCTCTCTGCGTGCGAGCCCCAGTCAGCGGTGAGTACGTCACCGCAGTCGGAGGACCCCACCGCGGATCCCGCGCCGGACGCGGGCGCGGCCGACGAAGGGGCGCACCTCGACCCCACGACGGAACCGGAGCCTTCGTTCGGCGTCGAGGTCCGGCCCGCCGCGCCTCTCCTCATTCACGAGGGACGTTGGCGCGGGGTGACCGTACTCGTGCGTCGATCGAAGCTCGGCGATGCGGCGTTCGAGGTGTCGCTCGAAGGCCTGCCCGCCGGAATCGGCGCCGCGCCGAAGACCATCGCCGTCGGCAAGTCGGAAACCGAGCTGATGGTGACCGGCAAGTCGCGACCGCGTTCGATCGAAGCGACCGTACGCGTCCATCCCGTCGGCCCGAAGCTGCCGGACACTCTCGTCCCGCTGCGGATCGACTTCGGCAACCACGGCGAAGGATTCGGTGAGTACGACTTCCGCGCATCCGACAAGAAGGCGTGGCTCGAGTACCCGGCGTTGACGCCGCCGTGTGCGTTCGTCCACGCAGCGCCCGACGAGGCACTCCTTCTGACGACCGGCTGCGAGCTCGCGTGGGTGGCGCTGGACCCTGCGGAACCGACCCCTGTGCGCCGCACGTCTGCGATTCCGAGCCTGACCGCATGCGTGTCGCTCACGCGCCATCCCGGCGGCGGATGGTTCGTCCGCGGCGCGTCGGGAGGACTGCCTGTCATCGAGCGCATCGACGCGCTCGGCGCTCGCATGGCATCGTTCGGCGATGCCGGACGCTTGAGCGTTGCCGCGGGCGCCGCCGTATCGCACGACGGCCAAGGGCGCACGGCGTACGTCCTCGTGCAAGGCGGTGCGCAGTCCGTGGCGCGTATCGATGCGGACGGCGCGGAGACGTTCGTGCGCACCGCCGTGCCGTGGCGTCCCGACGCCGTCGCGGTTGCGCCGAACGGTGCGGTCCTCGCCGCGGTTCTCGAACGGACCGGCGCCGTCGGTGTCGTCCGCATCATGCGCACGATGCGCGGTGGCGGACCGGACACGTCGCTCGGGCCGAACGGAACCGTCGATGTTTCGGTCGACCTATCCAGCGTTGCGGGCGGAGGCGCCGGAGGCGTCGAGCTCTCCGCGGTCGAGCAGACGGGCGACGGCGCGCTCGCGCGCGCGGCTCGCGTTCTCGTGGCAGGAGGTCGGCACGCACGCGGAATGGTCGGGACGGCACGTCGTGACCCCGCACGGCGACAGCACCGGCACGTCGGCGTGGATACCGGATCCGCCCGCGACGACGTGGTCGCCGCCCATCGCAGAGCCGGGCGGCACGATCCTTCGCGTGCAGAGGCCGAGCGGGAACGCGGACACGTTCGCTCTCACGTTCGAGCGGAGGTCGGCCGGCGGGGCGCTCCTCGCGAGCGGCGTCCTCACCGATGCGTGGCTGTCGTTCGCGTCCGGCTTCACGTCCGACGGGCACCACGGCCTCTTCGTCGGTCACTACCTCGGCGCGCCGGCGCTCCTCCGCGTGCGGCTCGACTGACGCGCGCGCGAGCACGCGCGAGCCCCACGGCGGCGCGCCGACCTCCGGCGAGGCCGATCACGCGGCCGCAGGCTCCTGGGTAGGGTGGGGTAGGTGTTCACCACGGGGAAGAGTCACCCCAAGATTGTTTAGCCGGCTAACGAATCCGTAACGCCGCGAAACCATGGAACGGCGGCCGCGCGGCCAATGTGGCCTGATGTGTGCTGAATGGCCTCCCAGAACGCCGCTACCGGGGAGACCAGTCATGAGCCAGCCGACCGCCGCCACCACCCTGAACCGCTTGTCGCGCGCCGCCATGATGCTCGCCTCCCTGGCGCTCGTGCCGACGCTCGCGCATTGCGCGGCTCCGGACGAGGGCGGCGAAGACGACGAAGCGCAGGCGGCCGAAGACGAGCTGCGCCAGCTCCCCGCAAAGCCGGCCGACCGCGCGCGCCTGCCGGCCGGCTACGAACGCCTCGCCGCAACCGCGAAGCAGGACCTCCTCTGGCAGCTGATCAACCAGGGCAAGTACTGCTCGCCGAGCGACAGCCAACCGACGTGCCTCGCGAAGCTCCCGACGGGCGGCTTCGGCTACTACATCCGCGCGATTCCTGCGCTGCTCTCGCTCTCGCCGACGTTCCATCACGCGAGCGACGAGGCGCCGGAAGGCCGCCGCAAGATCTTCCATCCCTTCGGCGTCGCCGGCAAAGCCGAGTTCATTGCAGACTACAGCGATACGCCGACCCAGCAGGGCGTCAGCCGCACCGGCAAGTACACGGGCCTCCTCGCGAACACGAAGAAGGCGATCCCGCTGATCCTCCGCCTCGCGCCCGGCGGCGGCTCGAATCTCATCCCCGGCGCCTCGGTGAAGTTCCTCATCGACGGCGAGGAGTCGCGGAACTTCGTCGCCATCCACGACTTCAGCGGCGTCCCGGACAACGACTGGAACTACTTCCAGCAGGACATCGGGCACATCTATCCCGACGTGCCGTTCCTCCTGAAGAAATACTTCCAGACGCAGACGAAAGACCCGAGCCATCTGCCGATCGACCACCTCGGCGCGATCACGCCCGCCGGTGACGACGTCCCCGCCGCGCAGCAGAAGGTCCCGTACGAGATCGTGCTCCGGCCCAACGCGGCGGTCGCGAACGCGTTCCCGAACACCGACCAGCACGACTTCCGCTTCGACCTCACCCGCATCGCGCCCGGCACGCCGGTCTACGACGTCATGGCGCGCGCATCCGAGGTCGACAAGACCTTCGAGAAGCTCGGCACGATCAAGACGACGTCCGCGCTCGTCGCCAGCGAGGGCGGCGACAAGCAGCTCTACTTCAAGCACGCCGGCGCGAAGAACTGACCGACGCGGCGCGCCGCCCACCCGCGACGCCGCCACCCGCCCGCGACGCGCCTCACCCGAGTCGCGTCGCGCCTTCGTCTCCTTCGTGCGCATCCGCGCGCCGTCGAAGAACGGAGTTCGGCCGCCGGCGCGTGCAGTCGACGTGATCGGCCGCGCCGTCGAACGTCGCGCCGTCGCACTCGCTGCACACGAAGAACGCGGCATAGTCGCCGGGCCGCGTCAGATAGTCGGCGAGGAACAACGACCGCACGCGATCGAACAGCGACATCCCGGGCTGATCGATCGGCGCGAAGCCCAGGTTCGAGGCGTCGTCGATGATGCCGCCGACGAGGCCGCTCGCCACGTGCGCACGCGCACTACGCGGGTCGCTCTTCCACGACCACGACTCGCGCAGATCCGCGAGCACCTCTTCGTGGACGCGCGCGAGGAGGTCGTGCACCGCGGCTTCCTCGAGCTCACGCGAGGCGAGCGCCCGCCGCATGCCCGAAGCGCGCAGCGGTCGCGCCGCGGCGACGGCGTGCGCGTACGGCCCGATGAGCCACTGCGCGAGCTCGCGACGGCTCCACTCGCGCGCATTCCACGCGAAGCCGAGCGCCGCGCTCCGACACGCATCGGCGACGTCGACGACGCGTGCGCCGCTCGTCAGCGTGCAGCAGCGAGGTGCGGTGCTCGGCACGAGGAGAGAGCTCGCTCGTTGCATGCGTCCTTCCTCCATCCACGATGGGTATAGGACTCCGCGGCGAAGGGGCAACAAGGGAGCGCTGCGCGAATCGCGCAACGCGGACGCGCGTCCTCAACCGATGGCCACGAGCCTCTACGTCAACCGCGCACGAGCGAGACGGCGAGCGCCACGATCGCGAGCGCACAAAGCAGCGTCGCGCGCCCGAGACGCGACGCCCACCGTCTCGCGTGCTCACGGGTTTCGGCCGGCGCGCCCTGCCGGGCGAGGCGCGTAGCCATCGGTCCGAGCCAGAAATCGTGCACGACGCTCATCGCAAGAACGGCAGCGACGAACGCGAGCTTCCACGCGAGCGTCCTCCCCCACGCGCCTGCGAACACCTGGCCGGTGACCAGCTGCAGCACGGGGATGCCGCGTCCGAGGAGGTTCGTGATGCCAGTCACGACGAGCGTCGCCAGAGCAACCCAGCCGACCACGCGGAACCGAACGCCGAAGAGATGGAACAGCTCCGCGGCTCGCGCGCGCATCTCCGGCTTCCGCAGGAGCGGCACCATCACGAGCACGAGGAACAGCATGCCGCCGATCCACGTCATCGCGGCGACGACGTGGAAGAAGACGGAGACGAGATACAGCGTGTGCACGGAGGCGATCCCCTCAACCCGGTTTGCCGTCGACGCGCGGCGCGACGAGAACGGGCATGTAGACGGCGAAGAAGATCCCGAACGCAACGGCCCATGCGACACCGGAGACGACGAGCAACGTCCCGTAGTGAAGCCCACCGAGCATCGACGTCACGAGCCAGGGGCCGAGCACACGTACGACGGCCGCCAACGTCAGCGTCGCGAACGCGAGCGTCATCGGGGCGCGCACGGTCAGCGGCCGTCCGGTGTGTCCGAGCGAGACGCGCGCCATCATCCCGAGACACAGCGAGCCGATGGCGCCGACGGTGAGGGCGTGCGTCGCGGCGGACGCGGGCACCGTCGTCGTCACCGCGCTCGCCACGCGGAGTGCCAGCCCGGCCGCGATCCACGCGTGCCCGAAGTGCAGGATCCAGAGGAGCGGATTCCGGAGAGATCGCCCGAGCCCCCATCGGGCAGCGCGCGCCAGGATCAGCACGGCGGCGACGAGCGCGAACGCGGGCACGAGGAACGATCCCGGGGTGGCGAAGTCCGCCACCACGTACGCGGCGATGCTCACCGCGGCGGCGACGTCGAGCGCGGGGACGGAGACGACGCCCTCCGGCGACGTCGCGTTGCGCGTGAACATCGGGATGACGCGACCCGCGATGAGGGCTGCGAGCAGCACGACGACGTGGACGGCCGCGCGCGTGGCACGGAGCTCCCAACCGGGCAGGATGCCGAGCGCGCCGAGATGAACGAGCGCATTCGCGACGGCCAGCGTCGTCACGACGACGATCATCACTCGATTCCGGCGATTGTCGGATTTCACGATGGGCACCGCGATCGTCACCGCGAGCGCCGGCAAGAACGCCACGTCGACGACCGCGACGAGCGCCGCCGGCAGCGCCGAACCGAACGTGATCGCGACTCGCCCGGCCGCCCACAGGACGACGAGCGCGACGAGGCTCCCGCCGGTCGCCGTCTCGCGCCCCGTCCAGTTCCGAACGGCCGTGAGGAGGAAGCCGGCGATGACCGCAGCCGCAAAGCCGAACACCATCTCGTGCGCGTGCCACACCATCGGCTCGAGCATCCCGCGATGCGCTGCCTTGCCGTGCAGGACCGCGAGCCAGAGCGGCACCATCACGACCGCGAGAAGCGCGGCCGCGAGGAAGAACGGCCGAAAGCCGGCAGCGCTGAGCCCACCGAGCGGCACGTCGCGACGTGAGCGTGCGGCGGGGGGCTCGCCGGCGAGAGGGAGGGAGCGCATGGTGTGCTCCGAAAGCAATGCGGGCGCCATTGCGGGCGGAGGCGTGCGCGCGCGGCTCGCGCGGCCGCGCGACGTGCAACCCGTGCGGGGCGGCGCAAGCGGTGCGCGTCGCGCCGACGCTGCACGGCGCGCGAAGCGGAGCTCCGCGGTCGGCATGGGCTCTGCTCACGACGACGACGAGGACGAAGGAGAGCCGCCATGCCGCTAGCCGAACGCGACCACACACCGGGCCCCATCGAAGTGTTCATGACCGCGGATCACGTCCGCCTCGACGCGCTGCTGCGCGCCGCCGAGCGCGACGACGGGTCGTTCGACCTCGAACGGTACGCGCTCTTCCGCGAAGGACTGCTTCGCCACATCGCCATGGAGGAGAAGGTGCTCCTCCCGTTCGCTCGCGAGCGGCGCGGAGGTGAGCCTCTCGCCGTCGCCCGCGCGCTCCGCGCCGATCACGGCCGGATCGCGAAGCTTCTCGTGCCGACGCCCACGCGCGCGCTCGTCGACGCGCTCTGCATGTTGCTCGTCGAGCACAACACGCTGGAGGAAGGCCCCGCGGCCCTCTACGCCACCTGCGACCTGCTCGCCGGCGACGAAGCGCACGCGATCGTCTCTCGCCTGCGAGCGCAGCCTGCGGTCCCGCTCGCGAAGCACTACGACGGCCCATTGCTGGCGCGCCTTCATTGAGTCCCGCCCGATCTCGCGTGCCTCGCCGCCGCTTCGGCCGAGTGCTATCGCGAGGGCCGTGCCGAAGCTCTCCCTTGCGTTCGTCCTCGCGGGTGCCGCCGGCGCCGCTGTCCTCGCGGCGTGCTCGTCCACCGAAGCCGACACCGCACCGCCGAAGTCTGCTGCGGAGGTAGACGCCAGCGCCGTCGACGGCGGCAGTGACGCGTTCCCGGTGGTCACGCTCGAGGCCGAGCCGCAGCGGCCCGGCGACCCCGCGAAGGGCTATCGTGCGCTCGTGAACGAGGCGTACGTGCCCTGCGGGATACCGGAGAGCGCGTACGCGCGCGTGTACGGCGAGGCGCCGGCGGCCGATCGCGTGCCCGGGCGCGAGGGCCGCAACGCGACGCTCCCGTACAACTTCACCGCGATGAGGACGAAGGACGGCGTGGACCTCGTCACGTCGAACTGCCTCTCGTGCCATGCGGGCCGTATCGGCGGCAACCTCGTCGTCGGTCTCGGCGCCGCCGACGGCGACTTCACCAGCGATCCGTCGGGCATGGCCGGCCTCGTGGGCGCGCTCGTCACCGACGCGAAGGAGAAGGCCGAGTACACGAAGTGGAAGGAGCGCGTGCAGACCATGGGGCCGTACGCGGTGCTCAGCACGCGCGGACCGAACCCCGCCGATGGGTTCACCGCCGTCCTCTTCGCGCACCACGATCCGAAGACGCTCGCGTGGAGCTCGACTCCGCTGATCGCGGTGCCGCCGCCGGAAGACGTGCCGGTCGACGTCCCGCCGTGGTGGCGCATGAAGAAGAAGTCGTCGATGTTCTACGTCGGCGGCGGACGCGGCGACCACGCGCGGATCATGATGACGGCGTCGATCCTCTGTACGAGCTCGGTCGAGGAGTCGCGTGCGATCGATGCCTACTTCACCGACGTTCGCGCTTACATCGCGAGCCTCGAGGCTCCGAAGTATCCGTATCCCGTCGACGCCGCGCTTGCCGACCAGGGGCGGAGCGTCTTCGAGACGACGTGCGCGCGTTGCCACGGAACGTACGGCGCGGACGCTCGGTACCCGAATCGCCTCGTCACGCTGCCCGAGATCGGCACGGACCCGACGCTCGCCTCGGGCACGGCGCAGTTCGGCGCGCCTTTCGTGAAGTGGTTCGCCGAGTCGTTCTTCGGCGAGGTCTCGCGGCTCGAGCCGCAGCCCGGCTACGTCGCCCCGCCGCTCGACGGCATCTGGGCGACGGCGCCGTACCTGCACAACGGCTCGGTTCCGACGATCGCCGCGTTGCTCGACAGCACGAAGCGGCCGACCTACTGGACGCGCGATTTCGACTCGCGTTCGTACGATCCGGGGGCGCTCGGCTGGATCCACACGGTCGCCGATCACGGCAAAGACGGCGAGACCGACGAGACGGCGAAGCGTGCTCTCTACGACACGACGCTTCCTGGCTACTCGAACCGCGGGCACACGTTCGGCGACTCACTCACGGCCGCCGAACGCGCGGCCGTCCTCGAGTACCTGAAGACCCTCTGAGCCGCGTTCAGCCCTTCTTCTTCTTCGAGAAGAGACCTCCGCGCTTGCCCTTGCCGTACGCCGCCTTCGCCTCCGGCTTCTTCGGCTCTTCCTCGCTCGCGGGCGCGCTCGGCATCGCCGCGCCCGGCGCAGGCGGCGGCGGTCCGAGGCCGGCGCCGAGCACGCTCGCGACCTCGATCTTCGCGGCCTTGCCGACCTTCGGCGGGACGGCAGGTCCGGCGATGCGCGGTGCCGACCCGAGCTCGTCACCTGGCTTCGTGAGCGTGACGTCGGCGAGCTGGAACTCCTTCGCCTTCTTGAGCTGGCGGCCGAACAGCTCGACGTCCGTCGCGGCGCTGACCGACACCCCGGCATGCGCGTCGAGCTGCCAGCGGTCACGTGCCGAGGAGCGCTTCGCCTCGATGTCGACGTAGGGCTCCACGGAGAGCTTCGCGCCGATGGAGTGCTCGAGGAGGAGCACGGCGGTCGGCTGCAGGCTGCAGCGACCCTTCACGCGCTGCTTACCGCCTTCGACCTTCAGGTACGGGCGCGGCGCGAGCTCGAACGCCGGTGCGGCGGCCTCGAAGGCGAACTTGTTCTTCTTGCCGTCGGGCTGATCGAAGCCGGCCTTCTTGTACTTCGCGGCGAGCCGCACGTCCCCGGCGATGCCGACGCCCGTGGTCGCGTGCATCTGCCCTTCCACCTGCACGTCGCACGCGGCGCTGAGGTCGAAGTGAGCGTGCAAGAAGAGCGGGCCGGCGATCGGGATGTTCGTCGGCATGACGTTCTTCACGAGCGGCATGGGCTTGCCGCCGATGAGCGTGCCGTCCCAGTCCTGCTCCTTGGCGTTCTTGGCGTCGCCTTTCATCTGCACGTCGAGATCGACCTGCACGTCGGCATCGTAGTGCCCCGTCGCCACGAGATCCGCCTCGAGGATCGAGTAGTGCCCCATGCCCTTTTTCACGTACGTCACGGTGCCGGTGATCTTCGCGTCCTTCACGTCGAAGTGCGCGTGGGCGGTGAGCGTCTCCTCGACCTTGATTCCCTTCTTCTGGAAACCGTCGGTGAACGTCTTGTCGAAGTCCCTGTTCACGACGTCGCGGTCGAACGTGTACTCGACGCGGACGGTCTTCGCCTCCTCGGGAGCATCTTCGGGAGACTCGACGCGCGCGACGGTCACGTGCCCCATCGGTTCGCGCGGCGCCATCGAGCCTCCGTGCGCTCCGCACGCGACGCTGGAGAGCGCGAGCCCCGCGACAGCGACGAACCCCAGAACCCCACGCGCCCGCTCTCCCGTTCCCATGGGAGGAGCTTCAGCACACGTTGTACCACATGATCCTACTCGCGATTGGCGCGGAATTCTGCGCGATCCTGAACGGCGCGCCTCCCGGATCCAGGGGAGGCGTCGCTTCCGTCTGGATCGACGCGGATCCCTGGCCCGGGCGCTCAGAGCCCGCGCGCCGACTCTCCGCGGAGCGGGATGCGCCCTGCGAGAGCGAGGTCGATGACGTCCACGATCCGCGCGCGGTCGCGCGGGAGGACGCCGCCGAGCGGCAGGTAATTCGAGGCATGGTTCGTCCGGAACACGGCCTCCTGCGGGCGGGCCTCCGCGACCATCGTCCGGAGCTCACGGAGGAGCGCGGGTACACCGGGGACCGAGAAGCGCCCTTTTCGAGCCAGACGGTCGAGCGGAGTGTCGGGCACGACGGTGACCGTGAGCGCCGAGAAGAACGCGGGATTCATCTTGGTGACGAGATCGGCCGTGGCGCGGGCGTGCTCGTCGGAGCGATCCATGGCGATACCGAGGAGAGCGATGACGCTGAGCTGCATGCCCGCGGCATGCGCGCGCTCGGCCGCGGCGACGTGCGCGGCTGCGTCGTCGCCCTTGGCGATCTTCTTCAACGTCACGTCGTCGCCCGATTCCGGCCCGATGTAGAGGAGCGAGAGGCCGAGGGCGCGGAGCTCGGCGAGCTCGGTCTCGCTCTTCTCGAGGACGTTGCGCGCCATCGCGTAGCAGGACACCCGACGAAGGCGCGGGAAGCGCTCGCGCGCGCAGCGCAGGATCGCGCGCCAATGCTCCATCGGAAGGACGAGCGCATCGCCGTCGGCCACGAACAGCTTCTCGACCTCGGCGCCGAAGGCGCTGCCGGCGCGCTCGAGATCCTCGAGCGTCGCAGACAGGTCGCGCACGCGGAAGGTCTTCTCCCGGTACATGTCGCAATACGTGCAGTGATTCCACGAGCAGCCGATCGTCGCTTGGACGATGAGCGAGTCGGCTTCGCTGGGCGGACGATAGAGCTTTCCCTCGTAGCGCACGTCGGTGAGCTTCCTTACCGCCCGCGGCGGGCACGCGCCAGCCGCGCTCGCGTCAGGTCGTCGCGCCGCCGCAGCTCGAGCCCGCGCCGGCCGTGCACCCGAAGCAGTGTCGGTCGACCGCGATGGTCCGCCGCTCGAGCGCCGCGAGGTCGAAGTCGCGCACGTGCCGCGCCGGACCGGTCACGGTCATGTCGAGCATCTGGTTGAAGTCGCAGTCGTAGAGAGTCCCGTCCCATCCGACGGAGATCGTGTTCCTGCACATCGCGCCGCGCGCTGCCGCCGGGTTGAACGCCGCGACGAGCCGGTCCATGTACTCGCCGAGGTTGCCGCTCTCCACGAGCCACTCGAGATAGCGGCTGATCGGCATGTTCGTGATGCAGAGCAGCGCGTCGAAGCGGATGCCGTAGCGGGCGGCGAGCTCGCGCCGCCACTCCGCTTCGAGCGCCCGCTGATCGCCCGGGAGGAACGCGCCGACCGGATTCGCCACGAGCACGAGCCTGCGGCCGGACACGCTGTCGCCGTAGCCGAGCGCGTTCAAGCGCCTCAGCGCGGTGATCGATCGATCGAAGATGCCGTCGCCGCGCTGTCGATCGGTCGCGTGCGCCGTGAAGTGGGGAAGCGAGCACACGACCTCGACGTCGTGCTCCGCGAAGAACTCGGGAAGGTCCCGGTGCGAAGGCGTCTCCAGGATCGTGAGGTTGCAGCGATCGATGACGCGCCGACCGAGCGCCCGACATTGCGTGACGAGCCAACGAAAGTGCGGGTTCATCTCGGGGGCGCCCCCGGTGATGTCGACGACCGGGATGTCCGTACGAGCGAGCGCGGCGACGCAGAGCTCCATCGTCTCGCGCGTCATCAGCTCACGGCGGTCGGGCCCCGCGTCGACGTGGCAGTGGCGGCAGGTCTGGTTGCACACCTTGCCGACGTTGATCTGGAAGACCTCGATGCGCGCAGGCGCGAGAGGAGCGAGACCGCACCCCTCGAGCGCCGCGTCGAAGTCCTGCGCGAGCGGAAGGCTCCGCAGCGTCGCCCGCTGCTCGGAGGGGCGGGCCAGCGGTGCGCCGCGCGCCGCGAGAGTGGGGAGGGAACGCGCCACGTCCGGCAGGATACCGTCGCCACCTCGTACGGCAGCGCGGCATCGGGGTGCATCAAGGGTCGATGCGGCGGAGGCTCCCGTCACCCGAGAGGCGCGTCCCGGTCGCACGTGCATACGCCTCCGCCGTCTCGAACGCGCGGAGGAAGCTGCCGCCGAGGATCTTGAGCACGTCCTCGTCGGAGTACCCGCGGCGGACGAGCTCCAGCGTGATCTTCGGGAGATCGTCGATTCCTGCGATGCCCTCGGGCAGCGCATCCACGCCGTCGAAATCCGAGCCGAGACCGACGTGGTCGACGCCTGCCACCTTCACGATGTGATCGATGTGGTCGACGAGCACGCCGAGCGGCACCTCGGGCAGCTTCTCGCTTCGCCCGCGTAGCTCCTCGAGCGCCGCGCGATAGGCGAGCGGATCACCGTGATGCTTCTTGCGGAGCTCGGCAACGGTCACGCTGTTCTTGTCGGACCAACGCCGCGCCGCCGCTTGGTAGTCGTTCGACAGGAACACCGACCAGAAGTTCACCATGACGACGCCGCCGTTCTTCGCGATCGCGCGGAGCATGTCGTCCGAGAGATTGCGGCGGTGGTCGGCGAGCGCGCGTGCCGACGAATGCGAGGCGATGACCGGCGCGCGCGCGGTCTTCATGACCGCCCAGAACGTCTCGTCGGAGACGTGCGAGACGTCGACGAGCATGCCGATGCGCTGCATCTCGCGGACGACCTCTTCGCCGAACGCGGTCAGCCCATGGTGCCTCACCGGAGGTTGCGCGCCGGACGCACCCGACGAGTCGGCCCACTCGTTCGAGTTCGTATGCGTCAGCGTCATGTACCGACAGCCGAGGCGGTAGAGCGTCCGAAGCGCGAAGAGCGAGCTCTCGATCGCGTGGCCACCCTCGATGCCCATCAGCACGGCGACCTTGCCCTCGCGCTTTGCACGCCGGATGTCGGCGGCGCTCGTCGCGAGGAGGAGCGCGTCCGGATGCCTCTCCACTTGGCGGTACGTCACGTCGATGAGGTCGATCGCGCGCCGGAGCGCGCCTCCTCCTCGCGCGGTGGGCTTCTCGGCGAGCTCGGCCTCGACGTAGATCGAGAAGAATTCCCCGGTGATTCCGCCCGCCCTCATGCGCGCGAGGTCGGTGTGCACGCGCGCGCTCTTCGTGCCGAGGTCGAAGTTGCTGCCGAGGAGCACGGACGGGATGTCGTCATGACCGTCGACGACGGTCGCCGCGGCGTGCAGCCGTGCCGCTCGCTGCTCGGGAGTCTCCGCTCTCGTCGGCGCAGCCGGCGCAGCGCGGTCGTCGCTCACGACGTGGGGAGCACGACTGCGATGCGCCGCGCTCGGTGCCTGCGGCGTCGTAGTCTGCGGCGCACGCGTACAGGCGACGACGAGCGAAGCGACGAGCGCGAGCCGTTTCACGTTTGCGATCGTAATCGAGATCCCGCACCGTGAGCGCGCCCGTGGTCGCTCCCTCCCGCGCTCTCTGGATCGACAGCGACCTCGCGCTCGCGTCCGCGACACGCGACGTCGACGACGCGTGGGCCATCGCGGCCGCGGTGCGCGGCGCCGGCGACCGGCTCGTGGGCGTCAGCTCCGTGTTCGGCAACGCCGCGGCGGACGCCGCGTTCCACAGCACGAAGGAGCTCCTCGCGCTGCTCGGCCGCGGTGACCTGCCGGTCGTGCTCGGCGCAGCGCACGAAGGGCAGCAGGTCTCGCGCGCCGCCGACGCGATCGCGGCGCTCCCCGAAGGCACGCACGTGCTCGCGCTCGGCCCGCTGACGAACATCGCCGCTGCGCTCGCGCGCGACCCTGCCGTCGCGACGCGCATCACGGTCAGCGTTCTCGGCGGCAACCCCTCGAGCCGCGGCCGGTGGCCTCCGCTCTGGCCGTTCGAGTTCAACCTCGCGCAGGATGCTCGTGCCTCGCGCGACGTGTTCGCGAGCGGCGTGTCGCTCCGCGTCTTCACGCTCGACGTCGCGTGCGCGCTCACGATCGGCTTCGCCGGGATCCGCCGCATCGCACGCGCGCCCGGAGTCGGACCCCAGCTCTCGCGCGCGAGCCTGCGTTGGCTCGCGTACGCGCCGCTCCGGCATCGCCGTCTCCACTTCCCGCTCTGGGACGTCGTGCCGGTGCTCGATGCGGTGGGCCTTCTCGGAGGCGTCGAAGAGCAGCGGCGCTGGCGCGTCGAGGGCAAAGGCCTCCTCGTCGCCGACGACGCGGCGCCGCCCGTGACGTGGATCGCGCGGTTCGACGGCCGCGCGGCCGGAGAGCGCCTCGAGAGGCTCCTCCTTGCGCCGGCTTGATAGACGCGTGCAATCTACATCGACAGCTTCTTGTCGATGTTGTGCGCGACGAGCCCGTGCGCGAGCGTGATCCCTGCGCGCAGCGAGGCCGCCGCGTGCATCGCTTCGCCGAGGTGCTTCATGGTGAGGCCGTTCTCCAGGCCTTGTCTCGTGAAGCTGTCGATGCAGTAAGGACACTGGGACGTCTGCGCGACGACGAAGCCGATGAGCAGCTTCTCGCGCTTCGTGAGCTCGCCCGGCTCGAACGCCGCGCCGTAGTACGCGGCGAACTTCGCCCAGAGCTCCGGATGGTGCTCGGCGAGATCGCCGAAGTGCGCGAGGTCTTTGTCGTCGAAGTAGGCGCTCATGGTGAGCGCGAGGAGACCGTACCGTCCGCGGGCGCGTCAACCGCGGGACGCCACGGCGGCAGACGGACGCGGACGCGCGTTCCGTCACCCACTTCGCTCGTGACGTCGATGCTCCCGCCGATCGCTTCGACGATGGTGCGCGAGATGTAGAGACCGAGCCCCGTACCTTCTCCGGGCTTCGTCGTGTGGAACGGCTCGAAAAGCCGCCGGCGCACGTCCGCCGTCATGCCGACTCCGTCGTCGGCGATCTCGACCTCGGCCTGACCCTGTTCCGTCGAGCGCGTCGTGATGCGCACCGTTCCTCGTCCGTGCCGCTCGGGAGGAATTGCCTGCGCCGCATTCACGATGAGGTTCAGGAACACCTGACCGAGCCGCGAAGGCATGCCGCGCACCGGCGGAACGTCGCCATAGCTCTTCTCGATCCGTGCGCGCGCGCGGAGCTCGGCCTGCGCGACGTTGAGCGCGGAGTCGAGCACCTGATGGACGTCGACGAGGATCCCTCCTTTGGGATCGTTGCGCGAGAACGTCTTCAGGTCGCGGACGATCGACCGCACGCGGTCGAGCCCCTCCATCGCGACGCGCAGCATCTCGACGCACTCGGCGAGGCCGCTCGCGACCGGCGCGCACGCGGGCTCGTCGCGCGCGACGGTGGCGAGGCGGGGCAGCTCGCGTGCGAGCACCTCGGCGTTCGCGAGCACGTAGGCCAGGGGGTTGTTGATCTCGTGCGCGAGGCCTGCGGCCATCAGGCCGAACGTGGAGAGCCGATCGAACTCGAGGAGCTTCGCGTGCAGCGTTCGCCGGTCGGTGACGTCCCGGATCACGCTGAGGAGCACGCGCTCTCCGCCGACGCTGGCCGCGCGCGAGGCGACTTCGACGGGAAGGAGCGAGCCGTCCTTACGCGCATGCACCGTTTCGAAGAAGATGCCCTTCTCGAACGCGAGCCGGAATTGCGCCTCGAAGTCGAGCGCGGTCGGACCGTGGCGCAGCTCTCGGATGTGCATCGCGAGGAGCTCGTCGCGCGTGTAGCCGTACGTGCTCTCGGCCGCGCGGTTCGCCTCGATGATGCGGCCGTCACGGTCGATGAAGAGGACGACGTCGTGCGCGTACTCGCGGAGCAGCTCGTAGCGGCGGCTCGATACCTCCTGCTCGCGGCGGCGCGTCACGTCTCCCAGGATCGCGAGGTGGAGCCCGGGCTCGATGTTCCCCTTGCCGGTCACCTTGACCGCGCGCTCGTGGCCGTCGGTCGTGAGGATGTCGATCTCTTCGCGGAACGACCCACCGGAGAGGAGGATCTCCCAGAGCCGCTCCGGTGCGTCGCCGTGCGCCGCCAGATTGAAGTCGTCGCCCGAGCGGCCCACGAGCTCGTCGACCGGGATGCGGAACAACTCTGCGGCGGCGGGGTTCGCCGCGAGGATGCGGCGCTCGTCGTCGACGACGACGATGGCGTTGGTCGCGTGCTCGAACGCGGCGCGATAGAGCTCGGGTGGCATCTCGCGCCGCGCCATGGTTCGCCCCCTTCTAACGCAAGTCGGCGTCGACGTGGATCACGGACGCCGGTGAGGTAGGTGTAACACGCCGGAATGCCGAGAAGATCTTTGCCCCACGTGGCGCTCGTGGGCGCCTCCGCCGGCGCTGCATCGTGCGCGCGGTCGGGGATTTTACGGTGTCCGGGCGCGCGGCGCCGATCGGCATCGAGCTTGCTGAAGCGTGACCTCGGAGGAACCGACGTCATGTCGCGCAGCATCGCCACCAAGACCCAGCCCGCCGTGATCTCCGACGAGGCCTGCGACGCCGCTCTCGCGGCGCTCGACGGTCTGCTCGATCTCGAGAAGCCCACGCGCCGGCTCGCGGCTTTCCGCCTCCCGGCGGAAGCGGATCCCCGCCTCTGCGAGGAGACGACGGTGTCGATCGGCGCCGAGGAGAACAAGGCGCTTCTCGCCCGCGTCTTCGGCGACGAGCCCACGATCGCTGCGCCGAACGGCCACGCGCCGGCGCTCCGCCTCGTCGCGAGCAACCCGGCTCCGGATCCGCCGAAGCGCGCGCCGGTTCCCGCCCGCGTCGCCGCGCCGCGCGTCGCCAGCATGCGGCCGGTTGCGCCTGCGATGAGCGGCGCCGTCGAGCTCGACGTGCTGACGCCGGCGCCGACGCGTTCCGGGGTCTCCTCGATCGCTCCGTTCGCGACGCTTCATCCCTCCAGCCTGCCCCCGGACCCCGCGTCGGGGACGCGGCCGCGTGTCACGGCGGAGATGGCCCGCGCCGCCCGTCAGGCCCGCGCTGCCGAAGCGGCCAAGGGCTCGGCGTACGACGCGCGCACGAAGTTGGTCGTCGCGGCCCTCTGGCTCGTCGCGCTCACCATGGCGCTCTCGCTCGCGTACGTCGCGATGCCCTGACGGCGCGGCGCTCCGGCGCGGACGCGGCGCGAGTGGCGTGATACACGCGTCTCATGCTCGGACTCATCGGTGGTACTGGCCTCGGCGAGGCTCTCTTCGGAGAGGCCTTCGGCAAGGAGCACGTCGTCGACACCCCGTTCGGCGCGCCGTCCAGCCCCGTTCGCGTCATCTCGTGGAGTGGGATCGACGTCGCGGTGCTGGCGCGTCATGGAGACGGCCACGTGCACCCGCCGTCGACCGTGCCGTACCGCGCGAACGTGTTCGCGTTGAAGAAGCTGGGCGTCACCCATCTGCTCACGAGCGGCGCCGTCGGGTCGCTGCGCGAAGAGTACCGGCCGAAGGATCTCGTGCTCGTCGATCAGGTCATCGACAAGACGTACCGGCGCGTGCCCACGTTCTTCGACGAAGGCATTGCGGTGCATGCCGAGCTCGCACAGCCGTACTGCGCGACGTTGCGGGCGCGCCTCTCGCGTGTCGCGGCGTCGCCGGCCGTGCGCGAGGCGCTCGCTGCGACCGGCGCTTCGGTGCACGAGAAGGGCACGTACGTCTGCATGGAAGGCCCCGAGTTCTCGACCATCGCCGAAGCTCACATGCACCGCGCATGGGGCGGTGACCTCATCGGCATGACCGCGATGCCGGAAGCGCGTCTCGCGCGCGAAGCGGAGATGTGCTGCGCGATCGTCGCGTTCCCGACCGACTACGACTGCTGGCGCCCGCATCCGCCGGGCGCGACGAAGCAGGCGCTTCTCGCCGAGATCATCGCGAACGTGAAGGCGGCGACCGAGAACGCGATTCGGTTGTTCCGCGTCGCGATCGAAGACTTCGCGCGCGAGCCGCTCGGACCCTGCGCCTGCCACTCGGCGCTGGAGCTCGGGATCTGGACGCGGCGCGACCGCATCGCTCCGGAAGTGGCGTCGAAGTACGGCCCGCTGCTCGCGAAGTACCTCGGCTGACTGCCGCCGCGTCCGCGCTGTGGGCGGAGCCGAACGTATCGGTCTGCAACGTGAACGCGCTTTGACGCTGGACGTCGGCGGTCGCGCAATCTGCGCGCGCCAGCGATGGCGCACGCGTTGCTCGAGGCCGCCGCAATGAGCACCTACCGAGCCGCGGGTCGCGCGGCCGCCGCCTTCGTCGCCGTCGCGGGCCTTGCCGCGTGCTTCGACCAAGACGCGACGTTCCCGCAGCTCCGCGTCCGCGCCGCGCGCGATCTCGCCTGCGGGCCCGAGACGTACGAGATACGGCCCATCGACGCTCGCACCGTCGCCGTTCGCGCGTGTGGCCGGGAGGCCGTCTACGTCTCGTCGTGCGAGCAATGCAGCGATCCGTTCGCGAAGGGCGGCCGGACGTACGCTTGCTCGTGCACGTGGCGGCAAGACGGACCGATCCTCGACGTGGCGCCCGCCGGCGCGGACGCGAGGCCGTTGTGAGGGCTCCTGCCTCCTCCGTCGCGAGCGCCGCGCTCGCTCTGCTGTTCACGAGCGGCTGCTGGGGCGGGCTCGCCGTCCTGAACCGCCCGTCGACGCGCGAGCTCCGTCAGCGCGCTTCGCACGACCTCGCGTGCCCGCCCAAGGCGCTCGCGGTCGGCGTTCTCGCGAGCGGTAACCAAGCCGACGTCCGCGGTTGCGGCAAGTGGACGACGTACGCCGTCGCGTGCCCGCTCGATGCGAACGGCGAAGCAGGCACGTGCACGTGGGTGCCTGCGCCGCGCTGAGCGACCGGTGGGCGCGCGTCGCCGTCAACCGTTCGTGACGAGGAACTGCGCGGTGCGCGGCGCGCGCTCGGGGTGCTTACGCACTTCGTCGAGGAGCGCGAGCACGTCGCTCGGGTCGTCGACGTCGTACCACTTCGGCAGCTCGATGAGCGGCAGCGCGAGCTCGCGGCACCGCATGCGCGTCGTCTCCATCACCGCGGGCGTGCTCCACGGCATGTCTCGGAGGAGGCGCGGCTCTACGCGAGGCATGCCGATCACGTAGTACCCGCCGTCTTCGGTGGGACCCACCACGATCGCGCCGCGCGCGACCGCGTCGTCGATCGCCGCGTCGATCGGATCGGTCGGGAACGAAGGGGCGTCGGTGCCGGAGAGAAGCGCATACGAGGCGCCGCGCGCGAAGAGCGCTCCGAGCGCGTGCTCCATGCGCGCGCCGAGATCGTCTCCTTCTTGGACCACGAGCTCCCACGGCGAGGGCACGTGCCGCACGAGCACGTCCAGCGAAGCCCGCGCACGGTCGGCCAGCGGTTCATCGGTATCGGCGCCGACGGGAAGCGGCGCCGCGAAGACCACGTAGTCGTCCGCCGTCACCGACTGCAGACCGTCGAGCGTGTCGCGCAGCATCGCCGCGTAGAGGCCGGCGACCCACTCCGGTCCGTGCGCCGCGAGAAGGCGCGTCTTGCACCGGCCCGGGACCGGGGCGCGCGCCATCACGCCGATCGCACGCTTCGTCACTCGCCGCCCGTGCCGTCGAAGATCGGGCGTGCCTCGCCGCGTTCGGATGCGCCGTGGACTTGGTAGGGCTCTCCCATCAGCCGCTTCCACGTGCTCGACCCGCGCCACGCGAGATAGGCGCGGTTGAACCCCACGATCTGTCGCTTGTCGAAGTACGGGTTCTGGACGCCGCCGAGCTCCGCGATGAGGAGCACCAGCTCGCCGATGCTGACCGGGCAGCCCTCGAGCCGGATGAACCCCTTCGCCTTCAGCTCTCGGAGCTTGTTCGTCATCTTGAGCATGCGCCCGTAGACGTCTTTGTGCTCCGCCGCGTACGGGTCGAGCGTGTCGCGATGCGCGTACTTCGACGAGATCTTCACGAGCTCACCGCCGATCTTCCCCTCGAACTCGACGCAGTCGCCGACGAAGATGACCTTCTCGCCGTACTTGATGTCGAGCGGGCCGTCGTAGTCGCCGAACACGAGGTGAATCCTCGGCAGCTTCTTGTCGCAATGCTCGTCGTAGAGACGGAGCACCTCGATGACTTCCTCCATCACGCCCGGGCAGCCGCCCCAGCAGTAGTCGTCGGTCGCGTCCTTCGGCGGCTTGCCGGAGTAGGCCTGGATGCTCGTGCCCTCGAAGTACTTGTCGACCTTCACGAGGCCGACCTGGAACCCTTCCGCGCGCGCCTTCGCTTCTTCGAGCGTCACGTCGCCTTCGATGCGGATCCGATCGAGGTCGATGGGGCCGAAGCCGCGCTCGTGCGCGAGCCGGATGTGCTCGACGCTCCGTGGGTCGAGCCCGATGATCTGGCAGCAGACCGCGTCGATCGCGCACTGGTTGTTGCCGACGATGACGAGGTTCATGTTCCTCGGAATCGGCGTCAACATCCGCCCCTCGCCGGCGATGATCGCGTCGATGACGACGAGCTGCGGCTGCACGATGTACTGGAGGTCGGCGACCTTCCGGTTCAGCGCGTGATCGTGATCGATCATCCGGTGCCTATCGTCCTGAATCCCGATGTAGTTCTTCATCGAGAACGTCACCGTCGTCCAAGGGTGCGCCTTGAACTTCGGGCAGTTCACGAAGAAGTCGGCTTTCGCCACGGGCTCCGGCGTGAAGACGTAATCGCGGAGGCGCTCCGGATGCGTGTATCGGATCTCGACCTGCGGGACCTCGTCGAAGCAGTACTTCTTCACGCCGGTGCGGGCGAACATCGGCTCGAAGCCGGCCTCTTCGTAGACGAAGCGCGTCGGGATGGTGATGCCGCACCGTTCGCCGACCGCGAGCTCCTTCATCGGCGACGCGCGGTCCTCGCGATCGCGTAGCGCGCCGAGCACGCCTTCGACGAGCTCGGGTCTCGTGTGCGCGTGCCGGAACAGCTCGCCGGCCGCGACGAGATTCGGCTTCAGCAGCGTGCGCCCGCGCGGACGGAGATCGAGCTGCTCCATCGCGTGCTTCACGATCGCGCGGATGCGCGCGACGTCGTACGCATCGCAGTGGAAGAGGAACACGCGCGCGTCACGCGCGGGATGCGAGGGCAAAGGCGCCATCCCGAGAGGATTGCGGAAAATTCTACCGGCCGGAAGAGTCGCGAGACGCGTTCGAGATGAGCGCGCTGACGGCCGGCCGCTAGAACTCTGACGCCCCGTCGCTGGGACCTGCACGATCCACCGTCCGTACTTCGCTCGCGTTCCGAGAAACTGCCGTGAGAATCCTCACGGAGGGCCTGCGCGAGAGACGCAGCGCGAAGACGGCACGAACGCTGCATAGCGCCGCGGCCGAAAAGGAAACCATGACCCACTCGAGCCTGCCCCGCGTGTCCCTCCTCTCGTTCTGCTCGTTCGCGGGCTTTGCGCTCGTGTCGCTCGCGGCAGCGGGCTGCAGCGGCGCTGGCGAGTCCCAGACGGAAGCGGTCGGCCGCTCGCGGAGCGCGGTCCAGGGCGGCAAGCTCGATACGGGTACGTCGCACAATTATGCGGTCGGCATCGCGAACCGCTTCGGCGGCGTTTGCAGCGGCACGCTCATCGCGCCGAACCTCGTGCTCACCGCGCGCCACTGCGTCGTGAAGCCGGATGGCGAGAGCGCCGTCACGTGCGCCGACAAGTTCGGTCCGAACGTCGCGCCGGAGAACATCTTCATCACGACCGAGCCGAACCTCTTCCGTGCGAAGAGCTACTACGCGGCGAAGAAGATCGTGACGCCCGCGCAGAACGGCTTCTGCGGCAACGATATCGCGCTCGTGCTCCTCGACTCGAACATCCCGGACAGCGAAGCGTCGCCGGCCACGCCGGTCGTCCAGTTCAAGATGACGGACGACCGCATCGGCGTCAGCATCACCGCGCTCGGCTACGGCATCACGAGCCCGTCCGCGAACGACTCCGGGCAGCGCCGCATCCGCGAGAACATCCGCGTTCTCTGCGTGCCCGGCAGCACGCTCCTCGCGTGCGAGGGGCAGCTCGCCGACTTCAACGAGAGCGAGGCCGAGTTCGTCACCGAAGGCTACGTCTGCTCGGGCGACTCGGGCGGCGGCGCGTTCGACCAGGGCAGCTTCGAGAAGGGCACGCCCTACGTCCTCGGTGCGCTCTCGCGCGGTCCGCAGACGGACACGAAGTGCCTCGCCGCGATCTACTCGCGCACCGATGCGCACTCGACGATGATCATCGAGGCCGGCCTCGAAGCGGCGTCCGAAGGCGGCTACACCGCGCCGGCGTGGACGAAGTCGGAGACGGAACCGGCGGCGCCCGAGGCCCCGGCCGACGAGCCGTGCACCGGCGACACGTGCACCGACACCTCGGCGACGGAGCCGCCGCCGGCTGCCCCGAAGACCACGACGACGACCACGACGGGCTGCTCGGCCGCTCCGGGCTCGGCGCCCACGTCGTCGACCGCGCTGCTCGGCCTCGGCCTCGCGGTCGTCGTCGCCGGCGCGCGTCGCCGCCGCCGCTGAGCGCTCTCGCGCATCACACGACCGCGCCGCCGGCATAGCGGCGGCGCGCCCACTCGTTCATCACGATCCCGGCGGCGACGGCGAGCGGGAGCGAGTGGTTCACGCCGTAGATCGGAATGCCGACCACGACGTGGGCGCGTCGCACGAGCGCGTCGGGGATCCCGGAGCGCTCGCTGCCGAAGAGGAGAACGACGTCGCGCGGGAACGCGTCCACCGCGTGGATGCTCGTCGTCGCGTGGTCCTTCTCGACCGCCCAGAGCGGACGCTCTCCGACGTGCGCGAGAAGCGCTTCGTCGTCGGCGACGCGAACGACGGACTCGTACTTCTCCATGCCCATCGACGCCTTCGCGTAGTACGGCCCGTCGCCCACGATGACGATCTCGCGCGCGAGGAAGCTGTGCGCGACGCGGATGATCGCGCCGATCGCGAACGCGTTGTCCGCGGCGTAGAGCGCGATCGAGAAGTCGTTGCGGAGCGGCGCGAGGAGCGCCCGCACCTCGTCGGGCGTTGCATCGAGAGGAGGGGAGAGCGCCATCGCTCCGGAATCTCACGGGATGCGTGCGCACGGCGGAAAATCCGTCAGATCCGACCTTGCACACATTGTCTCCATCGGTCATGGACTGCGCCCATGAACCGCGCCGTCGTTGCTGCCATCGCCCTTCCTCTCCTGGTTTCGTCCGTCGTCGCGTGCGGCGGTCACCGCCGGCATGCCGGCCGTGGCGGCGCCGCGGTCGCGGGAGCGGGCAACTCCGCGCTCGCGCAGACGGCCGACCAGCAGGCGCAGGCCGCGTCCGCCCGTCGCAACGGCGCGAAGCAGGGCGAAGTCCTGCAGGGCGCGACCTATGGCTCGGGCGAGAGCGTCGAGTTCCGCGTCACGCTCGACCAGGACCACTGTTACTGGTTCGGCGGCTCGGCGAACGAGAAGATCGGCCTCTACCTCTTCGACCCGAAGGGCCATCGCGTCGAGTCGCAGACCGGCAGCCCGAACGACGTGCTGATGGAGTACTGCCCGACGACGGACGGCGTGTACAAGCTCGAATCGAAGCTCTGGAAGCGCGGCGAGCTCGCGGTCGCCGTCTACTCGGGCACGAAGCCGGAGCCCGTCGCCGCCGTCGCGCCGAAAGAGGCCGCCGGCCCCTCGATGGAAGATCTCATCGCGAAGGAGGCCGGCGCGACCGCTCCCGGCGCGAAGCAGGTCGGAACGTACTTCGAGGGCACGGTCGACGAGACGACGTGGTCGACGTCGCTCCAGGCCGGCAAGTGCTACTGGTTCATCGCGGCCGGGCAGCAGGGCAAGGTGAAGAAGCTCGCGCTGTACGTCTGGGACACGAAGAACAAGCGCATCACCGAGACGAAGGCGGAGAGCAACGTCGTCAACGCCGGCCACTGCGCGAAGGAAACCGGCATGTACCGGTTCCAGGCGAAGGTCACGAGCGGCGGCGGGCCGTACAAAGTCGCAGTGTACGAGAAGAACTGAACGACGCTGACGCGCCGCGCGGGCTCCTGTAAGGGTGCTCGCGCGTGAATCCGCTCATCGCCGCGCTCCTCGGCATCGTCGAGGGCATCACCGAGTACCTGCCGATCTCCTCGACGGGGCACCTCATCCTCGCGAGCCGAGTGCTCGGCCTGCACGGGGAGGGCGCCGACGCGTTCGACGTCGTCATCCAGCTCGGCGCGATCCTCGCCGTCGTCGTGCACTACCGGAAGCTCCTCTGGGAGCGCACGACCGGCCTGGTCCAGAAGAAGCCCGAGAGCGTGCAGCTCCTCGTCGGCCTCGTGCTCGGCTTCGTGCCGACGGCCGTGACGGGCTTTCTCCTCCGGAAGAAGATCAAGGCGCTCCTCTTCGGGCCGGGGCCCGTCGCGCTCGCGCTCGTCGTCGGCGGCATCGTCATGATCGTCGTCGAGGTCGTGCGCGCACGCCGCGGCGACAAAGGCGAAGACGGTCTCGACAAGGTGACGCCGATGCGCGCCTTCCTCATCGGCGTCGGCCAGACCCTCTCGATGTGGCCGGGCTCTTCGCGCTCGATGTGCACGATCGTGGCCGGTCAGCTCACGGGCCTCTCGACGGCGACGAGCGCGGAGTTCTCGTTCTTGCTCGGGCTCCCGACGCTCGGCGCGGCCACGATCTACGAAGCATACAAATCGCGCGAGGCGCTCGCGGGCGTCGGCGCGCTCAACGTCGTCATCGGGCTCGTGGTGTCGTTTCTCGTCGCGTGGGCGGTCGTTGCCGGCTTCCTCGCGTACCTGAAGCGACGCGGGCTCCTGCCCTTCGGCGTCTATCGCATCGTGCTCGGCGCGGTGGTGTTCCTCGTCCTCGTGCGGGGGTGAGAGGCGGCCATCCCGCGCAGCCGCGCGCGTGCGGCGTTACCCCAGCCGTAGGCCGCTCTCTTACACCGTAAAGACGCGCCGCGCTGGGCGAAGGAATTTCCTCGGGCCCCCCGCGTATATGCCGGGACTGCGGGGAGCCGAGCTCCTGGACGCGCACCCGAACGAGGGCGCTCCACCGGTCTCGCAGGTTGTCCCCTAAAGGCCCTGGAGGTTGGTTGCGATGAGTGTCCTTGGCTGGTTTCTCGCGTTCGTTGGTTTCGTGGGCCTCATCTTCGGCCTCTTGCAGATGTTCAAGGGGAAGAAGATGAACGCCGTCCCCTTCCGCGCGCCTTCGCAGATCGCGCAGCTCGGTGCGCAAGCGGCGGACGCGAAGGGTCTCGTCTCGACGGAAGGTGCCGTCGGACAGCAGGGCCTCCTCACCGCGCCGATGAGCGGCAAGCCGTGCCTCGCCTTCGAGATCACGGTCGAGCGCAAGTGGGAGAAGCACGAGCGCACCGAGAACGGGATGCAGAAGAAGACGGGCTCGTCGAACCTGTTCAGCGACTACAAGGGCGGCATCTTCCCGCTCCAGGACGCGCAGGGCACCGTGCTCGTCGACGCGAGCCAGAAGCCCGATGCGACGTTCGAGAAGAGCCACTCGAGCGGCGTCAACGTCGGCATGCTCGGCATCATCCCGAGCACGCTGCAGTTCGGTAACTTCCAGATGAGCACCCCGCTCATCACGGGCGAAGGCTCGACGACCGGCTTCGAGGGCATCGAGAAGATCATCCCGCCGTCGCCGAACCTGTACGCGCTCGGTGCGCTCGCGGCGACGCCGCAAGGTCCGGTGGTGCACACCCCGAAGGGCATCGGCACCGGCAAGTTGATCCTTTCGTCGAAGGGCCGCGCCGCGCTCGCGAAGTCGACGAAGACGAAGATGATCGTCGGGTACGCCGCGGGCGGCGTCATGTTCGTGGGCGGCACGCTCCTCGGCATCTTCGGACCGGCGCCCGATACGAGCGGCCTCGCGTCCTCGTGCTCCAGCACGCTCGCCTCCGACGTCGTCTCCTGCGACGGCCGCATGTACGACCGTGACGGCTACGACATGAAGTGGACCGTGACCACCGCGGGTGAGTACACGATCACGGCGAAGCAGCCGAAGGTGAAGTACCCGATCCTCGCCACGGTCACCGTGAGCGACGCGACGGGCAAGGAGCTCGCGCACGACGACGGCCTCGAGGCCGGCGGCGACGCGAAGGTGAAGCTCAAGGTCGAGCCGGGCACGTACACCATCAACGTCCGCGACTTCCTCCGCGACAAGGTGAAGGGCGGCTACGGCTTCCACCTCGACATCGCTCGTTCGCCGGACGCGCCGGCCATTGCGAGCGCGAACGTGACGAGCGCCGACGTGAACGGCCAGAACGGAACGCCGGCCGCGAAGGCTGCTCCGGCAGCCGTGAAGGGCGGAGCACCGGGCGCAGCAAAGGCCGCGCTGCCGGCGAAGGGCGGCGCAGCCGCGACGGCGACCGCGGCGAAGAGCGCCGACGCGAAGGCCGGCGATGCGAAGGCCGGCGAGGCAAAGGCCGGCGATGCGAAGGCCGGCGATGCGAAGCCCGCGGCGAGCGCCACGGGCACGGCGAAGAAGGAGGGCGTGAGCAGCACGCCTCCGCCGGCGCCGGCCGAGCCGAAGAAGAAGTGAGGCGACTGCCTCGACCCGCACGCGGCTGCTAGACTGCGCCGCATGATTCCCGCGCCCTCTGCCTCGAGCGATCGAAGCAGGGGGCGCACGGTTTTGTGGGACGCGTGGGCGTCGGCCTCGGCGAAGCCGGTGTTCGCGACGCTGCGCCCGGCAATCGAGGCGCTCGGGTCTTTCGACGCCTTTCCGTCGCCGGAGGAGATCGATGCGAGGCTGGCGCCGCTCGCCGGCGTCCGCTTCGTGCGTCAGGAGAAGCGTCCGCGGCGGAAGCGGCGGAGCGCGCCCGATGCCTCGGCGGCGGCGGCACCCTCCTCGCCAGGCACGCCCAGCATGTACGATGCACGCATCGTCCTCGAAGGCGTCGTGCCGACGCGCGAGGGCTCGTGGCACGACCTCATGAACGCGCTCGTGTGGGCCACCTTCCCGCGCGCCAAGCGAGCCCTCCACGCGCGGCAGCACACGCTCGTCGTGCCGGCGAAGCCGGGGCAGTCGCTCCGGAGGCCGCGCGAGCTCGACGCGCTCGCCCTCGTCGACGAAGGCGGCGTGCTCGTCGTGCGTGACGGCGCGGCGGAGCCACGGCAGGTGGTGTTCGGCCACGCCGTCTACGAAGGCGTGGTGCTCGGATGGCCCGCGCCGGTATCCGCCGCGCTCGAGATCGCGCTAGAAGGAGCAGGCGCAGCGACGGCGGGCGCTCTGCCGAGCGAGCTCGACCGCGCGCTCGAGGCCCTCGTCGGAGACCGCGAGCGCCTGAAGGACCCGCGCGATCTCTATCGTGTGCCCATCGCGGTGTGACGGCCTTGACAGGAAGACCAGCGCGACTAGAGTGCGCGCTCCCCGAGGCCCGAGGTCCGTTCTCGGCGCTTCGCTGTCCCCCTCGCACCCACCGTAATCGCAGGACTTCTGGAACGATGCCGACCATCAATCAGCTCATCAACCACGGGCGTCTGGCCGCGCGTGTGAAGACCGCGTCGCCCGCTCTCAAGAGCTGCCCGCAGAAGCGGGGCGTTTGCGTTCGCGTGTATACGACCACGCCGAAGAAGCCGAACTCGGCGCTCCGTAAGGTCTGCCGCGTGCGCCTGACGAACGGCATGGAAGTCACCTCGTACATCCCTGGCGAGGGGCACAACCTCCAGGAGCACTCGGTCGTCCTCATCCGTGGCGGCCGCGTCAAGGACCTCCCGGGCGTGCGTTACCACGTCGTCCGCGGCACGCTCGACGCGTCGGGCGCCATCGGTCCCTCCTCGACCAACAAAGCCAACCGCAACCGCAAGCGCTCGAAGTACGGCGTCAAGCGGCCCAAGGCCTGATCCGGAGATCTGAGAAATGCCCCGTCGTCGCGAAGTTCCGAAGCGCCTGATCACGCCGGACCCGAAGTACAAGGACAAGCTCGTCTCGAAGTTCACGAACACGCTGATGTTCGGCGGCGGGAAGGCCGTGGCCGAGGGCATCCTCTACGGCGCCTTCGACGTCATCGGCGAGCGCTTCAAGGAGGACCCGCTCGAGGTCTTCCGCAAGGCTCTCGACAACGTGAAGCCGAAGCTCGAAGTGAAGAGCCGCCGCGTCGGTGGTGCGACCTACCAGGTCCCCGTCGAGGTTCGCCCGGAGCGCCGCGTCGCTCTCGCGATGCGCTGGATCGTCGCCTACGCCCGTGACCGCGGCGAGAAGACGATGCGCGAGCGCCTCGCCGGCGAGTTCGTCGACGCTTCGCAGGGCCGCGGCAACGCGGTGAAGAAGAAGGACGACACGCACAAGATGGCGGAGGCGAACAAGGCCTTCGCTCATTATCGCTGGTAGGCGCGGACCGGCTTCGCCGGTGACCTCGTCACGAGACGCCCGCAGGCTTCGGCCCGCGGGCGTTTCTGCATTTCGCGCGGCGCTACTTGCTGCAGACGGCGAGGACTTGCTTCATGTCCGTCGCGCCGGCCATCGCCTTGACGACGCCGTCCTGCGCGAGCGTGGTCATGCCGCGCGCCATCGCGATCCGGCGCAGCTCGCCGACCGGCGCACGCGCGGCGATGGCGTGGCGCATGGCGTCGTCCGTGATGAGGAGCTCGTGGAGCGCGACGCGGCCCTTGTAGCCGGTCCCGCCGCACGCGTCGCAGCCCGGCGCTTCCCACACGGCGAAGCCGTTGTCGTTCGCGGCGCCGAGCGCAGCGTCGTAACCCTCGCCGTATGCGCGCATCATCTCCTCGCGCTGGTCGTCCGTCGCGCGCACCTGTCGCCGGCACTTCTTGCACAGCGCGCGGGCGAGCCGCTGCGCGAGGACCGCGAGCAGCGAGTCGGAGAAGCTGAACGGGTCGAGGCCCATGTCGAGGAGACGCGTCACCGTCTCGGGCGCCGTGTTGGTGTGGAGCGTCGAGAGCACGAGGTGCCCCGTGAGCGATGCCTCGACCGCGGTCGAAGCGGTCTCGTGATCACGCATTTCGCCGACCATGATGACGTCCGGGTCGGCGCGGAGAAACGCGCGCATCGCCGCCGCGAAGGTGAAGCCGATCTTCGCGCTGACCTGCACCTGGCGGAGGCCGCGCTGCGTGATTTCGACCGGGTCTTCCGCGGTCCAGATCTTCGTGTCGGCCGTGTTGATCTCGCCGAGGGCGCTGTGGAGCGTCGTCGTCTTGCCGGAGCCCGTCGGTCCGACGCAGAGCACGAGCCCGTACGGCTGCCGCACCACCCGACGTAGCTCGTCGAGGTTTCGCGCCGCGAGGCCCATCTGATCGAGCGGCACGGGCCGCGACGAGGCGAGCACGCGGAGGACCGCGTCCTCGTTGCCGTTGACGGTCGGGAGCGTCGCGACGCGGAGCTCCACCATGCGATCACCGATCCGGAAGCGGATCTTGCCGTCTTGCGGCTTGCGACGCTCGGAGATGTCGAGCCCCGCCATGATCTTGATACGGGCGATGAGCTGGTTGCGAAACGCGCCGGGGATCTCCTGGTACGTCGAGCAGTCGCCGTCGATGCGGAACCGGATGGCGACGCTCGCATCTTTGCCGTTCGGCTCGATGTGGATGTCGGACGCGCCGCGGCGGCACGCGTCGAGGATGATCTGGTTCACGACGCGGACGATGCCGCCGTCGTTGCCGGCGGCGGCGCTGACCTCCCGAGCCTCCTCCTCGTCTTCCGCCTCGCCGAGCTCTTCGGCGGCGACGGTGCGCAGGATCTCGCTGAGCTGTACCGTGCTCTCGACGCTGCGCGGCGCCGTCCGCACGAGGCGTTCGTCGACGTAACGCTTCAGCTGCGAGCGAGGCACGAGGACCTCGTCGATGCGGCGGCGAGCATGGAGCCGCAGATAGTCGATCGCGTCGACGGCGAGCGGGTCGCTGATCGCGACGGTCAACGACCCCTGCCCCTTACCGACCGGAAGCACGCCGTACTTCTCGACGACCTCGCGCGGAACCTCGTCGGCGGCCGAAGGATCGATCTTGTACGTGTCGAGGTCGACGACCGGGATCTGGAATTTGTTGCCCAGCGTGACCGCGAGGTCGACTTCGCGGACGATGCCCATCTCGACGAGCACCTCGCCGAGCCGCTTGCCCTTGCGCTGCTTCTGCTCGGCGAGGGCGCGCTCGATTGCCTCTTGGGTCGCGAGGCCTGCTTCGACGAGGATCTGTCCGATCCGGAGCTTCCGGCGTGCTTGTAGCGCGGCGGCCTGCTCGACGGCGTCAGCGGCAACGTCGCCGTTCTCGACGAGGATCTGTCCGAGCGCGGCGTTGCGGTTCGCGGTCTGCGTGTCGACACCCCGACGCAGCGTCTTCGGGCCGAGGAGGCCGGACTCGACGAGCATCTCGCCGAGCGGCACGTCCTTCTCGCGCGCGTTGATGCCGTGCGCGTAGAAGTAGATGAACTTGAAGGAGCTCGTCGCGTCGGTCGGATAGGCCCGGAAGCCGAGGTTGCTCGACACCGCGGAGGCCGGAGCGTCGACCGCGAACACGGCGCCGCCGGCGACGTGAACCTTGAGCTTCTCGAGCGGCTCGCTGTCCGGGAGCACGACCGTCTCGCCGTGCCCACGATGGAAGCCAACGTAGGCGATGTGCTCGGCCGCGATCAGCGTCTTGCCGAAGCGGTCGAGATCCACGGCCAAGTCCGCGTCGGTCGGAACGAAGCGCGCGACGCGGCCCGTCCGGATATTTCCGTCGACGAGACCGACCACGACGCTGGATGCATTGGCGGAGTCGAACTGCACGTCACGCAAAGGAACGGCTCCGCGCACCGTTTCTTGAGCCGTCCGCCCGGCCGGGAGCGCCCGCGGCGACGGCGCGGACATGCCCCTCCACGACGACCGCCGCGCAGCCCAGCAGCACGAGCCCGTTCGCGAAGAACAGGCTGCCGTCGTTCGCGTAGTACCACCAGCCCTCGCTCGCGAAGAGGGCGAGCACGTTCGAGAGGAAGACGCTCGGGACGACGAAGAGGAGAAGGCCCAGCGCGGCGCGAGCCCTCGAGGGACACAGCCGCGCATCGAGCAGCGCGGCGGCGAGGAGCACCTGCGCCATCGGCAGGTGCACGAAGTAGTGCGACCAGCTCGTACGCAGCCAGAACGGAACGGAGCACGCGACGAGCACGAACGCGAGCATGTCGCGGCGGCCCTCGAGCGGCTTCGAACGCGTGCGCGCGAGGAGAGCGACGAGCGCCGCGATGACGACGAGCATGCCCTTCGAGGCGAGCTCGCCGATGGCGCGGATGTCGACCGACGTTGCATCCCACCCGCCCTGGTACCGACCGAGCACCGCCGGCGCGTATTGCGAGTTGAAGTCGCGGAGGACGCCGTCCGCGGCGCCGAGCACCGCGCCCGTGGAGACGCGCTGGAAGAAGAGCGCGTGCGCGGGTCCCATGATCACGGCCGGCAAGACGACGAGAGTGACGAAGCACGCGATCGCGGCGCGCAGGAAGAAGCGCCCGTCTCCGCGCGCGACGAACCACCCGAGGAACACGAGCGGGTAGCCCTTGATGCCGGCGGCGATCGCGAGCAGCGCCGCGGGGCCGTTGCGGCGGCGGCCGCGGGCGTAGAGGAGAAACGCTCCGCCCGCGGCTGCGAGGATCGGCAGACTGACCTGACCCCATTTGAGATCGTGGAGGACGGGGATGCTCGTCACGGTCAGCGCCGTCCCGACGACGGCCAGCCACGGTCGTTCGGGGACGATGCGCTGGACGAGGGTCGTCGCTGCGAACACGAGGCAGCCGGCCTGCACGACGCCCCAGACGACCTTCGCCGCGTCCGCACCGAGCAGCGCGAAAGGCGAGAGCAGCGCAGCGAAGCCGGCCGGATAGAAGAACCCGCCCGCGGGCGCGCCGGAACGCAGGCCGTCGCGTACCGTCGGATAGTAGTGGTTCACGAAGTCGGCGAAGAGGACGTCACCGTGATCGATCGCGAGCACGAACTCCCGGAGCGAGTGCCAGCGCAGCCGGAGCAGGCCGAGGCACGCGACCGCGACGGCGAGCTGCGCCAACGTCGTGCGGTCGATGGTCAGTCGGCGAGGTCGTTGCGCATCCACACGTGCACCTCACCGAACGCTTCCGTCTCGCGATACGTCGCGCGCACCCACTCCGCGCTCGCTCGGCAGCAGTGCTGGAAGTCCTCCCACGCGTTCGGATACGAGATGAGCGGCGCGCGATCGATGAAGACGAACGCCTCGGGCGGAGCCGCGCGAAGGCGCGCGAGCATGTCCGCCTCGTGCGCTTCCCGCGCGGCGTTGATTCGGGCGGTATCACGCTCCGTCGGTCGGTTCGACCATCCGCCGTCGAGGGCCGCGTCCGCGTTGAGATCGTACGCGTAGATGTACGGAGTCGCGCTACGGCGGCCGGCCAAGAAGAGGAGGTACGGGTCCATCCCGTAGACCTGCACGCGCGCGTTCGGCGAGGTCTTCGCGGCGACGAGCTCTGCGCCCTTTCGGAGCTCCCAAGGGAAGAAGTCGTGGCTCTTGAAGGTGTCGAAGTACTCCTTCATCGAGCGGCGCTCAGGCGTCTCGCCGCCGGCGAGGATCCACACGTTCCGGAGATGCGGAGAGCCCTGCATGCTCGTCGTGATCTCCGCGGCATACGCGACCGCGACCACGACGGCGGCGTGTCTCCCGAGCGGACGACGCCGCGGCGCCGCGCGGAACCGCTCCCAGAGCATCGCGACGACGAGCATGAAGCCCATGTGCGTCGTCGCGGTGAGCGGATGGAAGTGGTAGCCGAAGCCTTTGTGCTGAACGACGACGTTCACGATCGCGCAGAGCGGCGCGAGCGCGACGACGAGCACGCGGCGCGGGAGCTCGCGCGTGACCACGAGGCCGGCGACGAGCGCCGTCGCCGCGAGCCCCGCGGCGCCGACGCGTAGAGGACCTTCTTCGCCGAAGATCTCCTGCGCGCTCTTGGCCCAGATGAAGCGGTAGATCTGCGGGACGTCGACGAACGTGATCTTCGCAAAGGCGAGCGCGTCGCCGTAGCGGAGGAGATAGGCGAGCGGGATGGCCGCTCCGAGCGCGCCGCCGAGCGCGAAGCGCAGCACCTTCGTCCGCGCAGAGAGGCGGACCTCCTTGTCGACGAGGAGCACGGCGAGCTGCATGACCGTGAAGAGCGCGAAGCTCGGCTTGCCGAACCACGTGATCGTCGACAGCGCCGCGATGAGCTCGACGCGCCATCGCGCACGCTTCTCGTCGGTGGCGGGCCGCGCGATCTGGAGCGCGAGGCTCGGCAGGAGGAACCAGTCGCAGAAGCTCTCGCGCTGCGCTTGGTTCCAGTAGAGGTAGAGCTGGTACTGCGCGGAGAGCACGACCCATGCGGCCGCGGCCCATGCGGCGCGTTCGAGCCACGAGACGCGGCGACGTCCGACGAGACCTGGGATGCACGCGCCGACGAACGCGAACGACAGCCCGGTCGCTACGAGCTCGATGACGTGGAAGCGGTGCTCGTCCGCCCCGCCCAGCGCGAGGATGACGTGGTGGAGGAGGTGGATGAGCGGGCCGTTGACGTCGCGGACGTCTCGGTAGTCGACCTCCCCTCGGCCGATCGCCCACGCGATGTACTGGAAGATGCCCTGGTCGCGGCCGAGCGTCGTGAGGGACGACCGGTACGTCGCGTCGGCGACCCAGAAGAGGGGCACGAGCGCGAGCACGACCGGAACGAGGACACGACGGACGAGCGCCGCTCGGGCTTTCGGGGACGCCAGAGAGGCAAGCGAGGCGAGCGCGCTTCGCGGTCGAGCTCGATCCTCGCTTCGCGGGGAGGTGACGGCGTGCTCGCCGGACGGCCGCGGCCCGCTAGAATCGCCGGGAGCTTCGGGCTGAGCCATCGTGCTGCGGGGCGGACCTTACACCATCCGAGCGCCCTCCGCGCCGTCCCGATCGCATGCCTGCTTGACTTCCCGGGCCCTGTTGGTAGAAAGCCGGCCCCCTCTTCGGTACATCCTCGTCCGGAGAAGAAGGTCCTCGAAACCGAACGGTAGATGCGCAAGACGACATAAGGATCGGGTTACTCGGCCGCCCAACACGTCACCTCGTTCACCGGGTGACCTCACGGGCAACATCGCTGGCAGTACCCCGACACCCTCTCTGGACTCCCCGGGCCGAGCGCTCTCGCGCTTCTCGTCCCGGGCCCGCTGAAAACGGCAGCGGGAGGGCCAGAGAGGGTTTCGTGCATTTCGGATGCCCGACTCGCCGGAAGCTCCCCCTCGCTACGAACGGAGAATCACGTGGCTCGCGAATACCCGCTGGAGAAGACGCGCAACATCGGAATCATGGCCCACATCGATGCGGGCAAGACGACGACGACCGAGCGTGTCCTCTACTACACCGGCGTGAACTACAAGATCGGCGAGGTGCACGAGGGCGCCGCGACCATGGACTACATGGTCCAGGAGCAGGAGCGCGGGATCACGATCACGTCGGCGGCCACGAACTGCTTCTGGAAGCCCAACGAGGGGCCGCACGCCGGCGTTTCCCACCGCATCAACATCATCGACACGCCCGGCCACGTCGACTTCACCATCGAAGTCGAGCGCTCCCTCCGCGTTCTCGACGGCGCGGTGGCGGTTCTCGACGGCGGCAACGGCGTCGAGCCCCAGACGGAGACCGTCTGGCGTCAGGCCGACAAGTTCCGCGTCCCGCGCATCGTCTTCGTCAACAAGATGGACAAGACGGGCGCCGACTTCGAGATGAACGTCAACTCCATCAAGGAGCGCCTCGGCGTCACCCCCGTCCCCGTGCAGTGGCCGGTCGGCGAGGAAGAGAACCACAAAGGCGTCGTCGACCTCATCAAGATGAAGGCGGCGATCTTCGACGAGGAGTCGAAGGGCCAGAAGTACACGTGGGAAGAGATCCCGGCGGACATCCGCGCGAAGGCGGAGTCCTACCGCGAGAAGATGATCGAGGCTTGCGCCGACGTCGACGACGCCATCATGGCGAAGTACATGGAGGGCAAGCTCGACGAGATCACGGAAAGCGAGCTCGTCGCCGCGCTCCGCAAGGGCTGCACCTCGTTCAAGTTCTTCCCGGTCCTCTGCGGCTCGGCGTTCAAGAACAAGGGCGTTCAGCTCCTCCTCGACGCGGTCGTCAACTACCTGCCGTCGCCCCTCGACATCCCGCCGGTCAAGGGTGAGCACCCGGACAAGAAGGACGTGGTCGAGGAGCGCAAGGCCGACGACAACGAGCCGTTCGCGGGCTACGCGTTCAAGATCATCAACGACCCGCACGGCAACCTGACGTTCTTCCGCGTCTACTCGGGCAAGATCTCGAGCGGCACGATGGTCGTCAACTCGACCCGCGGAAAGCGTGAGCGCATCGGCCGCATCCTCCGCATGCACGCGAACAAGCGCGAGGAGCTGACCGAAGCCGACGCCGGCAACATCTACGCGGCGGTCGGCCTCAAGGACACGCGCACGGGCGACACGCTCTGCAGCGAGGACAAGCCGATCATCCTCGAGCGCATGATCTTCCCGGAGCCCGTCATCTCGATTGCGGTCGAGCCGAAGACGAAGGCCGACGTCGAGAAGCTCGGCGTCGCGCTCCAGAAGCTCGCTGCCGAAGACCCGTCGTTCCGCGTCCACACCGACGAGGAGTCGGGCCAGACGATCATCAGCGGCATGGGCGAGCTCCACCTCGACATCATCTGCGACCGCCTTCGCCGCGAGTTCAAGGTCGAGTCGAACGTCGGCAAGCCCGAGGTCGCGTACCGCGAGGCGATCGCGAAGAAGACGCACTGCGAGTACAAGTACGCGAAGCAGTCCGGTGGTCGCGGCCAGTACGGCCACGTCATCATGGACATCGAGCCGGGTGAGCGCGGTCAAGGCTTCCAGTTCGAGAACGCCATCGTCGGCGGCTCGATCCCGAAGGAGTTCATCCCGGCGATCGAGAAGGGCATCCGCGAAGCGATGGAGCGCGGCGTGCTCGCCGGCTACCCGCTCGTCGACATGAAGGCGACGCTCACGGACGGCAGCTACCACGACGTCGACTCGAGCGCGGCGGCCTTCGAAATCGCGGCCTCGCTCTGCTTCCAGGACGGCGCCAAGCGCGCGGGCCTGCACCTCCTCGAGCCGATCTTCAAGAACGAGGTCGTCGTTCCCGAGCAGTACATGGGCGACGTCATCGGCGACATCAACTCGCGCCGCGGCAAGATTCTCGGCATGAGCCAGCGCGGTAACGCGCAGGTCATCGACAGCGAGGTTCCGCTCGCCTCGATGTTCGGCTACGTCACCGACCTCCGGTCGATGACGCAGGGCCGCGCGACGTCGTCGCTCCACTTCTCGCACTACGCACCCGTCCCCGCGGCCGTCCAGGAAGAGGTCGTCGCCAAGGTGAAGGGCACCGCCAAGTGATTTCTGCCGGCGCGCGGCGCTGACCGCGCGCGGCTCCCCAGCTTCACGAATTCACGGAGACAGAGATGGCCAAAGAGAAATTCCAGCGCAACAAGCCCCATGTGAACGTCGGCACGATCGGTCACATCGACCACGGCAAGACGACGCTGACGGCAGCGCTCGTGAAGGTTCAGTCGAAGAAGAACCTTGCCAAAGCGATCAGCTACGCAGAC
>Ga0164290_1001358_pt1 | contig 38521 bp, 33 predicted proteins | sample Micstemetagenome_FD_108782 | JGI IMG/M metagenome (GOLD analysis project Ga0164290, IMG submission 108782) | Contaminated culture microbial community from soil near Moab, Utah, USA - Microcoleus steenstrupii SON62 (Illumina Assembly) | ecosystem: Environmental > Terrestrial > Soil > Soil crust...
CGGTTTCAACGCGCCATGACAGCTGAACTTCACGTCCAACCGGTGATCATGGCCGGCGGCAGCGGCACCCGGCTGTGGCCGCTGTCGCGGGCCGGCTATCCCAAGCAGTTCCTCGTGCTGGAGGGCAACCGCAGCCTGTTCCAGCAGGCGGCGCGCCGCCTCGCCGCGCTCACCGAGCCCGGCCTGGCGGTGGCGCCGGCGCTGGTCGTCGGCAACGAGGAGCACCGCTTCCTCGTGCTCGAGCAACTGCGCGAGGAAGGCCAGACCCCGGCCCAGGTGCTGCTCGAACCCTGCGGCCGCAACACCGCGCCGGCGGTCACGCTGGCGGCGCTGGCCGCGGTGCGGCAGGGCCAGGACCCGATCCTCGTCATCACGCCGGCCGACCAGACGGTGACCGACGCCGCCGCGTTCACGCAGGCGATGCGCGCCGCGGTGCGCCGCGCCGCCGACGGCAGCATCGTCATCCTCGGCATCACGCCGGACCGCCCGGAGACCGGCTACGGCTACATCCGCTGCGAGGGCGAGCTGGTCAAGGCCTTCGTCGAGAAGCCCGACCTGGCCACCGCCGAGCGCTATCTGCGCGACGGTGGCTACAGCTGGAACGCCGGCATGTTCGTGCTGCGCGCCAGCCGCTGGCTGGCGGCGCTGCAGGACTTCCGCCCCGACATCCTGCGCGCCACCGAGGCGGCGTTCGCCGCCGCCGAGCAGGACAGCGTGTTCCTGCGGCCCGACAAGGCGCTGTTCGCCGCGGTGCCGGCCGAGTCGGTCGACTACGCGGTGATGGAGGCCTGCCCGGGCAGCGCCCACCCGCTGGTGATGGTGCCGCTGGCCGCCGGCTGGAACGACCTCGGCGCCTGGGAGGCGGTCTGGCAGGTCGGGCAGAAGGACGAGCGCGGCAATGTGCAGCGCGGCGACGCGCTGCTCGCCAACTGCGACAACAGCCTGGTGCATGCCAGCTCGCGCCTGGTCGCCGCGGTCGGCGTCAAGGACGTGATGATCATCGAGACGCCGGACGCGGTGCTGGTCATCGACCGCGCGCGCAGCCAGGAGGTCAAGACCATCGTCGAACGGCTGCAGCGCGAGGGGCGCGGCGAACAGCTGCTGCACCGCAAGGTGCACCGGCCCTGGGGCTGGTACGACGGCATCGACCACGGCGAGCGCGTCCAGGTCAAGCGCATCCAGGTCAAGCCGGGTGCCTCCTTGAGCCTGCAGATGCACCACCATCGCGCCGAGCACTGGATCGTCGTCAGCGGCACCGCCGAGGTCACGGTCGGCGACAAGACCGTGCTGCTGAGCGAGAACCAGAGCACCTACATCCCGCTCGGCGAGGTGCACCGGCTGCGCAACCCGGGCAAGGTGGCGCTGGAGATCATCGAGGTGCAGAGCGGTTCCTACCTCGGCGAGGACGACATCGTGCGTTTCTCCGACACCTATGGACGAGCCTGATTCATGAGCATCCTCGTCACCGGCGGCGCCGGCTTCATCGGCAGCAACTTCGTGCTCGACTGGCTCGCGCAGAGCGACGAAGCCGTCGTCACGCTCGACGCGCTGACCTATGCCGGCAACCGCGAGAACCTCGCCAGCCTCGAGGGCGACGCGCGCCACCACTTCGTGCACGGCGACATCGGCGACCGCGCGCTGCTCGACCGCCTGCTGGCCGAGCACAAGCCGCGCGCGCTCGTGCACTTCGCCGCCGAGAGCCATGTCGACCGCTCGATCCACGCCCCCGGCGCCTTCATCAAGACCAATGTCGAGGGCACGTTCACGCTGCTGGAAGCCGCACGCGCCTACTGGTCCGCGATGGCCGACAAGGACAGTTTCCGCTTCCTGCACGTCAGCACCGACGAGGTCTACGGCAGCCTGAGCCCCGACGCCCCGGCGTTCACCGAGCAGCACGCCTTCGAGCCGAACAGCCCCTACAGCGCCAGCAAGGCGGCCTCCGACCACCTCGTGCGCGCCTGGCACCACACCTACGGCCTGCCGGTGCTGACGACCAACTGCAGCAACAACTACGGGCCTTATCACTTCCCCGAGAAGCTGATCCCGCTGGTCATCGTCAACGCGCTGGCCGGCAAGCCGCTGCCGATCTACGGCGACGGCCAGCAGGTGCGCGACTGGCTGTACGTGAAGGACCATTGCAGCGCGATCCGCCGCGTGCTCGACGGCGGTCGGCTCGGCGAGACCTACAACGTCGGCGGCTGGAACGAGAAGACCAACCTGACCATCGTGCACACGATCTGCGAGCTGCTCGACGAGCTGCGGCCGAGCCCCGAGGGCAGCTACAAGCGACTGATCACGCACGTCAAGGACCGCCCCGGCCACGACCGCCGCTACGCGATCGACGCGCGCAAGCTCGAGCGCGAGCTCGGCTGGCGTCCGGCGGAGACCTTCGAGACCGGCATCCGGAAGACCGTCGCCTGGTACCTGGAGCACCAGGACTGGGTGACGCGGGTGCAATCCGGCGCGTATCGCGACTGGGTCGCCAAGCAATACCAATGAAGATCCTCGTGCTCGGTGCCAAGGGCCAGGTCGGCTGGGAGCTGCAGCGGGCCTTGGCGCCCTTGGGCGAGCTGATCGCCTGGGACCGCGCGCAGGCCGATCTGTCGCAGCCCGAGGCACTCATGCAGCGGGTCGCGCAGCTGGCGCCGCAGGCCGTCGTCAACGCTGCGGCCTACACCGCGGTCGACCAGGCCGAGCGCGAGGCGCCGCTGGCGACGACGGTCAACGCCGAGGCGCCGACCCGGCTGGCGCGCTGGGCGCATCAGGCCGGCGTACCCCTCGTCCAGTACAGCAGCGACTACGTGTTCGACGGCAGCGGCAGCCAGCCGCGCGACGAATCCGCGCCCACCGGCCCCTTGAGCGTCTACGGCCGCAGCAAGCTCGAGGGTGAGAACGGCATCCGCGCCAGCGGCTGCACGCACCTGATCCTGCGCACCAGCTGGGTCTACGCGGCGCGCGGCGGCAATTTTGCGAAGACCATGCTGCGACTCGCGGCCGAGCGCGAGCAGTTGCGCGTGGTCGCCGATCAGGTCGGCGCACCGACCGGTGCCGAGCTGCTCGCCGACGTCACGGCGCATGCGCTGCGCCAGCTGCTCGCGCGGCCGCAGCTCTCCGGCTGCTACCACGTCTGCGCCGCCGGCGAGACGAACTGGGCCGCGTACGCGCGCTTCGTCATCGACGGCGCGCGGGCCAGGGGCCAGCTGCTGAAATGCCAGTCGGTCGACGGCATCGCCAGCAGCGACTACCCGACGCCGGCGCGTCGGCCGCTGAACTCGCGGCTGGACTGCCGCCGCTTTGAGTCCACCTTCGGACTGCGCCTGCCGCCCTGGCAGCATGGCGTGGCCCGCCTGCTCGAGGAAATTCGATGAACACGCGCAAGGGCATCATCCTGGCCGGCGGCTCGGGCACGCGCTTGCATCCGGCGACGCTGGCGGTCAGCAAGCAGCTGCTGCCGGTCTACGACAAGCCGATGGTCTATTACCCGCTGTCGACGCTGATGCTCACCGGCATGCGCGACGTGCTGCTGATCAGCACGCCGCAGGACACGCCGCGCTTCAGCCAGTTGCTCGGCGACGGCTCGCAATGGGGCATGAACCTGCAGTACGCGGTGCAACCCAGCCCCGACGGCCTGGCCCAGGCCTTCATCATCGGCCGCGACTTCGTCGGCAACCACCCGTCCAGCCTGGTGCTGGGCGACAACATCTTCTACGGTAACGACCTGCCGCCACTGCTGCAGCGCGCCGACGCGCGCCAGGATGGCGCCTCGGTGTTCGCGTATCACGTCACCGACCCGGAACGCTATGGCGTGGTCAGCTTCGACGCCCAGTACCGCGCGCTGACGATCGAGGAAAAGCCGAAGGCGCCGAAGAGCAATTACGCGGTCACCGGGCTCTACTTCTACGACCGGCAGGTCTGCGACCTGGCCGCCGACCTCAAGCCCAGCCGCCGCGGCGAGCTCGAGATCACCGACCTCAACGCCCGCTACCTGGCGATGGGCCAGCTGAACGTGTCGATCATGGGTCGAGGCTACGCCTGGCTGGACACCGGCACGCACGACAGCCTGCTCGAGGCGGGGCAGTTCATCGCCACGCTGGAACGCCGCCAGGGACTCACGGTCGCCTGCCCCGAGGAGATCGCCTGGCGCAACGGCTGGATCGACACCGAGCAGCTGCTGCGCCTGGCGCAGCCGCTGGCCAAGACGCAGTACGGCCGCTACCTGCAGACGATGGTGAACTCATGAGGCTGCTGCCGACCAAGCTCGAAGGGCTGTTCGAGGTCGAGCCCAAGGTCTTCGGCGACGCCCGCGGCTTCTTCTACGAGAGCTGGAACCAGCAGGCCTTCGACGACGCCGTCGGCGGTCCGGTGCGCTTCGTGCAGGACAACCATTCGCGCTCGCGCCGCGGTGTGCTGCGCGGCCTGCACTTCCAGCGCGCGCCGCAGGCCCAGGGCAAGCTGGTGCGCTGCGTGCGCGGCAGCGTGTTCGACGTCGCCGTCGATCTGCGCGCCGGCAGCCCGACCTTCGGCCAATGGGAAGGCCGCGAGCTCAGCGAACACAACCAGCGCCAGTTCTGGATCCCGCCGGGCTTCGCGCACGGCTTCCTGGTGCTCAGCGACTCCGCCGACTTCCTCTACAAGACCACCGACTTCTACGCGCCGCAGCTCGAGGGCTGCCTGCGCTGGGACGACCCGCAGGTCGGTATCCGCTGGCCGCTGCTCGGCGAGGAGTTCACGCTCGCGGCGAAGGACGCCGCGGCACCCGGCCTCGACCAGATCCAGCCCCTATGAGGCCTGACGGGACCGACCTGCGTGCACGGGCGCTGGCCCTGCATCAGGAAGGTCAGGCAGCGGCCGCGCTGGCGCTCTACCGCCAGCTGCTCGAAAGCGATGGCGGCGACTGGACCCTGCTCCGCCTGGCCGGCATCGCCGCCGCCCAGTGCGGCGACGGCGCATCCGCCGTCGCCGCGTTGCGGCGCGCCACCGAACTGGCCCCGAGGGAGGCGGTCGCCCATCATGACCTGGCGGTCTGCCTGGTGTCGCTGGGCCGCAAGGACGAAGCCCTGGCGCATCTGGGCCAAGCCTGCGCGCTGGCCCCCGCGTGGTTGGAGGCCCAGCGCCAGCGCATCGCCCTGTTGCGCGAGCGCCAGGGCGCGGCGGCGGCGTTGGCGGCCCTGATCGCGCTGCCGGCCGACGCCAAGGCATCGCCGGCGGTGCTCGCCGCCCTGCGCCATGAGCAGGGCATGGCCTGCGCCCAGCTGGGTCGGCACGTCGACGCGGTGAGCGCGCTGCGCCAGGCGCTGGCGCTGGTGCCGGGAGACGCCACCATGCACCTGCAGCTTGCGCTCTCGCTGCAGCACCTGGGCGAGAGCGAGTCGGCGCTGGCCAGCTTCAACCGCGCGCTGCAGTTGCGCCCCGACGATGCGCTGAGCCTGCGCAGTCGCGCCGCCGCACTGGGGGCGCTGCACCGCCACGAAGAGGCGCTGCGCGACCTGCGCCAAGCCATGGCGATCGAACCCCAGGCGCCGCTGCTGCGCGGGCACTGCCTGCACGCGGCGATGCAGCTGGCCGACTGGTCGGGCTGGGACGCGGAACGCATGGCCCTGCGCCAGGCCCTGGAAGCCGGCGAGGCCGCCGCCCCGCCATTCGCGGTGCTCGCGCTGTTCGACGACCCGGCGTTGCAGCGCCAGGCGGCGACGAACTACGTGCGGATGCGGCTGCCGCCGGCTGCCGCCCCGCTGGCGCCCTACCGACGCGGTGAGCGCATCCGCCTGGCCTATGTCTCGGCGGATTTCCACGACCACGCCACCGCGCAGCTGATGGCCGGCCTGTTCGAGCATCACGACCGCCAGCGTTTCGAGCTGGTGGCGGTGTCACTGGGGCCCGATGCCCCGGGCGATGCGTATCGGACGCGGCTGCAGCGCCGCTTCGACCAGTTCCTCGAGCTGCGCCAGCTCGACGATGCCGCCATCGCGGCGCAGCTGCGCGCGCTGCAGATCGACATCGCGATCGACCTCACGGGCTACACCCGCGAGGCCAGACCCGGCGTGTTCGCGGCCCGTGCCGCGCCGCTGCAGCTGGCCTACCTCGGCTTCCCGGCCACGATGGGTGCGCCCTTCATCGATTACGCAATCGTCGATCCGGTCATCGTTCCGGCGGGACAGGACGTCCACTTCGCCGAGACGCTGCTGCGCCTTCCGGGCTGCTACCAGGTCAACGACGACCGGCGCCCGCGCCCCGGCCCGACGCCTCCGCGCGAGGCCCTGGGCTTGCCGGCGCAGGCCCTGGTGCTGGCGAGCTTCAACGCGATCTACAAGTTGAACCCGCCGCAGTTCGCGCTCTGGATGCGCCTGCTGCGCCAGGTGCCGGACGCCGTTCTGTGGCTGCTGGAGGGACCGCCCGAGGCGCAGCGGCGACTGCGCGACCAGGCGCGGCTGCAGGGCGTCGAGCCGGCACGCGTGATCTTCGCGCCGCGGCTGCCGACGGCGGAGCACCTGGCGCGCCACGGCGCCGCCGACCTGTTCCTGGACACCCTGCCCTGCAACGCCCACACGACGGCGGCAGATGCGCTGTGGTGCGGCCTGCCGCTGCTGACGCAGCCAGGCCACAGCCTGGCGGCGCGCGTCGCCGCCAGCCTGCTGAAGGCTCAGGGGCTGGACGAACTGGTCTGCAACGACGAGGCGCAGCTCGAGGCCCTGGTGCTGGCCCTGGCGCAGGATCGGCCGCGGCTGCAGGCCATCCGCGAGCGCATGCTCACGCTGCGCGACACCGGGCCGCTGTTCGACACCGCGCGCTTCACCCGGCACTTCGAGCGCGCGCTGCAGCAGGTCTACGAGCGACAGCAGGCCGGCCTGGCGCCGACCTCGATGTCGCTGGACGACGCCGGCTGAGCCGTTTCCGGATCAGTGGCGGCGACGGCGGCGCAGCCCCAGCGCCGCCAGCAGGCCGACGCCGGCCAGCATCAGCGCCTGGCTGGGCGGCTCGGGCACCGGCGAGGTGGCGATCGCCAGCAGCACTTCCTTCTTCTCGATGAACGCGTAGCCGGCGCCGCCCAGCACGTAGGCGGCGAGGATGTTCTCCAGCGTGACGTTGACCGCCTCGGTCCCCGTCGGCATCAGCAGCGTGCTGGTGCTGGCGCTCCAGTCCTTGGTGCCGAAGTCGAGGAACGGGTTGGCGACGAAGCCGCTGTCGGCCACCAGGGTGCTGGTCTGCGTGCTGCCAGGCAGCGGCGTGACGCGCAACTGGCCGCTGGCCGAGACGCCGCTGCTGCTGCCCGGTGCGCCGAAGAAGAAGTAGTCACCGCCCTCGCTGAAGCCGAAGCTGCTCAGCGTGTAGCCGGGCAGCGCCGTCACCTTCAGCGCGAAGGTCGAGTTCGTCACCGCGATGCCGGCCGTGGTCTGCGCGCTGAAGCCGGGTGACCCCGCGGGGAACCACTGCAGCGTGTTGCCGACCAGGGTCGGCGTGCCGAACAGACCGACCAGGCTGTCGTCATAGCTGATGCTGAAGCTGCTGCCGACCAGCGTGACGGTGACCGCCGACGCCTTGAGGGCGGCGCTGGCCAGCAGGGCGGCGACAGCGAGTGCTTTGAGGCGCATGCGGGGTGACTCCATGACGTCTTCGACGGGATTCTGCGGGCTGCGCGTGGCGCAGGCGTTGCAAACGGCGTTCGCGGTGGCGGCGCCCCCCGCGTCCAGGGGTGACGGGCGGCGGCTCATGCGCCCGCCTGCAGCTGCCAGCGCCGCGACAGCAGGCCGGCCACGCCGAGCCCGGCCAGCGACAGCGCGATCGACTCCGGCACGGCAAAGGCGCCGGTCTCGTGCACCGGCGCCAGCTCGGGCGATCGGCTCGCCGCACGCTCGGCGGCGGCCAGGGTCTCGAAGCTGCGTGCCGACGCGGCCGCCGGCTGCAGTTGCAGCGGCTCCGGCATCGACGCCGCGGCCTGCGCCGTCCCGGCCACCACCGCCAGCACCAGCACCATCCACCTCATGTCCCTGAGCATCGTCGTTCCCCTGTGGAGCACGCGAGATTGCGTTGCTGCAATGCAGCAGGAACGATGCCAGCGCACCCCCCTAAGCCGAGGAGCAGCGCGTCGGTGGCGGAAAAATCAAGTCGCACAGGCACTTGCATCGCCGCCCCGGACCGGGGGCGGCGAACCAATGTCGTCCTGCCGACAAGCAGGCGGCGGCGTCATCGGCCAACGCGGTGCGTCGCTGACGCAGGCCGGTGCGCCACGGCACCGGCGCAGTGCACGCCTTACACCTTGAAGTACTGCCGGTACCAGGCGACGAAGTTCTTGATGCCCTGCGGCACCGGCATCGCCGGCTTGAAGCCGGTCCAGTCCTGCAACTCGCTGACGTCGGCGTGCGTGGCCGGCACGTCGCCGTCCTGCAGCGGCATGAAGTTCTTCTGCGCCGTCACGCCGACCGCGTCCTCGATCGCCTCGATGAACTGCATCAGCGTCACCGGGTCGTGGTTGCCGATGTTGAACACGCGGTAGGGCGCGTTGCTGCGCGCCGGATCGGCCTTGATCGGGTCGTAGCCGGCATCGACCTCGGCCGGGCGATCGAGCACCCGCACCACGCCCTCGGCGATGTCGTCGATGTAGGTGAAGTCGCGCACCATCTGGCCGTGGTTGAAGACGTTGATCGGCTTGCCCTCGAGGATGGCCTTGGTGAACAGGAACAGCGCCATGTCGGGCCGGCCCCAGGGACCGTAGACGGTGAAGAAGCGCAGGCCGGTGGTCGGCAGCCGGAACAGATGGCTGTAGGTGTGCGCCATCAGCTCGTTGGCCTTCTTCGTCGCCGCGTACAGGCTGACCGGATGGTCGACGCTGTGATGCTCGCTGAACGGCATCAGCGTGTTGCCCCCGTAGACCGAGGAGCTCGACGCGTAGACCAGGTGCTGGACCGCGTGGTGGCGGCAGCCCTCGAGGACGTTCATGAAGCCCTGCACGTTGGCGTCGATGTAGGCGTGCGGGTTCTCCAGGCTGTAGCGCACGCCGGCCTGCGCCGCCAGGTGCACGACGCGGTCGAAACGCTCGGCGGCGAACAGCGCCGCCATGCCGTCGCGGTCCTCGACGTTGAGCTTGACGAAGCGGAAGCCGGGCTTGCCGGTCAGCCGCGCCAGGCGGTCGTGCTTCAGCTGCGGGTCGTAGTAGTCGTTGAGGTTGTCCAGGCCCACCACCTCGTCACCCCGGGCCAGCAGGATCTGGCTGACATGCATGCCGATGAAGCCGGCGGCGCCGGTGACAAGAACTTTCATGGGGAGGGGCTCCTGGAACAAGGCGCGCATTCTCGCCGCCGGCGGCGGCCCGCCGGCGCCCAGCCACCCCGGCTCGGGGGGCGTCCGACCGCTTTTTGTCGGGAGAATGCGGCGCCATGAACAAGCCCCTGATCCACCTCGTCGCCGGCGCCCGTCCCAACTTCATGAAGATCGCGCCGCTGGTGCGCGCGCTGCAGAGCGACGGCCGCCTCGATTTCATGATCGTCCACACCGGCCAGCATTTCGACCGCGAGATGAACGAGGTGTTCTTCGATGAGCTCGGCATCCCGCAGCCCGACGTGCGCCTGGGTTGCGGCGGCGGCAGCCATGCCGAGCAGACCGGCAAGATCATGCTGGCCTACGAGCAGCTGGTCAGCGAACGCAAGCCGGCCTGCTGCCTGGTCGTCGGCGACGTCAACTCGACCCTCGCCTGCTCGATCGTCGCGAAGAAGGCCGGCATCCCGGTGGCTCACGTCGAAGCAGGTCTTCGGAGTGGGGACATGGCGATGCCCGAGGAGATCAACCGCCTGGTCACCGACGCCATCAGCGACTGGTTCTTCGTCACCGAGCCCTCGGGCCTGGAGCACCTGCGCCGCGAGGGCAAGGCGATGGACGCGGTGTTCGACGTCGGCCACGTGATGGTCGACAACGTGCTCTACCAGGCCGAGAAGCTCAAGAGCAGCGACACCTCGGCGCTCGAGACCGACGCCATCAAGAAGGCCCACCCGCGCTACGCGGTGGTGACGCTGCACCGTCCGAGCAACGTCGACGGCGTCGAGAACCTGCAGCGCGTCGCCGGCGTGCTGCGCCGAGTCGCCGAGCAGGTCACCGTGGTGTTCCCGGTGCACCCGCGCACGCGCAAGAACCTGGAAAGCTCGGGCATCGACCTCGGCCCGAACGTGATCCTGCTCGGCCCGCAGCCCTACATGGCGTTCCTGCACCTGTGGAAGGACGCCGCGCTGGTGCTGACCGACAGCGGCGGCCTGCAGGAGGAGACCACGGCGCTAGGCGTGCCCTGCGTGACCATGCGCGACAACACCGAGCGCCCGATCACCGTCGACGAAGGCACGAACATCCTGGCCGGCACCGACCCGGCCACGGTGCTCGCGGCCTGCCTGCAGGTGCTCGCCGGTCAGGGCAAGGCCGGTCGCCGCCCGGCGCTCTGGGACGGCAAGGCCGCCGAGCGCATCGTCGACATCCTGGCGCCGCGGCTGGGGGCTTGAGCCCCAGGCGGCGCTCAGGCGCCGCCGCGCCCTACCCCGTGATGCTCGATGCCGAGCTGGCGCATGAGCTGCGGCTCGTACAAGTTGCGGCCGTCGAACACCAGCGGCTGCTTCAGTTCGGCCTTGATGCGGTCGAAGTCCGGTGACCGGAACGCCTTCCACTCGGTGACCACCAGCAGCGCGTCGGCGCCGGCCAGCGCGGCTTCCGGGCTGTCGGCGTAATCGATCGTGTCGCCGAGCAGGCGGCGCGCCTCGTCCATCGCCACCGGGTCGTGCGCGCAGACCGTGGCGCCGCGGCGCAGCAGCTCGGCGACGATGACCCGGCTCGGCGCCTCGCGCATGTCGTCGGTGTTCGGCTTGAAGGCCAGGCCCCAGAGCGCGAAGCGGCGGCCGGCGAGGTCCTCGCCGAAGCGCGCCACGACCTTCTCCACCAGCCACAGCTTCTGCCTCTCGTTGGCCGCCTCGACCGCCTGCAGCACCTGCAGCTCGACGCCGGCGTCGCGACCGCTGCGGATCAGCGCCTTCACGTCCTTCGGGAAGCAGGAGCCGCCGTAGCCGACGCCGGGGTAGAGGAAGTGGTAGCCGATGCGCGGGTCCGAGCCGATGCCGCGGCGCACCTGCTCGATGTCGGCGCCGAGCTTCTCGGCCAGGCGCGCCAGCTCGTTCATGAAGCTGATGCGCGTCGCCAGCATCGCGTTGGCCGCGTACTTGGTGAACTCGGCCGAGCGCAGGTCCATCGCCATCAGCCGGTCGTGCGTGCGGTTGAACGGCGCGTAGAGCGCGCGCAGCAGCAGCAGGGCCTGGTCGTCGTCGCTGCCGACGATGATGCGGTCCGGACGCATGAAGTCGTCGACCGCCGCGCCCTCCTTCAGGAACTCGGGGTTGGAGACGACCGCGAACGGCACGTCGGCACCGCGCGCCCGCAGCGCGGCGGCGATCGTCGCCTTCACCTGGTCGGCGGTGCCGACCGGCACCGTGCTCTTGTCGACGATGACCTTGTAGTCGCTCATGCGCTCGCCGATCGAGCGCGCCGCCGCCAGCACGTACTGCAGGTCGGCGCCGCCGTCCTCGTCGGGCGGCGTGCCCACGCCGATGAACAGCAGCGTGCCGTGGGCGACGGCGGCGTCGACATCGGTGGTGAACTGCAACCGGCCGGCGGCGCGGTTGCGCTGCACCAGCTCGAGCAGGCCGGGCTCGTGGATCGGCAGGCCGCCGGCGTTGAGCACCTCGATCTTGCGCGGATCGACGTCCAGGCCGACGACGTGATTGCCCATTTCCGCGAGGCAGGCGCCGGTGACGAGGCCGACATAGCCGGTGCCGATGGTGGTGACTTTCATTGACAGCTCTGAGATCTGAGTGGAAGCGGGGCGAGTGTCCTGCACTTGTGTGACCGATCGCGCCGGTCGGGGCGCCGATCAGGCCCGGGAGTCGCCCCAGCGCATCGGTCGCTGCTCGTCTCCGACATAGCTGGTTCGCCCCTGCCGGTCGACGCAGAACTGCGGCGACACGATCATCTCGGTCACGCGCTCGCCCTCGGCGATGCGGGTGTACTCCAGCAGCAGCGAGCGCTCGACCAGGCTGCCGCTGCGCAGGTGCGAACCATGACCGACCCAGGTCGGCCCGACCAGCCGCACGCCGGGCTCGATGCGCACGCCCGAGCCCAGGTAGATCGGCCCCTCGACGCTGACCTGATCCCAGTCGACCGAGGTGTTCAGCCCGACCCAGACATTGGGGCGGACCTGGCGGCCCGGCACCTGCATCTGCGCCACCTCGCCGGCCAGGACGCGTTGGCAGACCTGCCAGTAGTCGGCGACGCGGCCGATGTCGATCCAGTTGAAGAATCGCTGCTGGGCATAGAACGGCAGACCGCGCTCGACGAGCAGCGGGAACAGCTGGCTGCCGATGTCGAACTCGGTATCCGGTGGCACCAACTCCAGTACCTCCGGCTCGAAGATGTAGATGCCGGTCGACGCCAGGTTGCTGCGCGCCTGTTCGGGCGCCGGCTTCTCCTGGAACGAGCTGACGCGGCCGGACGCGTCGGCGACCACGATGCCGTAGTTCTTCGTCTCCTCGGGCGGCACCGGCAGCGTCACCACGCTGGCCAGCGCCCCCTTGGACTTGTGCTCCCAGAGCGCGGCGCCGATGTCCAGGTCGATCACCGCGTCGCCGCAGAGCACGATGAAGGTCTCGTCGAAGAAGCCGCCGAAATCCTGGATGCGGCGCATGCCGCCAGCGGAGCCGAGCGGCTTGCAGACCACCTCGCCGTGCTCGCGCACCCCCTCATGCGAGTAGCCAAGCTCGACACCCCAGCGATGCCCGTCGCCGAAGTAGTTCTCGATCTTCCAGTGCATGAAGGCGACGTTGACCATGATCTGCCGCACCTCGTAGCGCGCCAGGTGCTCGAGCAGGTACTCCATCACCGGCTTGCCGAGGATGGGAACCATCGGCTTGGGCGTGTGCTTGGTCAGGGGCCGCACCCGCGTGCCCTGACCGGCCGCCAGAATCATCGCCTTCGCCATCGGATCCTCCTGAAGTGCAGCGGCGTGAACCGCCACGCCTGCGTCAACTCCCATGTAGCAATTCACATGCCTTGCCGGCGCGCTTGTGCAGAATCGCGCCGTTGTCGATCGGCGCACTCGTGCGCAGCTGCCATGCGCCCCTGCCCCCTGCCCCTCCTGTCCTGGCTCCTGCTGTCGATGGCGCTCACGGCCTGCGGCGGCGGCGCCGACGCCGCGGCCAAACGCGGTGCCAGCGCCATGGTCACGCCGTCGACCGACGCATTGGCCGCCGCCGCCGTCCCGGCCTCCGACGCCGCCTCCAGCGCTGACGCCGCCGCATCAGCCGCGTCCGAGCCCGCCTCCGAGGCCAGCGCCGCGATTCGAAGCAGCGGCCCTGCACCAACCAGGCGCGGCAGCAGCGCGAAGCGCAGCAGCGACGGCGTCAGCAGCAGCAGCACCACCGCCACCGCCATGGCGGCCCCGACCGCCGTCGGTGCCGGCGCCGAGCCGTCAGGCACCGGTGCCGAGGCCGGCCCGCGGGTTCGCATCGCCGCCGCCACGGCCGCTGAGTCGGCACCGATTGCCGGTGCCTCGGCGCTGGCCATCGTCAGCGCCACCAGCACCGTCGCCAACCGTTTCGACGCCTGGAGCCAGGCGCTGGCCGGCGCGCTCAACAGCCCGGCCCTGGAAGCCAGGCGGCCCGACGACCTCTACCACCAGTGGGCGGGAGTCGACGGCGCCACCGTGCGTCTGCTGGTGCGTCAGCCCGAGCTGCCGGCGCAAGCCAGCACCCTGACGATCAAGCCGATCGCCGCCGACGCCGACGCACGCCCGGTGTTCGAGAAGGCGATGGCGACGCTCCGTGGGGGCGGCATCCGCCGCCTGGTGGTCGAACCCGGCGTCTACAACTTCCGCAGCCTGTCGCAGGCGCGCGCGCACTGGGTCATCGAGAAACTGCGCGATGTCGACATCGTCGGCAGCGGCGCGACGCTGAACTTCCACCAGGATTCCATGGGCATCTGGCTGGAGCAGTCGCAGCGTGTCCGTCTCCAGGGCTTCACGCTGAATTACGCGCTGCGCACCAGCTCGCTCGGCACGGTCAAGCTGGAGAACGGCAAGCGCGTGCTCGAGATCGATCCCGCGTTCCCGGTGACCAACACCACCAAGGTCTTCCAGCTGCAGGAGATCGACGCCGCCACGAAGACCTTCGTGCCGGGCGGTGGCAGGCTGATCTTCCTGCCCGGCGCCGCCGACCCGGCAACCTGGGTGCGCCCGCAGACCTACAGCTCGCCGCTGCTCGACAAGTTCGGCCTCAATGTCGGCGCCCGCTTCGGCGTGCTGCACCAGTACTACGGCGGCGTGCCGATCCGCATCGACGGCCAGCCCGGTGCGCAGCAGACCGAGGACATCACGCTGTCCAAGCTGCGCATCCTGGCAGCGCCCGGCATGGGCGTCACGGTGCGCGGCGTGCGCCGCGGCATGGCCCTGGTCGACTCGGTGTTCGAGCCGCCGACCGACGGCAGCAACTACCTGAGCACGAACTGGGACGGCATCCACGTGCTGCAGATCGGCGGCGACCTGCTGATCCGCGGCAACCGCTTCAGCGGCATGATGGACGACGCCATCAACGTCGTCGGCACGCCGGTGCACATCGTCGACGCGGTCGACCGCGACAAGCGCGAGGTCGTGCTGTCCAACTACTCACGCTTCGTGCTCGCCGGCCAGGACCTCGCGTTCTTCGACAACAACGCCAATCTGCTCGGCAGCGCCCGCGTGCGCTCGATCAGCCCGCTGGCGACCGACGTCAACCGTCACCGCATCAGCCTGGACGCACTGCCCAACGGCGTCGCCCCCCAACAGGGCGTGCGCAGCCTGCAGTTGGCGGCCGCGCGCTACCTCGTCAGCGACAACCTGATCGAGAAATGCAGCTGCCACGCCATCCTGGTGCAGGCGGCCAACGGCCTGGTGCAGAACAACACCGTTCGCTCGATCAACCGCAACGCCATCCGCGTGCTGACCAGCCTGAGCAGCTGGCGCGAAGGCGTCGGCGGCTTCAACGTGGCGGTGCGCAGGAACAGCATCGACAACACCGGCTTCGACGACGCACTCGACCTGCCCTGGTCGGCGATCAGCGTCTATGGCGAGTCCGGCGGCCGTGTCTCGCCCGGCCTCGTCAACCGCGGCGTCGAGATCAGTGGCAACAGCCTGCGCAATCTGCGCCAGGGCTGCATCACCGTCGCCAACACGCAGAGCGCCGTCATCAAGCAGAACCTCTGCCTGTTTGCCACGCCGATGAGCAGCCGCTTCGTCACGCGCAGCTCGGCACAGACCGCGTTGACGGTGTTGCGCTCGGCGCAGGTCGAGACCGAGTGAGCGGCTCAGGCACGGCCGCGGCATCGCCGCTGCACATCCTGCACTGCGCCGAGACCATCAAGGGTGGCATCGCCAGCTACCTGCGCGACCTGCTGCCGCTGCAGCGGCAGCAGCATGGTCCCGGCCGCATCGCCGTACTGATCCCGGCGAGCCAGCGCAGCGAGCTGCCGCTGCCCGACGGCGTCGAGCTGCTCTGCTTCGATGACAGCGGCTCGCGCTTCGTCCGCTCGCTGCGGCTCGCCGGCCTGGCGCTGCGCTGCGCGCGCCGGCGCCGCGCGGCCAATGTGCACATCCACTCCACCTTCGCCGGCGCCGCGCTGCGGCCCTTGCTCGCCCTGGGTGCGCGCGACAGCCGGCTCGTCTACTGCCCGCATGGCTGGGCCTGGGACCGACCGATGCCGGCCGCGGCGCGCTGGGCCACCATCGCCATCGAACGCGCCTGGGCGCGGCTCAGCCATGCGGTGATCTGCATCTCCGAGCACGAGCGCCGCGCCGCCCTCAGCCACGGCCTGCCGGCCGATCGCCTGCAGTTGGTGCACAACGGCATCGCCGCGCTGGCGCCGCCGGCTGGCGGCCGCGTGCCGGCGTGGCCGCCGGGCCGCCTGCGCCTGCTGTTCATCGGCCGCTTCGACCAGCAGAAAGGGGTCGACGTGCTCTGCGACGCGCTGCGCCGGCTGGGCCCCGAGGCCGCGGCGCTGCTGGCCGGCGGCGACGTCCTCGGCGACGGCGGCGCGCGCGAGCTGCCGGCCAATGCGAGGGCGCTGGGCTGGGTGGACGCCGCACAGCTGCAGGACGCGCTGGCAGGCGCCGACGCGCTGATCGTCTGCTCGCGCTGGGAAGGCTTCGGTCTCGTCGCCGCCGAAGCCATGCGGGCCGGCGTCGCCGTCGTCGCCAGCCGGGTCGGCGGCTTGCCGGAGCTGGTGGACGACGGTGTCAGCGGTCTTCTGGTGCCCCCCGGCGACGCCGCCGCCCTGGCCGAGGCGCTGCGCGGCCTGCAGCCGGAGCAGCTGCGCCGCATGGGGGCTGCCGGCCGCCAACGCTTCGAGCGCCTGTTCACGATCGACCGCGTGCACCAGCGCCTGGAGACGCTTTACGCCGGCTGATCGTTGCCGTCGAGCAGCGCCATCAGCGCCCGCGCGCTGTTCGTCCAGCTCAGCGTCGCGGCCCGCTGCAGGCCGCGCTGGCGCAGGTCGGCACGCAGTGCCGCATCGCCCAGCAGACGGCGCAGCTGCGCCGCCAGCGCGCTGGCGTCGCGCGGATCGAAGTAGATCGCGGCGTCGCCGCAGACCTCGGGCATCGACGCCGCCTGCGCCGCCAGCACCGGACAGCCGCAGGCCATGGCCTCGGTCGGCGGCAGGCCGTAGCCCTCGTACAGCGACGGGAACACGAAACAGGCGGCCCGAGAGAACAGGGCCTTGAGCTCGGCGTCGCTGACATAGCCGACATGCCGCACCTGCGGCGGCAGCGGCGCCGACACGAACACCGCCGGGTTCTGGCCACCGGCCACCACGACATCGATGTCGAGGTCGGCCAGCAGCGGCAGCGCGTCGACCAGCAGGCGAAAGTTCTTGTGCGGCGCCAGGCTGCTGACGCCCAGCACATACGGCCGCCCGCCGAGACCGTGGCGCTGCAGCACGCCGTCGTCGGCAGCCAGCCTGGCCATGTGCTCGGTGCCCTCGGGCAGCAGCGCGACATCGGCGCGAGGTCCATGGGCGGCCGCGAGATCGCGGCGGGCGAAGTCCGACACCGTGGCCACCAGGCGCGCGCGGCGGTACAGCCAGGGCATCGCCACGCCGTACCACTGGCGGAAGCGCTTGCCGAAGGATTCCGGCACGCGCAGCGTCGCCGCGTCGTGGATCACCACCAGCTGCTCGCGCCGGCACAGCGGCGCCGCGTTGCACAGGTTCACGAGCAGGCGCCCCCGGCTGTGCCAGGGCAGCTCGAACTGCTCCCACAGCAAGCCTCCGCGCCGTCCGACCTGCGTTGGCTGCAGCACGCGCAGGCCCTGCGGCATCGTCACGCCGGGCGGCATCAGCAGACGCAGCCGGCGTCCACGCAGGCGTTGCGGCTCGGCCACCAGCAGCGCATCCAGCGCCCGCAGCGTCTCCAGCGCAAAGCGGTCGACGCCGGTCGACGGCCGCGCCAGGAAGCGTCCGTTGAAGTCGATGTCAGGCAGGCGGCTCCCGCTCATGACGGCGCCCCGTCGCGCAGCAGGGCCGCGTACTCGCCGGCGGCCAGCTCCCAGCCGCGCACCGTGGCGGCATCACCCGGCTGCGGCGGCTGGCGCAGCAACTGCAGCGCCACCTGCGCCGCGCGCTCGGGCTCGTCGAAGGGCGCAAACGCCAGCGCCGATGGCGGCAGCAACTCAGCCACCTCGCGCAGCACCGGGATGTCGTTGAGCAGCTGGCGCGGCGCGATCCCGGCCGCTTCCAGCACCGGCAGGCCGAAGCCCTCGTAGCGGCTGGCGAACACCGCCGCCGCGCAGCCGGCCAGCGCGCTGCGGATCTGGCCATCACTGAGTCGGCCGGCGAACACCACCGACTGCTGCAGCCCGAGTTCGGCGATGCGCCGTTCGAGCGCGCTGCCACCCCAGGCGGCGCCTCCGGCCAGGACCAGCTTGAGTTCCGGCAACTCGGCGCGCAGCAGGGCCAGGCAGTCGACGACGCGCAGCAGGTTCTTGCGCGGCTCCAGCGAGCCCAGGCAGAACAGGTACTGCGGCGGCAGACCCGGCAGCGGCTCGGCAGCCGGCAACGCGGTGCGGGCGTTGTGGATCACGTGCTGGCGCTGCGCCGGCACCCATCCGGGGCACAGCTGCTGCAGCTCCTGGCGCGTGAAGCGGGAGATGCAGACCACCTGCTGCGCGCGGCGCAGCGAGCGGCGCAGCAGCAGCGCCGAGACCAGGCGGTTGTGCGCCTGCATCGTCTGCGGGTAGCGCAGGAACACCAGGTCGTGCAGCGTGAGCAGGCTGCGCAGGCCGCGCAGGCCCCAGGGCGGCAGCACCTGCTGCGGCCCCCAGACCGCGCTGGCGCCGGCGCGGCGGGCCAAGCCGGCGAAGCGCCAGGCGAACCACAGCGTGCCCGGCAGCCGTGCCCAGGCGTCGTCGATCAGCAGCTCGACGCCCGGCGGCAGCGTCCGCGCCGCCAGCGGCCGGTGCGCGATCAACAGCAGCCGCAGGTCATCGCGGCGGCCGAGCGCATCGACCAGCTCCCACAGGTAGCGCGACATGCCGTCGTGCTGCTTGTACAGCGGGCGGGCGTCGATCGCGATCAGCGGAGCATCATTCGGCGTGCTGCTCATGAGCCTTTCCAATATGTCGGACCTCGCGCAAGGCGGCGATGGCGTCACGCAAGCGATGCCGGAGAAAGACGCAGACAAGCGCACACCAGGTCAAGGTGGCCGCGAGCGCCAGGGTCCAGCCCCCGAATGACTGCAGCTGCGATCCCGCGACTGCCGAGACAGCCAACGGCAACGCACACAGCACGAGACCCGGCAGCACTGCTGCGAACAGCCGGCCTGGGGCGACGCCGATCGAGTGCGCCATCTTGACCAGCACCAGCAGACTCACGGCAACGCTGGCCGCCGTGTAGGCCATCACCGCCACCTCGATACCTTCGCGCGAGAAGACCGCAAACGCGACGCAGACGAACGCGGCGTTCAGCACGGTCAACACGAACTGCAAGCGCTCCGACCCCGCCGCAAAAAACACCGCCCCGCCATAGGCCGCCACCGCCTGCAGTACCCCGAGCGGCATCAACCACAGCACCAGGCCAGGCAGCGGCGCCCAGCGCGGATTGAGCACGGCGCCGACGACATAGGGCAGGCCAACGACGACGAGCGCGGCGCAGCCACCGGCCAGCGTCGCCGTCAGTGACAGCACCGCCAGCACCAGCGGCGCCCGCCGCGGCGATGCCGGCCCGAGGCGCGACAGCGCGTTGAGCAGCACGCCGCTGACCGGCCAGGCCATCAGCATCAGCGGCACGATCATGAACTGGTAGGCCATGCCGTACAGGCCCAGCGCCGCCGCGCCGAGCACGCTGCCGACGATGAAGCGGTCGACGTTGCGCGCCGCGTAGCCGACCAGGTTGCTGGCCATCACCCAGGCGCCGATGCCCAGCAGCGGGCGTGCCAGAGCCAGGTCGCGCTGCGGGCGGCAGTCGGCGCGTGCGCGCCAATTCAGCACCGCGGCACGCAAGCCCTGCAGCAGCAGGTGGAACGCCAGCAACGCGTCCAGCCCGGCGCCGGCCGCCAGCAGCAGCAGGAAGCCGAGCACGGCGGCACCGAGCGCGAGCAGCTCGGCGCGCACGATGCCGCCGTAGTCGAAGCGGCGCTCGAGCAGCGCGCGCGGCAGCACGGCGGCGATCGACAGCCAGGCGACCAGCGCGAACGCATGCAGCACGTGGGCCAGTCCGGGCAGACCGCTAGCGCGCTCGAGCGCCGCCGCGGCCAGCACCAGCAGCCCGGCACCCAGGCCGCCGACGATCAGCAGCAGCGCATGCGCGGCACCGATCACCCGCGGTGCCAGTTCCGGCGCACGCAGCACCGCACTGGCCAGGCCCAGGTCGGTGAGCAGGGTCAGCAGCAGCATCAACGGCATCGCGAAGCTGACGAGGCCGAAATCGGCGGGCGGTACGTAGCGCGCCAGCAGCAGCGAGGCCCCGAAGGTCGCCAGCGCCTTGGCGATGTTCAACGCCGAGACCAGGCCCATGCTGCGCAACAGCATCGCCGTCCGCTCCGTCAGGCGCCGAGCAGCGCGCGGTAGACCGACTCGTAGCGCTCCACCACCTTTGCCGGCGTGGTCTCGCTCAGCACGGCCGCGTAGCGTTGCGGCGGCGGCAGCGCGTCGCGACCGAGGTTGAGCAGGCGCTGCATGCGCGCCGCCAGCGCCTCGTCGTCGTCGCCGGGGAACAGCCAGTCGTGCTGATCGGCGCCGATCAGGTCGGGGATGCCACCGGAGCGTGCCCCAATCGCGGGCACGCCGGCGGCGTAGCCCTCCAAGATGGTGCGTGGCAACGGCTCGGGCCAGATCGAGGGCACCACCTGCACGTCGATGCGCGCGAAGAAGCTGGCCGCCGAGACGAAGCCGAGGAACTCGACCGGCAGGCCCTCGGCGAGGCGGAACAGCGGGTCGTCGGGCAGCGGCGACTTGCCCGCCACGAGCAGGCGCCAGGGCCGTCCGCCGCTGAGGCGGCGACAGGCGCGCAGCAGCGTGCCGACGCCCTTCTCGACGTTGATGCGCCCGATGTAGCCGAACACCAGCGGGGCGTCGGCCGCCGGTGCGGCGCGCGCCGGCAGCGGCGCGTCGAGCACTGCCGGGTTCCAGATCACGCGGCGCAGCAACTGCGGCACCTGCTCGAAGTAGCCGTGCTGCAGATGCGTGTCGAGGATGCCCTGGCCGACGCCGACGACGGCGCCGACATGCTGGTGGTGGGCGCGCTTGGCCGCGGTCAGCACGCGGCAGCGCAGGTGCCGGGTCTCGCAGACCTTACCGTCGTGGAACAGCGAGCTGTTGGCGCACAGCAGGTCGTAGTCGCGCAGCGTGTGCACGATCGGCACACCGGCGCGCGCCGCCGCCAGCCAGGCCCGTGTCGACACATCGGTCAGCGAGTGCGTGTGCACGATCTGCGGCCGGAACGCGCGCAGCACGGCGTCGAAGCCGGCCTCAAAGTCGGTGCTGAAGGGCAGCATGGCCTTGCGCGTCAGCCGCGCCAGGCGGCCGTGCTGCGGCCACTCCTCGGCCCAGAAGCGGGTGCCATGGGCGATGCGGTAGACCGGCATGCCGTTGACCTGCTCCTCGAACGAGGCCTGTGGCGTGGTGCAGCTGGCGGCGATCTCATGACCCGCGCCGGCCAGCGCCTCACAAAGCAGCTGCACCGACTTCTCGGCGCCGCCGATGATGTGCGGCGGGTAGAGCATGCTGAGGTGAAGGATGCGCATGGCGTGTGATGGCGCGTCACGACGACGCTGGTTGATGGGCGCTGCGCTCAGGCCAGCTGGCCCAGTCGCCGCCGCAGGATCGCGTCGGTGTTGCCGGTGCGGCGGGTCCAGACCCAGACTAGCAATTGCAGGGCCAGCATCGCGCCATAGGCCTTGAAGCTGCCGACGCTGAGCAGATTGGCCGGCGTGCCCGAGACCACCAGGTAGGAGACCTGCACGAAGACATGGGCCGGCAGCAGCACGTTGTAGGGGTTGCGGCTGCGCACGCCGGCAGCCAGCCAGGCCAGCACGGCGCCGGCCAGCGCGCCGGTCAGCAGCATGCCCGGCAGCAGACCGGCGAGCCCGAACAGCTCGAGCAGGTAGCCGTCCCAGACCATGATCGGCGCGACATAGCCCTGGTTGCCGACGAAGGACCAGTACTTCTGCGCGGTCGCGTACTTGTCGATGAAGTAGAAAGGTCCGAGCCGCTCCTGGAACACGAAGTCCTGTGCCGGGGTCTCGACCAGGCTCTGCAGGTTCAGGCGCAGCTGCTCGCCCTGGAAGTTGGCCCAGCTGAATCCATGCTCGACGGCGAGGAACCAGAGCTGGGCCTGGCTGGCGATGCGGTCGAACAGCTTCTGCGACGTGACCTGCCAGCCGAGCTGGCCGCGGCCGGAGTAGACGTAGACCGTGACCGCCGCGGCGACCAGCACCACCAGCAGCGCCAGCGGCAGCAGCAGGCGCAGCCGGCGCCTGAGCTGGGCCGGATCGTCGATCGACTGGATCGCCAGGTAGACCAGGGCGGCGGCGATGATGATGAAGAACTTGTCGCCGAACAGGAACGAGGTCAGCAGGTAGAGCGCGAACAGCAGGTGATAGGGCCAGCGCCCGCGCGGGCTGGCACAGCGCAGCGCGGCGACCCCCAGGAAGGCGGCGATCACCACCTTCAGGTTGAGCAGGTTCAGCGTGATCGGGTCGCCGACGGCGGCGCGGTAGCCGAAGCGGTCGTAGCCGGCGAGCAGCGGGAAGCCGGTGCGCGCGCCCTTGAGCAGCAGCCAGCTGATGGCCAGTACGCCGAACACCAGCGGCAGCCAGCGCAGCAGCAGTGCATGGCGGTCCAGCGGCACGATGCGCGCGGTGCCTGGCCTGGCGGCCCAGCGGCGCTGCAGGCGTTCACCAACGCCCAATGCCGCCGCCAGGAACATCGCGATCAGCAGGCCATAGAGCGCACTGGCCGGCGACGGGTGGCCGATGAAGCCGACTTCGCGCATGCGCGCGCCCGACTCGACCGCGATCAGCGACACCAGCACGGACAGATGCAGCATCGCCAGCGGCGACAGCAGCAGACACAGCACCGGGTGGCGGCGGAACGCGAGCACGAAGGTCCAGGCATAGAGCCCACAGGCGAGCAGCGCGTTCCACGGACCGGCGGCGACCAGGGCCAGCGCCAGATGCGCGAGCAGCGCCATGGCGAGGAAGACGGTCGCCAGAGAAAGCCGCATCGGCGCGGCGCCCGGCAGCGCAGGGCTCAAGCGCCCGCCCCTGCCAGCGCGCTGCGGCCGACCAGCATCGACGCCGCCTGCGGATCGAGCTCAGCCATCAGATCGGCGAGGAAGCGCTCCGCCGTCGCCCAGGCCTGTTCGGCCTCCTGCGGACTGCGCACGCGCACCGAGGCACGCACCAGGATGCCATCGGGGATGCGGCCGACGAGGCCCTCGCGAAGGATGTGGCCGCGGGTCTCCCAGGCGTCCTCGCTGAAGACGTCTCCGATGCGCATCCAGTAGCTGACCGCCTCGAAGCCCTGGCCACCGGACTGCGCCAGCATGCGCTTGGCAGCGATGCGCGGTGGCGCGTGGCGCAGGCCGTCGAGGCTGCGCGGCTGCAGCGAACGCACCTGCCAACCCTGCGCGACGTAGCAGAGGTCGGGCCTGTGCACCTTGACCTCCTGGCGCTGGCGCTGTCCCCACGCGAGCGCGAGCTGCACCTGTTCGCCCTGCGCCCCGATGTAGGTTCGCAGCACCACTTGGTCGTAGGGCTGGTCGGTCGATGTCTCGGTGCCGGTGGTCAGTCCGACCTGCACCAGCGGCGACGGCCGATGTCGCCAGGGACCAATCTGCTGCGGCACCGCCTGCTCAAGCTGGTCCGCCTGCGTCACCACCAGCTGGCGGGGCGTGGCCAGCCGGCCGGCCAGCGCGGCAGCACCGATCAGCACGGCGGCGGCGAGCAGCGCCGCCACCGGGATCTGGGGCCAGGGCCGCGAAGTCCTCATGCGCCGCCCCGCAGCCGCCGGCGCCAGCGCACGCCGGTACGCAGCAGCGAGTCGACGCCGATGATCAGCCCCAGTGCGCTGAGGAACAGCACGAAGCCCGAGAAGTCGTGCAGGAAGCCCTGCCCGGCGGCGTCACCCATGTGCAGCGTCACCAGCGCCAGCACCAGCACGCGGATGACGTTGGCGCAGAAGCTGATCGGCACGATCAGCAGTGCCAGCATCAGGTTTCGCAACGCCGACGAGTGGCGCACCACATTGAGGTAGAGCAGGCCCAGGGCCTCGAGCGTGAACAGCGAGTTCAGGCCGGCACAGGCGTCGGCGACCAGCAGTTGGTAGGGACCGACGCCGAGGATCACGCCGCTGCGCGAGACCGGGTAGCCGAGCGCGTACAGCACTTGCTCCGATGCCCAGCTGACGCCGAGCTTCAGCGGCTGCGTCACCGCATCGACCAGCGAACCGGGCAGCGGGATCATGAACAGCATGAAGAAGAACGCGAACCACAGTCGCTTGGCGACGTCGGCGCCGAACACCAGCAGCACCACGCCGAGGCTGACCGGGATCAGCGCGCCGACTTCCAGCGGGTACAGCGCCTGCGATCGCCCGAGCGCATACGCCAGCGCACCGATCAGCAACGCAGCCCAGCCGGCCGCGGTCGCCGGCTGCAACGCCAGTCCCGGCTCGGCCATCAGTTCGCGGCTCTTGAACCAGATGAACCAGAGGCAGACGCCGAGCACGATCGGCCCGTGGCTCTGCGCATCCGTGCGCCAGATGCCGTGCATCAGGTCCCAGAAGGTGGGCCCGAACATCGCCAGGAAGGCCGCCAGCAGGCAGGCCGCCGCCGCCAGCCAGGCCGGTGCGGGACGGACCATCGGCGTCGTCGTCATGCGCTTGAGGCCGGCGCTCAGTGCTCGTTCATCACCAGGCCGGCGATGCGGCACTCGGTGGCGCGGAAGCGATGCAGCAGCTCACGCACGCCGCTCATCGTGCTGCGGTGGCGGCGCGCCACCACCAGCGCGGCCCCGCAGCGGGCGGCGGCGATCACCGACTCCGAGCCTTCGGACGCGGCCGAGGTGTCGACCAGCACATGGTCGAACTTGCCGCCGAGCTCCTGCATCATCAGCCCGAAGGCCGGGCGCTCGATCAGCTCGGTCGGATTCGGCGGCACGGCGCCGGCCGGCATCACGAACAGGCTGGGCAGCTCCGGCACCGCCTGGATCACGTTCATCTCGGCACGGCCGGCCAGGATGCCCGACAGGCCGGCGCCATTGGCGACCTGGAAAATCTCGTGCAGGCGCGGTGCGCGCAGGTCGGCGTCGACCAGCAGGGTGCGCCCACCCAGCTGGCTGAGCGCGATCGCCAGGTTGGCAGCGAAGAAGCTGCGACCGTCGCCGCGGTCAGCGCTGACGACGGCGATCGCGCGCCGCGGCTGATCGGGCGCCAGCAGGTGCAGCGTGATCTCGCTGCGCAGCGAACGGAACGCCTCGGCCTGCACGCTGAACGGCTGCTTGGCCATCACCAGCTCGGCGCCCAGGCGTTCGGCGCCGCCCGGCGCGTAGGGGTAGTGGAACTGCTGGCTCAGCGCCCACAGCACCTCGTCGCCGCTGGCGAAGCCGAGCTCGACGGCAGCCTCGCCGAAGCGGATGCCCTTCGCGCGCTGGTGCTGCAGGATGGCTTCGACCTGATCCGCGCTGAGCTTGTTGGCCTCGGCGATCAGGCGACCGATCGAACGGTCTTGGATTGCGGGTTCGGTCATCGGGTTTCCTGGCATCGGGCTGGGCTCAACGCGCCGGCAGCAGAGCCGCAAGGCCGCGCCGCCGCTTCGGCTGCGCGGCCGCCGGCAGGCTGCCCAGGAAGACCAGACCCAGGCCCTCCTCGACGTCCTCGACGTTGCGCAGGCGACGGTCCACCAGTTCGGCCAACAGCACCGCAGCCAGGCCCGCCAGCACGCCGAGCACGAGCGCGACGATCAGCGTCAGCGCGACGCGCGGTGACGACGCCTCGACCGGCGGCACCGCCTGGCTGAGCAGCCCGATGTTGCTGGCCGTGGCCTGGCTCTCCAGATTGGTCTGGCTCTTGCGCTGCAGGATCTGGTCGTAGGTGCGCTGCGCGTTCTCCAGGTCGCGAATGATCAGCGAGCCCTCGTCGCGAACCTGCTTCATGCGCAGCACCTTGGCGCGCTGCGCTTCGAGGTCGGCTCGTACCTGGCCCTCGCGCTGGCGGGTCATGCTGTTGGTGACGCCGACGCCGGCCGACAGTCGCTTGACCTCGGCCTCCATGCGATTGCGCGTCTCGGTGATGTTGGCCTTCAGCTCGACGACCTGCGGGTGGCGCTCGCCGAGCTTGGCGTTGAACTCCTGCAGCCGCGCTTCGAGGCGGCTGAGATCGGCGCGCAAGCCGGCGACGACCGGGTTCGAATTGACCTCGAGCAGCTTGTCGCCGGAGCCGGTGGCAGCCTGCGCGGCGCGGCTGCCGGAGTCGGCCGACAGCGACTGCAGCAACACCAGCTGACTGCTCAGCTCGTTGAGCCGCTGCGTCTCAATGTCCATGCGCTCGTCGGTCATCACGACCCCGCTCTCGCGCTGGAACGCGCTGAGGCGGTTCTGCGCCTGCTCGAGCGCATCGCGCGCCTCCTTGGCGCGGGCGTCGAAGAAGCTGCTGTACTGCTTGGCCGGCTCGACGCGAAGCTCCAGCACGGTGTCCAGGTAGGCCTGCACGAAGCTGTTGGCGAGCACCGCGGCGAACTGCGGGTCGTTGGCCTCGTAGCTGACGGTGATGACGTTGGACTCGCGCCCCGGACGCACGTCGAGGTTGCGCCACAGGAAGTAGTTGATCAGCCAGGTCTCGATGTCACCGCTGTCCTTGCCCGACGACTCCCATTGCTCGCGGATCGCCGGGTTCTCGACCAGCTTCAGGTTGCGAACGACACGGCGCGCGACGCGGTCGCTGGTGATGATGTCGACCTGGGTCGGCATCACCGAGGGCGCCAGCGAGCCGGCGTAGGCAAACGGTGCGAGCGGGTCGGGCTTGGCGTCGATGACGACGGTGGCGGTGGCGGTGTATTTCTTCGACACCAGCAGCAACACCAGCACGGCCAGCAGCAGCACGCCACCGAACGCCAGCAGGAAGCGGCGCCAGCGGGCCGCCAGCACGGAAAGGAATTGGCGTAGCGTCATCGTTGCCCTCAGAACAGGCTCTCGCGCACATAGACCACGTCGCCGTCCTGCAGGGCCGCGTCCATCGCCGCCTGCAGCACCTGCACCTGGCCGCTGGCATCCTTGCGGTGGATGCGGATGCCCTTCTCGGTGCCGCGCTGGGTGGTGCCGCCGCCGGCGGCGAGCGCCTGCATCAGCGTCATGCCGCGCTCCAGGCGCATCGCGCCGGGGCGCTGCACCTCGCCGTAGATGTAGACCTGGCGTGCGCGGTCGATCCAGATCGCGTCGCCGTTGAGGATCTCGATGTCCTGCGCGCGCTTGCTGTCGGCGAACAGCGCCGGCAGGTCGATCTCGGTGCGGAACGGCTTGCCGTCGCGCTCGCCGCTGACGACCACGATGTCGCTGGCGATGCTGTTGGCACCACCGGCCAGCGACAGCAGGTCGGTCAGGCGCATGCCGGCCATCTCTAGCGGGTAGCGGCCCGGACGGTTGACCTGGCCCAGCACATTGGCCAGGTGCGCGCGCACCTGCAGCACCGTCATCGTGACCTGCGGCTGCTTGACGAAGTTGCCGCTCCGCAGGCCGTCGGCGATCGCCTGCTCGGCGGCCGACACGCTGAGGCCGCCGATCTTCACCGCGCCGAGCAGCGGGAAGTTCAGCACGCCGCTCTCGCTGACGCGCGACTCCAGCGCCAGATCCGGGTTCTGGTAGACGGCGACCCGCACCACGTCACCGGCGCCGAGCTTGTACTCGGCGACCACCGGCGGTCGGGCCTGGGCCAGCACCAGCGGCGCGGCCGTGGCCAGGCACAGGCCCATCAACAGCGCGCGCAGCGGGGCGGTCATCACTTGATCCCCATGCCCTTGCTGATGGCGCTGGCGTCAAGCGCCGGGGCGCTGGCCGGCTCGGACAGGCTGGGCACCGCAGGAGCCGATGCCGTCGGTGCGGCCGAGGCGGCTGCGGCCGGCTTCTCGGCGAACTTGCCCTGGTACTCGATCTTCGCCTTCTCGCGCAGCTCCTTCATCTGCTTGGCGATCAGCTCGCCCTTGCGCTGATTGAGCAGGAACGCCTCGATCGACGGCTTGGCGCGAGCCTCGTCGACCGGCTGGCTGCGCGAGCCGGCCAGCATCAGCACCTGCATGCCACCGGGCGTGCGGCTGACGATGGACTGGCCGTCCTGCAGCTTGGCCATCGTGCCCAGCGCCGCCATCGGCAGCTGCTCGGCGGTGCGCACCGCCTGGTTGCCGGCGAAGCGGATGTCGTTGGCCTTCAGGTAGTCGACGAACTCGGCGAGATTCTTCGCCGCCTGCAGCTTGGCGCGCAGCGGCTCGAACTGCTCGGCCGGCGCCTCGATGACGAGCTCCTGCAGGTTGTAGATGCGGCGCTCGGCGAACAGCGCCGGGTTGTCCTGGTAGTACTTGGCGATCTCTTCGGGGGTCGGCTTGGCCGCCGTCTCGCCGAGCTTCTCGGCATAGGCGCGGGCCAGGATCTCGCGCTTGGCCGCTTCGATCTGCTGCACCACGCGCGGGTCGCGGTCGAGCTTGGCCTCCTCGGCCTGCTGCACCGCCAGCTCCTGGTCGATCAGGCGCTCGAGCACCTGGCGCGCCGCGCCCTCGGCCTGCTCGGGCTTGAGCCCGGGCTGGCGCTGCAGCACGAAGTTGATCTGGTGGACGGTGATCTCTTCCTTGTTGACCTTGGCGGCAGTCTGGGTGGCCTTGTCCCCCTTGTCACCGCCGCAGGCGGCCAGCAGGGAGGCGGTGGCAATGGCCAGGGCCAGGCGCGAGAGGGAGTGCGTCATGGTGGGTTGTGCTCCGAAATCGTGCGCACGGGCACGGGGCAAGGCGCCGGATGAGAGGCAGGCAAAAAGCATGCCGGGCGAGCGCCCGGCATGTGGTGAAAAAAGTATAGCCAGGGGGTATGACCGGCCTTGGCAAGGTCCCCCGGGAACAGGGGAGGACTTACCCAGGCGCCCGGGACGAGGCGCGAACGCGGGGCGTCAGCAGCGGATGCCGACATGCAGCGCGACCACGCCGCCGGTGAGGCGGTGCACGTCGACATGACCAAAACCGGCGTCCTTCATCATCTGCTTGAGCGCCGGCGCGTCGGGGTGCATGCGGATGCTCTCGGCCAGGTAGCGGTAGCTGTCGGCGTCGCCAGCGATCAGCTGGCCGAGCTTGGGCAGCACGTTGAAGCTGTACCAGTCGTAGGGCTTCCTCAGCGGCTCGACGACCTGGCTGAACTCCAGCACCAGCAGCCGGCCACCGGGCTTGAGCACGCGGCGCATCTCGGCCAGCGCCTTGTCCTTGTGCGTCATGTTGCGCAGGCCGAAGGCGACGCTGACGAGGTCGAAGCGCTGGTCGGCGAACGGCAGCGCCTCGGCGTCGGTGAGCAGGCTGGGCGTCAGCACGCCGTCGTCGATCAGGCGGTTGCGACCCTCGCGCAGCATGGCCTCGTTGATGTCGGTGTGCAGCACCAGACCGCGCGCACCGACCGCCTTGGCGAAGGCGCGGGTCAGGTCGCCGGTGCCGGCGGCGATGTCGAGCACCTGCTCGCCGCCGCGCAGGTCGGCGACGCGGACGGTGTAGGCCTTCCACAGCCGGTGCAGGCCGCCCGACATCAAGTCGTTCATCAGGTCGTAGTTCTTCGCCACGCCATCGAACACGCCCTTGACGAGGCTGGCCTTCTGGCGCTCGTCGACCTGCTGGAAACCAAAGTGGGTATTGCTCATTGCGGGTCCCTGGACGCGCCGGCCGCCGCCAGCTTCTGTTCGTAATCGGCCCAGAGCTTGTCCTGGTCGCGACCGAGGTGGTAGAGGTAGTCCCAGCTGAACAGCCCGGACTCGTGGCCGTCGCTGAACGTCGGGCGCAGCGCGTAATGGCCGACCGGCTCCAGCGCCGTGATGCCGACGCCGCGCTTGCCGACCTGCAGCACCGCCTGCTCGGGGCTGTGCCCCTGCACCTCGGCCGAGGGGCTGTAGACGCGCATCAGCTCGAACGGGATCTCGAAGCGCTGGCCGTCGGCGAACACCAGTTCCAGGCGCTGGCTGGCCTGGTGCAGGGTGACGGAGCTCGGAATCGGGGTGTCGGGACGCAGGCCTGCCATGACCGCCAGTGTAGGCGGCGCCCCCAGAAAAAAGCCCGGCCGAGGCCGGGCTGGGAACACGGAGCCTGAGGCTTGCTGGCTTACCAGCTCAGACCCAGGGTGTAGCTGCCGGTGCCGCCGCTGTAGTAGCGCACACGGACGTAGCGGGTGACCGTGCTGGTGCCCGTGTTGGCGCTGGTCGCGGTGTCGATCTGGCCGGCGCCCTTGGTCGACGAGGTCAGCTGCGAACCCGAGGCGTTGTAGATGTACAGGTCGTAGTCCTTGCTGCCGCCGTTCAGCGTCGCCGTCAGCGTCTTGCCGGCCGGCAGGTTGACGCGGAAGTAGTCGGTGTCGCTGGTCGTGCTCAGCGAGCCGTTGACCGTCGCCGGGCTGCTGACCAGGTTCGCGCTGCCGGTGGTGTTGTTCGACTCGGTCTCGTTCACCGTCGTGCCGCCGCCGTCACCACCACCGCCACCGTTGATGGCAGCGATCGCCGCCGGGGCGTCGATGATGCCGGTGCCGCACTGGCTGCAGGTGGCCGGGAACGCGCGCGCGCTGGTCTTGATCGCCGCCTCGATCTGATCGGGCGTCGACGCCGGCTTCACCGCGTACAGCAGCGCCGCCAGGCCGGCGACGTGGGGCGTCGCCATCGAGGTGCCCTGGTAGTAGGCGTAGTTGTCGGCGCCCGGACCCTGGGTGCCGGCATTCAGCGTCGACAGGATGCCGTTGGCGCTGCCGCCGCTGGTGTCGCCGCCAGGCGCGGCGACGTCGACCAGTGCGCCGTAGTTCGAGTAGTAGGCCTTGCCGCCGGTCGGACCGACCGCCGCCACCGCGATCACGCCGGAGCAGTTCGCCGGGCTGGCGTTGCTGACGTTGACATTGCTGTTGCCGGCGGCGATGACCACCGTGACATTGCGCGAACGCGCGCTGTTGATGGCCGCCTGGCTGGTGCTGTCGCAGGCGCCGCTGCCGCCCAGGGACAGGTTCAGCACCTTCGCCGGGTTCGGGTTGGCGGGCAGGCCGCTGACCGTACCGCCGGAGGCCCAGATCATGCCGTCGGCGATGTCCGAGGTGTAGCCGCCGCAGCGACCGAGCACGCGCACCGCCTGCACCTTGGCGCCGTAGGCGACGCCGATGACGCCGGTGCCGTTGTTGCCGACGGCGGCGATGGTGCCGGCCACGTGGGTGCCGTGCCAGCTGCTGTTCGACGCCGGGTCACCCTGCGCGCACTGGTTCGCGGTGTTCCAGTCGCCGGGGTCCGACGGGTCGCTGTCGCGGCCGTTGCCGTCGTTCGACACGAAGGTGTCGGCGATCATGTCGTAGCCCGAGACGATGTTCGCCGCCAGGTCGGCGTGCGGACGGATGCCGGTGTCGAGCACGGCGACGACGACGCCGGCGCCATTCGTGGTGTCCCAGGCGGTGTTGGCCTTCATGCCGCCGTTGCCGCCCTGCAGACCCCAGAGGCTGCCGTAGCTGCTGTCGTTCGGCGTCAGCATCGGGAACATCATGCGGTCGGGTTCGGCGTACTCGATGTTGGCGTCCTCGGCCATCATCTGCTGCGCGATCGCGGCCAGCTCGTCGACCTTCATGCTCTTGCTCAGCTGCATGACGTCGGAACCCAGACCGGTCTTGCGCTTCAGTGCCATCGTCAGACCGGCACGGGCGGCAACGCGCGCGGCCGGCGACAGCGCACCAGGGTCGAGCTGGCCCGGGGCCAGGTCACCGGGAGCGCCGGCCATGCCGCGGTACTTGATGATCAGGCGATCGGTGTGCGAGGCGCGCTGCGCCATCGCGTCGGCCGAGGCGGAAACACCCGCCTGCGCTCCGGCACAGGTGCCGGCGGCCAGCAAGAGACTCAGCAAGGTCCGGCTCGGGACCTTATTGGTGAAAGACATTCGGTAGCTCCAATTGATGAATCAAAACGGCCGCGGGGTCGCGGCCGTGCTCACGATGCGCTCGGGGTATCCGGCGCTGCTTTAACGCGGGCGGCCATCCAAGGGACGTCTACCTGGCCGTCTTTCGACAACTAACTCCGGGGCGCGTCACCCCGCTTTCAACGGCGGCAGCGGGATCGCCCTGCCACCGTCGAGACATGAAGTTTAGGAATGGCATCCCCAAGATTCGTGATGCTTGGTAAACCAGCCACGCCGGACTTTCCCGATCGGGACGGACCCGCTCGGGATCAACCTCTAGGGGTCTGTACCACCATGAAACCGACAGGGTGAAGCGGCGCTGCCGCTAGGCTTCGCGCCCATGAAAACCAAGCCCACCCTGCTCGCGCTGCTGCTCTGCGGCAGCGCCCTGGCCCAAGCGCCCAGTCCTTGCACCGACTTCTATGCCCACGTGAACGGGCGTTGGATCGAGCAGACGGAGATTCCCGCCAGCCGCTCACGCATCGGCAGCTTCGACGAGCTGCGCGTGCGCAACGAGGCGATCCTGCAGCAGGCGCTGCAGCGGCTCGACGAGCGCAGCGCTGGCACCGACGGCCTGCGCCACGCCGCCCGCGTCTGGGCCAGCGGCAACGACGACGCGGCGATCGAGCGTCGCGGCCTGAGCAGCCTGCAACCGCTGCTGTCGAGCATCGCCGACCTGCAGCGGCGCGAGCAGCTGCCGCAGCTGCTGGCGGCCCTGGCACGCGCGCAGATCGCGGCGCCGGTGGCGATCGGCGTGCGACCCGACGTGATGGACACGCGGCGCTACACCCTCTATCTGTTCCAGGCCGGGCTGACGCTGCCCGACCGCGACGACTACACCCGCAGCGACGCCACCGCCACGCGCCTGCAGCAGGCGGCGCGCGCCTACCGCGCCGCGCTGCTGGGCACGCAGGACGCCGCCCGCCTCGACGCGCTGCAGGCCTTCGAGGCCCGACTCGCGGCGGCCAGCCTGCCGCGCGTGCAGCTGCGCAACCCGCGCGACAACTACCACCCGGCGATCGCCGCCAGCCTGGCCGCGCAGGCCCCTGGGCTCGACTGGGCGGCGCTGATGCAAGCACTGCAGCTGCCGGCCCGCGCCCCGGCGCGCTTCGTCGTCGGCCAGCCCGGCTTCCTGGCCGAGGTCGGCAAGCTGGCGCGTGACGCCGAGCTGCAGACCTGGCGCGACTACCTGCAGCTGCGCCTGCTCGACGCCCACGCCCAGGCGCTGCCCAAGCGCTTCCGCGACGCGCATCACGCGTACTACGGCGCGGCGCAGCGCGGCCTGAAGGAAGAGGCGCCGAAGGCCGAGCGCCTGGTCGAGGCGATCGGTGGCCGTTACGGTGGCTCGCCGCTGGCGCAGACCCTGGGCGAGGTCTTCGTGCAGGCGGCGTTCCCAGCCGAGGCGGCACGGCGCTCGACCGAGCTGGTTGCCGACATCAAGGAAGCGATGCGCGCCCGCGTGCGCGGCCTGGCCTGGATGAGCGAGGCGACCAAGGCCAAGGCCCTGGTCAAGCTCGACGCGATGGCGCTGAAAATCGGCGCGCCCGCGGCCTGGCCCGACTACCGCGGCCTGGTGACGAGGGCCGACGACTTCGCCGGCAACCTGCTGCGCGGCGCGCAGTGGCAGGCGGCGCAGCGCTTCGACGACCTCGGCAAGCCGGTCGACCGCAGCCGCTGGAACACCAGCCCGCACATCGTCAACGCGTTCGCCGGCGGCCTCAACGAGATCGTGTTCCCGGCCGGCATCCTGCAGCCGCCGTTCTTCGATGCCAAGGCCGACGACGCGACCAACTTCGGCGGCATCGGCATGGTCATCGGTCACGAGATCATTCACCACTTCGACGACCGCGGCCGGCAGTTCGACGCCGTCGGCAATCTGAACGACTGGTGGACCGATGGCGATGCGGCTGCCTACAAGGCGCGCGCCGCGCAAGTGGTCAAGCTCTACAGCGGCTTCGAGGCCCTGCCCGGGCATTTCGTGAACGGCGAGCTGACCCAGGGCGAGAACATCTCGGACCTGGGCGGCATCCAGATCGCCTACGAGGGCCTGCAGCGGGCGTTGGCGCGCAAGCCGGCTGCGGCTCGCGCCGATGGGCGCACGCCGGGGCAGTCCTTCTTCTACAGCCAGGCCGAGATCTGGCGCAGCAAGTACCGCCAGGAGTTCCTGATCCAGCAGCTGCGCACCGACTCGCACTCGCCACCGAAGTTCCGCGTGCAGGCACCGATGGCGCATAGCGAGGCGTTCCAGCAGGCGTTTGGCTGCCGTGCCGGGGATGCGATGGTGGCCTCGCCGCGTTTGACGGTGTGGTGACGGGGCGCTTTCTCACTGCGTGAGAGCCCGCGGGGGCTATCCACCCCCGCGCCAGGCCGCTTGCAGGCGGCCTGTCCCTCGACCGGGGTCGGACAGCCCTCAGGGCTGTCCTCGCTCCGGTCTCAGCCCTGCCCCCTCTTTTCTTTGCTTGCGCCAAAGAAAAGGGGGGGCAAAAGAAAGGCGCCTCAATGCCGGCTGCGACCTAGGGTCGCCGGCCGAAGCCGAGGCTGCTGACATGGCAACGACAGCCCGTCCTCTGCCTGGCACGATTTGGGCGCTAAGGCAGCCGGAGTACCGGCTGCACTCGCCACTGCGGACTATCACGGTCGCGCTGCGAGAACGGATCGCGACGGAGGACTCCTGCTGCCTCTGTCCCTGCCCTGCGAAGTCGTGCCCGCTTAGCCGGCCCGCGAGCGGGCCGGACACACCAGCCCGAATGCAGTTCAGCGGTGGCATGTCCGGCGCGTTTGCGCGCCGGCTTTCTGCCTTGGCCTTCGCACACCACGGGCGGGCTCATTGAAGTCCTCCGTCGCGAGCTGCTCTCGCAGCGCGGCCGCGATGGTTCTCGCTGGTCTGTGCGGCCCGTACCCGGGCCGCCTTAGCGCCCGAGTCGTCGCAGGCAGCAACACGGGCTGTGCTTGCCATTTCAGCAGCCGTGGCATCGGCCCATGCCCCTAGGGCAGGGCCGGCATTGAGGCGCCTTTCTTTTCCCCCCTTTTCTTTGGCGCAAGCAAAGAAAAGCGGGGTCCGGGGCGCGGGGGTGGATAGCCCCCGCGGGCTCTCACGACAACGAACCCGCCCTCACTCCCGGTGATACGGATGCCCCGCATTCACCGACCAGGCCCGGTACAGCGCCTCGATCAGCAGCACCCGAGCCAGCGCATGCGGCAGGGTCAGGTCCGACAGCCGCAGCTTCTCATCGGCGCTGTCCTTCAAGCCCGCATCAAGCCCATCCGGCCCGCCCATGTAGAGCACGACATCGCGGCCATCGTGGGCCCAGCGCGTCAGGCGCTCGGCCAGCTGCATCGAGGTCTGGCGTTCGCCGCGCTCATCGAGCACGACGCGCCGCGCACCGCGGGGCGTCGCGGCGACCATGCGCTCGGCTTCGGCCGCCATCATCTGCGCCGGGGTCTTGCCGGTCGTGCGCGGCTCCGCCTTGACGGTCTTCAGCACGAAAGCCAGGTCGGGCGGGAAGCGCTTCGCGAAGTCCGCGCCCGCCTCCTCCGCCCAGGCCGGCAGGCGTTGCCCGACGGCCAGCAGCATCAGCTGCATCAGGCCGCCTTAGCGCTTCTTCGGCGCCGCCTTCTTCGCGGCCGGCGCAGCCCGCTTGGCGGGTGCAGCGGCTCGCTTGGCCGGAGCCGCCGCCTTCTTGGCAGGCGCTGCCGCCTTCTTGGCGGGCGCTGCCGCCTTCTTCGCCGGAGTCGCTGCCTTCTTGGCCGGCGCAGCCGACTTCTTGGCCGGCGCCGTTGCCCGTTTGGCCGGTGCCGCGGCGCGCGAGGCGCCGCTCATCGGCTTGGCGGTCTTGGTCGCCGACCGGGCCGGTGCGGCACGCTTGGCGGCCACGCCCGGCTTGCTCGCCGCCGACTTGCGGGCCGGCGCCGCCGGTGCCGCTGCCTCGGTGCGGCGTGCCGGCGATGCCGAACTCACCCGCTGCTTGGGCAGGCTGGCGCGCGGCGAGGCCGGACGCTGGCCGGGCTTGGCCGCCCGCTTCGCGTCGGGCGCCGTCTTGGCGGCGGTCACGCGGGCGTTGCGCGTCGGACGGTCGGCGATCGGCTCGTTCTTCAGCGCTTCGGCGGCACTGCCACCGCGGCGCGATGCGCCGGCCTTGCTCTTCTTCGCCGGCGCGGCGGCAGCCGGTTCGCTGGCCTTGACCAGGCCCCTGGGCTCGGCGGCCTTGAGCTTGACCGGCTTCTCACCCCAGATCTCTTCGAGGTGGTAGTAGTCGCGGATCGCCGGCTGCATCACGTGCACGACGGCGGCGCCGCAGTCCACGATGATCCATTCGCCGTTGTCCTCGCCCTCCATGCGCAGCACGTCGAGGCCGGCCTTCTTCACCGACTCGCGCACGCTGGACGCCAGCGCCCGGGTCTGGCGGTTGCTGGTGCCGCTGGCCACGATGACGCGCTCGAACAGGGGACTCAGGTGTTCGGTGTTGAAGACCAGGATGTTCTGGGCCTTGACGTCTTCAAGACCGTCGACGATGGCGCGTTGCAGCTTGCGGATGTCCATGCGGTGGGCTTCGGGTCAGACCCGGTAGAGGTGGTGGTTGGCAATGTAGCCGGCGACTTCCGGGCCGACCAGGGGGGTGACGTCATCGCCACGGGCGAGCAGGCGACGCACTTGACTGGCACTGACGGCGTCGGCAGGCAAGTCGAGTCGGACGCAGCGATGGGGGGGCAGTGCCGGGTCTGCCGCCACCGCCTCACCGGCTCGGGCGGCGACCGCGAGCTCGCAGTGCCGCAACAGCTCGCCCACCCGGTGCCAGCTGGAGAGCCTGGCGTACTGGTCCTGGCCGATGACCAGAAACCAGCGCTCACCGGACCGCTGCAGCTGGGCCAGAGTATCGACGCTGTAGCTGGCGCCCTGTCGCTCGATCTCCACACGCGACACCGTGCAGCGCGGCAGACCCTGCATTTGCAGGCGCAGCATGGCCTCGCGGTGCTCGGCCGGCGCCAGCTCGCCGGCCGGCTTCTGCCAGGGCTGACCGGCGGGCACGACGATCAGCTCGTCGAGCTGCAGCGCCTCGATGGCGAGCAGCGCAAGCGCCCGGTGCGCGCGGTGCGGCGGGTTGAAACTGCCGCCGAACAGCGCCTTCGTGGTCACAGCCAGCGATGCGTCGGCTGCTCGTTCAGCCAGTCGCGCGGGCGCAGGAAGTCGCTGTAGAGCCTGGCTTCCGGCGTGTCCGGCTCCGGCGACCACTGGTAGCGCCAGACGACTTGCGGCGGCATCGACAGCAGGATCGACTCGGTGCGCCCGCCGCTCTGCAAGCCGAACAGGGTGCCGCGGTCCCAGACCAGGTTGAACTCGACGTACCGGCCGCGACGGTAGGCCTGGAAGTCGCGCTCGCGTTCGCCGTAGGCATAGCCCTGGCGGCGCTCGACGATCGGCGCATACGCGTCAAGGAACGCGTCGCCGAGCGACTGCATCAGCGCGAAGCCACCGTCGAAGCCACCTTCCTCGTGGTCGTCCCAGAACACGCCGCCGATGCCGCGCGGCTCGTTGCGGTGCTTGAGGAAGAAGTAGTCGTCGCAGGCGCCCTTGAACGCCGGGTAGCGCTCGGGCCCGACGGCGCGCGCGCAGACCTGGTGGAAGTGCTGGGCGTCGCGTTCGTAGCCGTAGTACGGCGTCAGGTCCATGCCGCCGCCCCACCAGGTCACCGGCGCCCCGCCCTCGGGCTGCGCCGACAGCATGCGCACGTTCAGGTGCACGGTCGGCACGAAGGGGTTGTGCGGATGAATCACCAGGCTGACGCCCAGCGCCTCGAACGGCGCGCCGGCCAGGTGAGGGCGCGCCGCGGTCGCCGACGGCGGCAGCACCCTGCCCTTGACGTGGCTGAACAGCACCGCCGCGCGCTCGAACACCGCGCCCCCTTCGAGCATGCGCGACAGGCCGTCGCCCTCGAGCCGGCCGCCGGGCTCGCGCTGCCAGGGGTCGCTGGCGAAGGCCTGGCCGTCGAGCCTCTCCAGGCCGGCGACGATGCGCTGCTGCAGGTCAAGCAGATAGGCACGGACAAGGGCAGTCGACATCGGGTTCAGGCTTTCAGGCGAATGGGGCTGGCGAGTTCGTGGCGGTAGCCACGCACGTCCTTGAAGACTTCGGCAAAGCAGGCGAAGTCGCGTTCGACATCGCCGCTGGGAACGACGAAGTCCTTGATCATCAGCGTGCGCCGGCCGAAGTCGAAGCCGATCAGCGCGATCGGCACCCGGGCCTGCACCGCCACCTGGTAGGCACCGCTGCGCCAGCCGCTGCTCAGCGAGCGCGTGCCCTCGGGCGCGGCGGCGAGCCAGAAGTCCTCGTCGCGGGCCACCGCGTCGCGCAGGCGTTGCACGGTGCTGCCGACCACGCCCTGGCGGTTGCTGCGGTCGACCGGGATGCCGCCGATCCAGCGCATCCAGTGGGCCAGCACGGGGATGCGGAACAGGCTGTCCTTGCCCCACCAGCGCGCCGACAGGCCGGTCGCCCATTTGGCCAGCACGCCCAGCGGAAAGTCCCAGTTCGAGGTGTGCGGATAGACCAGCACCACGCCCTGGCGCGCGGGGAAGCCCTGGTAGTCCATGCGCCAGCCCAGCAGCCTGAGCAGACCGCGGGCGATGCGGCTGCCCGGCGGCGAGATCTCGGGCCGAGGCGGCAGTCGCGGCAGGTCTTTGCCTGCGTCGGGGGGGTCAGCGGTCATGGCCATGATTCTCGACCGGCCTGCGGCCCTCGCGACTCATTCGCCAAGGCCGAAAGGCAGCTGGTTGCGCACCAGCGCATACAGCGAACCCAGCCAGATCAGCAGGTTCAGGCCGCCCTGGGTGAGCCGGGTGCCGGCAC
>Ga0164290_1001359_pt1 | contig 38510 bp, 37 predicted proteins | sample Micstemetagenome_FD_108782 | JGI IMG/M metagenome (GOLD analysis project Ga0164290, IMG submission 108782) | Contaminated culture microbial community from soil near Moab, Utah, USA - Microcoleus steenstrupii SON62 (Illumina Assembly) | ecosystem: Environmental > Terrestrial > Soil > Soil crust...
AGCGTCGCGGCCTGCGCGCGCCCGGCCACCCAGCGGGCGAGCGCGCGCGCCGCGGGCTCGGGCCAGGCCGGCAGGTCGACCTCCGAGTGCCAGCCGCCGCGGTTGGTCCTCACGATCCCCGCCGCCGACCGCCGGCGCCGCCCGATCGCCTCCAGGAGCTCCGCCTTCCAGCGGCCCGCCTCCGGCCAGGAAAACAAAAACACGGGCGCGGGGAAAAGATCGAGACGCTCGGCGGGGGGCGGCGTGTCGGCAGCGATTTCCGAGAAGCTTTCAACGAACATGTAGGGCTCGTCCTTCCTGCGCGACGGCGCCCCCCCGGGACCGGATGTTAAGCCGCCGCATCCCGGAGCGTTACTATGACGTTTTGATAAACATTCTCCGGAGCCGGCTCTTCAAGGCGCCATGGGCAGGACGATCGAAACGCGCGTGCCGATGCCTTCGCTGGACTGTATGTCGATAGCTCCGCCGGTCGCCACAGCGAACTCCTTCACCATGGGCAGTCCCAGGCCGGTGCCCCGGCCGTCCGGCTTCGTCGAGAAAAAGGCTTCGCTCGCGCGGCGCAGCGTGGCCTCATCCATGCCGCTCCCGTTGTCCTCGACACACAGCGTCACGTGGTCGCCTCCATCCTCGCTGATGCGGCGGGCCGAGATCACGACGTCGCCGCCCGACGGCAGGGCGTCTCTTGCGTTCACGCACAGGTTCAAGAGCGCCAGCTCGAGCCGGGGCACCTCGACGTTGACCATAAGCCCGCTCGACGCGTTCGTCCTCAAACGGACCTGCCTGCCGACCGCGTGCTGCAGGATCGGCTCGATCTCCTTCAGCACGTCGTGGACATCGACGAGGGCGGGCCGGCGCTCCTGCTTCCGCGCGAAGCTCAACAGCCGCTTCGCCTGCGCGACCGCCCGCGCGACGCCGGCCTCGGCGGCCGCGACCTGACGGATCAGGTCGGGCCGATCGCCCGCCTTGCGACGGAGCAGATCGAGGTTGCCCGTGACCGCGGTCAGGAGGTTGCGGAAGTCGTGCGAGACGTCGGCCACCATGTGGCCGAGCGCTTCGAGCCGCGTCGCGTGTTCCAGGCGAACTTCGATCTCGCGGCGAGCGCGCACCTCGGCCTCGAGGCGCAGCGTGCGATCCTCCACGCGCCGCTCGAGTTCGCCGCGCATCAGCTCGAGGGACAAGGTCCGCCGCACCATCATCCAGGCGACCGCCGCGGCGACGCCGAGCGTCGCGGCCGTCAGCCCGCGATTGAGCCAGCCTAGGCCCGCGCCGCCGGCCGCTGCCGGGCCGAGGTGGCCCGCGAGAAGGAGGAGAAACATCGACAGGGCCGCCTCGCCGAGCGGGATTGCGGTCGACCGGCCCGCAGCCGTTAGCAGCACGGCGGCGATGTAGACGACACCCACGTTGACGTCGGCCGGCGACAGGAAGTCGACCGCCGCCCCGACGACAAGAACCAGGATCGATCCGACGGTGGCCCGGCGCGGTGTCCAGAACGGCTCGACGGCTTCCGACAAGGGCGGCGTCCTACTGAAGCGGGTACTCGGCACGTCGCGTGGATCGTGCGTGCGGCCCGACGCCCGACTCGACCGGAGGGGCGCAAAGCTCGCGGGCGTTGCTGCCCAAGGCGTTCCTGCCGACCCGACACGCGACCGCCGGGCCTGCGTAAGCGGCGGGGCGCACGGCCGTTACTATCGCTTCTTTATGCGATGCCGGGCCGCGCCGCCGCGGGCATGCCTTCGGGAGCCGGCGCCGCCTGCCATCAGGGCGCGTCCGTCGCGACGAAGAGGCCGAGGACGCAACTCGGCCCGGCACCGTACGGCTTGGTCAGAACCGTGATGGCGTCGCCGCGGCAAAGGCGGTCGGCCTCGGGAGCATGGGTGAAGGTCCGGCTCTCCGCCAGCGCCGGACAAGCCGCGCCCAAAGCGTTCCGCAGGACGCGGCCGTCGCGCATTTGGAAGTCGACGGCCGCGGCGTCGAGGACGACCGCCTGCGCCACGCTGCCGAGCGATACGCAGGGCACCGTCGCCCGCGCGGTCGGCGCCCGCGGTGCCGGCCGGTCCACGCGCGGCGGCTCGGGCGGCGCCGCGCAGGCGCCGACCAGCAGGAGCCCCGAAAGACCGAAGACCCGCGCCCTACGCGCCACCGTCCGCCTCCTCGGGTTTCGCCGGCGGTTCGCCGTCCCAGGCGCCGGTGCGCGCTCGTTCGTATTCGGAAACCGGCGTCGACCGTCCGCATCCGGTCGACGCCAGCGCGAGGATCAGCCCCAGTAGCGAGGCCCGCAGGATCGCGCCGTGCTTCACGAGGCCGCCGCGAGGTAGAGGCCGACCGCCGCTGCCACGAGGACCGACAGCCGCAGGAGCAGCCGGTCCCAGGCGGCGTCGGCCGGCGGGTCGAGGCGCCGCGCCTTGGGCGCGAGCTCGGGGCTGCCCATGATCGCCATGACTTCGGTGGCGGACGCCGTACGGTAAAGCTCGCGCAGCCGCCTCAGGTCGCCGCCGTCGAGGTCCGGGAAGCGCTCCAGGAGCTCGCGCAGCTCGTCGGTCCGCATCTGCGCCGACAGCGTCTCGGAGATTCGGTCTTCAGCTGGTCGGACCACCGGCCACCACCGATACGGCGCGGCGGTTCTGCGCGTGGCTCCCCTCGTCCGACCCCGGCACCTCGGGCCGCTCCTTGCCGTAGGAGATGGTGCGCAGCCGCGCCGCCGAAACGCCCTGCGCCGCCAGGAAATTCTTCACCGAGTTCGCCCGCCGGTCGCCGAGCGCGAGGTTGTACTCGCGCGTGCCGCGCTCGTCGGCGTGCCCCTCGACGGTGAACGAGACCGCCGGGTACTGCCGCAGCCATTCGGCCTGGCGGCGCAGGATCGCCCGCGCCTCGTCCGACAGTTCGTGCGAATCGTACTCGAACAGCACGCGGTCGCTGCCCGCCCGGGCGACGAGGTCGGCTTGGCTGCCCGGCACCGCGCCGCTCGCCACCGCGCCGTCGTTCGAACCCGCGGACGCGTCGCCTGCCGGCGCGCCGGCCGCCGGCGGCGGCGGCAGGTCCGCGACGTTCGTCTTCTTGGCGCACGCCCCCAGCCCGAGCGCCAGCGCGACCCCGCCCGCGATCATCCATGCCCTCATGATCTTCTCCCTGCGTTCAACCCCGTGGGCGAGGCTTACGGCCGGGACGGCGGGCGCCGTTACTATAGGTTCTTTATGCATTGTTCGCGCCCGGGCCGGACCCTAGCTTCGACCCTGAGCCAAGGGTCACCCACCACCTGAGCTCGTTCTCGACCGCGGCGGCGTGCCCGGCGCCCCCTGTACGGGGATGCCGCCGCGGTCATCTTGCCCGAGCGGGAAGACCGCCGGGGCGCTATAAGGGACCGCGTGAGCACCTACCGTCAGCTCGGCCTGTCGACGTTGCGCGACCTCCGGCTCCACCTGGGCTGGCGCGCGCTCGCCTCGAGCGTGCTCATCGTCGCGATCTCCTCGAGCCTCGCGGTCTGGGCAGAGCCCTTCCTCGGCCTCGTGGCCGCCGCGCTGCTCTTCGTGCTCGGCGTGATGATCGTGGGAGCGCTCAACGGGCTGGCCGCCGCGCTCATCGCCGCTCTCGTGGCGTTCATGATCTACAATTTCTTCCTCACCGAGCCCTTCCTCAGCTTCCGGCTGGCGACCAAGCGCGACGTGGCGCCGTTCGTCGCGTTCAACGTCGTGGCGCTGATCGCCGGGGTGCTCGCGGGCCGCCTCCAGGACCGCGCCCAGGCGGCGCAGCGCGCCAACCTCCAGCTCGCGAGCCTGCTCGAGACGAGCCAGCTCCTCCAGGCCGCGGTGCGCCCGACCGACGTGCTGGCCACCCTTTCGTCGAGCGCCCCGGTGCGGCTCGGCATGGCGCTCCACGCCTTCCGACAGGACGGGAGCCGGCTTGAGGCGATCGGCGGCGAGGCGCCGCCCGAGGCGCTCGCGATCGCCCACCGGGTGCGGGCGGCGTCGATGACGATCGAGCAGGACCGCGTCGTGGCGGTGCCGATGACCGGCACCCGCGCGCCGGTCGGCGTGCTCGTGGCGGTGGGCGACGGGACCGCCCGCACGGTCGACGCGCCGTTCCTCACCGCGCTCGGCGGGGTGCTCGCGCTCGCGCTCGAGCGCGCCGAGCTGTCGGAGCGCATCGCCGAGGCGTCGGCGCTCGCCCGCTCCGAGGAGCTCAAGACCGCGCTCCTCTCCTCGGTCAGCCACGACTTCCGCACGCCGCTCGCCGCGATCAGCGCGTCGGCGAGCAGCCTCCTCGAATACGGGGGCAAGCTGTCGGGCGAGGCGCGCGAGAAGCTGCTGCGCGGCGTCGTCGACGAGTGCGACCGGCTCAACCGCTACACAGCGAACCTGCTCGAGATGAGCAAGCTCCAGGCCGGCCTCCAGCCGCCGGCGAAGCTCATCGACGTCGTCGAGATCCTGGGCTCGGTGGTCCAGCGCATGCGCGGCAAGCTCGGCGATCGGCGGCTCGACCGGCGCCTGCCGCCGGAGCCGCTGTTCGTGCGCGCCGACGCCGCGCTGTTCGAGCTGGCGCTGCTCAACGTGCTGTCGAACGCCATCGCCTACGGGCCCGATGGCTCGCGCATCGCGGTCGAGGCGTCGCTGCGCGACGGCGAGGTCGCGATCGACGTCCGCGACGAGGGCGCCGGCATCCCGCGCGAGGACCTGTCGCGCGTGTTCGAGCGCTTCCAGCGCGTCGCGCGCTACGAGGCGGCGCCCAAGGGCAGCGGCCTCGGCCTCGCGATCGCCAAGGGCTTCGTCGAGGCGTTCGGCGGCCGCATCTGGGCCGAAACGCCCGGCATCGGCGGCAAGGGCACCCGCATCGCGATCCGCCTGCCCGCCACCGCCGACGTCGAGGCGGTCGCGTGAGCGGTCCCAAGCCGCGCATCCTCGTCGTCGACGACGAACCGTCGCTGGTGGCGGTGCTTCAGCCCGTGCTCGAGGCCGCCGACTACGAGGTGCGGGTCGCGACCGACGGCGCGGGCGCGATCGCCGCGATCGAACGCGGGGACAGCGACGTGGTGCTGCTCGACCTCGGGCTGCCCGACCTCGACGGCAAGGCGGTCATCGCCCGCGTCCGCCCTCGCAGCGACGTGCCGATCATCGTGGTGTCCGCGCGGCACCAGGAGGCGGAGAAGATCGCCGCGCTCGACGAGGGCGCCGACGACTATGTGAACAAGCCGTTCGAGATCGGGGAGCTGATGGCGCGCGTCCGCGCCGCGCTGCGCCGCCGCAGCACCGCGCGCCGGCGGCCGGGCCGGTTCGAGGCCGGCGAGCTCGCGATCGATTTCGCCGCCCGGCGGGTGACGCTGATGGGCGAGACGATCAAGCTGTCGCCCAAGGAATATGCGCTGCTCACCGCGCTCGCGGAAAGCGCCGGGCAGGTGGTGACGCACAAGCGGCTGCTCGCCGCCGGCTGGGGCGACGGGGCGGCCGACACCCAGTATCTGCGCGTCTACATGGGCCTGCTGCGCCAGAAGCTCGAGGAGGACCCGGCCGAGCCGCGCCTCATCCTCACCGAGCCCGGGGTCGGCTACCGGCTCGAGGTCGATCGGCCCGGCCGGTAGGCGGGCGCCTCAGCCCGAGCGGTTCTTGTGCAGGACGCCGAGGATGATGAGCAGGAAGGCGGCGAGCCGCAGCAGGTAGATCCAGCTCCGCTCCTCGACCGGCAGGTTCGACAGCGCGAGCAGCATCTGTCCCACCGCAAGCAGCAGGAAGGCGGCCGAGAAGATCGCGAACAGCGAGTCGCCGCTGCGCCGCCAGAACTTCGCGAAGAACAGCGCGGCGACGAGATCGCCCATCACCACGAGCCCGGACAGGAGATAGAACAGGGGCGACAGCGTCACGTCACTCGCCCTCCCAGACGAAGCCGTAGATGAGCACGCTCACCGCGACCAGTGAGGCGGCGAGGCGCCAGAGCGAAAGGTCGGCGAGCGTCGGGAAGACCACGATGTCCACCACCACGACGAGGTTGTTGAGCGCGAGAAACGCGAAGCACAGCGCGCTCCACAGCAGCAGCCGCGCCCGCGTGCGGGCGTAGTTGCGCGCCAGCAGCAGCGCGCAGGTCGCGCTGGTGGCGAGGCAGAGCAGGTACACCGCGGATTGGAAGGTCACGCCGCCCACGTCAGTCTCCCTTCAGCCGGAAGGCGTCGGAGAACGCCTGGAGGCCGTTGCTGCCGGCGAACACGATGATGCGGCGCACCGCGTCGGGCCGCTTGCGGTACTGCCGGATCGTGTCCTCGACCAGCCGCTCGAACTCGGCGGTCGCCGGTCCGTAGCGGACCCGTCCCTCCGTCCCGGGCTCGACGAGCCCGCCGGCGACGAGCGCGCCGACCCCTTGGTCGACGATGTGGCGGCTGCCGCGCAGCTTCTCGACGAGCTCGTCGCGCGTCCACGCCCGGTCGGGCTCGCTGTGGATGAGCAGCAGGAGCTCGAGCGTCCACACCGACGGGAAGGCGCCGCGGATGAAGGCGGCCGAGGCCTCGCTGATCGACACGGTCCCTTCGCCCTCGCCCGCGCTTCCGGGAACCGGCATAGGGCGGGCGCGGGGCGGGCGTTACTATGCTTTCTTTATGCTGCCGCGCCGTTCCCTCCATAAAGAGTCCATAGTAACGCTCCGCGCCGGCGCCCGATAAATCCGTCGCGCCGCGCCGCGGCGGCTTCGTCCGCGTTGAAGCACCCGGCCCTTCAGGAGACCACCGAATGGCGTCATCCGATCGAGCCTCGCGGCGCCCGCTGTCGGCGATGCGCGCGTTCATGTCGACCGAGGCGTCGAGCGGCGTGCTGCTCATGGCCGCGGCGGCGGTCGCGCTGCTCGTCGCCAACTCGCCGCTCGCGAGCGGCTACTTCGGGCTGAAGAGCGCCTACGTCGGGCCGCTGTCGGTCGACCATTGGATCAACGACGGCCTGATGGCGCTGTTCTTCCTGCTCGTCGGGCTCGAGGTGAAGCGCGAGGTGCTGGACGGCCAGCTCTCCACCTGGGAGCGGCGCATCCTGCCCGGCATCGCCGCCGTCGCCGGCATGGCCGTTCCGGCGGCGATCTACGTCGCCTTCAACCTGGGCGATCCCGCCGCCCTGCGCGGCTGGGCCGTGCCGGCGGCGACCGACATCGCCTTCGCGCTCGGTGTGCTCGCGCTGCTGGGTTCGCGGGTGCCGGTGTCGCTCAAGGTCTTCCTCACCACGGTCGCGGTCGTCGACGACCTCGGCGCGGTCGCGATCATCGCCTTCTTCTACACCGAGGAGCTCGCCCTGCTGCCGCTCGCCGCGGCCGTCGTAGGGCTCGCCGTGATGTACGGGTTCAACCGCGCGGGCGTGTCGAAGCTCTGGCCCTACATGGCGATGTTCGTCCTCGTCTGGGCGGCGGTCCTCAACTCCGGCGTCCACGCGACGCTCGCCGGCGTGCTCGCGGCGATGACGGTGCCGATCCGCCCCTCGCCCGCGCAGCCCGAGGACCGCTCGTCGCCGCTCCACCGGCTCGAGCACGGCCTCCATCCCTGGGTGGCGTTCGGCGTCGTGCCGGTCTTCGGCTTCGCCAACGCCGGCCTGTCCTTCGCGGGGCTGTCGGTCGCCGAGGCGCTGTCGCCGGTGCCCCTCGGCATCGCGCTCGGGCTGTTCCTCGGCAAGCAGATCGGCATCTTCGGCGCGGTGTGGGCGGCCGTGCGCTCGGGCGTCGTCGACCTGCCCGCCGACGCCACCTGGTCCCAAGTCTACGGCGTGGCGCTGCTCTGCGGCATCGGCTTCACCATGAGCCTGTTCATCGGCGGGCTGGCCTTCGCCGATCCGGGCGCGCAGGACGCGGTGAAGATCGGCGTGCTCGGCGGGTCGGTGCTGTCCGCGTTCGTCGGCTACGCCGTGCTCCGCATCGCCAAGCCCGAACGGGTCGCGGTGCCCTGAGCCCGCTAGGATCGCCGCGCCGGCGATCCGAGGCGTCCGCTCGACGACGCGCGCGCCGCGCGCTCGGCCTTCCGCCGCGCGGAGAAGCGGGCCCGTCGCCGGCGATGGTCGACGTAGAGCACGACCATCAGCGCCAGCGCGCTCGACGCCGCGACGGCCACGAGCGCGAGCATCACGCCGGGTTCGCCGGCGCGGGCGTCGCGCGGCGTTGCCCCGGCGCCTTTCGCCTCGTCGGCGGGGTCGCGCGTCCGGGAGGCGGGTCGGCGACCGGGTGCGCGCGCTCGAGATAAACCGTCGAAAGCCGGTAGTGCGCCGCCACCGCCGCCGGGTGGGTCGCCCGGCTCGCGAGCTCGACCTCCTGCGCGGCGCGGCGCGCGAAATAGGCGCGGTCCCGCGGATCGACCGTCACGGCCGCGCCTCCCCGGCCGGTCCGAACGTGCGGAGCCCCGGGGTCTCGGAGGCCGGCGCCCCGCCCGCCGCCATCGGCACCACGACGATGGCGACGAACCACGCCGACCTCCGACCCAACACGCCCACGCCCGTCTCCGCTCCCTGAACGAACGGACCATAGCCCGGACGGGCCGGGCGGCGTTGGCATAGGAAAGCTATAAAGGCGGCCGGTCAGCCCCCGTAGCGCGGTTCGGTTCCGCCCGCTCCCGCGCGGGGCAGCTCGGCCTCGGCGCGGTCGACGTCCTCGAGGTAGCCGTCGATCACCCGGGCGTGGATCGGCGACAGCATGAGGTGGAGGCTCGCGGGCTCGGTGGTGAGGCTCGAGAACCAGCCGCGCGCGCGGAGACCCTTCCACAGCTTCACGGCGTCGACGCCGTCCTTCCGGAAGGCGACGAGCCCGAGCTGCGGACGGCCCAGCACCTCGTAGCCGCGCGCCCGCACCCCGGCCTCCAGCCGCTCGCGCGCGCCGGTCACCTGCGCGTGCTTGGTTCGGTAGCCTTCGACGCCGAGCGAGCGCATCACCGCCCAGGCCGCGGCGATCGCGCCGCCTGGCCGCGTGCCGGCGAGCGTCGGCGTCGCCATGCGCCCGCCGGGCCAGTCGCTCACCACGAATTCCATGTGCCGCCGGAGCGCCTCGCTGCGGAAGAAGACAGTTGACGCGCCCTTGGCGCAGTAGCCGTATTTGTGGAGGTCCGCCGACATCGAGGCGACGCCGGGCAGCGCGAAGTCGAAGGCCGGCAGGTCCGCGCCGTTCATCCGGACGAAGGGCGCGATGTAGCCGCCGACGCAGGCGTCGACGTGGAGCCACAGGCCGCGGTCGACCGCGAGCCGCGACAGCGCCTCGATCGGATCGATCAGTCCGTAGGGAAAGCAGGGCGCCGAACCGACGATCATGATCGTCCGGTCGTCGGCGGCCGCCGCCATCGCGTCGGCGTCGGCGAGCAGATCGCGGAGCGGCGTGCGCCGGATCTCCACCTCCATCAGCGCCGCGGCCTTGTCGAACGCCGGGTGCGCGGAGCGCGGCAGCACGACGTTGAGCGGGCCGGCGAGCTTCTTCTCGCTGCGCGCGAGGTCGCGCGCCGCCTTCATCGCCATGGTGATTGAATCGGTGCCGCCCGTCGTCATGTTGCCGACCGCGCCGTCGGGCGCGCCGAGCAGCGACAGGCCGAAGTCGACGACGTCCGCTTCCATGCGCCTCAGGCTCGGGAAGGCGGACGGCCCCAGCCCGTTCTCCGACATGAACAGCGCGTAGGCCTCCTTCTGGACCGCCTCCACCTCGTCGCCGGCGTCGAACAGGTAGACCGCGGCCTTGCCCTCGCGCCAGGCGACGTCGCCCGAGCCGAGCTCGCGCATCTCGGCTCGAAGCTCGGACCAGGGCCGGCCCTCGTCCGGTAGCGCCGCCCTCATCGCGCGGTCCCCAGGAAGCGCAGCGCCCGGTCGAGCACCGCCGGATCGCGCGCGACGCGGCGGTGCCCCAGGCCGTCCACCTGCTCGAAGTCCGCGCCCGGCCACAGCGCCGCGAGGCGCCGGGCGTTCTCTGCTGGGTATTCGTCGTCGGCGGAATGGACGAAGAGCGCCCGCGCGGTCAGGCGCGGCACCGCCGCCTCGACGTCGTAGACCGCCATCGGCCGGCCGGTGCGCGCCTCGTAGATCGCGGCGGCCCGGTCGTGGACGGCGCGGGCGTCGGCCGGCATCGCCGCGGGATCGAAGCCCGGCATGCGCCGCGGGACCGTCGCGGCGATCAGCACCGCGCGGTCGACCGCGAGCCCGGCCGCCATCGCGGCGACGCTCACCGCGCCGCCGTAGGAATGCGTCATCAGCGCGTCGACCGGGCCGAGCTCGCGCGCGACGGCGGCGACCGCCGCGGCGGCGACGCGGTAGTGCGGGTCCGGCGCCTCGCTGAAGCCGTGGCCGGGCAGGTCGAGCACCACCGCCGCGCGGCCCGCCGCGGCGCACGCGTCGATCGCCGGTCCCCACAGGCTGTTGTCGTCGTCCCAGCCGTGCACCATCAGCACCGCCGGCCCCGGTCCGACCCGCCACGCGGCGACCCGGCCGTATCCGGTCTCGACGTCGCGGCATTCGGCGCCCGCCAGCTGCGGCGCGAGGCGCGGCTCGTCGCGGCGGTTCGGCCGGCGCTGCGCCAGCAGCCGTTCGGCCCGCGCGTCCAGATCGATGGCATCGGCCTCGGTCACGGCGTCTCCTCGTCGCTCGGGCGTCCATGGACGCCCGGGGTCCGCGCGGCGTCAACTCGCGGTTCGCGCAGCTTTCGCGGCGGCGGCGCGCCGGCCTTATGCTCGCCCGCGCGGATCGATCGGCCGCCCGGCCCGTTGACGCCGCCGGCCGACGCGCTCCCGCCCCGGCCCATTTCCCGAGGACGCGAGGATTGTCGGCGCGCGACTTCGCCATTCTGGTCTTCGTCTGCCTCACCTGGGCGACGAGCAACGTCGTCAGCAAGCTGGTGGTGGGCGACTGGGACGTGCCGCCGCTGTTCTACGCCGCGGTGCGCTTCGCCGTGGTGGTCGCGGTCACCCTGCCCTGGCTTCGGCCCGCGCCGCGCCCGTTCTGGCGCCTGCTGCTGGTCGGGCTCGGCATGGGGGCCGGCAACTTCGCGCTGCTGTTCGTCGGCCTCCAGACCGCTTCGCCCTCGGCGGCCGCGGTCGTCATCCAGGTGGGCGTTCCCATCACCACGCTCCTGTCCTTCGTCGTGCTCGGCGAGCGGCTGGGCGGGCGGCGCCTGGCGGGCACCGCGCTGACGCTCGCCGGCGCGCTCGCGGTGATGTGGAACCCCGGCGGCCTCCACCTGTCGGCCGGCCTGTGGTTCGTCGCGGCCGCCGCCGCGGCCGGGTCGCTGGGCGCGATCGTCATGAAGCAGATGGACGGGATCGAGCCGCTGCGCTTCCAGGCCTGGGTCGGATTCATCTCGCTCTGGCCGCTGCTCGTCGGCACCTTCGCGCTCGAGGCCGATCCGGTGGCGCGCGCGGCCGCCGCGGGCTGGCCGTTCGTCGCCGCGGTGCTGTTCTCGGCGCTCGTCGTCTCGCTGGTGGCGCACACCGCCTACTACCGGCTGATCCAGCGCTACGACGCCAACCTGCTCTCGCCGCTGACGCTCATGACGCCGCTCGCCACCATCGCGCTCGGCGTCGCGGTCACCGGCGACCGCGTCGACGCGCGCATGGCGGCCGGCACGCTGCTCGCGCTCGCCGGCGTCCTCCTCATCGCGCGCGAGCCGAAGCGGCCCGAGGCGAGCTGCTCGGCCGGCTGAGCCGCCCGCCATCCTCACTTGTGCTAAGTGGCGGCGCCCCCGCGCGACGTGGAACAACGGGCGCCTGAAAACACGGGGAGGACGACGGGATGCGCATGCTGGCCGCGGGCGGATTGGCCCTTTCGCTGCTCTCGGGCGCGCCGGTCGCGGCGCAGACGGCCGCCGCGCCGGCGGTGGACTACGGACGCGACGCGAGCTGGCTGTGCCGGCCCGGCCGCGCGGACGCCTGCGCCGCCGACCAGACCGCCACGGTCGTGGCCGCCGACGGCCGGCTGACGCGCGCCGCCTTCGCGCCGGCGAAGAATCCCGACATCGACTGCTTCTACGTCTATCCGACGGTGTCGACCGACCCCACGCCCAACAGCGACACGACCGCCGACGAGCCCGAGCGCCGCGTCGTCCAGCAGCAGCTCGCGCGCTTCGGCGCGCAGTGCCGCCTGTTCGCGCCGCTCTACCGGCAGGTGACGCTCACCGCGCTGCGCGCCGCGATGGCGGGCCAGGCGACCGCGCCCGACCGCGACCTCGCCTACCGCGACGTGCGCGCCGCCTGGGCCGACTATCTCGCGCGCGATAACCGCGGCCGCGGCGTCGTGCTCATCGGCCACAGCCAGGGCGCCGGCCACCTCAAGCGGCTGATCGCCGAGGAGATCGAGGGCAAGCCCGCGCAGGACCGCATCGTCTCCGCGCTCGTCATCGGCCACAACCTGCTGGTGCCGCAGGGCGCGGCGGTCGGCGGCGACCTCAAGCGCATGCCGCTGTGCGCGTCGGCGGGCCAGACCGGCTGCGTCGTCAGCTACGTGACCTTCCGCGACGAGCTGCCGCCGCCCGCCGACAGCCGCTTCGGCCGCACCGCCGAGGCGGGCCTGAAGGTCGCTTGCGTCAACCCGGCCGCGCCCGGCGGCGGCGCGGCCGGGCTCGATGCCTACCTCGCCAACGGCAGCTTCATCGCGTCCTCGGCGCGCGCGCCGGGCGAATGGGCCAAGGGCGCGAAGGTCGCGACGCCGTTCGTGAAGGTGCCGGGGCTCCTCACCGGCCGCTGCGTCGAGCGCGACGGCGCCTCCTACCTCGCGGTGACGACGAACGCCGACCCGGCGGACCCGCGCACCGACGCGATCGTCGGCGACGTGATGGTGGGCGACCGCGTGCTCGCCGACTGGGGCCTCCACCTCATCGACATGAACGTCGCGATGGGCGACCTCGTCGGGCTGGTGGGCGCCCAGGCCAGGGCCTACCGCGCGAAGCGCTGAGCGACCGGCCCGGGCGAAACTCGGCAAGCCGCGACAACGAAGCCGCGCCCGGGACCGGCTAGGCTGGGTTCGACCCAGCCCGCCGGAGCCCGCGTGACCCACCGCCGCCTCGCCAGTCTCGTCCGTGCGGCCGCGCTCGCCGCCGCCGCGCTGCTCGCGGCCTGCGCGACCGCCCCCGACGCCGCGGTCGCGCCGCCCGGGCGCTGGGAGAAGCTCGCGACCGAGCCCTACCGCGGCAAGCAGGACGACATCGCCTTCGCCTCAGCGTCGGTGGGCTGGTACGGCAACGGGTCGGGCAAGGTCTTCCGCACGTCCGACGGCGGGACGAGCTGGACGCTGCAGTGGAGTCGGCCCGGCACCTTCGTGCGCGCGCTCGCCGCGGTCGACGAGCGGACGGTCGTCGTGGGCAACATCGGCCCGGGCTACTTCCCGAACGTGTCCGACAAGAACCCGATCTACCGCAGCACCGACGGCGGCGCGACCTGGGAGCCGGTGACCGCGATCGACGGGCCGGTGCCGGTCGGCATCTGCGCCTTCGACGTGTTCCGCCGCCCGTTCATCAACGCCGGGCGGCTCGATCACCGGACGGTGATCCACGCCGGCGGGCGGGTCGGCGGCCCGGCGGTGCTGCTGCGCTCCGACGACGGCGGCGCGAGCTGGACGTCGCGCTCGCTCGAGCCGCTCGCCGCGATGGTGCTCGACGTGAAGTTCGTGACCGACCGGATCGGGTTCGTCGCCGGCGCCACCGACGCCGACATCCAGAAGAGCCGCCCGGTGATCCTGCGCACCGACGACGGCGGTTCCACCTGGCGGCGCGTCCACGTCGGCTCGCGCGCCTTCGAGACGACGTGGAAGATCGCATTCCCGACCGAACGCGTCGGCTACGTCACCGTCCAGAGCTACGACCCCGATCCAGCGAACGTCCGCCGCTACGTGGCGAAGACGGTGGACGGCGGGCGCACCTGGCGCGAGCTCCCGGTGACCCAGGACCGGGCGTGGCGGCCGTTCGGGATCGGCTTCGCCGACGCGCGGCGCGGCTGGATCGGCGGCTCGACCGGCGGTTACGAGACGACCGACGGCGGCCGGACCTGGCGGCCCGTCGGGATGGGGCGCGCGGTCAACAAGATCCGGGTCGTCGCCGACGGCCCGCGCGCGACCGCCTACGCGATCGGCAGCGACGTCCACCGGCTGCGGCTGCGCTGAGGCGCGCCGGCTACCGCGGCGTCAGCCGCAGGAGCGCGGCGACGAGCCGCCAGCGCCGCGACACGTAGACGAGCTTGCGGCCGGCGAGCGCGGCGTCGACGATCTGCCGCGCCGCCTTCTCGGGGCTCGCGACCCAGAAGGGCGCCGGGGCCTTCATCATCTCGGTCTTCACGAACCCCGGGCACGCTTCGGTGACGGTGACGCGCCCGCCCCGGCGCCGCGCCGCCTCGCGCATCCCGTCGAGGTAGACCGAGACGAACGCCTTCGACGCGGCGTAGGCGACGGCGGCGGGGCGCTTCAGGAAGCGCGCGACCGACGACACGCCGACGATGCGCCCGCGTCCGCGCGCGAGGCAGTGGTGGAGCGCGACGTCGGCCATCGCGGCGAAGCCGAGCGCGTTGATCCGGACGGTGTCGCGTTCGGGCGCCCAAGCGAAGTCCGGGTTCGCCTCGCCGATCCCGGCGTTCAGCACCCAGAGGTCGACGCCGCCGAGCCGGGCGGCGAGCGCCGCGATCTCGGTCCGGGCGGCGTCCGCGTCGCCGAGGTCGACCCGCGCGGCGATCGAGCCGTTGCCGATCTCGGCCGCGAGCGCCTCGACGAGCTCGGTCCGGCGGGCGGCGAGACCCACCCGCCAGCCCGTCGCCGCGAGGCGGCGCGCGATCGCCTCGCCGATCCCCGACGACGCGCCGACGATAAGCGCGGTGCCGGTCATCGCGGCAGGCCGACCGCGGCCGCCGCGGCGGCCTTCCGGGTGACCGCGAAGCCGACCGCCGCGGCGGCGAGCAGGATCGCGGCGGCGACGACGAAGCTCAGGCCCGGTTCGGTCGCCACCGACAGGCTGTAGACCCAGCCGAAGAACAGCGGCGACACCGCGCCCGCGATGCTCGCCACGCCGTTGTTGGCGCCCTGGAGCTGGCCCTGCTCGCGCTCCGAGACGCGGCCGCTCATGATCGACATCATCGTCGGCATCGCGAGCGCCCAGAGCGCGTTGGGCACGAGCGCGGCGGCGAAGGTCCAGGCGTCGGGCGCCACCGCCATCGCGCCGATCCCGACCGCGCCCAGCACGAGCCCCGCCACCATCGTCCGCCGGTCGCCGAAGCGCGCCGCCACCCGCCCGACCAGCAGCCCCTGGACGAGCGCCTCGAGCAGGCCGGCGAGCGCGAGCAGCAGCCCGACCTCGAAGATGCCGAGCCCGTAGCGGTGCCCCGCGTAGAGCACGTAGACCGCCGAGAAGACGTGGTGCGCGAAGTGGAGCAGGAAATAGACGCCCGCGAGGCCCAGCAGCTCGCGGTGCGAGCGCAGCAGCCGCAACGACCCGAGCGGGTTGGCGCGGCCCCACGCGAACGCCATCCGCCGGTCCTTCGGCAGCGATTCCGGCAGCACGAACAGGCCATAGAGAAAGGCGAGCGCCGACAGGCCGGCCGCCGCCCAGAAGGGCGCGCGCGGCCCGAGCTCGCCGATCACCCCACCGAGCGCCGGGCCGGCGACGAAGCCGGCGCTGAACGCCGCGCCCACCCAGCCGAAGGCCTTGGCGCGGCCTTCGGGCTCGGTGATGTCGGCCATATAGGCGAAGACCGCCGTGAAGCTCGAGGAGGTCATGCCGCCGATGATGCGGCCCACCGCGAGCCACCACAGGTCGGGCGCGAGCGCCATCAGCACCCAGTCGAGCGACAGGCCCGCGGTCGAGACCAGCAGCACCGGCCGCCGGCCGTAGCGGTCCGACAGCGCGCCGATGAGCGGCGAGCACAGGAACTGCATCGCCGCCCAGATCGCCACGAGGAGCCCGTTCCACAGCCCCGCGTCGGCGGCCGAGCCGGCGAACGCCTCGACGAGTTTCGGCAGCACGGGGACGACGAGGCCCATCGCCATCACGTCGAGGAACGCGACCGCGAGCGCGAACATGACGCCGGGGCGCAGGCGTCCGGAAGGGGCGGCGGGGCTGTCCATCGCGCCGGCTCCTAGCACATCCGTGCCGCGGCGCGAGACGCCGCCGGCCGGCGGGCGGCGTCAGCCCACCAGGCGAACGGTCAGCGCCTGCCATTCCGGCGTGTGCCGGATGGCGAGGTTGAACAGCCAGACGGCGACGGCCGCGCCGACGCCGACGACGGTCGCCCGGTGCAGCCGCCGCAGCGTCGCCAGGTCCCAGGCGAAGAGCGGCAGGAACGTCAGGAAGGTCAGCAGATAGCCGCCGCGCAGGCCCCTGAACGGGGCGTCGAGCCCGAAGCGGCCGAGGCCCGCGGACACGAGCGTGAGGGTCGCGACGAGCAGCAGGCGCTTGTGGCTCTGCGGCGCGTGCCGGTGCGCGAGCGCGTAGGCGACGAGCGCGCCGAACAGCGCGAACTCGAACACGGACACCAGCAGGCTCGCGGCCACCCGGATGTTCCCGACCTCGAACCGCGCGACGTTGACCGACGCCCAGACGCCGAGCGCGGCGGCGAGCAGGCCGACGGGCAGGCCGATCGCCCCGAGCCGGCGGTGGAGGTCGGGCCGGCGCGCCGAGACGAGGCCCGACTGCGCGATGAACAGGAGGAACCAGGCCGTGGCGGCGACGCCGTGGGCGAGTGCCGGCAGGTTCATCGGCCGCAACGGCGAGCGCGGCTCGACGACGCCCCTCAAGAAAAAGCTCGGCGCGAAGCCCCAGACGAGGCAGGCGAAGGCGAAGAGCGCCATCCCCGTGTAGAAGACGCGTTCGCCGATCGGCGCGGCCCGGTTCCCGATCGAAGTCGCCATGCCGCCCCCCTTGGTGCTCAGGCTCGCACCGAAGCGCCCGCTTCGCAAGCCGTCCCCGATCGGCTGCCCGATGAAGCCGGCGCGGCGCGTTCCTCGTCGCTCGGGCGAGGGCGTCTATCCGCGGAGTGAGGCGGGCGGTGCTCGCACGGAGGCGGGCGGTCGCCGGACCACCCGGGTCCGCCCCGGTTCGTCGCAGGCGAGACGGAATTCCGGTTAACTGGGACGCGTTGCCTGCCGGTCTTCCCGCGGATTCGGCTATCGTTTCGCCCGCGGCACGGCCGGCGCGGGAAGACGTCCGGACGGGTCGCGGGGACAGGGTCGCAGCCGGGAGAAGCGCGCATGGCGCGGGTGGGTTCGTTCGTGGGTGCTCCGCGGTTGCGGGGCGCGCGCGCCGTCCTGGGTGCGCTGCTGCTCGTCGCGGCGGGTCCGGCCGCGGCGTCGGACATCGTCTACCAGCCGACCAACCCGTCGTTCGGGGGCAACCCGTTCAACTCGGCGCACCTGCTCGGCGTGGCGAACGCGATCAACGACTACAAGGACCCGAACGCGTCCTCGAGCCAGGACCCGGCGCAGCAGTTCCTTCGCCAGATCCAGAGCCGCCTGCTGTCTTCGGTCGCCTCGCAGGTCATCGACCTCATCTTCGGCGACAACCCGCAGGAAGCCGGCACGATCAAGTTCGGCGACCAGGAGATCCGCTTCGAGCGCGGCATCGAGTCGGTGCGCCTGCTCATCAAGAACACCGCCGAGGGCAGCGAGACCGAGGTCATCGTCCCCCTCCTCCAGACCGGCGACTGACCGGCCGCGATGCCCGACCTCCGGCGCCTCGCCTCGGCCGCGCTGCTGCTCCTCGCGGGCGGCTGCGCCGTCAACGAGCCTTCGACCTGGAAGGCGCCTGAGCTCGCGCCCGCGACGCCCGTCCAGCAGAAGCTGCTCCAGCTCCCGCCCACCAACCGCCGGGTCGCGGTCGCGGTCTACGGCTTCACCGACCAGACCGGCCAGTTCAAGCCGAGCGACACGGTGCAGACGCTGTCGCGCGCGGTGACGCAAGGCGCGACCTCGATCCTCGTCAAGGCGCTGCAGGACGCGGGCAACCGCCAGTGGTTCACCATCATCGAGCGCGAGCGGCTCGACAACGTGCTGCGCGAGCGCGCGCTCATCCGCGAGATGCGGCAGCGCTACCTCGGCGAGGAGGCGCTCAACCCGCAGGCGCTGCCGCCGCTGCTGTTCGCCGGCATCCTGCTCGAGGGCGGCATCATCGGCTACGACGCCAACATCCGCACCGGCGGGCTCGGCGCGCGCTACCTCGGGATCGGCGGCAACAGCGAGTACCGGGAGGACACGGTCACCGTCTACCTGCGCGCCGTCAGCACCAAGACCGGCGAGGTGCTGACCAGCGTCAACGCCCGCAAGTCGATCATGTCGGTCGGCACCGCCGCCAACGCCTTCCGCTTCGTGTCGTTCAAGGACCTGCTCGAGTTCGACGCGGGCGTCACCTACAACGAGCCCGACCAGGTCGCCCTCCAGCAGGCGATCGAGAAGGCGGTCCATTCGCTCGTGATGGAAGGCGCGCTGCTGCGCCTCTGGTGCTTCCAGACCAGCCCGGCGGCCGGCGCCGACCTGCTCCGGAACTACGTTGCCGAGCGCGACGGCGTCGAGCCGGCGCGCGCCGCGCTGCCGCGCGACGAGCGCGGCCGCGTCTTCGCCGGGGTCTGCCCGCCCGAGCCGCCGGCCCGCGCCGCCGCCCCGCCGCCCCCGATGCGCCCCCGCCCCGAAGCGCGACCCGCCGCCGCGTCGCCGGCGGCCGTGCTGCCCCGGGCCGTCGCGCGCCCCGCGGGGACGAGCCGGTGACGGCGACGCGCGCTCGCTTTTCTTCCGCCCGCGGCGCGACCGCGCCGACGAGCGACGTCGAGTTCAGTTGCGGACGAGGCCGCGCCCTTCGCGGCGGTCGATGACGACGCGGGCGCCGGCGCGCCCGGACGCAGGAGACGAGGAATGAGGAAGCTTTTCGTGACCGGCGCGTCGATTCTGGCGCTCGTCGCCGGCGCGGCCGCAGCGCAGAACACGAGCACGATCGATCAGCGCTTCGACGGCGACGCGAACGTCGCCACGGTGAGCCAGTCCGGCGCGAGCGCGGCCGTCTCCTCGGTCGATCAGGGGGGAAGCGGCAACGAGGCGACCGTCGCGCAGCAGGGCGTCGCGAACGCCTCCGGCGTCACCCAGACGGGCACGGGCGGTACCGTCGCGGTGACCCAGGGCGGCTCGGGTAACGAAACGCTGGTCGCGCAGAGCGGTGCCGGGTCTACCGCCGCCGTCGTCCAGGGCGGCCGGGACAACGTCGCCGACCTCCGACAGGCGGGGAACGACAACGACTCGACCGTCACCCAGACGGATTTGATGAACCAGGTCGAAAGGAACCGCGCCGACGTGGTGCAGAGCGGCGACGGCAACAGCTCGGCCGTCAACCACGGCGGCACGCGCGGCGGCGGCGTGAGAAGCGGCAGCTTCGACAACGACGTCAGCGTCGTCCAATCCGGGAGCGGCAACCTGTCGATGGTGGGCCAGCGATCCTCCGCCTACGTGGACCTCGACAGCCGCGGGAACACCGCCGACGTCGAGCAGAGCGGCGACCGCAACACGTCGGATCTCGAGCAGAACGGCGTGAACGACACGGCCACGATCGGTCAGAGCGGCGACGACAACGTCTCGACGGTCTCTCTGAACGGCAACGGCGCGAGCAATTCCGTCGACGTCGATCAGCGCGGCGACGGGAACATCTCTTACGTCTCCAACTTTTTCGGCGAAGCCAATAGCGTGAGCGTCGAGCAGATCGGCGACGCCAACCGCTTCAGCTTCTTCAGCGCCAGCGCGTCGAACCGGACCACCGCCGTCCAGAGCGGGTCGCGCAACAGCGCGGAGGTCGTGCACGGCTACTGGTACTCTTCCGAAGGCGGCGACGTCAGGATCGTCCAGAGCGGCGACCGCAACGTCGCCTCGGTCAACCAGGACTACGGCACCGCGCTCGTCGATGTCGTCCAGGGCGGCGACGACAACAGGGCTTCGGTGGATCAATACGGCTGGAGGAACACGAGCCTCGTGTCGCAGAGCGGCGACGGCAACGTCTCGACGATCATTCAGTACGGCAACGTCAACGCCGCGACCGTCTCGCAGGCCGGCAACGCCAACGTGTCGACGATCAACCAGCTCGGCACCAACGGCACCGTCAGCCTCACGCAGTAGCGGTCGCGGCGCAGGGCGCCCGACCGGAGCATCGGCTCGCCGGAGCCGCACGATCCGGCAGACAGGCGGCAGCCCCGGGCTGCGGCCGAAGCGAAGCAGGAGACCAGCGATGAAGAAGCTTCTTGTCACGGGTGCGTCCGTCCTCGCGCTCGCCGCCACGGCGGCGTCGGCGCAGAACAGCAGCACGGTCGGCCAGAGCGGCACCACCAACACCGCCACCGTCGACCAGACGGGTTCGACCGCCGCGACCTCGACCGTCACGCAGGGCGGCGACGTCGGCGGCAACACCGCGGCCGTCGCGCAGCGGGGCGGCTCGAACAACTCGGCCGTCGACCAGAGCGGCGGCGACGGTTCGGTGTCGGTGTCGCAGGCCGGATCGGACAACGCCTCGACGATCGAACAGAAGGCCAACGGCTCGACGGCGAACGTCGCGCAGGGCGCGTCCGGCTCGTCCGCGAGCGGCAACCGGTCCGAGATCGTCCAGGACGGCGACGACAACGTCGTCAACGTCTCGCAGACCGGCGACGACAACGAGTCGACCGTCAACCAAGCGAGCGAGTTCGGCGCGGTCAGCGGCAACACGGTCAACGTCGCCCAGAGCGGCGACGGCAACAGTTCGACGGTCGACAACGACGGCGTCGTCTACGACTACGACAACTACGACCCGGCCGTCACCGACAACGTCGTCAACGTCGCGCAGTCGGGCAACGACAACGGCTCGGTCGTAAACCAGCGCAGCTACGGCTACTTTTACGGTCCCAGCGAACGCAACACGGCCAACGTCGCCCAGAGCGGCGACGGCAACGCCTCGACGATCGAGCAGAACGGCGAGGGCGACGTCGGGAACGTCAACCAGAGCGGCGACGGCAACCGGTCCGATCTCTACCAGCTCGGGTACGGCGGCGGCGTCGTCACCAATATCAACCAGAGCGGCGACAACAACGTCTCGGACCTCAACTACGTCTACGGGTCCGGCGCGACCGTGAACATCGACCAGATCGGCGACGGCAACCGGGTCCTGGGGTCGACCTACAGCTACGGCACGCAGGCGAGCGTGTCGCAGAGCGGCTCGCAGAACCACGCCGAGGTACGCCAGGGCTATTGGTACTGGGCCGAGAACGCCAGCATGGCCGTCGTGCAGAGCGGCGACGGAAACGCGGCGCGCGTGAGCCAGGAAGGCGCCGGCCTGAACGCCGCCGTGACCCAGAGCGGGAACGGCAACATCACCTACCTCGACCAGAGCGGCAGCAACCTCATCGCGAGCGTGACGCAGAGCGGCGGGAACAACGTGTCGCAGGTCTCCCAGTACGGCGACGGCAACACCGCGAGCGTCGTGCAGGCGAGCGCCGGCGGCGCCTCGACGGTCAGCCAGTCGGGCAGCGGCCTCGTCGCCCACGTCAGCCAATAAGCGCGGCCGCCCCGCAGGCGGTTCAATCGAAGGGAAACAGGGATGAGAATTCTACTCGTGACCGGCGCGTCCGCCCTCGCCCTCGCCGCCGGGGCGGCGTCCGCGCAGAACAGCAGCAGCGTCCTCCAGTCCTCGGGCTCGAGCACGGTGCTCGTCGACCAGGAGGGCGCGACGGCGGCGACCTCCACGGTCGAGCAGGGCGGCGGCGGCGGCACCTCCAACGCCATCGCCGTCACCCAGCGCGGCGGACCGAACACGTCGGAGGTCACCCAGAACAGCACCGGCAACAGCGCCGTCGTGTCGCAGGCCGGATCGGGCAACCTGTCCGGGATCGCGCAGACCGGCGCCGGCGCCGCGGCGGAGGCGACGCAGGACGGTTCGGACAACGTCTCCGACATCGTCCAGAGCGGGTCCAACGGGTCGGCGAACGTGACGCAGGGCGGTTCGGACAACGTCTCCGAGATCGCGCAGTCGGGCAGCAACGCTTCGGCGGACGTGGTGCAGGGCGGCACCGCGAGCGGCAACCGGTCCGAGATCACGCAGGGCGGCGCGTACAACGCGGCCGCCTTGATCCAGACCGGCGACGACAACACGTCGGTGATCGACCAAGCGAGCGGGGCAGGCTCCACCGAGCGCAACAGCGCGAGCGTGACGCAGTCGGGCGACCGCAACAGCTCGACGGTCGTCCAAGCCGGGCTGCGCGACGACTACGGCGGCGGGTCGGCGGACGTGAGCGACGGCCGCGCCGACGTCGTCCAGTCGGGCGACGACAACAGCTCGACCGTGAACCAGCGCGGCTACGCCGACTATCTCAACGACGCGACCGACGCCAGGGCGACGGTCACCCAGAGCGGCGACCGCAACGTCTCGGTCGTGGAGATGAACGGCTCGGACGGCGTCGTCGACGTCGTCCAGAGCGGCGACGGCAACAGCTCGGACGTCTCGCAGCTCGCGTTCGACGAAGGCCACACCACCAACGTCACCCAGAGCGGCGACTCGAACTCGGTGCGGTTCGGCTACGAGTACAGCGAACGGGGCACCACGAGCATCGACCAGATCGGCGACGGCAACAGGGTGACGGGGGCCACCTATTCCTACGAGAGCGACGTCACGGTGAGGCAGGCGGGATCGTACAATTCCGCGAACGTCGCGCACGGCAATTACACGAGCGCGTACCAGAGCTCGGTCGCGATCGCGCAGACCGGCGACCGGAACATCGCCTACGCCGCGCAGGAAGGCAGCGACCAGTTCGCCGAGGTCGCCCAGACCGGCAACGGCAACGCGTTCTACCTCAGCCAGTACGGGTCGAACGGGTCTGTCAGCCAGTCGCAGAGCGGCAACGACAACCGATCCACGGTCGATCAGTTCGGGACCGGCAACGCGGCGACGGTGACGCAGGCCGGCCAAGGCGCCACCTCGTGGGTCTACCAGTCGGCGGCCGGCAGCACCGTCACCGTGCGACAGTGAACGGCGGGGCCGCCTGGGCCGTCCGGCCCCGGTCGCTCGCGGATTCGCGGCTCGGCCGCGGCGGAAACAGGCGGGCGTGGGCGCCCGGGATCAGGAGTGGAACGATGAGGAAACTTTGCTTGGCCGGCGCCTCGGCGCTGGCGCTCGCCGGCAGCGCCGCGGCGCTCGCCCAGAACACGAGCGCGGTGAACCAGGGCGCTGTCGGGAACGCGGCCACCGTCGACCAGGAGGGATCGACGGGCGCCCTCTCGACGATCGGCCAAGGCGGGTCCGAAGGCGGCAACGCCGCCGGGGTGACGCAGCGCGGCGGTTCGAACGCGTCCGAGATCGTCCAGGACGGCTCCCGCGGCACCATCCTCGTGTCGCAGACCGGCGCCAACGCGTCCGAGGTGACGCAGACGGGCGGCGGCAATCAGGCGGCCGTGTCGCAGACCGGATCGAACCGGTCCGTCCTGGAGCAGTCCGGCATCGACGGTTCCGCAGCGGTGGCGCAGAATGGGTCGGACAACGAGTCGACGATCGAGCAGGCCGGCACCGGCTCGGTCGCCAACGTCGTCCAGGGCGGCGCCAGCGCGGCGGCGAACGGCAACCTGTCGGAAATCATCCAAGAGGACGCCGGCAACGTCGCCGACGTCGTGCAAACAGGAAACGGCAACGAGTCCACGATCACGCAGGCCGACGCGGATCGCACGGTCGGCGGCAACAGCGTCGACGTCGCCCAGTCGGGCGACGGCAACAGCTCGGTCGTCCGGCAGGGCGGTTTCAGGTACGGCTCGGAGGGGTTGGACATCAACGGCAACAGCGTCGACGTCGCTCAGTCGGGCGACGACAACCGCTCGGTGGTGAACCAGCGCACCTACGCGTCCTACTACGGCGGGGCGAACAACAGCACCGCCCGCGCCGCGCAGAGCGGGGACGACAACGACTCGACCATCGAGCAGAATGGTACGAACGACGCCGCCAGCGTGGTGCAGAGCGGCGACCGGAACGTCTCGAGCCTCGAACAGATGGGCTACCAGGACGGCAACAACGCGACCGTCGTCCAAAGCGGCGACGACAACACGTCGAACTTCGGTTACCAGTACGGCGACGGCAACACCGTGGCGATCGAGCAGATCGGCGACGGCAACAGCGTGTACGGTTCCACCGCCGCCTACGGCGCCCGGACGACCGTCCGGCAGAGCGGGTCCGGCAACCAGAGCAACTCGACCCAGGGCTATTACTACTTCGCCGACAACAGCAGCATCGCCGTCTCGCAGAGCGGCGACGCGAACCGTTCGGGCATCTACCAGGAGTCGGCCGCGTCCTTCATCGAGGTGGCGCAGAGCGGGGACCGCAACCAGTCCCGCGTCGAGCAATATTACGAACCGGACAACGCGGTGAGCCTCGCCCAGAGCGGCAACGACAACGTTTCGAACGTCGCGCAGACGGGCGCCGGCAACAGCGCGTCGATCGTGCAGGCCGGCAACGGCAACCTGTCGACGGTGAACCAGACGGGCGTGAACGGCACGGTGGGCATCCGGCAGTAGGCCCCGGGGGCGGCGCTCCCCGCGCCGCCCCGGCCCTCGATCGCGGAAGGCGGGAAGACATGGTTCGCACCCTCGCATCGGCGCTCGCGGCGGTCCTGCTGGCCGCCCCGGCGCTCGGCTCCGGCAGCACGGCGGGCGTCGCCCAGTCGGGCACCGGCCACCGCGCCGACGTGCGCCAGGAGCGGAGCGCGCAGTCGCTCGTAGAGATCGAGCAGATCGGCGATCGGCTGACCGCCGACGTGCGCCAGGACGGATCGAACCTCCGGGCGACCGTGGGTCAGGCGGGTTCCGGCGCGAAGGGCGGCCGGCTCCGGATCGACCAGTCGGGCCGGGACCACCTCGCTTCGATCGACACCGACGGCAACGCCATCCGCACCACCGTGCGCCAGTCGGGCGACGGCGGGGCGAACGAGCTCCACCTCCTGAGCGTCGGGAGCGGCCACGACGCGCGGATCACGCAGACGGCGACCATCGGCGGCAACGTCGCGCGCATCGCCCAGCACGGCGAGGACAACGGCGTCTCGCTCGACCAGACCGCCTCGGCGGCCGGCGCGATCGGCTTCAACGCGGCGGACGTCTTCCAGGACGGCCGGCGCAACGAGGCGCGCCTCGACCAGACCGGCATCGACAACCGGATCGGGCTTCGCCAGACCGGCGACCGGAACGTCGCCGACGTTTCGCAGTTCGGATCGGGCCTCGGCATCGACATCAACCAGACGGGCGGCGGCACCGTCCGCGTCGTCCAGAAGGTCAAGTAGGCCGGGGCAGGAGCGTTGCCGATGAGCGTGCGTGCCCTTCTCGCGGGTCTCCTGATCGGCCCGGTCGCCGCGGCCCGAGCTGCCGAGCCGACGCCCGAAGACCTCGCCGTCCCGCAGATCGCCGGCCCGACGACCGGCGCGCAGGCCGTGGCCGTCGAGCCCGTCGGCGGGCCGGACCGATCGACCGCCGTCGCCCAGCTCCCGCCCGACGCGGTGCCGCGCGACGGCGACGAGCCCGAGCCCGCGCGGCCGGCGTCTCGGCCGGACGGGACGGCGTCGGCCGAGGTGCTCCGCGCCTGGTACGCCATCCGCGCGCGCGGCCAGGAGCCGACGCCCGAGCTCGTCGCGCGCGAGATCGGGCCCGAGGCGATCTCGGAGATCTTCGGCACGCCGGAGGCGCCGCCCGCGGAGCCGACGCCCGACCCGGCCAAGCCGCCGGAGGCCGGGGTGATCGTCAACAACCTCGGCGCGCCGAACGAATAGGCGGCGGTCCCCGTCGCGGGCGACGGCCCGCCGTCCGGCGTCAATACGGCTTGCAGTAGCCGTAGGTCTGCGACAGCGCCGGGTTCTCGGGCGTGCCGGCGTGGCGGGAATGCACCGCCTTCATGTCGGTGGCGGTCTCGTAGACCGAGGTGATGTTCATCGTGCCGTCCGGCACGACCTCGACGAAGCTCAGCCGGCGCGGGGTGGCGATGAGCGACACGTCGACCGTGCCGCCCTTGCCGACGAGGCGCGCGCGCCCCTGCGCGGGGTCGATGCCGTCGTAGACGATCGTCGTCGTGCCGAACGTCTGGCGGCTTTCGCGGTCCCAAAGCCGCGAGGTGCCGTCGGCGAAGTCGCAGCGCAGCGACCGCGGCGCGGCCTGCGCCGCCGAACCCGCCGCGAGAAACAGAAACGCCAGCCCGATCTTGCCCATACGCCCCGCCCGTGGAACACCGAATATGCCGTCCGGCCCCCGACCCTGTAGGGTCGTGGGCCGACGAGTCGTTCCTAGCCGGCCTTCCCCGCCGGAACCATATGCCGGAGCCGGGACCTTCACCGCGATGCGCGCTGCCCTCTCGCTGTCGAACCTCCGCAAGTCGGTGCCGGGCGGCCGCCGGCTGTTCGACGGGCTGGACCTCGAGCTCGCGCCCGGCGAGATCGTCGCGATCACCGGCGAGTCCGGCGCGGGCAAGTCGACTCTGCTCAACATCGTCGCCGGGCTCGACGAGCCCGACGCGGGGACCTGCGCGATCGAGGGCGTCGACCTCGCGGGCCTCGACGACGACGCGCGCACCCGCCTGCGCCGCGCCCGCGTCGGCTTCGTGTTCCAGGCCTTCCACGTGCTGCCGCACCTGACGCTCGCGCAGAACGTCGCGCTGCCGCTCGTGCTGCTGCGCCGGCCGCGCGACGAGGCGACGGCGCGCGCGACCGAGCTCCTCGCCGCCGTCGGGCTCGGCGACCGCGGCCCCGACTACCCGAGCCAGCTTTCGGGTGGCGAGCTCCAGCGCGTGGCGATCGCCCGCGCGCTCGTCCATTCGCCCGCGCTGCTGCTCGCCGACGAGCCGACCGGCAACCTCGATCCCGAGACCGCGGGGCGCGTGCTGGCGCTGTTCGTCGACCGCGCCCGCGCCTCGGGCGCCGCCACGCTGCTGGTCACCCATTCCGCGGTCGCCGCCGCCGCGGCCGACCGGGTGTTCCGCCTCGTCCCCGAGGGCCTCGTCGAGGCCCATGCCGGCTGAGCCCGCCGGCCCGGTCGGGCTCGCCGCCCGCTGGATGATCGCGGGCGAATGGCGCGCGCACCCGGCGCGCGTGATCGTGGCGGCGCTCGCCATCGCCACCGGCGTCGCGCTCGGCTTCGCGATCCACCTCATCAACGCATCGGCGCTCGGTGAATTCGCCCGCGCGGTGCGCGGCGTCAACGGCGACGCCGACCTGCGCGTCCAGGCCGCGAGCCCGGCCGGGTTCGACGAGCGGCTGTTCGCGCGGCTCGCGCGCGCGGACGGGGTCGCCGCGGTCAGCCCGGTCGTCCAGCTCCCGGCGGGGATCGGCGGCTCGACCGAGCCCGCGACGCTGCTCGGGCTCGACGTCTTCCGCGCCGCGCGCGTCACGCCGCGCCTGCTCGGGCAGGGCGCCCCGGGGGCGGCGCTGTTCGACGAGGACGCCGCCTTCCTGTCGGCCGCCGCGCTCGAGGCCGCCGGCGCGCAGGTCGGCGGCCGGGTGGCGCTGACCGCGGCGGGCCGCACCGCGACCTTCCGCGTCGCCGGCACGCTCCCGGCGGCGGGCGGCCGGGCGATCGCGGTCGTCGACATCGCCGCGGCGCAGTGGCGCTTCGGCCAGGTCGGGCGGCTGCAGCGCGTCGACCTGCAGCTCGGGGAAGGCGTCGACGCCGGGCGGGCGGGCCGCGCGATCGCGGCGCTGCTGCCGCCCGGAACCTACGTCGCCACCGCCGAGACCGAGGCGCGGCAGAGCGACAACCTCTCGCGCGCCTACCGCGTGAACCTCAACATGCTGGCGCTGGTGGCGCTGCTCACGGGTGCCTTCCTCGTCTATTCGGCGCAGTCGCTGTCGGTGGTGCGGCGCACGCCGCAGTTCGCGCTCCTGCGCGTGCTCGGCACGACGCGCAGGCAGCTCCTGGGGCAGGTGCTCGCCGAAGGCACGCTCGTCGGGCTCGCCGGCGCGCTCGTCGGCCTCGCGATCGGACTCGGGCTCGCGGCGCTCGCGCTGCGCCTCTTCGGCGGCGACCTCGGCGGCGGCTATTTCCGCACCGGCCGGCCCGAGCTGGTCGTCGCGCCGGGCGCCGCGCTCGCCTTCCTCGCGCTCGGGCTCGCCGCCGCGATCGCCGGCAGCCTCGTGCCGGCGCGCGACGCCGGGCGCGCCCGGCCGGCGGTCGCGCTCAAGAACCTCGGCGACGCCGTCGACCCCCGATCGCGGCCGCGCCTGTGGCCGGCGCTGCTGCTCGGGGCGGCGGCGGGCGCGGCGGCGCTGATGCCCGCGGTCGGCGGGCTGCCGCTGTTCGGCTATGTCGCGATGGCGCTCGCGCTCGCCGCCGGCGTCGCCGCCATGCCCTGGCTCGCCCGCGCGCTGCTCGCCCCCCTCCAGCGGCTCGGATCGCTCCCCGCCGCGCTCGAGATGGCGCTGCGGCGGCTGTGGGGCGCGCCCGGCCAGGCGGCGACCGCGCTGTGCGGCATCGTCGCGAGCACCAGCCTCATGATCGCGATGGCGGTGATGGTCTCGAGCTTCCGCGGCTCGGTCGACGAATGGCTGGACCAGGTGCTGCCCGCCGACCTCTACCTCAGCGTCGAGGGCGCCGGCTCGGGCTTCGATCCGGCGACGCAGGCGGCGCTGCGCGCCGTTCCCGGCGTCGCCGAGGTGCGCTTCGTCGCCGCGACGCCGGTGCGGCTCGCCCCCGACCGGCCGCCGGTGGCGCTCCTGGGGCAGGACATCGATCCGGCCGACCCCGGCTCGGTCGTGCCGCTGATCGGCTCGGCTCGCCCCATCCCGCCCGGCGCGGTGCCGGCCTGGGTGTCGGAGGCCGCCGCCCGCCTCTATCGCCTCGGGCCCGGCGACCGCCTCGAGCTGCCGACCGCGGCCGGCGACCGCCCGACCGAGACGGTGCACGTCGCCGGCGTCTGGCGCGACTACGCCCGGCAGCACGGGGCGATCGTCGTCGGCAGCGCCGACTACGACCGGCTCACCGGCGACCGCCGACGCGGCAACGCCGCGGTCGAGCTCCGCCCCGGTTCGTCGGCCGACGCGGTGCTGCCGAGGCTGCGCGCCGCGCTGCCGCCCGACCTCGAGCGCCGCACCCGGATCGCCGACCCGGGCGAGATCCGAGCCTTCTCGCTGCGCATCTTCGACCGCAGCTTCGCGGTCACCTACGCGCTCGAGGCGGTGGCGATCCTCGTTGGGCTGGCGGGCGTCGCCGCCACCTTCTCGGCGCAGACGCTCGCGCGCGCCCGCGAGTTCGGGATGCTGCGCCACCTCGGCGTGCGACGCGGGCAGATCGTGGCCATGCTCGGCGCCGAAGGCGCGCTCCTGGGCGCGATCGGCGTCGTGGCGGGCATCGGCCTCGGCGTCGCGATGAGCCAGATCCTCATCCACGTCGTGAACCCGCAGTCGTTCAACTGGACGATGGAGACGCGGCTGCCGGTCGGGCTGTTCGCCGGCGTCGCGGCGGCGCTCGTCGCCGCCGCGGCCGGCACCGCGGTGCTGTCGGGCCGCCGCGCGCTGTCGGTGGACGCGGTGCGCGCCGTGCGGGAGGACTGGTGATGTCCGCGCGCCGCTGCCTGTCGCTCGCGCTCGCGGCGCTGCTGGCCGCGGCCGGCCCGGCCCCGGTTCCGCCGGCCCGGCCCGAACCGACGTTCGAGGCGGTGCGCCCCGGCGTGGTCCTGCGCTTCCCGCGCGACCACGGTTCGCACCCGCGCTTCCGCACCGAATGGTGGTACGTCACCGGCTGGCTCGACGGGCTCGACCGGCCGGTCGGCTTCCAGGTCACCTTCTTTCGGCACCGGCCCGGCACCGACCCGCGCAACCCCAGCCGCTTCGCGCCGCACCAGATCCTGTTCGCGCACGCCGCCGTCTCCGACCCGAGGCTCGGGCGCCTGCGCCACGCCCAGCGCATCGCGCGCGCCGGCTTCGGCCTGGCGGACGCCGCGACGGCCGACGCCGACGTGCGCCTCGACGACTGGCGGCTGCGCCGCGCGCCCGACGGCCGCTTCCTCGCGCGCGTCGCCGCCGACGACTTCGGCCTCGACCTCGCCTTCGCCCCCACCCAGCCGATCCTGCTCCAGGGGCAGGCCGGTTACAGCCGCAAGGGCCCGAAGCCGTCGCAGGCGAGCCACTATTACAGCCTGCCGCACCTGAAGGTTTCGGGCACCGTCCGAATCGGCGGGCGGGCGCAGCGGGTGACGGGCCGCGCCTGGCTCGACCGCGAATGGTCGTCGACGCTCCTCGACCCGCGCGCCGTCGGCTGGGATTGGATCGGCATCAACCTCGACGACGGCGGCGCGCTCACCGCCTTCCGGGTGCGCGACGCACGGGGCCGCGCGCTGTGGACCGGCGGCTCGCTGCGCGACCGCGCGGGCCGCCTCACCGTCTTCGGCCCGCGCGACGTCGCGTTTACCGAGCGGCGGCGCTGGCGCTCGCCGCGCACCGGCGCCGTCTATCCGGTCGAGCACGTCGTCACCGTCCGCCTGCCCGGCGGCGTGCGCCGCTTTCCCATCCGCCCGCTGTTCGACGACCAGGAGCTCGACAGCCGCGCCGGCGGCGGCCCGGTCTATTGGGAAGGCGCGGTGCGCACCGACGGCGGACGGGGCTATCTCGAGCTCACCGGCTACGGCGAGGCGCTCAAGCTGTAGGGGCCGGACCCGGCGAGCCGGCCCGCGTCCCGCGCAGCTAAGGGTTCGCGAACCCGCCGCCGGCGAAGACGAACAGCAGCACGAGCGCGAGGCCGCACGCGCCGATCCCGATCAGGAGCGCGGCGATGATGGCCGTGTCGCGCATCGGCGAGGCGTCCCGCTCGGATGCCGTTTCCCGCGATGCCTCGTAAGGGGTGACGATCGAATTGGTTGCCAATTTCGCTTCCCTCCACGCACCCACGGCCATCGACCCAACGTACGCCACAGCAACCGACCGCGACTGTGCCGGAGTCCGTCAGGCGTCCGCGATAATCTGGATTAGCAGCTCCGTTGCGGCTGCGACAGACCGCATCACGAGTGCGACGAGCAGCGCTTCACGCCCGGCCCGCGCGGCGGCGATCGAGGCCGTTCGCCGCGCCGCCCGGTCGCCGGCGGTCTAGGCCTCGCGGCGCAGGGCCGCCCGCCGTTCCCCTGCCAACGCCTCGTAGACGCGGACCCGCGCGCGCATGATCCCGCCGAGCGGGCGGTGCGCCTCGACCGCGTTCCCGGGCGAGAAGGCGAGCGCGTCAACGGCCGCCTCGCGCTCCGGCGCGTGCGGGTCCTGCGGCGGGAAGACCAGCCGGCCGACCGGCCGATAGGGGCTCAGCGCCTCGGGCCACACGGCGCTCGCGTCCTCGATCGGCATCGCCGCGGCGTCGGTCCGGAGCTGCGCCGCCACCACGAACTCGGCGCCCTGCCCGCCGCACCACGCGGCCACCGCCCGCCGCAAGGCGTCGGGCCCGTCCGCCTCGACCTCGAGCCCGCGCTGGCCCGTCGCCGGGAAGACGCCGACCTTGGCGACATAGTCGCCCCAGCGCAGCGGCGCCTGGCTGTAGAAGGCCTCGCCGAGCGGGTGCCGCCGCGGGTGGCCGAGCACGTCGAGGTTCGCCGACCGGAGCCCGACCACCGACAGCGCGGCGTTCGCGCCGCGCGCAGTCGCCGAAACCGCCGCCTTTGCGCCCTCCGGCAGGACCGCGGCGGCCTCGACCGTCCCGAACAGCGCGAGAAAGGACGCGGGCGTCGAGGCGTTGAACGCCCGGCCGGTCTCCAGCACGAGATCCTGCCACGCGCCCTCGGCCCCGTCGAGCCTCGGGCCGGGCACGTCGAACAACCGGACCGCGAGGCCGCGCGGCCCGGACACGCCGCGGTCGTCGAGCCGCTCGCCCGGCAGGTGCGACAGCCGCGCCACCGCGCGGTAGCGGCCCGGCCGCGCGAACACGCCCTGCGCGAGCGCGGCGTCGAGCCCGCCCGCCACCACCAGCTCGCCCTCGAGCGCCGCGAGCGTCTTGAGATGCCCGACCCGGTCCCCCGGCGCCCCGCCCTTCGGCGCCCGAACCGCCGCCGACCGCATCGCGTCCGCGATCCGCGCGAACAACGCGCCCTCGTCCGGATCGATGACTTCGTCGGCGGGGGAGTAGGGGATCGGCTCGGGCATGGACCGACGGGAGAACCGTCGCTGGGGCGCCACCGTTCCAAGAGCGGGCGACACGCCGCAGTCCGGGCAAAGCCTAGGCGCTCACCGGCGGTTGGTGTGGGTCAACACAGAAAGCCAGGGTGCCTGCCCTGGGCTTGCAAGATCTGTTCTTCGGAAGGGGTGGTGCCGCTTGCGTGACTCGAACACGCGACCCCATCATTACGAATGATGTGCTCTACCGGCTGAGCTAAAGCGGCACGGGGGCGCTCCATAACAGCGGGTTTCGCGCAACACAAGCGACCGTGAGGGGCCGGGCGTGTTAACCCGGCTTCAACCATGCGGGCCGCAGGTTGCGCGGCGGGCGCCGGGGGCGCACAGGGAGTCGGGTGAGCATGGCCTATCAGGTGGCGGACGACGCGCTCGAGCTGACCGAACCGGCGTTCGACGCGCCGCCGACCTTCCGCGAGGCGGACGAGCGGCGGCTTCACGTGCGCGCCTACAACCATTGGGCGTCGCTGCTGCGCGGCCGCGCCTTCCCGAGCCTCGCCGACCTCGACCCCGAGGGCGCCGGCGACTTCGGGCCGAACGGCGTGCTGATCGACCTGCGCGGCGGGGCCGCGGGCGCGCCGACGCTGCGCTTCGTGGGACGCAGCCTGCGCGAGGAATGCGGGCTCGCGCCCGGCGCCGCGGGCCTCGACGAGGTCCCCGAACGCTCGCTGCTGTCGCGGCTCACCGACCACCACGCCGAGATCCTCGCGCGGCGCGCGCCGATCGGCTTCGAGGCCGAGTTCGTGTCGCACCGCGCGCTGCGCACGCTCTACCGCGGCATCCTCATGCCGCTGTCGTCGGACGGGCGCACGATCGACTTCGTCCACGGCGTCATCAACTGGAAGGAGGTCGCGGGCGTCGACCTCGCCGCCGGCCTCGTCGCCGAGGTCGCCGAGGCGCTGGCCGCCGCGCGCCGCACCGAGCGCGCCGAGGCGCCCGAGGACCGGGCCCGCGCCCGGCTGCGGGGCCGGCCCGCCGCGGCGCGCGTCGCGCTGCCGGCGCCCGGAACCGACGAGTTCGTGCTGCTGGTGGCGCGGCGCGAGGCCGACGGCGCGCTCGCCGTGCTCGAGCCGGTGCCGGACGGCGAACGGCTGGTCGAAGCGGCGCTCCGCCGGCTGGGCTCGCCCCCTTGCCCGCGTCCGGACGAGGTCGCATAAGCGCCCCATCGCAAGCCCGTTTCCGGGCGGTCTTTGGGAGTTTTCGCGCAATGTCCGCGCATCCGGCCGCGCGCTCGGCGGCCCTCGAGCCTGTCTTCGCCCGCTATTCGTCCGATCCCGTCCGCAGCCGCCTCGCCGAGGCGCTGTTCGGCGACGCGCTGCCCGACGAGGTCGCCGGCCTGTCGGCGGACGACACCGCGCGCATCGTCGACTTCGTCGCCGAGGTCGCCGCGACCCGCCGCCCGGGCGAGCCCGCGCTGCGCCTCGAGTCGCTCGAGGGGCAGCCGGGGCGCCGCCGCATGGCGCTCGCGGTGGTCAACGACGACATGCCCTTCCTCGTCGACTCGCTGTCGGCGGCGATCGGTTCCGAGAACCTCGGGATCGACCGGCTGCTCCACCCGATCGTCGACGCGCGCCGCGACGCGGGCGGACGGCTGACCGGGCTGAGCGCGCCCGCGGGCGACGCCGCACCGGCGCCCGGCGCCGCACGCGAGTCGGTGATCTACATCGAGCTCGAGCGCATCGGCGCCAAGGGCCGCGGCGAGCTCGTGGAGAAGCTGCGCGGCGTGCTTTCGGACGTGCGCGCCGCGGTCGAGGACTGGCCGGCAATGCTCGCGAGCCTGCGCGCCGCGGCCGCCGACCTCGCCGCCCACCCGGCGGGCGACGGCGAAGCCGCCGCCTTCCTCGAATGGCTGGCGCAGGACAATTTCACGCTGCTCGGCCAGCATTGCTACCGCTTCGACGAGGCGCCCACCGACGCCGCGTTCGAGCCGGCTAGCGAGGGCGGGCTCGGCCTGCTGCGCGGCGACGTCGCGATCTGGCGCGGCGCTCAGGGCTTCGACACCATCCCCGACGGCTTCCGCGGCTTCCTCGCCGGGTCCGACCCGCTGCTCGTGACGAAGGCGAGCATCGTCTCGACCGTCCACCGCCGCACCTATTTCGACTATGTCGGCGTCAAGCGCTTCGACGCCGAGGGCCGCGTGATCGGCGAGACGCGCTTCATCGGCCTGTTCACCAGCCAGGCGCTCAACGCGCCGACGCGCGGCGTGCCGATGCTGCGCCGCAAGGTGGAGGCGGTGTCGGCGAAGCTGCGCTTCGACCCGAAGAGCCACGCCGGCAAGGCGCTCACCCACGTGCTCGAGACGCTGCCGAAGGACGAGCTGTTCCAGCTCGGGGCCGACCGGCTGACCGACATGGCGCTGGGGCTGCTGTCGCTGCTCGACCGGCCGCGCCCGAAGCTGTTCGTGCGCCGCGACGCCTTCGAGCGCTTCGTGTCGGTGCTCGTGTTCGTGCCGCGCGACGACTACACGCAGGGCGTGCGCGAGGCGGTGGGCAAGCTCCTGACCCGCGCCTTCGACGCGCGGCTGTCGCGCTACGAGGTGGAGCTGCGCGCCGAAGGGCTGGCGCGAGTCCACTACATCCTCGCCACCACGCCGGGCCACGTGCCGGCGGTCGAGGAAGCCGCGCTCGACGCCGAGCTCGTGGGGCTCGTCCGCGGCTGGGGCGAGAAGCTCGAGGCGGCGCTCGCCGAGCAGGCGGGCGCCACGCGCGCCGCGCGCCTGGCGCTCAGCCACGGCGGCGCCTTCTCGACGTCCTACCAGGTGCAGTTCGGGGCGGCCGACGCCGCCACCGACGTGCTGCGCCTCACCGCGCTCGAGGGCGAGGCGGACCGCGACGTCCACTTCTACCGACGCGCCGACGACGCGCCGCACCAGCTCCGCGTCAAGATCTACCGGCTGGGGCAGATCATCCCGCTGTCCGAGATGGTGCCGGTGCTCGAGCATTTCGGCCTGCGCGTCGTCGAGGAATTCCCCTTCGACCTCGCCGGCGGCCTGCTCGGCTGGATCCACGACTTCCTCGTCGAGACGCCCGACCGCTCCGCGGTCGACCTGGACGCCGTGCGCGCCCGCGTCGAGCCGGCGCTGCGCGCGGTGCTGCGCGGCGGCCAGGAAAACGACGTGTTCAACGCGCTCGTGGTCGACGTCGGCCTCGACGCGCGCGCGGTGGGCTGGCTGCGCGCCTACTTCCGCTACCTGCGCCAGACCGGCGTCACCTACGGCCAGGCCACCGTCGTCGACGCGCTGCGCCGCTACCCGGGCGTGGCGCGCGACCTCGTGGGTCTGTTCGAGGCGCGCTTCGACCCGCGGCTCGCAGGCGACCGCGCCGCGGCCATGAAGGCGGTGCGCGACCGCCTCGCCGCCGGGCTCGCCGCGGTGAAGTCGATCGACGACGACCGCATCCTGCGGCTCTACGGCAGCGTGATCGAGGCGACCCTGCGCACCAACGCGTTCGTTCCGGGCCGCCGCGCCGGTCTCGGCGACGGCCCGGCCGCCGGCCCCGAGGCGCTCGCGTTCAAGCTCGAGTCCTCGCGCGTCCCCAACCTGCCGCCGCCCGTCCCCTACCGCGAGATCTGGGTGTACAGCCCGCGCGTCGAGGGCATCCACCTGCGCGGCGGTCCGATCGCGCGCGGCGGGCTGCGCTGGTCCGACCGGCGCGACGACTTCCGCACCGAGATCCTCGGGCTGGTGGAGGCGCAGATGGTGAAGAACGCCGTCATCGTGCCGACCGGCGCCAAGGGCGGCTTCTACCCCAAGCAACTCCCCTCGCCCGCCGACCGCGACGCCTGGCTCGCCGAGGGCACCGAGTCCTACCGCGTGTTCATCCGCGCGCTGCTGTCGGTCACCGACAACCTCGCGAGCGACGGGTCGGTGCTGCCGCCCGACTTCGTGGTGCGCCACGACGCCGACGATCCCTATCTCGTCGTCGCCGCCGACAAGGGCACGGCGACCTTCTCCGACGTGGCGAACGCCATCTCGGAGGCGCACGGCTTCTGGCTCGGCGACGCCTTCGCGTCGGGCGGCCGCTACGGCTACGACCACAAGGCGATGGGGATCACCGCCAAGGGCGCGTGGATCTCGGTCCAGCGCCACTTCCGAGAGATGGGCGTCGACGTCCAGACGCAGCCGGTGCGCGCGATCGGCGTCGGCGACATGTCGGGCGACGTGTTCGGCAACGGCATGCTGCTGTCGAAGGCGATCAAGCTCGTCGCGGCCTTCGACCACCGCCACATCTTCCTCGACCCCGATCCCGACCCGGCCGCGAGCTACGCCGAGCGCGAGCGGCTGTTCAACCTGCCGCGGTCGAGCTGGGCGGACTACGACGCGAAGCTGATCTCGGCGGGCGGCGGCGTCTTCCCGCGCGACCAGAAGTCGATCCGGCTGTCGGACCAGGTGCGCGCGATGCTCGGCGTCACCGCCGAGGAGCTGAGCCCGCCCGAGCTGATGCGCGCGATCCTGCGTGCCTCGGCCGACCTCTGCTGGTTCGGCGGCATCGGCACCTACGTCAAGGCGGCGACCGAGAGCCACGCCGACGTCGGCGACCGGGCGAACGACGCGATCCGCGTCGACGCCGAGGACATGCGCGTCACCGTGATCGGCGAAGGCGCGAACCTCGGGCTGACGCAGGCCGGGCGCGTCGCGTTCGCGCGGCGCGGCGGGCGGCTCAACACCGACTTCATCGACAACTCGGCCGGCGTCGACTGCTCGGACAACGAGGTCAACATCAAGATCGCGCTCAACCCGCAGGTCGCCGCGGGCAAGCTCGGGCTCGAGGAACGCAACGCGCTCCTCGAATCGATGACCGACGACGTGGCGGCGCTCGTGCTGCGCGACAACGTCATGCAGACGCAGGCGATCTCGGTCGCCGAGCGCGGCGGCCCGACGGCGCTGCCCGCCTATATCCGGGTGATCCAGACGCTCGAGGCGTCGGGCCGGCTCAACCGCGCGGTCGAGGGGCTGCCGTCCGACGACCTGCTGGCGCAGCGCGCGCAAGCGGGCCAGGGGCTCGAGCGCCCCGAGCTCGCCGTCCTGCTCGCCTACGCCAAGATGGCGCTCAAGGAGGCGCTCGTCGCGAGCTCGGTGGTCGACGACCCGCTCATGGAAGGCGACCTCCACGCCGCCTTCCCGCCGGTGCTCGTCGAGCGCTTCCGGCCCGCGATCGACGGCCACCGGCTGCGGCGCGAGCTGATCGCCACCAAGCTCGCCAACCAGATCGTCAACCGCGGCGGCATCGCGCTGCCCTTCGAGCTCGCCGAGGAGCTGGGCTCGAGCCTCGCCGACGTCGGCACCGCCTTCGTCGCGGCGCGCGAGCTGTTCGACCTGCGCCGGCTGTGGCGCTCGATCGATTCCGCCGACGTGCCGGCGAGCCTTCAGATGGAGCTCCACCTGCGCTCGACCGAGGGGCTGCGGCTCCAGATGGCGGACCTCCTGCGATCGACCGACACGCGCGCGGTGCCCTCGACGATCGTCGAGCGGCTGCGCCCCGGCGTCGGGCGCATCGCCGAACGGCTCGACGCGCTGCTGCGCCCCGAGCCCAAGGCGCAGGTCGACCGCTTCGCGCAGGAGCTGGCGCGCGCCGGCGCGCCCGCCGACATCGCCGACCAGCTCGTGCGCATCCAGGCGCTCGACGGCGCGGTCGGCATCGCGCAGCTCGCCGCCGAGACCGGCGCGCCCGAGCCCGCGGTGACGCAGGCCTACACGCTGCTCGGGGAGCGGCTCGGGCTCGACTGGGCGAAGGGCGTCGCGGCGCAGCTCAGCCCGTCGGACCCGTGGGAGCGGCTGCTGGTGGCCGGCCTCGTGCGCGACTTCGAGCAGCTCCGGCTCGACCTCGTGCGCCGCGCGACGCCGCGGGGCTCGGACCCGATGGCGGCGACCGAAGCCTGGCTCGAGGCCAACCGCGACCGCGCGGGCCGCGTCGCGGCGACCGTGCAGCGCGCGCGCGCGGGCGCCGCGGTCTCGGTGCCGATGCTCGCGCACCTCGGCGCGCAGGCGCGGGCGACGCTCGGCTGAGCGCCGCGCCGCCGGCGCGGCTCAGTCGGCTTCAGCCTCGATCCGGTCCATGTCCTCGTCGGACAGGCCGAAGTGGTGGCCGACCTCGTGCACCAGCACGTGCGCGACGAGCGCCTCGAGGCTGTCGCCGCCCTCGGCCCATTCGTCGAGGATCGGGCGGCGGTAGAGGAACACCGTGTCGGGCAGGTTGCCCGAGACGTCGACCGATCGGGCCACCGAGTGGCCGTGGTAGAGGCCGAGGATGTCAAACGGGCTTTCGAGCCCCATCTCGCGCATCACGTCGTCGTCCGGGAAGTCCTCGACGCGCAGGCGCACGCCGTCGAGGAAGCGGCGGAAGGTGTCGGGGAGCCGGGCGATGGCGGCCTGCGCCAGCGCCTCGATCTCCCCGAGCGTCGGCGCGAAGGTTTGACGATCGGTCATGGTCCGCGACATAGGCAGACGCCCGACCCCTGCCAAGCCGGAGGCCCGAACATGGTGGAG
>Ga0164290_1001360_pt1 | contig 38493 bp, 40 predicted proteins | sample Micstemetagenome_FD_108782 | JGI IMG/M metagenome (GOLD analysis project Ga0164290, IMG submission 108782) | Contaminated culture microbial community from soil near Moab, Utah, USA - Microcoleus steenstrupii SON62 (Illumina Assembly) | ecosystem: Environmental > Terrestrial > Soil > Soil crust...
AGCTCATGGTCAGTGTCGAAGTCTTCAGGGAGCTGCAAGCCTTTCTTAGGCAGGGAATGCTGTCGGGGACCATCAAAACTAGCGCCGAGGGAAACAGCGTCGTTATGTGCGGCAAGGGAAACGGTATCTGCTAAGCCGCCATGAGGGTATCGTCCTACACGGAGTGGTCCTATCATTTGGGCTCAATTGAGGGATTTCTTTGGGTTTCGACGTCTAGTGAAAAGCCGCGGATAGTAAAGGTTGATGCTGAAACACACCGCATTTTGCTAAACGAACGTGATCGGAACGCGATTGAGTCGGCGATTGCTCCTGGCCCATTAGCTGACTTGATTGACGCGGAGATCGTTGTTCACAACGAGCTATCTCCTGTTCAGGTCATCTGGGAAAATTCGGATGCATCACGTAATGGGCGCATCCTTCGCCGCGTCGTGCTGCCAAGTGCGCGGTGCCCCCACGGATGTGGAAAAGCGCAGTTTGGCGCTTACTGTGGACAAATTCACAGCAAGAAGAGCTTGTCCTTTTGGCAACAAGAGCATTTTCTCGCAGAAACAGACGAACTCCTCGGAAATGGCAAGTACGATACTCTTTCTGTGGCTTTTTTCGGTGCCGAGCCACTGACAGAAATTAGTATCACCGAGAGCCTTCTGGCGGCGTGTCGGCAATTGGCAGAGAGGAGATCAGCTCAGTACCTCGCAACTATTGTAACCTCTGGCTTACTTCTCACAAAAACCGTTGCGTTTCGGCTGCATCGAGCGGGTCTAGCGAATTTCGAAGTAACGGTCGACGGGCAAGAAGCGTGTCACGATGCTCGCAGGCCAACGGCAGGAGGTGCGCCGACTTTTCGAAAGATCATCGAAAACCTCCGCAGAATAGTGCGGGAGCCCAGTCTGCACCAGCTGACGGGAACAATTAGGATGAATGTCGATCAGCGCAACCGACGCGATGCCATTCCGCTTTTCAAGTATCTGAGAGACGAACAGCTCTGGCCGCGATTGGGGTTCTACATCGCGCCGATCAGAGATTGGGGGGCTGGGCGAGCGCGACAGAATCATGGCATCGACCCGCACGATTTTGGCCGGCTGGAGATTGACTTGTTTGCGGAGCAATTGAGATCGGGAGCGGAGCCGACTTTATTGCCGGGCCGGAAGCGAGTCGTTTGTACAGCTGTACGAGCTGGATCGTCAGTGGTGGACCCATTTGGGAAAAGACATAGCTGTACAGAAACGCCTCTGTCACCGGGCGAAAACCCATTTGCTTCCGACAATGAAACAGAGTGGAACGCTGCGTGGACGGATACACTTATTGAAGGCAAAGTTCCGTGTCGATCCTGCAATCTCTTGCCTGTTTGCGGCGGTGCTTGCCCGAAGGATTGGTTGCTTGGACGAGTACCCTGTCCTTCTTTCAGGTACAACTTCAAAGAGCGGATTCAGATTGCGCATCTCTTTGAGGAAGCCCGTTTGGGGGGGCAGGTGTAGCTCAAATGCCTTCGAAGCAAGTGATGTCGCACGTCATTGAGGCGATAGCCGCCGTCACTGGTCAGCAATCGCACGTGATTGCGGGCGCGGCAAATATCTATCTCGAACTTAGTATCGATTCTCTCGGTGCCGGGCAGATTGTGCTGGAGCTTGAGAAGCGGACAGGTGTTTGGATTCCTGTAGAACGTATGGCCGAGCTAGATACCGCCGATAAGATAGCTGCAGCATTAGTCAAGCCATGCTGAAGTGCTGAAGCATGTTGGCGTCAAGGACTTGATCATAAGTTCGTGTATGGGTTGGGCCGGATCATGCGGTAGCCCTTGATCAGCTCCGCAATGCCGCGATCCAGCGAGAATTCCGGCTTGTAGCCGGTGCGCTCGATACGCTCGTTGGAGACGATGTAGTCGCGCTTGTCCGGATCCTCGCCGATCGGGGCTTCCTGGAAGACGAAGCTGGGCAGCTGCTTCTGGATCACCTCGCACAGCTCCCACTTGGAGATGTTGGCGTCGGACAGGCCGACGTTGAACACGCCCTGCTGCTTCATCGTCTCGAACTTGTCGATGCCGTGGTGGAAGGCGCGGGCGATGTCGCGCACGTGGATGTAGTTGCGCTTGAAATGCGGCTCGAACAGCATCACCGCGCGGTCGGTGATGGCGCGATAGACGAAATCGTTGACCAGCAGATCCATGCGCATGCGCGGCGACATGCCGAACACCGTCGCCAGGCGGAAGCTGATGCCGTTGCCGCGGTCGAGCACGATCTTCTCGGCGTCCATCTTGGTGATGCCGTAAAGCGATATCGGGTTGATCGGCGTCTCCTCGGTGCAGAACTTGTCCTTCTGACCGACGCCGTAGCCGCTGTTGGTCGTCGGGATGAGGATGCGCTGGTTCATCGACGAGAGCCTGGCGATCGTTCCCACCGCTTCGCGGTTGGTGGTGATGCAGGCGGCCTGGTCGGAATTGCAGGCGGGAGCGCCGACGATGGCCGCCATGGGGATGATGATGTCCGCCTTGGCCAGCAGCGGCTTGAGGACCTTCTCGTCACGGCAGTCGCCGCGCACCACGTCGAAACTGGGGTCGGCGCAGAGCTGGTTGAGCGAAGTCTGGCGGTGCATGAAATTGTCGAGCACCGTGACCTTGTGGCCGGCGGCCAGCAGGTGGGGCGAGAGCACCGAGCCGAGATAGCCGGCGCCACCGGTGATGAGGATGGAATAGGTCTGGGCCATGGGTCGGATTCCGGACTGTTCGTTCTTAGTTGCAGGCGCGATCGAGGACGTCGCGCAGGGTGTCGATCTGCTTCGACAGGTCGACCGGCGCGTTGCCGACGAAGAAGCCGTAATCGTGGGCGATGTCGGCGTTGGGGGTGGCGCCGCCGACGATCTCGTAGTCGTAGTACTTGATCACGTCATGGCGCAGGAAATTGCCGCCGGTGATGATGCGGTAGCCGATATCGGCTTTCTTCAGCGCCTCGAAGAGCCGCTTGCGGTCGACGCTGCGCTTGGGGTTGACGATGATGGTGAAGGAGAAGCTCGAGCTCTTGCCGTTCTCGCGCTGGATGATGAAGCGGTCGTCGCCGGCGAAATGCTTCTGGAAGCGCGCCATGTTCTTGCGCCGCTGCTCGGTCATCGCCGGCAGCTTCTTGAGCTGCTCGAGGCCGACGGCGCCCGAGAGCTCGATCGGCCGTACATTGTAGCCCGGCAGGATGAAGCGGTAAGCCTCGTAGAAGTCGCTGTCCTTCTTCTCGTAGATCTCGGTGTCGGCGGGCACGTCTCGCGTCCAGCCGTGGTTGCGCATCGCGCGCAGGAGATGGAAGAGCTCCTTGTCGTTCGTCAGAACGATGCCGCCTTCCATGGTCGAGATGTGATGCGAGAAGAAGAAGCTGTAGGTGTTGAGGTCGCCGAAGGTGCCGGTCTTGCGGCCGCCAAGCTCGGCGTCCATCGACTCGCAATTGTCCTCCATGAAATAGAGGCCATGCTTGTCGGCGATCTTGCGCATGACGTCGAGCGCCGCTGGATTGCCCAGGATGCTCACCGCGACGATCATCTTCGTGCGCGGCGTGATGGCTTTTTCGATCTGCGCCACGTCGATGTTGAGCGTGTCGAGCTCGACATCGATGAACTTGCACTTCAGGCCGTACTGATGGAGCGGGTGATAGGTCGTGGCCCAGGAGATGGCCGGGACGATGACCTCGTCGCCGCGCTGCAGCGGGCGGTCTTTCTTGTAGAACAGGCTGGCGACCGCCACGAGATTGGCCGACGAGCCCGAGTTCACCATCACGCCGTACTTCATGCCGAAGTACTTGGCGAATTCCTCTTCGAAGCGGGCGACGTTGGCGCCCATGGTGAACATGCCGCTGTCGACGACACGCTCGATAGCCTTGATCTCCTCGGGCCCCCAGGAGGGCGCGGCGAGCGAATAGAACATGGATGCCTCTGGACTTGTCTGGCTAGAACGGCCCGCGGAACTGGCGCTGATAGGCGAGCACGGCGCGCTCCGGATCGGGCGTCCACTCGCCCGCCTGCGGCTTGGCCATCCTGTGGGCGGCCTGCGCGATACGCGCCGGGTTGGGATAGAACTGCTCCTCGATCGAGGGTGAGGTCGGGCAGATGGTGGGCGCGAAGCCCATGCGCTCGACCTGGAACTTGCCTTCCGGCCCCAGAGTCTCGGCGACGCGTGCCGCGATCTCCGAGCCTGCGCCGCACATCGTCCAGCCGTTGTCGACGACGATCAGGCGGCGGGTTTTCTTGACCGACTTGATGATGGTGTCGGTGTCGAGCGGTGAGAGCCAGATCGGGTCGATGACTTCGGCCGAGATTCCGGCGTCGGCCAGCAGCTCGCGCGCCCGCAGGCACTCGACGACCATGTTGGAGATGCCGACCAGCGTCACGTCATCACCCGGCATGGCGACGCGCGACTTGCCGGGCGGCAGCTCGAACTGCTCCTCCGGCACGAACGCTTCCGTGGGGTAGAGCAGGCGGTGCTCGACGAACATCACCGGATTGTCGTCGCGGATGGCGGAGAGCATGCAGCCCTTGGCGTCGTGCGCGTTGGACGGCGCCACGACCTTGAGACCGGGGAAATGCATGAAGGTGGAGTAGAGGCCCTGGCTGTGCTGCGGGCCCTGGCCCCAGGACTTGCCGATGATCGAGCGCACGACCAGCGGCACCTTGATGTTGCCGCCGTACATGTAATGCGCCTTGGCCGCCATGTTGATGAGCTGGTTCATGCTCAGCATCAGGAAGTCCATGCGGATATGCACATGGATGGGGCGCAGGCCGGCCATGGCGGCGCCGATGGCGGCACCCGTCATCGCGTCTTCGGCCAGCGGCGTGGTGAAGATGCGGTCGGGTCCGAATTTCTGGAGCAGGCCGCGGGTCGAGCCCTGCAGCGCCTTGTGGTCGTCGACGTCGAGGCCCATGACGAAGACCTTCTCGTCGCGCGACATCTCCTGCTCGACCGCCTCTTTCAGGGCGTCGACGTATTTCAGGACACGGCCGCCGGTGTTGCCGGCGGCGTCGGGCGCGGTCTTGGCGGCCGTCTTAAGCGTAGACATGGGTGTGCAGCTCTTTGGCGGCCGGGAAGGGGCTCTTCTCGGCAAAGGCGATCGACGCGGCGACGCGCTTCTCGACCTCGGCGTCGATCCTGGCGCGGTCCTCGGGTTCGAGCATGGCGGCGACGCGCGGCACCTGGTCGTTGTCGACCCACGGTTGGAGATCGTCGGTCGAGCGATAACCGGCATCGTAATCGTTCGCCGGACCGACATGCTCGCGCCAGCGGTAGGTATGGCATTCGACGAAGATCGGGCCGTACTCGCCGCGGCGCATCTTGGGCAGCGCGTCCATCATGATATTGCGGATCTTGAACACGTCGGCGTCGGTGACGCGATAGGCGGGGATGCCGTAGGTCTGCACGCGCTCGCAGATCGCGTCGGGGACGGCCTGGCGGCGGCCGATCGGCGTGTGGATGGCGTAGAAGTTGTTCTCCAGCACGAAGACGACCGGCAGGCGCTTGAGCGCCGCGAAATTCAGGCTCTCGTGGAACACGCCTTCTTCCGTAGCGCCGTCGCCCATGAAGGTGGCGATGACCTGGCCCTTGCCCGCGCGCTTGAGGGCGAGGCCGTAGCCCAACGCGATCGGCACGGTCGTGCCGACGACGGCCGACGAACCGACGACGTTGTTCTTGATGTCGCAGAGATGCATGGACCCGCCCTTGCCGCGGGTGCAGCCGGTGTCCTTGCCGTAGAGCTCGGCCATCAGGGCGTCGATGTTGCCGCCCTTGGCGATATAGGTGGCGTGGCCGCGATAGGTGCCGCCGGCCAGGTCATCCGGGTTGAGCGCGTCGCAGATGCCGACCGCGACCGATTCCTGGCCAATCGACAGGTGCACCGGGCTCTTGATCTTGTCTTCGGGGTAGATGCGGGCGACCTCTTCTTCGAAGCGCCGGATGAGGCGCAGAGAGGCATACACGCGGCGAATGGTCTGGATATCGGCTTCGGGCATTCCGGGGGCCTGAGTCGTTCAACGCGCCGGAATCGGCCGGCGCAGCAACGGATTATAGGGTTAATTTATCAATAAAAAGCTAAATACCCGGCTCCGAGAGCGGTATTATATTACAGTAAATACCACGGAGAGATTGTTGGCCGGCATAGCAGTCACTGCGGGCGGTCCGAAGCCGTGTGTGGCGGCTATGGCGGTCACGTCGCCCAAGTCACGCACGTCCCATCGCGGGTCGCGAGCCCGCAGCGAGGCATCGAAGGCCTCGTTGCTGGGCGCGGTATGTCGACCGTCCCGCTGGAAAGGCCCGTAGAGATAGAGCACGGCGCCCGGCGGGAGAATCCGTCGCGCTCCGGCGAACAGGGCCGGCGTCGCCTCCCATGGCGCGATATGGATCATGTTGATGCACACGACGGCATCGGCACGCGCGATCGGCCAGCTGGGCATGCGCACGTCGATGTCGAGCGGCGGCAGAACGTTGGCCGCTCCCGTGGCGGCGATCCAGGCGACGATCGAAGCGCGGGCCGTCGGGTCCGGATCGCTCGGCTGCCAGGTCAGGCCGGGCAGATTGGGACCAAAGAACGTGGCGTGCTCGCCCGTACCGCTGCTGATTTCCAGCACCAGCCCCTGTGCCGGCAGCACGCGGCGCAGGACCTCGAGGATCGGCTCCCGGTTGCGGGCGGTGGCCGGTGCGAACTGACGGGCGTCGCTGCTCACGGCACGGATTATGCACGTTTTAGCGGCAGGATGAGTGACACTCTCGCGTTGCCCCGACCGGGACCTGGCCATAACGGCGGACCGCCGCTGGAGGATCCGCCGCCGCGCCCGACGGGCGGGGGCTGGAATGGCTATTGCTGGCGGCGGGCGCACGCCAAGGCGTGGAAGACGCCACCGCGCGAGATCGCCCTGCGGCGTCTCCAGCGCGCCGAAGAGCTCGGCATGTCCTACAAGGAATACACGTCCGTGATCCTCGACCGGGGAAAGTTCCTCTAGCCCGCCATGCCTGGCGGCGGGCCGCCTGTGCTATCAAGGCCGTCATGACGGCCCGCTACTGGAAGGATCTGACGACCGAGGATTTCGCCGCGCTGGATGGCGCGCGCACTGTCGCCGTGATGCCGGTGGCGGCGACCGAACAGCACGGTCCTCACCTGCCGCTCAGCACCGACGCGGCAATCAGCGCCGGCATCCTGCAGCGCGCCGTCGAGCTGGCGCCGATGGACGTGCCGCTGCTCGTACTACCGGCCCACAATATCGGGCTTTCGCCCGAGCATCGCGACTTCCCCGGCACGCTCAGCCTGTCACCGTCGACGCTGCTGCGCCTGCTGATCGAGACCGCCGAGGGCGTGGCGCGTGCGGGGTTGCGCAAGCTCATCCTCTTCAACAGCCATGGCGGCCAGCCGCAGGCGCTGGAGATGGCGGCGCAGGAGCTGCGCACCGCCCAGGCCATGGTCGCCGTGGTGGCCAATTCCTGGAAACTCATGCGGCCGGGCGAGTTTTTTCCGCCCGGCGAGCGGGAGATCGGCATCCACGGCGGCGCCATCGAGACCTCGCTGATGCTGCATCTCCATCCGGGCCTGGTCCGTCGCGACAAGATCGCTTTTTTCCCCTCGTCGGCCAGCGCGCTCGAGCGCGATCATCCGGAGATGGCGTCGGCCGGCCGTCTGCACTTTGCCTGGCAGGCGCAGGACCTCAATCCAACGGGCGCCGTGGGTGACGCCCGGCTGGCCACAGCCGAGGCGGGCAGGGCCATGGTCGAGCAGGCGGCGCGCGGCCTGCTGGCCATGGCCGCCGATCTCTCGCGCCTGCCGCTGGAAACGCTGAAGAGCCGCTAGGCGGCCAGGACACGCCCGGCGGGCAGGTAGACGGTCACCGTCGTCCCGACACCGACCGTGCTTTGCAGATCGAGGCGTCCGCCGTGCAGCTCGGCCAGTGCCTTCGACAGCGGCAGGCCGAGACCGGTGCCGTGGTGCTTGCGCGCCAGTGAGCTGTCGAGCTGACCGAACGGCGATAGCGCCTTGGGGATGTCCTGCGGTGCCATGCCAATGCCGGTGTCCGTGACCCGCAGATAGATCTCGTTGCTGCCGGAGAGTCCCGACGACAGGGTGACGCGCCCGCCATTCGGTGTGAATTTGATGGCGTTCGACAGCAGGTTGATGAGCACTTGCTTGAGGCGGAGCGTATCGCCGCGCAGGCGCGGCAGATGCTCGGCGGGTTCCGCGACGACAATGACACCGGCCTCGTCGGCGCGCGGCCGGACGAGACGCAGCGAGGTCTCGAACAGCGAGGGGATGTCGACCACGCCTTCGGTGAGCTCGATGCGCCCGGCTTCGGCCTTGGATACGTCGAGGATGTCGTTGATCAGCGCCAGGAGATGCGTGCCGCTGTCGTTGATGTCGTTGGCGTAGCCGAGATAGCGCTCCTCGCCGATCGGGCCGAAGGCCTGGTTCCGGATGATGTCGGAGAATCCGATGATGGCATTGAGCGGCGTGCGCAGCTCGTGGCTCATGTTGGCGAGGATGCCGGACTTGGTCCGGTTCGCCGCCTCGGCTGCGTCCTTGGCTTCGCGCAGCGCGTCTTCCACCCGCTTGCGCTCGGTGATGTCGGAATAGACCGTGACGAAGCCGCCGCGAGGCATCGGATTGCGGCGCAGCTCGACGTAGCGGCCGGTCGCCCGCCAGCGCGCCTGGCGCTGCGGGTGGGCGAGGGTGGCCAGCCGGTAGGCCTCCCGCGTGCGCTCCTCGGGGTCGCCGGGGCCGTATTCGCCGCGCTGCGCGTTGTAGCGGATGAAGTCGATGAGCGGCGTGCCGATCCGGAACATGGACCGCGGGGTCCCGGTCAGGTCGATCAGCCGCTCGTTCCAGGCGACGATGCGATGCTGGGCGTCGAAGACGCTGATGCCTTCGCCCATGTTCTCGAGCGTGCCCTGCAGCAGCGAGGATTTCTCGGCAAGCTCCCGCTCGCGCTCCTTCGTGGCCGTAATGTCATAGATGAAGATCATGCAGCTGCCGTCGTGCAGACGGTGCTCGCGGATATGGAACCACTGCCCATCGCGCATCCGCCGCTCGATCGGTCCGCGAGGGTTGAGGTGATGCTCGTAGCGGTCCGCGATGAACTCCTCGGCGCTCGTACCGGGCGGGATGGGCAGCAGGCCGGTGGCAACGCGCGCCTCGAGATACTGACGGAAGCTCAGGCCAGGTTGCAGCACGTCACCGAGTTGGGTGATGGTGCGAAACGCCGGATTGCACATCACCATGCGGTCGTCAGGACCAAACAGCGCGACGCCGCTGTCCAGACCCTCGATTGCATCGGTTAGAATCCGCTGTGCGCGCGACGCCTGCTCGGCGGCCTGGCGCTCCGCCGTGGCGTCTCGGCCCGAACCGCGATAACCGAGGAACGCTCCGGAAGCATCGAACAGCGGTTTGCCGCTGATCACGATGTGACGCTTCTGGCCGTTCGCTGCGACGTAGTCATAGGTGAAGTCGCGGAACGGTCGATGGGCTTCGAGGTCCTCCCTGTATCGGCGCCATTTCTCCGTCGCGCCGGCACCTTCGACGAGCTCCTCGCGCTGTCGGCCGACTGCCAGGTGCGGATCGAGCCCCAGCACGCGGCGCACGTTGTCCGACACGTAGGTGAAACGCAGATCGGGGCCCATTTCCCACAGCCAGTCGGAGGCGACCTCGGCGAAGTCCCTGAACCGGCTTTCGCTTTCGGCGAGTCCCGTGGCAGAGGTGTCGGCGCGCCGATTGGCGACGCGCAACTCGGCTGCCTGCCGGCGCTGGACCGAGAGGATCAGGCCCAGGGCGATGGTAAGTGTGATGGCCTGGGTGAGCGTGAGGCCCCAGGGAAGTGTTGCCGGGTTCGGGCGCAGGAACGGGTACGCCGCCATGTGGGCGCCCCAGAACAGGAAGGCGGTGCCGACAAAGCCGTAGCCGAGATTGGGGTGGATTTTGCGGTCGCGCAGGAACAGCCCGCCGGTGAGGAAGAGGGCGAGTGCAGCGCCGAAGAAGGGCGGTACGGTTCGCCAGAAGAAGCTGAATTCGGCGTAGCGAGCGATGATCAGCCAGACGAGGATGGCGACGATCGGCGCGCCGATCCCCAGATGGCTCGGCCGGCGCCCCATGAAGACGAAGGCACCCCCGAGGAACAGGGAGGCGGCGAAAGCGACCAGGGCCTCGAACAGGAAGGTCATGCCCGGCAGGGTCATCAGCAGATCGGCCAGGAAGACCAGTTGCCGGGCCGTCGTCACGGCGAGCGCCGCGGCCCACCAGGCAAGCGCCGGGGTGGCACCGGGCAGGGTGCGCATATAGAGCAGCGTTACAGTGAGGATAGCCGTCCCCACCGCCGCTCCGATGACGGCTATGACTTCGCCCGCGACCATGACCCGGCAAAACCTCGCCCGAGCGAGGTTCGTCCCCGCTTTGTGAAAGGCCGGAAATGCGCCTGCGAGTGTAAGTTTTTTTGGTTAACTAATGCCTAACCGCTTACCCTAAGCCCTTACCGCGGATGGCAGATCGGTTGCGGGGCGTCAGTACTGGACGAGGGCGCCGAAGGGCAGGTCGACGCGCTTGCGCCCGTCGAGGAAGGTGAGCTCGATGATGCAGGCAGCCCCGCGCACGTCGGCGCCAGCCTTGCGCAGCAGTGTGACCGCCGCCGCCAGCGTGCCGCCCGTGGCGAGCACATCGTCGAGCACGACGACGCGCTGGCCCTTCTTCACCGCGTTCTCCTGGATCTCGATCGTGTCGGTGCCGTATTCGAGCTCGTAGGTGTGCGGGATGGTGCCGCCGGGGAGCTTGCCGCGCTTGCGCACCATCAGGAAGCCGCAGCCGAGCTCGAGCGCCAGGGGTGCTGTCACCAGGAAGCCGCGGGATTCAATACCAGCCAGCAGGTCGGGCTTGTGCGGCCGGACAAGATCGGCGAGCGCCTTGATGCAGTCGTGCCAGGCGTCCTTGTCGGCCAGCATCGGCGAGATATCGCGGAACAGGATGCCGGGCTTCGGGAAATCCTGGACGTCCCGGATGTACTTCTTCAGATCCATGCGCAATTCCCCCAGAGGCTCCGACTCGTCACGAGCCGCGCAGTCTATCGGGACGGGCGCGACCTCGCCACGCCCGGCCGGCCTTACTTGAGGGTCTGGAGGTAGCTGATCAGGTTCTCGCGCTCGTCGTCTTTCTTGACGCCGGCGAAGGCCATGATCGTGCCGGGGATCACCGCCTTGGGGTCTTTCAGATAAGGGTCGAGGGTCTGCGCCGACCACGTGATGTTGGCGTTCTTGTTCGCCTCGGAGTAGCGGAAGCCCTCGACCGATCCCGATTTGCGGCCGACGAGACCGGCCAGGGTCGGGCCCAGGCGCTTGGGACCCTCGGCGGAGGTGATGTGGCAGGCCGTGCAGAAGCGGCGGAAGACCTTTTCGCCTTCGGCGGCATCGGCTGCCAGGGCCTGACCGGTGCCAAGCGCCAGGAGCAGGGCAACGGCTGAAAAACCTACCTTGATCATTGCGGTACTCTCCCAATTCCCTGCGCGTCGATATAGGGGATAACGCGCGGCTGTCAATCTTGCTTCCCGCTATTGCCAGGGCATGGGTGGCCGGGCAAACGGACGCGCTTTCTCGAAGGCGCGTGCCGCGCGTAGCACCAGCCCGTCCTCGTGCCAGCGTCCCACCAGCTGGAGCCCGATGGGCAGTCCCGCTTTCGTCAGGCCGCAGGGCAGGCTGACCGCCGGCTGGCGGGTCATGTTGAACGGGTAGCTGAACGGCGTCCAATCGATCCAGTGAGCCTGATTCCTGGGATCGCTGAGGTCGTAGCCGACCGGCAGTGCCGGAATGGCGACGCTCGGGGTCAGCAGAAGATCGTAGCGGCGGTGGAAGGTGACCATCGTCTGGATGAGGGCGTTGCGCACCGCATCGGCGGTGTACCAGTCGACGGCGCTCTTCGTCGCACCGAAGCGGGCCGAGGCGACAAGGCCGGGATCGATGCGCGCCTGCTGTTCCGGCGTGAAGGCGGAAAGCACCTTGGCGGCACCGGTGGTCCACAGGACCATGAAGGCGTCGCGCGGGTTGGCAAACCCGGGATCGACGGTGTCGACCGTGGCACCCAGCTCCGCGAACGCCCGGGCTCCCTGGTCGACGGCGGCCCGCACATCGGGATCGACCTGGCCGTAGCCGAGATTCGGGCTGTAGGCGATGCGCAGGCCCTTGGCGCCGCCCTCGAGCCCATCGGAGACGGAAGGCCGATCGGGCACTGACCAGGGATCGCGGATGTCGTAGCCCGAGAGCACGTCGAGCATCAGCGCGGCGTCAGCCACGGTGCGCGTCATGGGCCCGAGATGCGCCACGACGCCAAAGGCGCTGGGCGGGTAGGCGGCGACGCGGCCGAAGGTCGGCTTGATCCCGACGATCCCGGAGAACGAGCTCGGGATACGGATCGAGCCGCCGCCATCCGTGCCGAGCGCCAGCGGTCCCATGCCGGCCGCGACATGCGCAGCCGCGCCGGCGCTGCTGCCGCCGGGCGTGCGCTCCAGGTCCCAGGGATTGCGCGTGATGCCGGTGAGCGGTGAGTCACCGAGGGCCTTCCAGCCGAATTCCGGGGTCGTGGTCTTGCCGATGATGACGGCGTTGGCTTCGCGCAGCCGCGCCGTCGCCGGCGCGTCCTCGTCCCAGGGCTGGTTGCGCTCGACGAGGGTCGATCCGCGCAGCGTCGGCCAGCCTTTTGTCAGGATGATGTCCTTGATCGAGACCGGCACGCCGTCGAGCGCGCCCTGGGGCGAGCCTTTCGCCCAACGCGCTTCCGAGGCGCGGGCCGAAGCGAGCGCACCGTCAGCATCGACCAGGTTGAAGGCGTTGAGCTTCGGGTTGAGCGCCTCGATCCGCGCCAGCACGGCGCGTGTCGCCTCGACGGGTGACAGGGATTTGCGCCGATAGGCCTCGATCAGCTCGGTGGCCGGGAGATCGGCGGGATTGCTCACCGCACCGTCTCGAGCCACTTGCCGCCGACCACCATGCCGGCGGGGAAGATGCGCTGCTCGCCCGCGAAAGTCTCGCCGATCACGTCCGTGTACTCGAAACGACCCTTCTCGATCGACAGCACGGAGGCGTCGCCGATGCCGCCGGCCGTGAGCACGCCGAGCTCGGGGCGGCGCAGGGCCGCCGCCGGTGCCGCGGTCGCCGCCTTGATCACGGCCTCGAGACTCATGCCGAGGCAGAGCATCTTGGACAGCGTCACCAGCAGATCGTAGGCCGGGCCGTTGATGCTGAGCTCGTGCGCGTCGCTGGAGATCACGTCGGGCTCGAAGCCGGCCGCCAGCGCCGCGCGGGCCGATCGGAAGCCGAACGAGCCGCCGCCATGGCCGATGTCGAAGATCACGCCGCGCTCGCGGGCGGCAATCACCTCGTCGCGCAGACTTCCGTCGCCGAACACCGGGCCGCCGGGGAAGGGGCGGAAGCAATGGGTCAGGATGTCGCCGGGGCGGAGCCGGGGCAGGACCTCGTGGCTCGCCGGCGGGGGCCGGTCGAGATGCGCCATGATCGGCACGCCGAGCTCGTCCGCCGCGGCCAGCGCGATGTCGAGCGCCGCGATGCCGGTGCCGAAGCTGGCGACACCGCCGACGCGGGCCTTCACGCCGACGATCAGGTCCATGTGCTGGCGGGCCACCCGCACGCACTCGACCGGATCGACCAGCCGGATATCGCTGTTCTCGCCGACCATCACGGCCTTCGAGAAGGCGAAGATGCCGGCGAAGGAGATGTTGATGTAGGGCAGGATGCGGACCGGCGAGGGCTCGATGATGTGCTTGCGGAAGCCGGGAAAGTTGCCCGGTCCGGCACTGCCGGCGTCGACCAGTGTGGTGCAGGCGCTGCGTCGGGCCAGCATCTCCGGGTCGATGCCCAGCGACGTGCCGCCCCAATAGACATGGGTGTGCAGATCGATCAGGCCGGGGGTGACGAGTTTCCCGGTGACGTTCTGCACGTTGCGCGCGTTCTTGGCCAGATCGGCGCCGATGGCGGCAACCTTGCCGCCGGTGAAGGCCACGTCGGTGTTGGCATCGAAGCGCCGGGCCGGATCGATGACGCGCCCGCCGGTCAGTACGAGATCGTAGGTCATGGGGGTGGCACTATCGGCCAGACGGCGCGCCGCGACAAGCGGGGTCCCGAAAAGGCAGCGGGCCCGTCGTGTGAACGACGGGCCCGCGCGCACCGGTCATCCCCCCGGAGCCGGCGCTTGTCTCAACAGGGCCGGGAGAATGGCAGCGCCCTGATCATCCTGCAATCGTTTGCTTCCGGTCCGATACGATTGTCCGGGGCCTGTTGCAAAATGGCAGCGCCTTGCCGCCCGGCGGGGGTTGTGCCTCAATATTGGCCATGGCGTGGCCCCCGGGAGGCGGTGGCCAGCTGGCACAAGTTTCGCAACGCCTGTCTATTCGATCGCCGTCTGCCGAGTGTCCTTATATCCGCGCGCCTGGCGCGCCCAGGGAGGGTCTCCGATGAAGTTGTCTCTTTCGTCTCTGCTCGCGGGAACGGCGCTGGTCGCCAGCGCCGCCATGCTCGCGCCGTCCGACGCGGTCGCCCAGTCCGGCGGCAAGACGCTGCGGTTCATCCCGCAATCGGATCTACGCGTTCTCGATCCGATCTGGACCACGGGCTACGTGGTGCGCAACCACGCCTACATGATCTACGACGTGCTGTTCGCGGTCGACGCGAACTACAACGTCAAGCCGCAGATGGCGGAAGGCTATACGGTCAGCGACGACAAGCTCACCTACACCATCACGCTGCGCGACGGCCTCAAGTGGCATGACGGCGCGCCGGTGACCGCGGCCGATGCCATCGCCTCGCTCGCGCGCTGGAGCAAGAGGGATCCGTTCGGCAGCACGCTGTACCAGAGCGTCGCCTCGGTCGATAAGGTCAACGACAAGACCTTCAAGATCGTCCTGCGCAAGCCGTTCCCGCTGATCATGGACGCGCTGGCCAAGCCCTCGTCGAACGTGCCCTTCATCATGCCGGAGCGCGTCGCCAAGACGGACGCCAACGAGCAGATCAAGGAGACCATCGGCTCCGGCCCGTTCCGCTTCGTCCCGGGCGAGTGGGTGCCGGGCGTCAAGGCGGTCTACGCCAAGAACACGGACTATGTACCGCGTCGCGAGCCGCCGTCCTGGGGCTCGGGCGGCAAGGTGGTCAAGGTCGACCGCGTCGAGTGGGTGACCATCCCCGACACGGCGACGGCTGCGGCGGCGCTGGCTGCCGGCGAGGTCGACTGGTGGGAGCAGCCGCCCGGCGACCTCGTGCCGCTGCTCTCGCGCAACCGCGACATCAAGGTGGAGAACATCGATCCGCTCGGCTCGATCGGCATCGTGCGTTACAACCACATGCATCCGCCGTTCAACAATCCCAAGATGCGCCAGGCGCTGCTGCACGTCATCAACCAGCGCGATTACGTGCTGGGCATTGCCGGTGACGAGAAGAACGGCAAACCCTGCGCGTCGTTCTTCACCTGCGGCACGCCGATGGCGAGCACAGTCGGCAGCGAGGTGCTGAGCGGCCCGCGCAGCATCGAGAAGGCCAAGTCGCTGGTCAGCGAGTCCGGCTACAAGGGCGAGAAGGTCGTCGTGCTCTCGGCCTCCGACCAGCCGATCGTCCATGCCCAGGCCCTGCTAACCACCGACGCGCTCAAGAAGATCGGCGTCAACGCCGAGATTGCGGTCAGCGACTGGGGCACGCTGCTCAACCGGCGCGCCAGCAAGGAGACCAACGACAAGGGCGGCTGGAACATCTTCCACACCTGGTGGGTCGGCACCGACGTCGCCAACCCGGCCGTCAACGCGCCGATGCGCGGCAACGGCCAGGGCGGCTGGTTCGGCTGGTCGAGCGACGAAGAACTGGAGAAGCTGCGGACGGCGTGGTTCGACGCGCCGGACGCTGCGGCCCAGAAGAAGATCGCCGAGGACATCCAGAAGCGCGGCTGGGAGGTCGTGCCGTTCGTGCCGACGGCGCAGTTCATCCTGCCGACGGCGTTCCGCCGGAATATCGAGGGTGTGATCATCGCCCCCGTCACCTTCCTGTGGAACGTCGAGAAGAAGTGAGGTTGCACCAGCGGCTCACCCCCACCCCAACCCCAACCCTCCCCCGTCGAGGGGGAGGGGGAAGAAAAAAGAGCTCTGCTCTTAGACCCTCCCCCCTTGAGGGGGAGGGAAGGGTGGCGGGTATGGCGCCGCATCGCATATCTCTCGCGCGCTAACCCCTCGTGTTCGCCTACATCGTTCGACGGCTGCTGGCGACCATTCCCGTCATGGGCGTGGTCGCCCTGTTCGTCTTTTCGCTCCTTTACCTGACTCCGGGTGACCCGGCGGTGATCATCGCCGGCGACTTCGCCACGCCCGACGACGTCGCCAAGATCCGGGCCCGGCTCGGCCTCGACCGGCCGTTCTGGGAGCGCTTTGCCGAGTGGGCGTGGATGGTCGTGCGCGGCGATCTCGGCATCTCGATCTTCACCAATCTGCCGGTGACGACGCTGATCGGTCAGCGTGTCGAGCCGACCGTGGCGTTGACCCTGACGACGCTGCTGGTCGCCGTCGGGCTTGCCGTGCCCATGGGGGTGCTGGCGGCGTGGAAGGCGGGACGCTGGCTCGACCGCGCAGTCATGGGCTTCGCCGTGCTGGGCTTCTCGGTGCCGATCTTCGTGCTGGCTTACGTCCTGATCTTCACCTTCTCGATCCATTTCGATCTGCTGCCGGTGCAGGGCTACACCAGCATCCGCGAAGGCTTCTGGCCGTTCCTGCAGCGCCTGATCCTGCCCAGCGTCGCCCTGGGCTGCACCTACATCGCGCTGATCGCCCGCATCACCCGCGCGTCCATGCTCGATGTGCTGAGTCAGGATTACATCCGCACCGCCGAAGCCAAGGGGCTGGCGGCGGACAAGGTTCTGATCGGCCACGCCCTGAAGAACGCCGCCGTGCCGATCATCACCGTCATCGGTATCGGCATTGCGTTGCTGATCTCCGGTGTCGTGGTGACGGAAACGGTCTTTGCCATCCCGGGTATTGGACGCCTCGTCGTCGACGCCATCCTGCGCCGCGACTATCCGATCATCCAGGGCGTCATCCTGCTTTTTTCCGCCGTCTACGTGCTGATCAACCTGGCGGTCGATATCAGCTACACCTTCCTCGATCCGCGGATCCGCTACTGATGACCAGCGTGCCGGCCGCCGCTCCACTCGAGGTGACGTCCAAGCGCGGCCTGGTCCGGGACGCGCTGCGCCGGCACCCGACGATGATCTTCGGGCTTGTGCTGCTTATCGGCCTCGTGCTGATGGCGGTGTTCGCAGAGTACATGGGGACGATCGATCCGCAGGCCCTGTCGCCGATCCGCCGCCTGCGCCAGCCCTCGGAGCTCTACTGGTTCGGCACCGATATGATCGGCCGCGACGTCTACAGTCGCACAATCTATGGCGCCCGCATTTCGCTGATCGTGGGTATCTCGGTCGCGGTACTGAGTGTTGCCGTCGGCCTGTTCTTCGGCCTGATCACCGGTTACGTCCGGCTCGCCGACACGCTGATCATGCGGGTGATGGACGGGCTCATGTCCATCCCGCCGATCCTGCTGGCCATCGCGCTGATGGCGCTGACCAAGGCCAGCCTGGAGAACGTCATCGTCGCCATCACCATCGCCGAGGTGCCGCGCGTCACCCGCCTGGTGCGCAGCGTCGTGCTGTCGCTGCGCGAGCAGCCCTTCGTCGAGGCGGCGGTGGCCTCGGGCACGCGTTTCCACAGCATCCTGCTGCGCCACATCCTGCCGAACACCGTGGCGCCGCTGCTGGTGCAGGGCACCTATATCTGTGCCTCGGCGATGATCACCGAAGCGATCCTCAGCTTCATCGGCGCCGGCACGCCGCCGACCATCCCGAGCTGGGGGAACATCATGGCGGAAGGGCGGTCGGTGTTTCAGATCGCCTATCACATCATCCTGTTCCCCGGGATTTTCCTCTCGGTTGCCGTGCTGGCGGTCAACCTGGTCGGCGATGGGTTGCGCGACGCGCTCGATCCCCGGCTGGCACGGCGGATGTAATGGCCGAACCGCTTCTCGTTCTCGACGACCTCAAGACGCATTTCTACACGCGCGACGGGATCGTGCGGGCGGTCGACGGCGTGTCCTGTTCGGTGGGGGCGGGCGAGACGCTGGCCGTGGTCGGCGAGTCCGGCTGCGGCAAGAGCGTCACCTCGCTCTCGATCCTGCGGCTGATCCCGCAGCCGCCCGGGAAGATCACCGGGTCGATCCGCTTCCAGGGACGCGAGCTGCTCGACCTGCCGGACGCGGAGATGCGCCGGATCCGCGGCAACGAGATCTCGATGATCTTCCAGGAGCCGATGACCTCGCTCAACCCGGTGCTGAGCATCGGCCGGCAGATCGGCGAGACCCTGCGCCTGCATCAGGGTCTCGACGCGAAGCAGGCAACCGAACGTGCCATCGAGATGCTGCGCCTGGTTCATATTCCCGAGCCGGCCCGCCGCGTCGCCCAGTACCCGCACGAGCTCTCGGGCGGCATGCGCCAGCGGGTGATGATCGCCATGGCGCTGGCCTGCAATCCCAAGCTGCTGATCGCCGACGAGCCGACGACGGCGCTCGACGTCACCATCCAGGCCCAGATCCTCGACCTGATGCGCGAGCTCAAGGCCAAGACCGGTGCTGCCATCATCCTGATCACCCACGATCTCGGCGTGGTCGCCGAGATGGCCCAGCGTGTCGTCGTCATGTACGCCGGCCGCAAGGTCGAGGAAGCGCCGGTCGACGAACTGTTCTCCCGGCCGCTGCACCCCTACACGCGCGGGCTGATGAACTCGGTGCCCAAGCTCGGCTCGACCCTGAAGGGCGGGGCGCAGCGCCTGACCGAGATCCCCGGCCTCGTACCCGCGCTCAACCGGCCGATCGAGGGCTGTGCCTTCGCGCCGCGCTGCGCCATCGCCACCGAAAGGTGCCGGCGTGAGGTGCCGATCCTGGAAGAGAAGGAGAAGGGCCGCTGGGCGGCCTGCCACGAATGGCAGAGGGTGGCGGCATGACCGCGCCTCTGCTGCAGGTCACCGACCTCCGAAAGTACTTCCCGGTGCGGAAGGGATTGCTGTCGCGCACGGTCGGGCAGGTCTACGCCGTCGACGGCATCACGTTCTCTCTCAACAAGGGCGAGACGCTGGGGCTGGTCGGCGAGTCCGGCTGCGGCAAATCGACCGCCGGCAAGACCATCCTGCGCCTGCTCGAGCCGACCTCCGGCACGATCCGGATCAACGGTGAGCGCATCGACGGCCTGTCGCGCGGCGCCATGCGCCCCTGGCGGCGCGAGCTGCAGGTCGTATTCCAGGACCCGTACTCCTCGCTTAATCCGCGCATGAATGCCGGCGCCATCGTCGCCGAGCCGCTCGTCAACTACGGCCTGGAGAACGGCAAGAGCCTCAAGGACAAGGTCGCCGGCCTGTTCGCCCGGGTCGGCCTGCGGCCGGAGCAGATGCAGCGCTACCCCCACGAGTTCTCCGGCGGCCAGCGCCAGCGCATCGGCATTGCCCGCGCGCTTGCCCTCAATCCCAGCCTGATCGTCTGCGACGAACCGGTCTCGGCGCTCGACGTCTCCGTGCAGGCGCAGGTGATCAACCTGCTGATGGATCTGCAGGGCGAATTTGGCCTCTCCTACCTGTTCATCGCCCACGACCTGGCGGTGGTCGAGCACATCAGCCACCGCATCGCGGTGATGTATCTCGGCAAGATCGTCGAGCTCACCGACAAGCGATCCCTCTTTGCCAGCCCGCAGCATCCCTATACCGAGGCGCTGCTCTCCGCCGTTCCGGTCGCCGATCCCAAGGCACGGCGCAAGCGCATCATCCTGTCGGGCGACGTGCCGAGCCCGATCAACCCACCCGCGGGTTGCCGCTTCCACACCCGCTGTCCCTATGCTGAAGCGCGTTGCCGGGTCGAGGAGCCGGCGATGAAAGAGGTCCGGCCCGGCCACTTCGTCGCCTGTCATCTGCGCAGCGTCGATACGGCGGCGTTCGAGCTTCCCGCGCGCGCGTGACATTGTCGTCTCGGTGTTCTGGTAGCGCCGGGTTTCGGGAACTCCGTGATAGCGTCCCTGGCGTTCAGGGGTAGCAGGGGATTTCCCGTGTTTCTGATCTACGAGTTGATGGCGCAGCCGTCGCTGCATCACGCCATCGCGGTCGGGCTGTTTGCCGGTCTGGTCGCGCTTGGCGCCATGGCGGTGGGCGGTGTCGTCCGGCGGTATTGGGGCAGCGCGGGTGCTGGCGCCATAGCGCTGGGTTCCGACCATCGGCTGTCGTTGCTCACTCTGGTCGCGACCGGTCTCGGCTCGGCGCTGGGCTGGGGCTATCTGTGGAATCTGCCGCTGCTGACCCTCATCGGCGTGGTGCTCTACATCCTCGGCGGCCTGCTGTTCTGCCGCCCGACGCGCTGGCATCTCGACGAGGCGCTGATGGCCGGTCTGCTGGCCGGGTTCGCGACGCCGGTCCTCGCCGTGGCCTGCCGCACGCTCGATACGGGCCTGATCTGAGCGGGTCTGCGATGTTGCTGCTGATCTCCGAACTCGTGGCGCTGCCGCCGGTGCATCATCCCGCAGCCGTCGTGGTTCTGTATGCGGCCGGCGCCATCGCCGGAGTGCTGGTAGGGGGCATCGTCAGCCGGCAGTTCGAGACCCTGGCTGTGCGGCTGGGTCCGGTCTCGCGCGACTTTCAGCCGGTTCTGGCCGTGGCGGTTCTCACCGCGTTCGCCTCGGCGCTGGGCTGGAGCCTGGTCTGGAGCCTGCCCCTGACCGGCCTCGCCCTCGTCGCCGGTTACGTGGCCATCGGTCTCGTGATCTATCAGCCCCGGCGCTGGCCCTTGCTCGACGGCACCATGGCCGGCCTGTTCTGCGGCTTCGTTCTCTCGCTCGCCGCCATCACCTTCGGCCTGATTGATCCCGGCCTGGTCTGATTCACGTCCCCAGCGGCAGAGTCAGCCGCGTCCGCCATCGTCCCGTCAGGTTCTCCAGCAGGGCAACGTTCGAAACCTTCAGCCGGATGGGCAGGCGCTCGTGCGCGGCCTGAGTGAACTCGCCGGCGATCTGGTCGAGGCGCGGGCCATCCGCGATCTGCGCCAGCGTAAGATGCGGCACGATCTCCAGATGCCTGCCGCCATACGGCGGGGTTTCGGGGTGCTGTTTCCAGATGACCCGGGTCAGCTTCTGCAACGGCTCGACGGGTTCGGGGGCCAGGTACAGCACGCCTGGAAAACGGCGCAGGATCTCGAAGGAGACGGTGAACGCTGGAAAATCGGCGAAGCACTGGCGCAGGCCGTCGATTATGGGCTCGGTGATCTCGTGCGGCGGCTTGAAGGGGTAGATCAGGGTCACGTGCGCCGGCACGCCGACGGCGGCCGACGGATCGTGGAGGTCACGAAACGGCTTCACCAAGGCTTCCGCCTCTGGCACCAGGACAACGAGGGCTGATTCGGGCGCCGGCATGTCAGCGGATATACAAGCCGGTTTCGGCGGCGTATAGGCTGGCCTCATGCTGCGACCGGTCGCCACCCTGATCAATCGCGCGCTGCGGCTCTACTGGCGCATCCGCAAGCCTCGAACGTTCGGCGTGCGCGCCTTCGTCGTCGGCGCTGATGGCAGGCTGCTGCTGGTGAAGCATACCTACGACCGCTACTGGTATCTGCCCGGCGGCGGCCGGAAGGAAGAGGAGCCGCCGGAAGCCGCCGTCGCCCGTGAGCTGCGCGAGGAGCTCGGCATCCACGAGACGCGGATCGAACGTCGTCTGGCAACCTATTTCAGCGAACGCGAAGGCAAGCGCGACACGATCGACGTCTTCGTCGTGCGCGCGGACGTCGTCGACCGGCTGCAGCGCCTGGAGATCGCCGAGGCGCGCTGGTTTGATTCCGATGATCTGCCGCCAGACATCTCGCCGGCGACGCTGCGGCGGATTCAGGAGTATCGGGGCGAACGGCCTATCGAACCGGGGTGGTAGTGGTCTAGAGCGCCTTCCGGAACGTCAGGTTGATCCGGCAGCGGCCGGTCAATGCGTCGTGACCATCGGCAAGCTTGTCGACGCCGTGGAAATGGAGGCGGGCTTTGCCGCCCCAGACCGCGATATCGCCTGATTGCAGCGTCACGCGGCGCGGCCGCTCCTTGCGCGTGGCACCGCCCCAGAGGAATTTTGCCGGCAGGCCGAGCGAGACCGAGACGATCGGCTGGCCGAAGTCGCGCTCGTTGCGGTCCTGGTGCAGGGTCAGGCGCGAGCCGGGCTCGTAGCGGTTGATCAGGCAGCCATCGGGAATGAAGGCGGGAAAGCCACCCGCCGAAGCGGCGCGCGCGGCCAAAGCCAGGAATGAGGAGGGCAGAGCCGGCCAGGGCTGCCCGCTCTCGGGGTCGCGAGGGTCATAGCGATAGCCCGAACGGTCGGTGACCCAGCCCACCGTGCCGGCATTGGTCATGGCCACCGACATGCGCTGGCCGGTCGGCACGACCATGTGGCGAAAGGGGGCTGCAGCGGTGATGGCCGCGAGGTCGGCGATCAGTTGGGGTGCGTCGTGGCTCGCGAAGCCGCGCAGCAGCACGGCGCCCTCGGAAAGGGCCTCGCGGGACGGGAGGGGAAAGAGCTCGGCGGTCACCCCGTCACTGTCCACAAGACAACGATCCGGGGCCACCCGAAAAAGGCGGAACCGCCGCCGGCAGCGCCAGCGGCGGTCCCTAGGGACAGGCCGTAAGGATCAGTTGACCTTACGAGTGTCACCCTTGTTCGCATCGGTCTTGCCGTCGGTCTTCGCGGCCGGGGCCGCGGGGGTCGCCGGCGTGGCGGGCGTCGCCTTCTTGTCGGTCGCCGGAGCCTGGGCCTGCTGCTTGTTCAGATCGACGTTGTGCGAAGACTTGCCCTTCGCCTTGTCGGCCTTCGCTTTGTCGTCGGCCGGAGTGGCCTTGGCGGCGGGCGCCGTCACGGCCGGCTTCGCCGGGGTGGCGGGCGTCGCCGGGGTCGCCGTCTGGGCCATCGCCGGCACGGCGAACAGCAGGGCCAGGGCGGCGGCAGTCAAAGTCGTACGCATAATGGAGTTCCTCGTCTGGTTGGGGGAAGCCTTTCAGGCATCGTGCCTGCCACCCCACAACGGAGCCCCGGACCTGCCTATTCGCGGAGAATTTTCGAGCTTGGCGGGGAATAAGACCCCCGGCTCGTCCGTACGAACCGGCTACCGCGCGTCGTGGAAGATAACTCCCAACGTGAAACGGCGGCCGGAGCGCAAGGCGCTGACGCCGTGGCGCATCGCCACGCGGTAGGTCCCGCGCTTGCCCGCCACGGGCCGCTCGTTGACCGCGAAGATCACACCCTCCCCACGGGCAAGACGTACGACGGCGGCGCGCGACTGCATGCGCGGGCGCTGCTCGGTGAGCACGAACTCGCCGCCGGTGAACTCGCCCGCCGGGTCGTTCAGCAGGAATGTCGCCTGCAGCGGGAACACCTCGTCGCCGTAGAGGTCGCGGTGCAGGCAGTTGTAGTCGCCCTCCTCGTATTTCAGCAGGAGAGGAGTGGGGCGCTTCTGGCCGGCGCGATGACAGGCCGCGAGATAGCGCTTCAACTCGTCCGGATAGGCCACGTCGCGCTTCAAGGCGCTGTTCCAGCGATTGGCGATATCGGCCAGCTTCGGATAGAGCGCCGTGCGCAAAGCCTCGACGGTGCCGGGCAGCGGGTAGGCGAGATACTGGTATTCGCCACGACCGAAGCCGTGACGCGCCATGATCACCTTGCTGCGGAAGGCGGCGGGTTCATCGTAGGTCGCGATCAGCGCCGCGCATTCGCTGTCGCGGAGCAGTGGACCGGTCGTGGCGTAGCCGTGTGCGCCGAGTTCGGCGGCAAGGCAGGCCCAATCCAGCGCGGCAATGCGCGCGCCGATATCGGCAGTGCTGCGCCGGCCGGGGAGGGTAGCAACAGTCATCTCCGCACTCTGCGCCTTCGGCTCCGGTGCGGCCACCCGGTTCTTGCCGCGAAAACAAAACCGCCGCCGGAAGGTCCGGCGGCGGTCTCGTTCAGGTCAGGGCGCGTGTCAGTTCGCTTTGCGTTGGGTGTTCATGTCCTTGACCTGGCCGGCGCGCTGGTCGCCGCGGGTAGCCCCGCCCTTGTTCGCGCGTTCGTTGTCCTTATTGGCTTTCGCAGCCTTGGCCTTGTCGGCTTTCTGCTTGTCGGCCTGGGCCTTCTGGGCCGGAGCCGGAGTGGGGGATTGCTGGGCGAGGGCCGGAGTGGCCAAAGCCAGCGCGAGGACGGTTGCGAGGGGGATGATGCGCATCGGGGGATTCTCCTGGACAGTGACAGGCGGACTGAATCTAAGCCGTCTTGGCCGACAATCAACTGCGGTATTTCACGATAAATCCCCGCCTCTTTACGATCGCTGCGCCTTGGGCGAGGCTGCCTGCGGGAGGGCCTCATGAGCACCAAGCCGGACAAGACCACCCGCATCAGGAATGCTGCCTGGGTCATCGCCTGGGACGAAAAGGCGCAACGTCCGGTCTACCGTCAGGACATCGACGTCGTCTTCACCGGCAACCGGATCGTCGCCGTGGGCGGCGAGTATCGGGGACAGATCGACGAGACGGTCGATGGGCGTCGCTATCTGGTGATGCCGGGCCTGGTGGATGTCCACTCCCATGCCATGTCGGAGAACGCCGGCCGTGGCGTGACCGAGGAGCTTGGCAATCCCCAGCTCTACATGAGCGGCCTGTTCGACCTGAAACCGCCGTTCCTGATTGGCCATTCGATGGCCAAGTCGGCCGAGACCGCCGAAAGCCTGCGCGCCGCCAACGAGGTGGCGATGGCCGAGCTGCTGATGTCTGGCGTCACCACCATTGCCGACCTCGGCATGCCCTATGAGGGCTGGGCCGATACTCTTGCGGGCTCGGGGATCCGCGCGGTGATCGCGCCGATGTACCGCTCGGCGAAATGGGTGGTGCGCACCGGACACTCGGTCGAATACGAATGGGACGAGAAGGCGGGCGAGCGCGCCATGCGCGAATCGCTCGAGCTCATCGACCGGGTCAACCAGCACCCGAGCGGCCGTATTACAGGCATGGTCTCGCCAGCCCAGGTCGACACCTGTTCGAAGGAGCTGCTGTTGGAGTCGCTGGCCGAGGCGAAGCGCCGGGACCTGCCAGTGACTCTACATTGCGGCCAGGCGGTGTGGGAGTTCCTGGAGATCACCCGCCGTCACGGAAAGACGCCGGTGCAATGGCTGGGCGATATCGGCTTTCTCGGCGAGCGCACGCTTCTGGCGCACGCCATCTTTGTCGACACGCATTCCTGGCTGCGCTGGCATACAAGGCGCGACGTCTCCTTGCTGGCCGAGACCAGGACGAGCGTCGCGCATTGCCCGACCGTGTTCTCGCGTTATGGCCAGATGATGGAGAATGTCGGCGCCTATATCCGTGCCGGCGTCAACGTCGCCATCGGCACGGACACCCAGCCGCACAACATGCTGGAGGAACTGCGCACGGCCCTGATCCTCGGCCGCATTGCTGCAGAAGATGTAACGGCGGTGAATGCGGCGGAGATCTTCGACGCCGCCACCTCGGCGGGGGCGCGCGCCCTGCTGCGCGACGATATCGGCCGCATCGCCATCGGCGCCAAGGCGGACCTCGTGCTCGTCGACCTCGAGGAGCCGACGATGATGCCAGCGCGCGATCCCTTGCGCAGCCTGCTGTTCACCGCGGCCGAACGTGCGGTGCGCGAGGTCTATGTCGATGGCGTGCGTGTGGTCGCCGAGGGGGAGCCGCTCTTCGTTGATCGCCGTCGGGCAGCCGAGAGACTCGCTCGGGCGCAGGCCAACATCATCTCTGCCGTGCCGCAGACCGACATCCGCAAGCGGCGCCCCGAGGCGATCTCGCCACTCACCCTGCCGCTGCAGTAAGCCGCATTTTTCCGAGCTGAGTTGCGCGTCGGCGCTCTTGCGCCGGCGCCCGTGCGCGCGTTTTCAAAACCGCGCGTTTACAGGGGCGCGCCGCCGTGCTTTCATAAATGAAATAGTTTTTCACAATATGAAAACATGATAAGGAGGGAGGCGACGATGAAAACTGCACTGCATCTCGGTCTGGCATCTCTGCTGCTGGCGTTCGGCGGCGCGGAGGCGCTGGCACAGAAGCCGATCAAGGTCGGCTACCCCGTCATCCTCAGCGGCCCCGGGGCGCTGATCGGCGAGCCCTCGCTCAAGGGCGCGCAGATGTATGTCGAGGAAGTGAACGCGCAGGGCGGCGTGCTCGGCCGCAAGATCGAGCTGCTGATCCGCGACACCAAGGGAAGCGCCGACGAAGCGGTGCGCATCGCCCGTGAGCTGATCCTCAAGGAGGAGGCCGACTTCCTGGTCGGCACGCTGACCTCGGCGGAAGGCCCGGCCGTTTCGCCCATCGCCAAGGAGAACAAGATCGTCTTCGTAGTGCCGGTGGTGAAGACCGACCAGCTCACCGCGCCGGCGAACCTGCACCCCTACATCTTCCGTACCGCCTCGACCACGACCATCGAAGGCCGCTCGGCCGCCGAGATCCTGGCGAAGTGGGGCGTCAAGCGCGTGGCGACCATCGCGCACGACTATGCCTTCGGCCAGGACGTGACCCGCGCCTTCGTGACGCACCTCAAGAAGATCGCGCCGGATATCGAGATCATCGACCAGCAATGGCCGAAGCTTGGCGAAGCCGACTACACGCCGTTCATCAACGCGCAGATGGCCAAGAAGCCGGATGCCGTCTTTTCGGCGATCTGGGGCGGCCACTTCGTCACCATGGTGAAGCAGGCCAAGCCGCTCGGCTACTTCGACGCCCTGCAGGGGCGGTTCCTGGGGGCGGGCGAGGCGGGTGCCATCGAGACCGCAAAGGTGCTCGGCGCCGACTATCCGGTCGGCATCATCGCCAACTCCTATGACGCCTTTAACTGGGACCAGGGCCCGGCGGCGCACAAGGAGTACACGGCAAAGCTCAAGACCTATCTCAAGGAAGAGCACCCGTCCTCGTGGCCGATCACCGGCTATATCGGGATGCAGATGCTGGTCGCCGGGATCAAGAAGGCCGGCAGCACCGACTCCGAGAAGGTCGCCGTGGCGATGAAGGACCTTGAGATCGACACGCCGATCGGCAAGCAGAAGCTGCGCGGCAAGGACCAGACAGCCAACCGCGCGCAATTCTGGGGCAAGATGACGCTGGACCCGAAGTATCCGTTCGCGGTGATGAGCCCGCCGACCTACTCGGACCCGGCGCCGTTCATGGACTAACGCGTACGGGGGATCATGGCCGGCAAACGTCAACAGAAAGCCGAAACCGGTGCCGTCAAGAGTGTCCACAAGGTGCTCGACATCCTCGAGCATCTGGGCGGCGCCGGCCGGCCGGTCAGTGTCTCCGACATCGCGCGATCCACGGGCGTAAACGTGAGCACCGCCTACCGGCTGCTGCAGAACCTCGCGTCCCGGGGCTATATCGAGCAGGACGGGCAGACCCGCTCGTATCGCCTCGGGCCGCGAACCTTCGCTCTCGGCAGCGCCTATCTCGGCGGCAATGACCTTATCCAGATCGCGCGCCCGCATCTCGTCAGCCTGCGCGATGCCATCGGCGAGACAGTCTATCTCGCCACCTACAGCCGCGGTGAGGTCGTGCAGCTCGCCAAGGCCGACGGCAATCACGTGATCAGTGCCCGCATGCCCACCGGCCAGCGTGAGCCGGCCTACTGCACGGCCAACGGCAAGGTGCTGCTGGCCTCGCTCGACGAGGACGAGCTGTCGCGTTACCTGGGCAGCGCCGAGTTCCGCCGGCGCACGGTCAACACCATCACCGCAGAGCCGCGCCTGCGGAAGGAGCTGGCGGAGATCGCGCGCAACGGCTTCGCCATCGACGACGAGGAATTGGCGGAGAATGTCTGCTGCGTCGCCGCCCCGGTCCGCGAGCCGAACGGCCGCGTGCTCGCGGCGCTCAGCATCGCCATGCCCAAGACCCGTTTCCGCCGGGCGCTGATCCCCGCCTGGGTGCGTCAGATGGGCGACAAGGCCACGCTGATCGCGCAGCAGCTCGGCCTGGCCGATGCTTGAGCCGTCCTTTCTGCTCGGCCAGTGCCTGATCGGCCTGACCGCAGCGTCCTTTCTCTTCCTGGTCGCGTCCGGTCTGTCGATCGTCTTCGGGGTCCTGCGCGTGCTCAACTTCGCGCACGGCTCGCTCTACATGCTGGGTGCCTACGGCGCCTGGCAGATCATGCGCTGGCTCGGACCCACGGCCGAGGGCTTCTGGCTGGCCGCCCTCGGCTCGGCGGTCGGCGTGGCGCTGGTTGGCGGGGTGATGGAGCGGCTGCTGCTCCGCCATCTCTACCGGCGCGAGGAGCTCTACCAGCTGCTGCTGACCTACGCGCTGGTGCTGATCTTTGCCGACGTTGCCCGGCTTCTCTGGGGCACGCAGCAGCTCTCGGTCTCCCGGCCGCGCAGCCTCGACGGCGGGTTCCAGGTCTTCGGCACCATGGTGCCGCACTACAACCTGTTCATCGTGCTGCTCGGGCCGGCCATCGCGCTCGGCTTCTGGCTGCTGCTCAACCGCACGAGCACGGGCCGGATGATCCGTGCCGCAGCACTCGACCGCGAGATGCTCTCGGCCCTGGGGGCCGATGTCGGGCGCCTCTACACGGTGATGTTCATGGCCGGCTCGTTCCTTGCTGGCCTGGGCGGGGCGCTGATCACGCCGGTGCGCGGCATCGTGCCGGGCATGGACGTCGAGATCATCGTCGAGGTCTTCATCGTCATCGTCATCGGCGGCCTCGGCTCGCTCTGGGGCACGTTCCTCGGCGCGGTGATCTTCGGACAGGTGCTGGCTTTCGGCATCCTGATCCTGCCCGGCTTCTCGATCTTCGCCGTGTTCGCCCTGATGGCCGTCATTCTGATCGTGCGGCCCTGGGGTCTCCTCGGCCGGCCCTTAGCCGACTGAGCCATGCGCGCCGTCTCCCTGATCGAACGTGCGCCCTGGGCGCTGCTGGTCCTGGCGCTGGCCCTCACGGTGCCGTGGCTGGGCTCGCGCTTCTACGTCTTCCTGGCGACCGAGATCGCCATCCTGGCGCTGCTCGCCACCAGCCTGAACCTGCTGCTCGGCACCACCGGACTCGTCTCGTTCGGGCACGCGGCTTATTTCGCCATCGGCGCCTATACCTGCGCCATCCTGATGAAGGTGCACGGCGTACCTTTCGGTCTGGCCTTCCTTGCTGCCGGACTGATGGCCGCGTTCTTCGCGCTGATCTTCGGCTTCTTCTGCGTGCGTCTGACCAAGATCTACTTCGCCATGCTGACGCTGGCCTTCGCGCAGATCGTCTGGGCCGTGTGCTTCAAATGGAACGCGGTGACCGGTGGCGAGCAGGGAATGTCCAACGTCCCGTATCCCGATCTCGACTGGATGGCGATCATCCCCGGGGTGGGCGACATGCGCATCGTCAGCAAGTACTACCTGCTCACACTGGTGCTGGTGGCCATCGGGCTGTTCGCGCTCCGCCGCATCGTCAACTCGCCCTTCGGCCGGATGCTGGAGACGATCCGCGAGAACCCGGAGCGGGCGCGCTTCATCGGCATCAATGTCCGCCACCACCAGATGGCGGCGTTCGTCCTCGCCGGGTTCTTCGCCGGTTTCGCCGGCGCGCTCTTCGGCCTGTTCAACCGCGGCGTCTTTCCGGATTTCGCCTACTGGTCGAAATCGGCCGAGGTGCTGATTATGGTCATCCTCGGCGGCATGACCCGCTTCTGGGGGCCGGCGATGGGGGCGCTCGCCCTGATCCTGCTCAACCAGCAGATCACCTCGCACACCCAGTACTGGCCGCTGGTCCTGGGCTCGATCCTGCTCGTCCTGCTCTTCGCCTTTCCCGGCGGCATCGTCGGCACGTTGGGTGTAGGCCTCGAGCGCCTGCGGAGCCGCTTCCATGCTTGAGCTCCGCGACCTGCATAAATCCTTCGGCGGCTTCACGGCCATTGCCGGCGTGAGCCTGGCGGTGGAGGAGCACAAGGTCACCGCCATCATCGGCCCGAACGGGGCCGGCAAGTCGACCCTGTTCAACCTGGTCACCGGCCATCTGAGGCCGACACGCGGCCGGGTGCTGCTTGGCGGGCAGGATGTCACGGGTCAGGCGCCCTACCATCTCTGCCGGAAGGGGATGGGACGCTCGTTCCAGCGGGCCAACATCTTCTCGCGCCTCACCGTCTTCGAGAACGTGCAGGCGGCTCTGCTGTCGCACGGCGAACGCGGCTGGGACCTCTGGTCGCGCCGTCACACGCTCTACCGCACGGAGACGCAGGAGGTCCTCGAATCGGTGGGCCTCGCCGACAAGGCCGATACGCCCAGCGCCGCGCTTTCCTACGGGAACCAGAAGCAGCTTGAGCTGGGTATCGCGCTGGCCAGCAAGCCGAAGCTTCTGCTGCTCGACGAGCCGACAGCCGGCATGTCGGCGAGCGAGACGGCCGAGACCATCGCCCTGATCGAGCGCATAGTGGCCGAGCGCGGGCTGACGCTGCTCTTCACCGAGCACGACATGAGCGTCGTGTTCTCGATCGCCCAGAAGATCGCGGTGCTGCATCAGGGGCGGGTGATCGCCGAGGGCCGGCCCGACGAGGTCCGGGCCAACGCCGACGTACGCCGCGTTTACCTGGGGGAGCGCCATTGAGCGCGCTCCTGGAGCTGCGTGACGTGCACGCGGCCTACGGGCTGTCGCGTGTGCTGTTTGGCATCTCGCTCACGGCGGACCGGGGCGAATGCGTCTGCCTGCTCGGACGCAACGGCGTGGGCAAGAGCACGACGATGCGCTCGATCATGGGGCTGCTGCGCCCCACGGCCGGCAGCATCCACTGGAAGGGCAGCGACATCACCAGCCGCCCGCCGCACGAGATCGCGCGCGCCGGTATCGGCTTCGTGCCCGAGGACCGGCGCGTCTTCTCCGAGCTGACGGTGGAGGAGAACCTCGACGTCGCCCGTCGCGCGGCGCAGCGCCCGGGCCCGTGGAACGAAGAGGCGATCTACCAGCTCTTCCCCAAGCTGCGGGAGCTGCGCGACCGCGAGAGCGGATTCCTCTCCGGCGGCGAGCAGCAGATGCTGACCATCGGCCGCACGCTGATGGGCAATCCCGAGCTGCTGCTGCTCGACGAGCCCTCGGAAGGGCTGGCGCCGCTGGTGGTCGAGCACCTGCTGCAGCAGGTCGGTGTGCTCAAGCGCAGCGGCCTCACCATCCTGCTGGCCGAGCAGGGCGTCGAGTTCTCGCTGGCGCTGGCCGACCGCGTCTACGTGCTGGAGAAGGGCGAGGTGAAGTTCTCCGGCACGGCTGCAAGCCTGCGCGACGACGAATCTCTGCGCCGCGAGCTGCTGGCGCTCTAGACACCAGACATTCCTGAAAAAGCAGAAGAGAGGGAGGAGACGACATGCCGTTCGTATCGATCAAGATCCTGAAAGGCCATTCGCAGGAGCGCAAGAACGAGATGTCCAAACGGGTGACGGCGGCGATCGCCGAGATCGCCCAGCTGCCCAAGGAGGCCGTCTGGGTCGTCTTCGAGGACATCAGCGGCGACGACTGGTATCTCGCAGGCGAGACGGTGACCGAGGTGCGCCGCAAGGCCGGCAAATCATGAGCCTCGAGATCCGCGACAGACGGTTCGGCGACATCGTCGGGCCGAGCGTCGAGTTCGAGCAGCTGGGTACGGGGTTCCTCTTCACCGAGGGGCCGCTCTGGCAGGCCGAGGAGCGCTGCCTGCTGTTCAGCGACATGCCGGGCGACCATCTGCGGCGCTGGAGTGCGTCCGGCGGCGTAAGCACCTTCCGCAAGCCCTGTCACATGACCAACGGTCTCGCCTGGGATCGCGAGGGACGCCTGCTGGCCTGCGAGCACGCCACCAGCCAGATCACACGCACCGAGCGCGATGGCCGCATCACGGTCATGGCCAGCCATTACCAGGGCAAGGAGCTCAACAGCCCCAACGACATCGTGGTGCGCAGCGACGGCAGCCTCTACTTCAGCGACCCGACCTACGGGCGCAACGAGTACTACGGCAAGCCGCGGCCCACGCAGCTCGATTTCCGCGGGGTCTATCGCGTCCCGGCGAGGGGCGGCGAGCCGGAACTGCTGGCCGGCGATTTCGGCCAACCCAACGGCCTGTGCTTCTCCGCCGACGAGACGCTGCTCTACGTCAACGACACGGAGCGCCAGCACATCCGGGTCTTCGGCGTACGGCAGGATGGTTCGGTGGACAAGGGACGGGTCTGGGCCCAGACGACAGGCGAGGGGGCCGGTGCTCCCGACGGAATGAAGATCGACAGCCAGGGCAATGTCTATTGCTGCGGCCCCGGCGGCATCCATGTCTTCGACAAGAACGCCGCGTGCCTTGGCGTGATCAAGGTTCCCGAGTACACGGCCAACTTCGCCTGGGGCGACGACGACCTGCGCAGCCTGTTCATCACCGCCTCGACGTCGCTCTATCGCATCCGGGTCAAGGTGCCGGGCTTCAACCCTGCGGCGCGGGTGGCGGCCGCCTGACCGTCACTCCGCCGCCCGCGCGCCGACGCTGGCCTCAAGCAGGGCGATTGTCTCGTCGACCGAGCGCACGTCGCCGAAGGACTGGATGAAGGCGTTGAGCGTCGCCACGTGATTTGCTTCGACACGCGAGGCGTTGGCGTCCGAGACCATCACCGTCCTGAAGCCGAGCTGCATGGCGTCGCGCGCCGAGGATTCGCAGCACACATGGGTGAGGGTGCCGGCGATCAGCACGGTGCCGGCGCCGCGCTGACGCAGCCATGTCTCGATTTCCGAGGAGCCGCGGGTGAAGGCGCTGAAACGGTATTTGTCGAAGACGTGATCGGCGGGCTGCACCTCCATGCCCTGGGCCAGCCCGTGGCCGGGGGCACCGGGGCGCAGCGTGGCGATCACGGTCTCGGCAACCGCCTCGGAGACGGCGCCGCCGAAGAAGGTGTTCCAGCCACCGTCGCGGGCGCTGGTGAAGCTGGCGCGTGACCAGGCAACGCTGCCGCCCGTGCGTCGCACCGCGGTGGCAAGCCGGTTGACCGCGGGCACGATGGCCCGTGCCGCCGGTACATAGGATGGCGTGCCGGGATCGACGAAGGCCGACTGCATGTCGATGACGATCAGGGCCGTGCGCCGCGCGTCGAGACGCTCATAGGCGTGCAGGCGGCCGCGCCGCTTTTCCAGCAGGTCGCGGACCTCCGGCCAGAACAGGGCGTCGCTCACGGGCTGGCTCCGGCCCGCTCGAGCATGGCGTGCAGCAGCACGTTGCAGCCGGCTGTCAGGTCGGTCGGCGTCGCATCCTCGATCTCGTTGTGGCTGATGCCGTCGCGGCAGGGCACGAAGATCATGCCGGTGGGGGCCACTTTCGCCATATAGACCGCGTCATGCCCGGCGCCGCTGACGATGTCGCGGTGGGCGTAGCCCAGCTGCCCGGCGGCGTCGCGCACGGCGCTCACGCAATCCTCGGCGAACGGTGTCGGCGCGAAATACCAGAAATCCCGGATCTCCACCTCGACCTTCGCCGCTTCGGCGATGGCCCGGCATTCGGTGTGCAGCGCCTTGTGCATCTGCGACAGCGTGGCGTCGACCGGGTGGCGGAAATCGACGGTGAAGAACACCCGGCCCGGAATGGTATTGCGCGAGTTGGGCGAGACCTGGACGAAGCCCACGGTGGCGCAGGCCAGCGGTGCGAAGCGGTGGCCGATCTTGTTGACCGCATCGATCATGCGCGCCGAGCCGACCAGCGCGTCGCGCCGTCGCGGCATGGGCGTCGGGCCGGCATGCGCTTCCTGCCCGGTGACGGTGATCTCGTACCAGCGCTGCCCTTGCGCCGCCGTGACCACGCCGATGGTCTTGCCTTCGGCTTCGAGGATCGGGCCCTGCTCGATATGCGCCTCGAAATAGGCGCCGACCTTGCGTTCGCTGGCCTTGTCCGTGCCGGCATAGCCGATGCGCTGGAGCTCCGCGCCCATCGTCTTGCCGTCGATGTCCTTCTTGGCCAGCGCCTCGTCGAGGGCGAAGACACCGGCGTAGACGCCGGAGCCGACCATGGCCGGGGAGAAGCGCGACCCTTCCTCGTTGGTCCAGGCGACGATCTCGATCGGCGCCTCGGTGGTGATGCCGAGATCGTTGAGCGTGCGCACCACCTCGAGCCCGGCCATCACGCCATAGGCGCCGTCGAACTTGCCGCCGGTGGGCTGGGAATCGAGATGGCTGCCGGTGATGATCGGCGGCTTCGAGTTATCCTTGCCGGCGCGCCGGGCGAAGATGTTGCCGATGGCATCGACGCTGACCGTGCACCCGGCCTCACGGCACCACTGCACGAACAGGTCGCGGCCCTGGCGGTCGAGGTCGGTGAGGGCGAGGCGGCAGACGCCGCCCTTTTCGGTGGCGCCGATCCGGGCCAGCTCCATCAGGCTCTGCCAGAGCCGTGCGCCGTCGATCTTGAGGTTTTGCATCGTGCCGTGTTCTCCTGCGATCTCAAGCATACGAAGGCCGCGAGGAAAAGTCATGAGCGCCAGCCCCGATCTTTCGCAACGCCCGATCGACTACAACCGGCTCGGGCCGGCGCGCGGCAGCCGCCTGCTGGTGGTCGGCGGCTGCGGTGGCATCGGCCGGGTCCTGGTCGAGGCGGCTGTGGCCACCGGTCTCAAGGTCGCTGTGTTCGACCTGCCGCACGTGATCGAGCAGCACAAGCCGCCATCGGGCGTACTCGCCATTCCGGTCGATGCCACGGATGAAGGCCGGGTGGCCACCGCCTACGCGGCTCTTGATCGCGACTGGAACGGTCTGGAAGGGCTGGTCAATCTCGCCGGCTTCACCAACGCCCGCGTGCCGATGGAACAGATCGGGCCGGAGGAGTTCGACACGATCCACGCTGCCAGCCTGCGCAGCACCTACCTGATCGCCCGGGAGGCGCTGCCGCGGCTGCGTGCGGCCGGCGGTGGTGCCATCGTGCACACAGCCTCCGGGCTGGCCACCCGCGTGCTGCCCGGCTTCGCGCCCTATGCCGCGGCCAAGGCGGGAGTGATCGCGCTGACCAAGGCGATCGCGGTCGAGAACGCGCCGACCATCCGGGCCAACACCATCGCCCCCACGGCCACCGACACGGAATTCCTGCGCGGCGGCACCGGCCGCGCGCCGACCCATGGCGGCGAGCGCCATGTCGACGCCAACGCGGCGAAGCTGATCCCGATGGGCCGCATCGGTCTCCCCGAGGATATGGTCGGGCCGATCCTGTTCCTGCTCGGAGGCGCGTCGCGCTTCATGACCGGGCAGGTGCTCTATATCAACGGCGGCGGCCTGACCCCATAGCAAGTTGGCGCCATAACAAGTGGCCGCCTTGTCCTACGCCTACAGAAGTATCGCGACCTCCGCGCAGTGACCGGGCTTGTTCTAGACAGCGACAACCACCGCTTGTAGGGTTCCGCTCCCTTCGGACCGCCAGCCAATAACCACAAGAAGCTGCGCTGCCGGGAGGGCCGAAAAGCGATATCGCAAAATCAAAACCGAGGGAGAACCGCGATGCACAAGCCGACTCTCATGGTCATTGGCGCAGCCCTGGTAGCACTTGCCACCAGCAGCCCGGCGCTGGCGCAGAAGAAGACACTCGCGATCGTCGTCAAGGGCCTCGACAATCCGTTCTTCACCGTGCTCGGCGACGGCTGCGCGCGCTGGAACCGGGAGAACGCGAACTCCGAATACACCTGCCTCTACACCGGCCCGGCGTCGAGCGCCGATGAGGCCGGCCAGATCCAGGTCGTCGAGGATCTGATCAACAAGGGCGCCGCGGCGATCGCCATCTCGCCGTCGAACGCGCCGGCCATGGGCAACGCGCTCAAGGCCAAGCAGCCGAAGATGCCGATCATGACGATCGACGCCGATCTCGCGGCCGCCGACCGCAGCCTGCGCAAGACCTATCTCGGTACGAACAACTACGACATGGGCGTGCTGATGGCCAAGCACCTGAAGGAGCACAAGGCCAGCGGCGGCACCGTCTGCCTGCAGCTTGGCAACGTGGCGGCCGACAACATCAACGCCCGCGCCGCTGGCTTCCGCGACACGATCAGCGGCCAGAAGGGTATCGCCCGCCTGAACAACAGCGGCGGCTGGACCGAGATCGCCGGCTGCCCGCTGTTCACCAACGACCAGATCGACCTCGCCAACCAGCAGATGGCGGACGTTTTCACCAGGAACCGCAACCTCGACGCCTTCATCCTGGTCGGCGGCTGGGCCCAGTTCGGCCCGCAGGCCTACGCCCAGGTGACCGGCCAGGTCATGGACAAGCTGAAGGCCAAGCAGCTGGTCGTCATCGCGGGCGACACCCTGCCGCCTCAGCTCGACGCGCTGAAGAACGGGCGGAGCCATGCCCAGATCGGCCAGCGGCCGTTCGAGATGGGCTACAAGGCGCCTTCGGTGATGATCGATCTGATCGCCGGCAAGACGGTGGCCGATCCGCTATACACCGGCCTCGACGAGTGCGTGGCCACCAATCTGGACAAGTGCCCGGCGAAGTAAGGCCGGCCTTTCCTCTCTCGATCAGGGGCGCCGGCAACGGCGCCCCTTTTTCTGAATCAGGCTCGTCTCAAGGGTTGCGGCTTGAGTCGAACAGGCTCTTGAGGTTGATTCGGTCTCGCCATGGCCATCCTGGAGCTGACAGGGGTTTCCAAGCATTTCGGCGCCATCCAGGCGCTGAGCGACATTTCGCTCTCGCTCAATCCCGGGGAGGTTGTCGGCCTGATGGGCGACAACGGCGCTGGCAAGTCGACCCTGGTCAAGATCGTCGCCGGCAATTTTCCGCCCAGTGCGGGCACGATGACGATGGCCGGTCAGGCGCTGGCCTTTCACAAGCCAGCCGACGCCCGCCAGGCCGGCATCGAGATCGTCTACCAGGACCTGGCGCTGTGCGACAACCTGACGGCTGCGGAAAATGTCTTTCTTGGGCGTGAGCTGACGCGCGGCTTCGGCCCCTTGCGGATTCTCGACTACGGCGCGATGTTTCGGCGCGCAGGTGAGCTGTTCGCAGAGCTCAAATCCGAGACGCGGCCGCGTGATCTGGTCCGCCGGATGTCCGGCGGCCAGCGTCAGGCGGTGGCCATCGCCCGCACGCGCCTGACCGAGCCCAAGATCGTGCTGATGGACGAGCCGACTGCCGCCATCAGCGTGCGCCAGGTCGCGGAGGTGCTGGATCTGATCCGGCGGCTGCGCGACCACGCCATCTCTGTCGTGCTGATCAGCCATCGCATGCCCGATGTCTTCGCCGTGGCGGATCGCATCGTCGTATTGCGGCGTGGCCACAAGGTTGCCGACAAGCCGGTCGCCGCGACCTCGCCGGAGGAGGTGACCGGGCTGATCACCGGCGCCATCGAGGCCGCCTGATGCCACAACCTTCCACTCTGACGCAGGCGATCGAGGCGCGCGCCCACCACACCTGGCTTCACTGGCTGGCGAGCCGCCCGACCTTCTGGGTGTCGATGGCGGCGCTGATTGCCTTCGTCACGCTCTCGGTGGTGAGCGATGTCTTCGCTACGCAGCAGAACCTGTTCAACGTGACCCGCAATTTTGCGTTCGTCGCCCTCATAGCCATAGGCATGACTGCCGTCATCATTACCGGCGGCATCGACCTCTCCGTGGGCTCGGTGCTGGTGCTGGCAGGCATGGTGGTCGGCATGACCATGAACGCCGGCATGTCGATCTGGCTTGCTATCCCCCTGGCGCTCGGCGTGTCGCTACTGGCCGGCGCGGTGAACGGATTCATGGTCGCCTATGTCGGCGTACCCTCGTTCGTCGTGACCCTCGGCATGCTGTCGATTGCGCGCAGCCTGGCCATGGTGCTGTCCAACAACCGCATGGTCTACGAGTTCGGGCCCGACCAGCCGCAGCTGCTGGCGCTCGGCGGCGGCTTCATCACCGTGAGCTTGCCGCTGCTCGACCCGATCCGGGTGCCGAGCCCGGTGCTGTTCCTGCTCGCCCTGCTGCTGATCGCCGGGTTCGCCTTTCGCTGGACGCGCTGGGGCCGTTACCTGTTCGCCATCGGCGGCAACGAGTCCGCGGCGAACCTGACCGGCGTGCCGGTCAAGCGGATCAAGCTCAGCGTCTACATGTTCTCTGCCCTGTGCGCGGGGATCACCGGCATCCTCGAGGTCGGCTGGCTCGGCACCATCACCACTGGTCTCGGCCAGGGCATGGAGCTCTCGGTGATCGCCGCGGCGGTGATCGGCGGCGCCAACCTGAGCGGCGGCATCGGCACCGCCTTCGGCGCCGTGGTGGGCGCGGCGCTGATCGAGGTCATCCGCAACAGCCTGATCCTGCTGGGTGTCAGCACCTTCTGGCAGGGCACTTTCGTCGGCGGCTTCATCATCGTCGCCGTACTGTTCGACCGCCTGCGGGCGCGGCGGGCCAACGACTAGGGCCCAGACTCATAAAGTCCACCATACGATAGCGGCGACGAGGCAGACGGAGGCGAGGAAGTTTCTCGCCAGCCTGTCGTAGCGTGTGGCGATGCGGCGGAAGTCCTTGAGGCGG
>Ga0164290_1001361_pt1 | contig 38465 bp, 40 predicted proteins | sample Micstemetagenome_FD_108782 | JGI IMG/M metagenome (GOLD analysis project Ga0164290, IMG submission 108782) | Contaminated culture microbial community from soil near Moab, Utah, USA - Microcoleus steenstrupii SON62 (Illumina Assembly) | ecosystem: Environmental > Terrestrial > Soil > Soil crust...
CCCTCCCCCGTCGAAGATGGGGGAGGGTTGGGAGGGGGCCACTTCCACCACAGCAGGATGCCGGTCGACATGTCTCCCGCGGACCAGACGATTGCCTGCTGGTCCTGCAACGGGCCGGTATCCCCGACCAGCAGCTTCTGCCCGGCTTGCAAGGTGGTGCAGGAACCCCGTGCTCTCGACCATTTCGCCCGCCTCGACCTGCCGCGCCGCTTCGATCTCGACCTCCCCGTGCTGGAGAAGGCCTATTTCGCGCTGCAGCGGCAGTTCCATCCCGACCGTTTCGCCGCCCGCACCGCGAAGGAAAAGGCGCTGTCGCTCCGCCACGCGACCGCCGTCAACGAGGCCTACCAGGTGCTGAAGGACCCGCTCGGTCGCGCCGAGCACCTGCTGGCGGTGACCGGCAAGCCGGTGCAGGCGGATGGGGCGCAGACGGTGAACGACCCGGCGCTCCTGATGGAGGCGATGGAGAGCCGCGAGGCGCTGGCCGAAGCCGACAACGCCGCCACGGTGGACGCCATCGTGGCCGATGGACGGGCGGCGGCCGCCACGCTGGTCGCCCAGATCGCGGCCGCCTTCGCGGCCAATGACCTCATCACCGCGGCGCGGCTTGCATTGCGCCTGCGCTATCGACAGAAACTGATCGAGGAGGCGCGTGGACGCCGCCTCCGGATGATGGATTGAGCATGCAGATTCTGGAGATCCACGAACCGGGCGAGACGCCGCTGCCGCACGAAGGCGAGCGGGAACTGGCCGTCGGCATCGATCTCGGTACCACCAACTCGCTGGTGGCGATCGCGCGCGATGGTTCACCGGAAGTGCTGCGCCTGATCCATGGCGAGGCGCTGCTGCCGTCCGTCGTCGCCTATCTGGACGGCCGCCAGCCGATCGTCGGCAACGAGGCGCGCGCCCTGATCGCGACCGAGCCCGAGCATGTCGTCCGTTCGGTGAAGCGGCTCATGGGCCGTGGCTATGCCGATGTGAAGGCGCTCGCCGGCACGCTGCCCTACGCGCTGGAGCCGACCGAGGCCGAGCGCATGGTGCGGCTCAAGGTGGGCGACCGCACGCTGACCCCGGTCGAGGTCTCGGCCGACATCCTGCGCGCCTTGAAGATGCGGGCCGAATTCTCGCTCGACCGGCCGGTGACCCAGGCCGTCATCACCGTGCCTGCCTATTTCGACGATGCCGCGCGCAGCGCCACCAAGGATGCCGCGCGCCTCGCCGGGCTGCAGGTGCTACGGCTGGTGAACGAGCCCACCGCCGCAGCACTCGCCTATGGCCTGGATAAGGGCGCCGAAGGCATCTACGCCGTCTACGATCTCGGCGGCGGCACCTTCGACATCTCGATCCTGCGCCTGGAAAAGGGCGTCTTCCAGGTGCTGGCCACCGGGGGCGACGCGGCGCTGGGCGGCGACGACTTCGATCATGCGCTGGCCGAACTGCTGCTGGCCGAGCGCAAGGGCGAGGCGCTGTCGACCGGCGATACCAAGCGCCTGCTCGAGACCGCGCGCGCGGTGAAGGAGCACCTCTCGGCGAACGACGCGGCGAAGGTCACCATCGACCTCTCGGGCGTCGCCACCACCCATACGATCACCCGTTCCGCCTTCGAGGCGGCGATCACGCCGCTGGTCGAGCGCACCATCAAGGCCGTCCGTGCCGTTCTGCACGACGCCGATCTCGGCTCCGACGGGGTGAAGGGCGTCGTGCTGGTGGGCGGCTCGACCCGCGTGCCGCTGGTCCGCGCGCGCGTGGGGGAGGCCTTCGGCTCCGAACCCTTGGGCGATATCGATCCCGATTCCGTGGTGGCGCTGGGCGCGGCGCTGCAGGCCGAAGCGCTGACCGTGGGGTCGGATACGCTGCTGCTCGATGTCATCCCGCTGTCGCTCGGCATCGAGACCATGGGCGGTCTGGTCGAGAAGGTGGTGCTGCGCAACACCCCGATCCCGACGGCGCAGGCACAGGAATTCACCACCTACCAGGACGGCCAGACGGCGATGTCGGTCCATGTCGTCCAGGGCGAGCGCGAGATGGCGGCCGAGAACCGCTCGCTCGCCCGCTTCGAGCTGAAGGGCATTCCGCCCATGGTGGCGGGCGCCGCCCGCGTCATGGTGATCTATGCCGTGGATGCCGATGGCATCCTCACCGTTTCCGCCGAGGAGAGAACGACCGGCGTCTCGCAGTCGATCGAGGTCCGGCCGTCCTATGGCCTGTCGGAGGAGGAGATGATCGGCATGCTGCGCGACAGCATGGAGAATGCGCAGGGCGACATGACCAACCGCCTTCTGGTCGAGGCCCGGGTCGAAGGCCGGCGCATGGTGCTGGCACTCCGCGCGGCGCTTGCCCAGGACGGCGACCTCCTCGCCTCGGCCGAACGGGAGCGCATCGAAGACTTGGCGGCGGCGCTCGATCGCGCCATAGAAGGGGCGGACAGGGAGGCCATCGACGCTGCGGTGGAAGCCCTGGACCAGGGATCGCAGGAATTCGCTCAAGCCCGGATGGATCGGGGAATCCAGGCCGCGCTCGGCGGCAGGGATGTGGACGACGTGGCGCGCCGCATGGGCGGCGGCGCCTGACATTGAAAGTGGAGCCGGCTCGCTATGCCTAAGATGACGTTCATCGGCCAGGACGGGAAGCGCACCGAGGTGGAAGCGCCCGTGGGCCTGTCGGTGCTGGAGATCGCGCACCGCAACAACATCGATCTGGAAGGCGCCTGCGAAGGTTCGCTTGCCTGTTCCACCTGCCACGTGATCGTGGAGCAGGAGGATTTCGAGCGTCTGAAGGACCCGACCGAGGAAGAGGAGGACATGCTCGACCTCGCCTTCGGCCTGACGCATACCTCGCGGCTGGGCTGCCAGATCATCATCACCGAGGAACTGGACGGCCTCACCGTCACGCTCCCCGCGGCGACACGCAACATGATGGTCGACTAGGAGGCCGGCGATGAAGTGGCTCGACGTCCGCGACATCGCGATCGAGTTGGAGGAGGCGCATCCGGACGCGGATGTGGTCAACCTCCGCTTCACCGACCTGCACAAGTGGGTCTGCGAACTCGAAGGCTTCGACGACGATCCGAAACGCTCGAACGAGAAGATCCTCGAGGCGATCCAGGCCGCCTGGCTCGACGAGCGGGATTAGCGATGGCGGCGCGAGAGACTCCCTCCCTCGCGTCGCGTAGCGGCGTGGGGGAGGGCTGGGGTGGGGGCGGTTGCCGCAAAGGTGACGCCGCTCGTGCCGTCGCCACCCCCACCCCAGTACCAGTCTTTACTGGCTCCCCCGGCTGGCGCCGAGGGAGGGCTACATGACCTCCCTCATCGATCGGCTCATCTCTGCCGCACCCGCCGAATGGGCGGCCTATACCGAACACGATTTCGTCCGCCGGCTGGGCGAGGGCACGCTGCCCGAAGCGGCCTTCCGCCATTACCTGCGTCAGGACTACGTCTTCCTGATCCACTTCGCCCGCGCCTTCGCGCTCGCCGCCTACAAGGCCGACAGCCTCTCGGACATGCGCGCCGCCGCCGCCTCGCTGCACGGCATCCTGGATGTCGAGATGCGGCTGCATGTGGAGTTCTGCGCCGGCTGGGGCATCGGCGAGGCCGAGATGGCGGCCGAGCCCGAATCGCGCGCCTGCATGGCCTATACGCGCTTCGTGCTGGAGCGCGGGATGGCGGGGGACGTGCTCGACCTGCAGGTGGCGCTGGCGCCCTGCATCATCGGCTATGGCGTCATCGCCGAGGCGCTGGCCGCCGACCCCGCGACGAAGCGGGCCGGCAATCCCTACGAGCCCTGGATCGCCATGTATGCGGGGCCCGAGTATCGGGAGGTCGCCGCCAAGGCTTCGGCCCAGCTCGACCGCCTGGCGGCGCGGCGCCTGACCGAGGCGCGCTTCCCCGAGATTGCTGCTAGTTTTGCCATGGCCTGCCGCCTGGAGGCGGATTTCTGGCAGATGGGGCTGGAGCAATCGCGATGAAACTGCTGCTGACCGGCTTCGAGCCTTTCGGCGATCACAGCGAGAACCCGTCCCGGCTGATCGTGCGCCGGCTGGCGGCGGAAGGCGTCGCCGGCATCGAACTCTTCACCGAGGAACTGCCGACCGTGTTCGGCGAGGCGGGGCGGAAGGTCGAGGACCTGCTCGACCGGCACAGGCCCGACCTGCTCTTGATGCTGGGCGTGGCGGGCAGCCGCACCGTCATTTCGGTCGAGCGCATCGGCCTCAACTTCGACGACACCGCCCGGCCCGACAATGCCGGCCGCGCGGCCGAGGCGAAGGTGATCCGCGAGGGCGGGCCGCTCGCCCGCATGGCGAGCCTGCCGCTCGCTCCCATGCGGGACGCCATCGCCGGTGCCGGCCTGCCGGTGGAAATCTCCAACCATGCCGGCACCTATGTCTGCAACCACGTGCTCTATGCAGCACTCCACCATGTCGAGGAGCGCGGCCTCGCCACCAGGGTGGGTTTCCTGCATGTGCCGCAGATCCTGGGCGCCACGGCGAAATCGAGCCTGAGCCTGGACGACCTGGTCGCCGCGACCCGCGCGGCCATCGGCGCGGCCACGGGGGCCGGCGCGCAGACCAGGGCCGCCTGATGCTCGCCGCCTTCCTTCTTCGGTTGCGGAGAAGGCAGGGCTATCGGGCCTATGTCCCCGCCGAGGGCGGCGTTCAGCGCCTCGTGCTCTATCTCTTCGGCATCTTCGTGGCTCACGTCGTCGCCATGATGGCGCTCGAGGACATGGCGCCCTTCGATGCCGCCTGGCTCACGGCCACCACCATGGTGACCGTCGGCTACGGCGATTTCTTCGCCAAGACCGTCGAGGGCCGCCTCGCCACCATGATCCTGCTCTATGCCGGCGGCATCTTCGTGCTGGCGAAGGCGGTGAACGACTGGATCGAGGCCAAGGCCGAGAAGGCCGAAAGGAAGGCGCGCGGCGCCTGGAGATGGAACATGCGCGAGCACATCCTGATCGTCGGCACCCCCGAGCGGCTGCCGACACCCTTCTTCGAACGGCTGGTGAAGAGCATCCGCGACACACCGGAACTTTCCGGGCGGCCGGTGCAGATCCTGACCACCGCCTATGCCGAGGCGACGCTGCCGCGGTCCCTCGCCGATCTCGGGGTCGTCCACTGGAACGGCGGCCCGGCCGATCCGGGCGCGCTCGCGGCGGCGAATGCCGGGGAGGCTTTCGGCGTCCTGATCCTGGCGCGTTCGGTCACCGATCCCACCTGCGATGCGGAAACCTTCGACACCATCGACCGGCTGCGCACGCTCCCCGTCAGGGGGCCGATCATCGCCGAATGCATCGACGATGCGAACCGCGAACGGCTGCGCCGCGCCGGCGCCCGCGCCCTGGTGCGGCCGCTGCCGGCCTATCCGGGCATGCTGATCCGCGCCCTGGTGGCGCCCGGATCGGAGGCGATCATCGAGGAACTGTTCACCGCCCAGGGCGACGAATGCTATCGCGTCGACCTCAGTCCGCCCTGGAAGGGCGACTGGACGCGCCTGGCGGGCGCCCTGATCGCGGAGGCGATCGGCACGCCGATCGCCTTCGAGGATGCCGCAGGCAGGATCCACGTCAACCCGGTCGGCCGCCGCGGCATCGAGGCCGCCGCCCTGTTCCTGGTCATGCCCGAGCACCGCGCCGATACCGGCGATCTGGTGCGGGCGGCATTGAAGTAGAGGACATCGCCGCCTGTGGGTCCGTCCTCATCCTTCGAGACGACCGCTTCGCGATCCCTCAGGGTGAGGACTACTCAGTAACTTCGAATTCCTCACCCTGAGGAGCGGCCGTTAGGGCGCGTCTCGAAGGGCGAGGGCAGGGCAACGCTATGCCGGACAGACCGAGAGCCGCTTCCGCCGCGGGGCGCCGCCTTCGGCGGCGGCGATCTCGGCCTTGTCCGTGCGGGTCCAGTCGTCCCAGGTGACGACGCCGGCGCCGCGCCCGGCCAGAAGTCCGATGATATCGCCCTCGCGCGGCGGCATGGCGGCTTCGAGATCGGCAAGCACGAGGTCGGCCACCGCGATCCCATCCGCGCGGTTGGTGGGGATCACGCCGGAGGGGCCGCGCCTGGCCCAGCCGACGGCATAGAGGCCGGGTGCCACCCGGCCCGCCGAATTGGGCAGGATGCCGGTGCCGGCATCGAAGGGGACATCGGCCGGCGGTGCGGCGCGATAGCCGATGCAGGTGACCGCCAGTTCGCAGGAAAGCGTCTCCTCGGTTCCGTCCGGGGCGCGCAGCCGCACACCCTCCAGCCGGTCGCCGCCCAGGAAGGCCACCGGCGCCCGGTGGAAGAGGAAGCGGATGCGCTTCGGCTTCGAAGCCGGATCGGCGCCGGCGAAGGCGCGGAGCGTGGCGAGATTGGCTTCCTTCATCCGCCGCTCGGCCTCCGCCACATCGCCGATGCCTTCGGGCAGGTCGGCGGCGTCGACCATCGGCGCGGCGGCGGAGAGCCGGCCGAGTTCCGCGAGTTCGGCATTGGTGAAGCCCGCTTCGATCGGTCCGCGCCGGCCGACGATCACGATCTCCCCGATGCCGCTCGCCCCGATCGCCCCGCGCGCCGCATCGGCGAGGTCCGATGCGGCGAGTTCGGCCGGGGTCTTCGACAGGATGCGGGCGACGTCGATCGCCACGTTGCCGTTGCCGATCACCACCGCCCGCCTGACCCGCGCCAGATCGACTTCCGCCGCGGCATGATCGGGATGCGCGTTGTACCAGCCGACGAAGGCGCCGGAGCCGTGGACGCCGGGCAGGCCCTCGCCCGGAACCCCGAGCGGCCGGTCGGCCGGGCAGCCGATGGCCAGCACCACCGCGTGGTAGCGCGCCCGCAGTTCGGCGAGCGATACATCGCGTCCCAGTGTCACCCCGCCCAGGAAGCGCGGATTGCCCTTGCCCATCAGCCGGTCGAAGACGCGGGTGACGGCCTTGGTGCCCTGGTGGTCCGGCGCCACGCCGTAGCGCACCAGGCCATAGGGCGCGAACAGCCGGTCGATCACGTCGACCTGCGCCTCGGGCCGCTTTCTCAGCAGTGCATCGGCGGTATAGAGGCCGGCCGGGCCGGCGCCGACGACGGCGACGCGCAGGGCTGTCATGCCGTGCGGGAACGCGGCCGGGCGCCGCGATCGGAAATTTTCATGTAGGTTGCCCCGATCCCGTCCTTCCGCGCCTCCGGCTCCGGTCGACCGTCAGCCTTCGATTGTCATGAACGCCCTGATCCAAGCCGTCAACGCGCGTGTGCGTGCCATCCCGCCCGGAATGCGCGGCATCCTCTTGATGCTGTTCTCGGTGCTCGCCTTCGCCGCCATGCATGCGACCATCCAGTTCGTGGCGAAGACCGGGATGCACCCCTTCGAGGTGGCGTTCTTCCGCAACTTCTTCGGCCTCGTGCTTCTGCTCCCGGTGCTGGCCCGCAACAATTTCCGCGACCTGCGCACGGCCCAGCCGGGTCTGCACGCCTTGCGCGGATTCATCCAGGTCGGCGCCATGCTGTCCTTCTTCTACGCGGTGTCGATCACGCCGCTCGCCACCGTGGCGGCCTTGAGCTTCTCGGCGCCGCTTTTCGCGGTGATCGGCGTGGCGATCGTGTTCCGCGAGAAACTGACCCGCGACCGCCTGATCGCCCTGGTGGTGGGGTTCGGTGGCGCCATGGTCATCATCCAGCCCGGCGTGGTGCCGATCGAACTCGGCTCCTTCCTGATCGTCGGCTCCTCGGCGCTCTGGGCCTGCGCCATGCTGATCATCAAGAAGCTGTCGCGCACCGACAACGCGGCGGCCATCGCCGCCTATATGGTGATCTACCTCACGCCCTTGTCCGGTATCGCCGCCTTCTTCGTCTGGACCTGGCCGACCGCGGAGCAGCTCGGCTGGCTCGTGCTGATCGGCGTCTTCGGCACCGCCGCGCATCTCTCCTTCAACCAGGCGATGAAGGAGGCGGATGCCTCGGCCATCATGCCGCTCGACTTCACCAAGCTGATCTGGAACGCACTCTTCGGCTATTTCCTGTTCGCGCAGGTGCCGGGCATATGGGTATGGGTCGGCGGCAGCATGATCTTCATCGCCGCCAGCTGGGTGGCCCGCAGCGAGGCGCGGGCGAAGAAGCGGACGGGGTAGGGAAGTGCTGCCGGCTTCCTCGTCCTTCGAGACGACCGCTGCGCGGTCCCTCAGGATGAGGAAGCCTACTTAGAAGTCCTCATCCCGAGGAGGCTGCATGGCAGCCGTCTCGAAGGACGAGGGCAGCGCCGGGTCAGACCCGCTCGATCACCGTGGCGATGCCCTGGCCGACGCCGATGCACATGGTGCAGAGCGCCTTCTTCGCCCCGCGTGCCTCCAGTTCGACCAGCGCCGTCGCCAGCAGCCGCGCCCCGCTCATGCCGAGCGGATGCCCCAGCGCGATGGCGCCACCGTTCGGATTCACATGCTCGGCATCGTCCGCGAGGCCGAGCTGCCGGGTGACGGCGAGCGCCTGGGCGGCGAAGGCCTCGTTCAGCTCGATCACGTCGATGTCGCCGATCCTGATCCCCAGGCGCTCCAGCAGCTTCAGCGAGGCCGGCGCCGGGCCGATGCCCATGATCCGGGGCGCCACGCCCGCCGTCGCCATGCCGAGGATGCGGGCGCGCGGCGTCAGGCCGTGCTTCTTCGCCGCCGCCTCGGAGGCGATGATCAGGCAGGCGGCGCCGTCATTGACGCCCGAGGCATTGCCGGCGGTGACCGAGCCGCCCTTGCGGAAGGGGGCGGGCAGCTTCGCCAGCGCCTCGATCGAGGTCTCGCGCGGATGCTCGTCCTTCTCGACCGTGGTGACTTCGCCCTTCCGTCCGGCGATGGAGACGGCGACGATCTCCTTGGCGAAACGCCCGTTCTTCTGCGCCGCCGAGGCGCGGGACTGGCTGCGGGCGGCGAAGGCATCCTGGTCGGCGCGGCTCACCTGGAATTCCTCGGCGACATTCTCGGCCGTCTCCGGCATGGAATCGACGCCGTACTTCTCCTTCATCAGCTTGTTGACGAAGCGCCAGCCGATGGTGGTGTCGTAGATCTCGTTGGAGCGCGAGAAGGCGCTCTCGGCCTTGCCCATGACGAAGGGGGCTCGGCTCATGCTCTCGGCCCCGCCGGCCAGCATCAGCTCGGCCTCGCCCGCCTTGATGGCCCGCGCGGCGGTGCCGACCGCGTCCATCCCCGAGCCGCAGAGGCGGTTGATGGTGGCGCCCGGGATTTCCACCGGCAGGCCGGCCAAGAGCAGCGACATGCGGGCGATGTTGCGGTTGTCCTCGCCGGCCTGGTTGGCGCAGCCGAAGATCACGTCGTCCACCGCTGCCCAGTCGACCTTGGCGTTGCGGGCCATCAGCGCCCGGATCGGGACCGCACCCAGATCGTCCGGCCGGACCGGGGACAGCGTGCCGGCGTAACGCCCGATGGGCGTGCGCACGGCATCGCAAATGAAGGCCTCGGTCATGGCTGTTTCCTCCGCTGGATTCCTGGGGGCGCATCCTGCAAGGTCGGGGCAGGGTCGATCAAGAAGCCTTTGCCGCCACACCGGGTTTTCGGATGAATGCCACGCTGCTCTCGCTCGCCACCGTCATGGCGGGCATCTTCATCCTGCAGGGGGCGAACGGCCTGTTCGCGAGCTTCCTCACGGTGCGGATGTCGCACGAGGGCTTCTCCACCACCGTGGTCGGGCTGGTCGCCACCGGCTATCCGGTCGGCTTCATGATCAGCTGCTTCCTCGCCCCGCGGCTGATCCGCGCCGTCGGCCATATCCGCGCCTTCGCGGCGCTGGCGGCGGTGCTGAGCTGCCTGACGCTGGTCTTCGCCGCCTATGCCGATCCCAAGGTCTGGTTCGGCCTCAGGGTGGCGACCGGTTTCGCCGCCGCCGGCCTCTTCATGATCGGGGAGAGCTGGCTTTCCGACAAGACGCCCGGCCATATCCGCGGCAAGGTCTTCGCCGTCTACACCATCTCCAACATGACGGCGGTCGGCTCCTCGCAATGGCTGCTGGGCGCCGCCGATATCGAGACGCCGGCCCTCTTCATGGTGGCGGCGGGCCTTTTCACCGCCAGCCTGATCCCGGTGGCACTCTCCACCCATTCCGCGCCGGCGCATCGGCAGGCCTCGACCCTGCCGGTGATGCAGCTCTGGCGGTTGTCGCCGCTCGGCATCGTGGGTGCGATCGCCTCCGGCCTCGTCAATACCGCTTTCGCCGGTCTCGCTCCCCTCTATGGCCTGAAGATCGGCATGACCGCGGCCGAGGTCGGCTATTTCATGTCGGCGGTGTTCTTCGGGGCGCTGTTCCTGCAATGGCCGCTCGGCCGGCTGTCGGACCGCATCGACCGGCGCAAGGTGATCGCGGGCGTGCTGCTGGCGATCGCCGTGCTGGCGACCGTGATCGCCTTCTTCGGGCACCTGTCGCGGCCGCTCCTGCTCGGCCTCGGCATGATCTATGGCGGCTTCGCCTATACCGTCTATTCGCTCAGCCTCAGCCATGCGAACGATTTCGCCAGCCAGGAGCAGCGGGTGGCGGTCTCGGCGGGGATGCTGCTCTGCTGGGCCTCCGGCTCGATCGCCGGCCCGACCCTCGCCGGCCTCCTCTTCGAGGCGATCGGGCCGAAGGGCCTGTTCGCCTATACCGGCGGCATCGCCGCCGTCGTGTTCCTGTTCGCCCTGTGGCGGATGACCCAGCGGCCGCCGCCGGACCAGCGCGGCGCCTTCGTCGGCAAGACGCCGACCACGCCGGCCGCGGCCGAGATGGACCCGCGCACCGGGGATCCCTAGACGAGGTTGGTGGCCAGCACCGAGGCGACGGCGACGAACAGGCAGAAGCCGGAGAAGAGGCCGAGGAAACCCGGCCGGCCGACATCGTAGGTCGGGTGCTGGTAGGCATGCAGCGCTTCACGGTTCGACATGGTCCTGATCTCCTTTCTCGTGAGATCAGCCTATGCCGGCCAGGGCCCGGTGACTGTGCGCCGCGTCATGCGTGCGGCGTGACGCGGATCACGATGCTTAACGAGAGGTTACCGGCCCACCGTCCCGCCGGGATCGGCATAGCGGAACAGCCGGCCCTCGAAATTGCGGATCAGGATGTCGTCCCCCTCGCGCCCCTCCAGATAGTCGGGCACCAGCGCGATCTTGCCGCCGCCGTTGGGGGCGTCGATGGCGTAGTGGGGGACGGCGTAGCCCGTGGTATGGCCGCGCAATCCCCTGATGATCTCGATCCCCTTGTCGACCGGCGTCCTGAAATGCGCCGAACCGGTGATGGGGTCGCACTGGAACAGGTAGTAGGGCTTCACCCGGCGCATGAGGAGGCCGTGCATCAGCCGCTTCATGGTCTCGACGTCGTCGTTGACGCCCTTCAGCAGCACCGTCTGGCTGCCGAGCGGCACGCCGCGATCGGCCAGGCGGTCGAGCGCCTCGGTCACCTCCGGCGTCAATTCGTCCGGATGGGTGCAATGCAGGCTGAGCCAGACCCGGTGCTTCCCCAGCAGCCGGGCGAAATCCCTGGTGATCCGCTGCGGCAGGACCAGCGGCACCTTGGTGCCGATGCGGATGAACTCGACGTGTTTGATCGCCCTGAGCTTCTCCAGCAGCCAGCCGAGCTTGTCGTCCGAGATGGTCAGCGGATCGCCGCCGGAGATCAGGATGTCGCGGATCACCGGCGTCCGGGCGATGTAGTCGATCGCCTTCTGCCAGTCCTCGACGGCGAAGCGCCATTCGCCGCCCACTTCGCCCACCATGCGGGCCCGGGTGCAGTAGCGGCAATAGGTGGAGCAGAAGCCGGTGACCAGGAACAGCGCCCGGTCGGGATAGCGGTGCACCAGGTTGGGCGCCGGCATATGCGCGTCCTCGCCCAGCGGGTCGTCGTATTCCCCGGGCGACTTCACGAATTCCTCGCCGGTCGGGATATGCGTCCGCCGCAGGCCCTGGGTGGCGTCCTCGCGGTCCAGCAGATGCGCGTAATAGGGGGTGATGCCCACCGGCAGCGCCCCTGAGCGCCGGCCGACCGCGTCGCGCTCGTCGGCGCTCAGCGTGAAGATCCGCTCCAGCCCGGCGAGGTCGCGGATGCGCGCGCGCGCCTGCCAGCGCCAATCGTTCCACTCGGCCGCGCTGGCCTCGGGGAAGAAGCGCTTCTTGAAGGCCTTCGCGGCCGGGCCGATCGGGAAGCTGGAGCGCTTCGGCGGCGCCGGAAAACTACCGTGCATCGCCGCTTCCTACTTCGATTGTGTGCTTTCCGCCAGTGCGGCTAATCTCCGCCCCCTCACATCACGAGAAAGCGAAACGGAGGAAGTGCCATGCGATTGTTCGATCTGAAGGGCAAGGTTGCCGTAGTGACGGGCTCGACCCGGGGCATCGGCAAGTCGATCGCCATGAATCTCGCGGAAGCCGGCGCCAAGGTGGTGATCTCCAGCCGCAAGGCCGCCGCCTGCGATCAGGTGGCGAATGAGATCAAGCAGGCCGGCGGCGAGGCGATCGCCATCCCCGCCAGCATCTCCGACAAGGCGCAGCTCGAGAACCTGATCGCCACCACCAAGCAGACCTGGGGCAAGGTCGACATCCTGGTCTGCAACGCCGCCGCCAATCCCTATTTCGGTCCCATGACCGGCCTCGGCGACGACGTGTTCGAGAAGGTGATGCGGAACAACGTGCTGTCCAATCTCTGGCTTTGCAAGCTGGTGAAGGACGGCATGACCGAGCGCAAGGACGGCGCCATCATCATCGTCTCGTCGATCGGCGGCCTGAAGGGTTCGGCCGAGCTCGGCGCCTATTGCATCTCCAAGGCGGCCGACTTCCAGCTCGCCCGCAACCTCGCCGTCGAATGGGGCCCGAGCAACATCCGCGTCAACTGCATCGCGCCGGGCCTGATCAAGACCGATTTCGCCAAGGCGCTCTACGAGGACCCGGCCCGCAAGGCCGCGCGCGAGAGCGAGACGCCGCTGCGGCGCCTGGGCGATCCCGACGACATCGGCGGCATCGCCGTGCTGCTGGCCTCCAAGGCCGGCTCCTTCATCACCGGCCAGGTGATCGTCGCCGACGGCGGCGTCACCATCCGCTGAAGGCCCGCCCTCACCCTTCGAGACGACCGCGTGCCGCGGTCCCTCAGGGTGAGGACTATATCGAAGTCGGTTACCTCATCCTGAGGGCGCCCTTCAGGGCGCGTCTCGAAGGGTGAGGTAACCGAAGCCCCCCCGTCAGTTCAGCTTCGTCATCGCCTCGATCACCGCATCGGGGTTTTCGTAGTTCACCATGTGCCCGCCGCCCTTGATCAACTCGAGCTTGGCATCGGCGATCTTCTCCACGAAGACCTTGCCATAGGCCGGATCGATCAGCCGATCCTCGGCGCCCCAGATCAGAAGCGTCCGCGCCTTGATGCGGTGAATGCGGTCCGACAGGCCACGGTCGGGGATGGGGAAGAGGAGCTTCCCCGCCATACCGAAGCGCTTGCCGTTCATGATCAGGAACTCGACCAGGAAGTCGAGGTTGTTCATGTCCTGGCCGGCGGTCATCAGCTTCGTCCCGAATTCCACGTCGCTGAACAGCAGCTTCGGGAATTCCGAAGGGAGCGTGGCAAAGAGGTCCGGGATCGGCCTGTCGTCCAGCCACAGCCCGGCGGGGCAGAGCAGGCACAGCCGCTCGATCTCATTGGGTGCTACCGCCGCCATTTCCGAAGCGATCATGCCGCCCATCGAATGGCCCATGACGAGCGGCTTCGACAGGCCGAGCGCGTCCATAACGTCATAAGTGTGCAGCGTCACGTCCAGCATGTCGCGCAACCGGTCGGCGCCCTCCGAATCGCCGTAGCCCGGCAAGAGCGGCGCATGGACGCGATAGTGCTTCGACAGCGCCTCGATGAAGGGGTCGTTCGGGAACAGCCCGCCGGCCCCGTGCAGGTAGAGGAGGGGGGCGCCGTCGCCGCCCTCGAAGACGCGAACGCTGGCGCGGCCGCCGGCCACGTCGATCAACCGGCTCTGCATCACTCTGCCGCCTCCGCGCGGATGGCGGATGGCTTCAGCCAGAACCGCTCGTCGTTCCGATATTCCGGCCACAGCGTCTTCAGGCGCGGCATCACCTTCTCGGCGAACAGCTTGGAGGAGTAGCGCACCTTGTCGTCCGGCATGTCGCCGATATGGAACAGGCCGAAGACATTGCCGACGCGGAGCGACTTGATCAGGTCGACCATGCGGTCATGCACCGTCTCCGGCGAACCGGCGATGACATAGCCCCCGTCGACCAGGTCCTTCCAGCTGAGCGTCGGGTAGTTCCGCAGGTTCGCCTGGGTCAGCTGCGACACCGCATTCGCCTGCAGCGTCTTGATGGTGCGATAGCCCGGCGCGTCGGCGAAGCCCGGATAGACGTGGAGGCAGCGGTTGTAGAAGTAGTGGACGTGTTGAGCGTAGAGCTTCTCGGCCTCGGCATCCGTATCCGCCACGCAGATCACCTGGGCGAAGCCGCCGCGATAGGGGCTGTCGTCCTTGCCGGCCTTGGCGACACGGTCCCAGAAGCCGCCCATCAGCTGCACCGCTCGCTTGTAGCCGGAATAGCTGAGATAGCAGTAGACGTAGTCGTTCTCGAGGCAGAAGTCGTAGGTCTCGACCGAGCCGCCGCCGGGGATGAAGATCGGCGGCGGGTTCTGCACCGGCTTCGGCCAGCAGTTGACGTAGCGGATCTTTGTATAGCGGCCGTTGAAGGCGAAGGGCTCGTCGGCGGCCCAGGCCCGGCGGATCAGCTCGTGCGCTTCCGCGTACTTCTCGCGGGTCAGCGCCGGCACGGTGCCGTAGGCGTAGTTGGTGTCCATCGAGGTGCCGACCGGGAAGCCCGCCACCAGCCGCCCGCCGGAAATCACGTCCAGCATGGCGAATTCCTCCGCCACCCGGATCGGCGGGTTGTAGAGCGCGATCGAATCGCCCAGCACCACCAGGGCCGCCTTCTTCGTGGTCCTGGCAAGGGCGGCGGCGATGATGTTGGGGGAGGGCATCAGCCCATAGGCATTGGCGTGATGCTCGTTGACGCCGAGGCCGTCGAAGCCGAGCGTTTCGGCATATTCGAGCTGGCCGATATAGGTGTGGTAGACGTCATGGCCCTTGACCGGATCGTAGATCCTGCTGGGCAGGTCGACCCAGACCGACCGGTGCTGCTCGCGGAAATCATCCGGCAGGAACGGCCAGGGCATGAGGTTGAACCAGGTGAATTTCATCCGTTTCCTCCCACCGTCTGACGCGGCTGGGAAGAGACGGTGGCAAGGCGGGGAACCTTAGTCAATCGGGCGATCAAGAGCGGCGGAGGTGCTGCCTCGTCCTTCGAGACGCGCTCTCCGAGCGCTCCTCAGGATGAGGACTTCTAAGTAGGTTTCCTCATCCTGAGGGCGCCCCGAAGGGGTGCGTCTCGAAGGACGAGGAAGCCGCGGGTGCGCTGGTGGAAATAGAGGGGCAAGTGCTTCACGTGATCGATCTCTACCCGCTGTTGCGGCCCATCCTGTTCCGGCTCGACCCGGAAACCGCGCATGACCTGGTGATGACCGCGCTCGCCTGCGGCGCGGGCGCTCTCTACCGCGCCGGCCCCGACGATCCGGCCCTCGCCACCACGCTCTTCGGCCGCCGGATTTCGAACCCGATCGGCCTGGCGGCCGGCTTCGACAAGGTGGCCCGCCTCGGCGACAAGCTCTTCGACCTCGGCTTCGGTTTCGTCGAGGTGGGCGGCGTCACCCCCCGGCCGCAAGTGGGCAACCCCCGGCCGCGCCTGTTCCGGCTGGAAGAGGACCGGGCGATCATCAATCGTTTCGGCCTGAACGGCGGCGGCCTCGATGCCATGGCCGCGCGCCTTGAAAAGCGTGACCGTTCGAAGGGCCTTCTCGGCGTCAATGTCGGCGCCAACAAGGACAGTACCGACCGCGCCGCCGACTACGTGGAAGCGATCGAGCGCCTGGCCCACCTCGTCGACTTCGCCACCGTCAACGTCTCCTCGCCCAACACGCCGGGCCTGCGCACGCTCCAGGGCCGGGACGAGCTCGAACGCCTGCTCGACCGCGTGCTCGACGCCCGCGCCCGGCTCGGGGTGAAGACGGCGATCGTGCTGAAGATCGCCCCCGACCTGAACGAGGCCGATCTCGACGACATCGCCGCCGTCGCCACCGACCGCCGCCTCGACGCCATGATCCTCGGCAACACCACAATTTCTCGGCCCGACACGCTCAAGAGCCGGCACAAGGCCGAGACGGGCGGCCTCTCCGGCGCGCCGCTGTTCGAGCTCTCCACCCGCGTGCAGGCCGGCATGCACGCCCGGGTGGGCGACAAGGTGCCGCTGATCGGCACCGGTGGGATCGCCTCGGCCGCCGATGCGGCGGCGAAGCTCAAGGCCGGCGCGGTGGCGGTGCAGCTCTACTCGGCGCTCATCTACCAGGGCCCGGCGTTGGTGGCCCGAATCAAGCGCGAGCTGCCGGCGCTGATGCGAAAGTAGGGCCTCACACCGGCCGATAGACCAGCACGCGCGTCCACGGCGCCAGCTGCTGCAGGGGATCAAAGTCCCTGATGTTGCGAGTGAGCAGTACCGTTCCGGTTTCGCCCGCCTGCAGCAGCAAAGCTGTGTCGTTCAGAAGGTCGGGCCCGTGCGCGCGGCCGGTTATTCGTGCCGTAAGGCCGGCCAGCATCCCCGCTTCGCCGCAAGCCCTTATGCTGGGAGCGGTGAGGCGATGGGGCGGTATGTCATTCAGCGTGCCGCGCAACGACTCTAGGGATGCTTTGGTTTCGGGATGCCTCGGATCGAGACGGCCGAAAAAGTGCGTCAGCTCGGCCAGTGCGACGGAGGAATGGTTCACGGTACGGAGCGTGAGCAGTCGGTCCACTTCCGCCGGTGTTCGCCCCTGCAGGGAGTCGATATAGACGCAGGTGTCGAGCAGCAATTCTGGTCCGGGACCGAGGCTATCGGTCACGAACAGCAGCTCGGTGTCGCGGTGGTGTTTGAGAGAGAAAGCGGTTCTCTGCGGCTGCAGCCGCCGCAACGAAGCGGCGACGTCAAAACTCAAGATCGAGGTCTTTCGGTATGCTGCCCTTGCGGGCGAGCAGTTTCTCGCCGAAATCGTCTTCGAGCGCCAGCTTGGCCAGCGCGTATTCGACGATGTCGGTGGTCTTCTCGATGCCGGTCTTCGTTCGGGCCGCTTCCAGCAGTTGCCTCGGTACGCGCACGCCGATGGCGCTCCGCGTGCCGCCGAGCAGGCCCGCGTCCTCGGCGGCGGCAATCACCGTCGCGCGCCGTTCGGCTACGATCGAATTGAGGCGGGTCGGGTGCTCGGTCATGGCGATCTCCCTGGTCGAAAGTATGTATAACAATATCGATTGTTGTCAAACGAAACTGCCGTGGAAAAGGGCGGGCAGAGTCACTGGTGCGGCGCGGCTTCATCAACCGAGATCGGCCGGCATGTGTTCTCGGCGCCGGCGCTTGAGCGAAGGCCTCGGTCCCGGTTAGCCCCGATACCGCGGCCCGCAGGATGTGAAGCACCCGCCACCGCGTCTGCCCACCGGTGTGTCGGCCAGTCTTCTTGGAGTGTGTTTCCTGCCTTCGCATCATGGCCGAACGACGCCAGGAAGAGATCCCATCGCCTCGTCGAAACTCGCCGTGTGGTCGCAGCCCGCGGCTTCGTTCAGCGCGACGATTAGGCAATCGGCGAAGCCGGTTTTACTCGCCCCGAAAAGGGTTATGGCGCGGAGCAGCGTCTCGCGATCCTCGAAGCGAAAGGTATGGGTCGAAACCAGGTGCTGCAGCGCCATCGCCTGTGCGGCACGATCGAAGCGGTAGCCGCGAGTGAGTGTCCAGAAGGTTTCGGCCAGGACGACGTTGTTGATCAGGATGCTTTCCGGTGTCGCGTCGTAGGGAGCGATCAGGCGTTCGACCGCTTCCAACTGGACCGGATCGTCGGCGGTGAGCAGCCGCAGAAGGATATTGCTGTCGATGCCGATCACGACCGGCTCTGGCGGTCTTTCTCAATCACGGCCCGGGCGATGGCATCATCCATCTCCTCGATCGACAGTGCTTTCTGCCCGGGCCGCTTGAGCAGGCCTGCGAGCGACGATGCCTTCTGGGTGACAGGCCGTGCCGTCAGCACGCCAGCCTCATCGACGGTGAAGTCGAGGAGGGTGCCGGGCGCGAGATTGAGCCTGTCGCGGATCGCCTTCGGCAGCGTGACTTGGCCCTTGCTGGTGATGGTCGTGATCACGGCATCTTCTCCTTACATTTCTAAAACAGTAAGGATCATGGTTGATAAAATCCAGGGTCATCGGGCGATGGAAGAAAACCTTGTGTTGTTATTTGGTTCTTTTCTCTATACGATTGAAGTGTTAAAATGGCGGACGTCCTCACTTGCGTTTTGAGGCCAGAGGGCGAAGCCCTTCACGCTGCACGTCGTGGCGCGTTTTCGTGTGGCCCATTGCGAATTAGTTCGGCGCAAGCTGTTGGAAGGTTTGGCTGAAACCGGCCAAAACTGGCTCTACGCTGGCCAAGGCTGGCACCGCGTTGGCTCGAATTGGCTTCAATTGGCGCGAATTGGCGGCATTAGGTAGCAAACGCACCTCTGGGAATCTGGCGGTTTCCGGGCCGCCACGCCACCCTCTGGGATGGCCGAATCTCACGTCGTCTCAGGACTTAAAGCGAAGCGGGGCAGGCTGACGAGGACGCCCGCCAATGCCATTCAGGAAACTAGAGAATTGGCGGCCAGCGTCTCACTAAAAATGCTTCGGCTATACGATGACCTGCATCGGGATCGGTTCGCGCAGCTTCCATTGACGCATAAATAGCGGCCAGAACTTCCTCTCGCGAACTCCATCGGGGAAGAAGATCGTCCTCCGACAGGAGGAGGCTGGCAGCCTCAATCATCGCCTTCGTGGCAACGGGGATTGGTCGCTCGCCTGCTGGAATAGGCATTCTCGATGACCTTTCAATCTGTCATCGATTCTATCTATGCAAGACGGCGCTGCCAATAGCCCTTCCACTGGCGGCTTACCGGGTGCGCCATGGTGGCGCCGGTCATCATCAGGAACTGCTCGCCGTTGGCGGTGCGGCGGTAGTCTTCCCGCCATGCCATTTCGGCTGCGTAGGCGTGCAGGTACTGGCCGCTGATGTGGTGGTGAATGCCGATCTCCGAGCGGCGCAGGCGGGAGAAGAAGCTTTCCGCCTGATTGGTGCTGGCGCCATCGTCAGAGAATGCGATGCTGTGATTGATGCGGTGCGTCGCGTAGCGGGTGTGCAGGACATCCCAGGCCGCGGCTTCGTCCGCATGGATGGTCGAACCGCGGGCGACCCGATCGAGGATGGTCGGCACCGCCTCATCCTCGGCATCGGCCACGAAAGGCAGCGTGCGGCCGTTGCGCTCGCGCATGACGATGACCACGCGGCGCTTGCCCGAGCGGTTCACGGCAAGCCGCCGGTCCTTTCGATCTTCCTTCCGGTTCTCGGGCTTCACATAGCCGCCGAAGTAGGCGCCATCGACCTCGACGATACCGCCCAGGGTGAGGCTCTTGTGCTCGGCGGTCATCGCCTCGCGGATCTTGTGCGCCAGGACGAAGGCCGTCTTGTACTGGCAATCGAGGTCGCGGCTGAGCTGCAGGGCGGAATGGCCCTTGGCACCATTGGCGAAGATCGCGATAGCAGCCAGCAAGTCGCGGAAGCTCATCTTCCGGCTGGCGAAGATGGTGCCGGACGTGACGGAGAACTGGCCAAAGCAACCCTTGCACTTGAAGACGCGACGGGCCTTGTACTCATAGACCGCGACGCAGCCGCACTTCGGGCATGCAGGTTCCCCACCGTTCCCAGCCCAGCGGATGGCCTTGAACGTCGCGAACGCTTCGTCATCGGAAAGCCGCATCACCTTGGAGAGGCTGAGCGTCCGGGCTTTCGCCGAGAGAAGGAAGTGTTGGGACATTCTGGTCTGCTGTATGCGGGATCGAATTATCAGATATGATAAAATGCGATCATCCCCTTTTCAACAGAAAAATATCAAATATGATAAAAGAATGTTGATTCGGAGAGACTGAATGCCCACCGATGACCCATGGGCGCGCAAGGCGCGCGGGCTGCTGCGAGCGGAGCTAAAACGCCGCGATATCGGCTATCAGCAATTGGCCGAAAGGCTGGTTGCTATGGGTGTGAAGGAAACCCCGGCTTCGATCGCCAACAAGATCAGCCGGGGGAAGTTCACTGCGGCATTCTTGATTCAAGCGCTGGAAAGCATCGGCTGCTCAAAGGTCGATTTAGGAGACCCGATTAGAGGCTAGGTGTTCGCCTACCTTGGCCACGCGGAAAACCAACTCTTCCGCGTCTGATTTCTCGGAATACACGCCCACTCTCAGGCCATACGTATGATCTGATGGCGTCTTTAGTATCCATTCTCGGAAATGGAAAATGATCTCCGACCTATCGCCCCTCAAATCCAGGGAGCCAAAATCGACGACCACTTTCTCCCCGCGAAACAGCTTGAAGTGCTTGCCGGGATTGGGGCCGTTCTGGTCCTTCGTTAAAAGCCAGATCGGCAAATGCCTTACGAAATCATTGCCTTCCTTAGAGAGTCCGGTCACCTCAATGAGCTTGACCGAGCAGCTTTCTATTGTCCGACCTGTGCCATTCTCGATTTCCATACAAATGGTCTGAAGGCCGCCTCGGGTGATGACGATGGGCGCCCGAATGGTCAGATTCTTGGCCGCCGTGGCCTCTGACAATTTTGCGATCTCCACCATCCGCTCCCGGTCCAAAGCAGCGGGCGCCTTCGCAAAATTCCAGATGTAAAAAATAGGAAATAGCAGGATGACAGCGAAGGCGGCAAAAACCCTAGCCTTCCATTCGTCCGAGGACGCGTCCTCGGAGCCGAACAGGAGAAGCCCCCCGACCACGACGGCCGCTATAGCAAGCCTTATCACGATCTGCGCTCTGGAACTGAGGCCCAGGTCGACCGCCGCCTGCTTGGCAGATCGCTGATGCAGTTCTTTCCAGTATCCCCCCATGCGCCGCAGTCTGCCGCTTGCCTGCTCAAGGAGTCGAGTCTGGTTGGCGGTAATTGGCTTTTAAGCGGCATCGGACCCTCCATTTCTGAGTGTCCGGCGATCAGGTGCGTTTGCTACCTAATGCCGCGAATTGGCTGAGATTGGCAGAGGTCAATAGAGCCAGAATCAGAAGGAAGTATAATTATATCAAATAGATAGGAGGGATTTTGCATTGCCACGCCGATTTGGACGCAAGGACATCGATCGGCGAGGCGCCCATCGCCACCCGGCCGCTCCGGGCGAAGCGGACAAAAATGTCCGCCCCGGCGCCGGAACGGACAAATTTTCCAGAACAGACAAATTTTCCGGTGATCCGGCAGCGAGCCGCCTCACCCCCGCGCGGCGGCGACGATCGCCTTCATCAATGCCTCCGGCGTATCGAACAGAATGGCGCCGTCGCGCTCGTCCTTCAGCTTGCGGAAGTCTTCGGCGAGGCAGCCGAAAAGGATCTGGTCCCAGGCCCGCCCTTCGCGGATGTAGTCCTGGCGGCCGCGGCCTTCGATCTGGAAGCCGAGCACGCGGATCATCTTGGCGAAGCCTTCCAGGCGCTCATGCGTGCCGTCATGCACGCGGTTGAGGTTGAGGCGGCCGAAGGCGTGGTCGCAGAGGAGGCCGAAGGCCTCCACCCCGGCCGACAGCCCGGCCTCTTCGCCGAGCGTCAGGCCGATATTGGCCTTGCGGTTGATCAGGTCGATGTTCTGCAGCGCGATATTGCCGATCAGCCGGTCGGTGCCCTTCTCGCAGACGACGAGGAGGAGCGTATTGGCCCGGCCCATGGCGGCGCGGACAAATTCCAGCTCCTGCTCGCGGCTGATCGGAAAGACGCCGTGGGTGTTGAAGCGGGTGACCGAATAATCGTTGTACCAGCGGTGCCAGTTTCCTGCCGTCACGTCCGTCTCCACCGGCCGGCGGAGATAGATGCTGTGCCCGGTGAGGAAGGCTTCGTCGGCACTCATGATGCGGTCACCGTCATCAGCGCGAGGTCGCCCTCATGCGCGGCGCGGAAGGCCGCCGCATCGAAGCGGACGGAATTGTCCGCCGCTTGGCTGAAGGCCGGGTCCTTAAGGAAGTCGCGCAAGGGTTCGTTCCGGTCGGTCTCGGCGAAGTTGAGCGTCTTCGGCGCGAAGGGCTGCACGGCGAGCCAGGCCATGAAGGCCTGTTCCACCCGGCGCTGGAACACCCGGCAGGACAGCACGATCGCCTGCATCACGCCGTCGGCCCCGATCAGGCAGGCCAGGATCTCGCCATGACTGCCCGATTTGTCGTCGAGCTTCGCGGTCAGGAGCTTGCCGCCGGCGGCCAGCATCGCCTCGACCTCGTCATCGGTGAAGCGGCGGCCGTTCAGATTGAACTGGTTGGTCTTGTTGATCAGCTGCACCGCCCGCGTGCGGTCGCCCATGGAGGCGTCGCGGATGGCGAGCCTCATCTCCAGGCCCTTGAGGAAGCCGGTCACGTCGCCGCCCTGGCCCTCCTGCATCGGCGCCGTCTCGGCCATGCGGCGATACATCTCGGTCCGCGCCTTGTCCTCGGCCGTCACCTCGCGCTTCCTGAACAGCCGCGCGAGCCGGTCGAGGAAGGCGGGCAGGTCGTCCTCGGACGCCGGGAAAAGGACGCCGGTGACGGCGGGAAGGGCGGCGGCCACCTCGGCGATCTCCACCGGGTTGTCGTCGACGAAGACGGCCGATTCCAGGCCGAGGTTGAGCTGTTTGACCAGGGTGGCGATGGCGGCCGACTTGGCGCCGTATCCGGCCGCCACCGCCACCATGTCGGAGGCACCGATCGGCATGCGCCCGTCGGCAAGGGCCGCATCCACGTCGCGGCGATCGTTACGGCTGACCGCGGCGATCAGGATACCGGCCGCCTTCAGCCGCTTCAGCGCCATCTGATAGATGTGGTGGCGGAAGCCCGTCCCCTCGGGCGCGAAGTCGAGCGCCTCGAGCCCGTCCTCGGCCACCAGGCCCTTCCACAGCGTGTTGTCGAGGTCGGTCAGCAGGATCTTCTTCGGTTCCGCCTCCGGTTCCAGGAAGCGCCCGGCCAGTGTCTCGGCAATGCGGTCGAGCGCGGCACTGGCGACAGGGCAGCCGGAGGCGAGATAGAGCGGCAGGCCGAAGGCGCCCGCCTCGATCACTTCCGCCCCTGCCGCTTCCATCAGCGCGCGAAGCCGCGAGGCGAGCGCGGCCGTGCCGGCCGGATCAGGGGTGACGGGGGGCAGCGGGGCGGCGAGATAGAACAGTGCCGCCGCATGGCGGCGGGCGAGGGCGGCGGCCATGCGGGCGGCCTCCGCCTCCAGCGCCGCAGGATTCACCGGCTCGGCCGGTCCGCCGGTCCGCCAGTCCAAAGCATCGGCCAGGTCCCAGGGGCAGAGCAGCAGGATCTCGTCCTTGCCCTCGTTGGTGGTGAGCAGGTGCTGGCGCAGCGTGCCGAAGGGAAGGGTGGCGATCTCCAGCGCCACGTCGCGCGCCGCCGCGGCCGCCTTCATGTAGAGCAGCAGCGGATCGGGCGTGCCCGACAGGCAGAAGCGGGCGGTGACGGGCCGGCCGCCCTTCAGGTTGTTCAAGAGGCGCTTGGCTTCCAGGAAGGTCACGGCAGGGCCCCCCCGGTCAAGGACATGACGGCGCCGGAGAGCAGCCGGCCGCGATTGGCGAGCAGCCAGTGGATCTGCTCGGCCACTTCATCGGGGGTCGGCAGCTCGCCGAAGGGGACACGGTCGGCATGGGATTGCTTCACGGCGGGTGACACGGCCGCATTCATACCGCCATCGACGACGTCGAGCACCACCGTTGCCGCCCGCATCTCCGCCGGCGCCAGCTCCAGCGCCAGGATCCGGGTCAGCGTGGGCAGCAGGCTCTTCGACAGTGCATACAGGGGTGTACGGAAATTGTGCCGCCCGGCCTCGGCGAAGGTCGACCCCACCATCAGCAGCAGCGCGCCGGGTTCCCCGTGGCTGGCCAGCAGGCGGGCGAGCCCTATCCCGTCCTTAAGCGGGGCGGAGAGATGATGCTCCACCGCGGCGGTCGGATCGGAGAGGTCGAGCAGTGGCGTGTCGTCGGGGGCCGGCCAGCCGCAATGCACGATGGCGGACAATTTTGTCCGCGCCGGCAGGATTTCGCCGCGTTTCCAAGGCAGTGCGAGGCGGCCGATCTTCTCCGCCACTGCACCCCCGATGCCGCCGCCGGCGCCGGTGACCAGGATGCGCGGCTCGTCGGTGTCGGTTTCGGGGCGGACAAAATTGTCCGGACGGGACTGTATGGTGTGCCGGCCGAAGCCGTAGCTGCCTTCGGCATAGGTGGCGCCGGTGACGGCGTCGCGCACGGTGGCGCGCACCTCGCCGGTCTGGCCGTCGTCGCGGATCACCTCCGCCTCCACCTTCAGCCGGGCGGGCGGCAGGATCGGTTTCACGAAGCGCAGCTTCAGGTCGTGCAGCAGACAGTCCTGTCCGGGCAGGTGCATGCCGGCCAGGCGCGACAGCAGCCCGGCCGAGAAGGCGCCATGCAGCACCGGGCGGCCATAGGCGGTCTTCGCCGCATGGGCGGGATCGGTGTGCAGCGGATTCCAGTCGCCCGAGAGTTCGGCGAAGGCGCGCGGCGTGTCGGGGCCGACCTCGACCTCGAAAGAGGCCCGCCCGGTCACAGCCCCTTTTCCGACAGGAGCAGTTCGATGGCCTTGTAGGAGGTGAAACGGCCGTAATCGGCCACGGGAAGGCTGACGCCGAACTCGCCCTCGACGGCGGCGATCAGGCTGACCTGGGCGAGACTGTCCCAGCGCCGGGTGGTGATCTTCTTCACGGTCGCCACATCGGCGCCCTCGGGCAGTTCGAGCACGGCGCGGACGATGTCCTGCAGCTTCGCCTGGTTGGTCTCGTTCACGCGGCGATCTCCTCCGGGGCCAGCCGGGCCTTGGCGAGTTCGAGCTTGTCGGCCGGGATGGCCAGCAGATAGCGGGCGCCGGTCTCGTCCTGGGAGGTGACGAAGCTGTGGAGCGTGTCCGGGGTCGCTGTGTCCAGCTTCCGCAGCGCCTGGATCAGCACCCCGGCGCAATGGGCATAGAGATTGGCGCGGAGGTCGGGATAGGACCAATGCCGGGGAACGGAGAGCGGGGCGTCGCAGATGACCGGGCCGGTATCGATGCCGGTATCGATCAGATGCGCGGTGGCGAAGACGGGATGGCCTTCGGCCAGCGCCCATTCCGGACAGCTGTTGCCGCGATAGGCCGGCAGCTTGCCGGGATGGACGTTGATCCACCCCAGGGCGGGTGCCGCCAGGTGCTCGGCCTTCAGGATGCCGACGCCGCCCTGGATGCAGAGGTCGATCCGCTCGGCCCTGAGCAGGTCGAGGAGGGCGGGGTCCTTCAGCCCGTCCAAACGATGGCCGGGCTCGAAGGCCGGCGGGTTCCAGCGGTTTGCCGTCCGCTCGCGCTCGAAGGCGATGCTCTCGGGCTTCATGCGGCCGACGGCAATTGTCACGTCCGGCTCACGCCCCGCTTCCGTCAGGCGCGCGTGGTACTCGCGCCCGACGAAGTTGCCGTCCTGGAACAGGAGTGCGGTGCGTGGCCGGCTCATCTCAGTTGTGGTCCCAGATGTTGTCCTTCACCCAGTGCCCGTATTCGTTCTTCACCCAGACCCGCGGGTCGCGGAAGGTGTCGGCGATGGTCTCGAATTCGCTGCGCGTCATCCCCGTATAGGTCAGCCAGCGCGGCAGGTCGCCCGGCACCACCGGGTCGTACTGGCGTACCAGCTCGATCCCCTGATCGCGCGTCATCGCGCCCGAACGGATGTCGCGGCACACATGATCGGTCGCCCGGCCGTAGCCGAACTTCACGTACTTCATGTAGTCGTGCACGCCGTTGTCGTGGATGTTGTTCAGGTTGCTGTCGCGCTTGTAGGTGCGGTCGAAGGGGAGCGGATTGGTCTCGAAACCGTAGAGGTCGACCATCAGCTTCGTATGGCCGTCCTGGTTCCAGCCGAAGAAGTTGGAGATGAAGATGCCGCGCACGCCGACGCGCTCGATTTCGGCATCGTCCGGGTACTTGGCCCAGAGCAGGTTCTGCTCGGTCAGGCCCTCGTCGCCGACGAAGTCCTCCCAGTCGAAGCCGCGGAGCAGGTGCTCCTTCCGGTACCGCGCCGTGTACTCGACCATGTCCTTGTAGGAATGCATGCCGCCCAGGTTCATGAACCCGTGCTCGCCCCAGACGATCAGCGGGATGTCGAACTTCACCGCGATCTGGATGGGGATGGAGTTGATGCCCATGTGGCAGTGCATGTCGGGATCGCCCATGCGGCGCAGCCCGATGCGGTTCATCTTCTTCAGCACCTCGACCGAGGGCGTGAAGTTGAAGTAGTCGCAGCCGAACACGTCCTTCATGCGCTGGATGTTGCGGCGGCCGATCTCGGTCTCGTTGTTCTCGTTGTAGGTCACGAGGAGGGGGTTCATGCCGTAGACGGTCTTCAGCAAATGGACTTGATAGAAGCTGTCCTTGCCGCCGCTGACCGGGATCAGGCAGTCGTAGGTCTTGCCGGATTTCGAGCGATGGTCGTCGCAGAGCTCGCGGAACATCCGCTCGCGGCGCTTCCAGTCGACCTTGCCCTGCTCGTCATGCGTCCGGCAGCCCGAGCAGACGCCGTCCTTGTCGAAGGTGAGCGCGGTCGCGGCCACGGCCGGATAGACGCAGCGGGTGCAGTAGGTGACGCGCGGCGGCTTGATGCGCGGAAGGAATTCGCCCTGGATCATGGCCTCGAGCCGATGCGTTCAATTCGAGCCAAATCCTTACCGAATTAGGTTAACAGCCGGATAATGGCGTCACTTAACCCGTGCGTAGCAGTGGCAGTCCCTGGGTGCCTCATCGATGTTGGGGGCGATCTCCCAGCGCCTGAGCGTACCTTCGAAGCTGAGGCCAGCCTTCTGCATCACTCGAGCAGAAGCCGGGTTCGAGATATCGCAATAGGCCCAGAAGCGCCAAACGCCCTCCTGGGTCAGGGCCCAGTCACCGACAGCGCGCAGGGCCTCGGTCATGTAGCCGCGACCCCAGAAGGGCCTCGCCAGGACATAGCCGAAGCTGACGGCTCCCTTCGGCTGCGGACGCAGGTCGAAGGCGCCGATGGTGCGCTGTTCGCTCTGATCGACCATGTAGGTCCGGTTGGAGCCGTTGCTCCAGTTCTCGATGCAGGCTGCGATGTAGCCTTCGGTCTCGACGACCGAATGATGCGGCCGCCAGGTGAGATAGCGGGTGACTTCCTGATCGGTGACATACGCCGCGAAGAGGCGGGCTGCATCGGGCGGCTCCGGCCGCCGCAGCGTCAGGCGTTCGGTCTCGAACTGGTCAGGAAGGATCATTGGGCGCCCCGGTCAGCCGGGGTAGGGATACCGCACGCCGTAGCCCTTGTCCCGCAGGTAGCGCTTGGCGCGCTTGTAGCTGGCTTCGGTGAAATGGAAGACGTTGCCGGCAGCCACCGCGCTGGCGCGGCCCTCGTCGATACCGTCACGGAAGTCGGAGAAATCGCCCACGCCACCGCAGGCGACCACGGGGATGGAGACCGCGTCGGCGATGCGGCGGATGATCCCGGTGTCGTAGCCTTCCGCGGCGCCGTCACGGTCGATGGAGTTCAGCAGGATCTCGCCGGCGCCGAGCGCTTCCATGCGCTTCGCATAGGCTTCGGGGGCCTCATCGACCGGAGTGCGGCCCTGGTCGATATGGACGCGATGGGTGCCGTCCTCCTCGCGCTTCACGTCGAGGCCCAGCACCATGGCCTGGGCGCCGTATTTCTCCGCTACCGCCGTTACCAGGGCAGGATCGCGATAGGCCTGGGAGCAGATCACCACCTTGTCGGCGCCGTTGCGGATGAAGCGATCGACGTCCTCCATGCTCCTGATGCGGCCGCCGAAGGCGAGCGGCATGAAGCAGGAGGCGGCGATCTGGCGCAGGATCGAAAGGATGTCGCGCTCGCCCTTGAACTTGTGGTCGTCGCGGCCGAAGTCGTGCTCGCCGTCGCGGGTGATGTCGAGATAGACCAGCTCGTCGGCCAGCCACTCGCCATAGCGTTCCATCTCGGCGATCGGGTTGCCGATCGCCTTGAATTCCTTGAAGCCCTCGCTGCGGACGATCAGCCCGTTCATCAGGTAGAGGACGGGGATGACGCGGGTCTTCAGCACGGCAGTTTCGCGAAGTTGTCGAGGATCTTGAGCCCCACGTTCTGGCTCTTCTCCGGATGCGCCTGCAACCCGAAGACGTTGCCCCGCGCCACCGCGGCGACCAGCCGCGAGCCATGATAGGTCCAGGCCGCGACGTCGCTTTCGTCGGCGCAGACGACCGAGAAGGAATGCACGAAGTAGAAGGCCTTGTCGCCGTCGAGGCCGGCCAGGAGCGGTGTCGGCTTGGCGATCGAAAGGTCGTTCCAGCCCATATGCGGGATGCGGAGATCGGGGCTGGTCTTCGGGATCACCTCGACCCTGCCGGCGATATAGCCGAGGCCCGGTGTCTCGCCGAACTCGGTGCCGGTCTCGGCCAGCATCTGCATGCCGACGCAGACGCCGAGGAACGGGCGGCCGGACTTCACGAAGCGGTCGACGGCGTCGCGGAAGCCGCTGTCGTTGAGGCGGGCCATGCAGCTCGGGAAGGCGCCGACGCCAGGCAGCACGACGCGTTCGGCATCGCCGAGCGCTTCCGGCGCTTCGATGGCGCGGGCATCGTGGCCGAGGCGGGTGAAGGCGTTCAGCACCGATTGAACATTGCCGATGCCGCAGGAGACGACGCCGATCATCGGGCGTTGAGGCGGAGCCGGGGAAAGGCCCGAAGCGCGTTGTCGCGCAGGATGGCGCGGAGATGACCGGGTTCGAGTTCCAGCGAGGCGAGCTTGCCCAGCGTGAAGGCGGGCGACATCAGCGGCGCGTCGGAGGCGTAGAGCACGCGCTCGACGCCGACACGGCCGATCAGGTCGGGGATGTCGGTCTGGGCGACGAGGGGTGTGGAGGTGCAGAGGTCGAACATCATGTTCGGGATATCCGCATTCTCCTTGTGGCGCCAGGTGCCGTGTTCGGAGACGAAGGTGATGCGGGGATGCCTGCGTGCCGCCGCACCCAGGCCGGTCGGGTGCGCCATGACGGTCCAGCCGGGCATGCGGCCGATACGCTCCAGGATCGGGGCGTAGCGCGCATCGTCGAGACCGAGGCCGTGCGCATCGTCCTGGATGGTCTTCACGCCGATGAAGCGGGGATCGCCGGCGTAGCGGTCGATCTCGGCGTGGCTGGCGTCGGTGGCCATGGGATTGACCGCGATCAGGCCGCGGGCTTCCGGGCAGCGATCGAGGAAGGCGGCGGTCTCCATATTGCCGGCTTCCATGTCGTCGAAGATCGCCCGCATGGAGGACAGGATGGCGATCTCGGTATGGAACCGGCCGACGCTTTCGGCCACCGAGGCGTCGTCGGCCTCCGGCTCGATCGTGTCGAAGCTGCCGATGTTGTAGAGCGTGTCGATCTTCGGGGCCGCGATCAACTCGGCATAGCCGGTGGGCGGAGCCTGTTTCTCGGCCGGCAGGTCGAGGAGGTGGGCGAGGGTGCCGTCCAGGATCATCTGCCGGTCGGCCTCGGCGATCCGGGCCGACTGCACCAGGAAATAGGGGCAGGCCTCGTAGGCATAGGGCGCGTTGGCGGCGATGAAGAGGCGATCGGCGCCGAACGTGCGGACCAGGAGTTCGACGCCGCCGGTCTGCGGCGCCATCCCGGCATCGATGAGGACGTTGGGACAGGCGCGGGCTACGGCCATGGCCTCGGCCAGCGCGGCATAACCCGAACCACGCATCCAGCGGAGCGCGAGGCGCGCGCCGGTCGGGGCGAGATTCCGCGCCACCTTGGCGAAATCGGTGCGCTGGCTGAGGCCGAGGAAGAGCGGCAGGTTCTGCGCGATGGCCGCTTCGGCGATGTGGCGGAGCGCCAGGTCGTCGAAATCGCCGCCATGGCCCGGCCAATGGGGAAAAACGCCGACGGCGCGGAAGCCCTGTGCGCGGAGAGGGCCGATGTCACCGAGATAGGCCATGGGCGCCGCCACGGCCATGGGCACGAAGGACGGATCCTCGGCGCAGAGGCGAAGCGTCTCGGCATTGCCTTGACCGGCTTCGTATTGCAGGGCGGTGATGGAGGCGACCAGGGCGCGGGTGGCACCGCAGCGGCGCAAGCGGCGCTTCAGTTCGTCCGGCGGCATCCGCCGGCCGCTGGCGCGGTCGGTGCCGAAGAACGAGCCGCCATCCATGTCAGATCGTTGCGCCGGTCAGCGAATGAATCGGCCGGCAGAGCACTTTGGCCTCGTGCAGCAGCATCGAATTCATGCCCACCACCAGGTCGGAAGCCAGGATCGCCTCGTTCGGTGATCCGCCGCTGGACACGGCGATGCGGACCTTCGGCCGCGTCTCGAACCTGTCGTATTTGCCGGCGCTGTCCCGCGGATGCGGCCTTATCACCACCAGCACGGGCTGAGTCTGGGTATCGATCCCGGCGACCGTCTCGCCGCGCTCGATAGCGGCCAGCAGTCCCTCCAGCGCCTGGATTTCATCATATGGTGCCGGCCGGCCCGCTGCCGCCATCTCGCGCCCGCATTCGGAGGCGAAGAGAAGTACGTTGTCGCCGATCCCGGCGCCCCAGAGGACCCGCAGCCGGTTGGCGGCCGTGCAGTCGCGAAAGAAGCTCTCCGCGCGCAGCCGGTCGAGATGCAGCTGCCCGACGACGGAAACGGAACGCGACCGGGCGCCGAGACCGATGACGGCCCGGCGAGCCTGGGGGCTGGGCACCAGGATCTGCCTGGGAAAGACGAGGGCGCCGGTCTTGTCGGTGAAACGGGATGCCATGTTGCCGGCGGTGTCGACGATGGCGCATGCCGGGATGTCGAGTGCCTCGGCCGCCTTCCACAGCGCTATATCGTCGTCATCGTCGATATCGCTGGTGCCGGTGACGATGAGCTGCGGGCGGAGTTCCAGCAGCAGGTTGCGCAGCGAGAGGTCGCGTGCCGTATCGGAGATGGTCCTGGACCAGTCGCTGGCTCGGATACCCGCTGCGGCGAAGGTCTCGAGCGCGAAGGTCTTGCCCAGCACGATGTCGCGGGGATGGGAGCCCAGCCGGTATGCGAGGATCTGCAGTGGCAGCGGACAGATCGCCTGCTCCTCCAGCGCCGCCCGCGCGGCCACGATCATGTTCGCCGCTCCCGGGTCCCGGGCGTAGTAGAGAATGTCGATGCTGCCCACATGGGGCAGCGGTTGCGGAAGCGCGCTCATGCCGCCCTCCTCATGCTGAAGTCGAGCAGGCTTATGAGATTTTCGTGCACCTTGATGAAGGCGTTCGCCACGTCCCGAAGATCCGTTTCCGTCATCGGCGGGCGCATCAGCTCATGGATCATGATGCTGGCATTGGCGGCTTCCGCATCGGGGCAGAGCCCGGCGCGATAGTCCTGCTCGCCGTCGTAATGGGGGCAGCGGAACGGGCACTGCGCCCGGCCATAAGCCGTCTGGGTCAGGAACATCGGCTGCAGATAGATCGGCTTCACATAGCCCGCCCGGACCAGCACGCCTTCGCCTTCGCGTCCCTCGGTCAGCGGCAGTTCGGCCTTGATCGCCTCGACATAGAGGTCGCGGCCGACGTCCGTCTTGGTGGAATCGTGACGAAGCGTGTGCGTGTAGTAGACGTGCTTGTCGCCGGCGCGTTCCTGCGGAAGGAGCAGTTCGGGAATGCCGCGCAGCTGCTTTTCGAGATACTGGACGTTGCGGCGGCGCTCATCGACAAGGCTGGCTCCCTTGGCCAGCTGGCAGCGGCCGATCGCCGCCTCGATCTCGCCCATCCGGAAGTTGAACCCCAGCATGTTGGTGAGGTCGCCGACGCCTTTCGCGGCGACCACCGCCTCTGCATGGTTCCGGATCAGCGAGATCTTCTCGGCCAGCACCGGATCGTTGGTGGTGACGACACCGCCCTCGCCGGTGTGAATGTGCTTGTGATAGTTCAGGCTGAAGACGCCCATATGACCGAGGGTGCCGACGGGCCGTCCCTTGTACATGCCGAAGGGTGCCTGGGCGCAATCCTCTATCACGATCAGGTTGTGCTCGCGGGCGAGATCCATGATCGGATCCATATCGGCGGCCTGACCGAAGATATGGACAACGATAATGGCCCTGGTGCGGGAGGTTATGCGCTCGCGGATGCTTTGCGGCGACAGGCACCACGTCTCGGGATCTATATCGGCGAAGACGGGGACGGCATTGAAGACGATCGGTGCCGTGGCCGACACGGTGATGGAGTAGGGGGTGACGATCACCTCGTCGCCCGGGCCCACTCCCGCGGCGCCGATCGCGCAATGCAGGCCGCTGGAGGCCGAGTTCACGGCCAGCGCATGGCGGGCGCCCATGGCGGCCGCCCACTCCGCCTCGAAGGCGCGGACTTCAGGCCCGCCCATGAAATCCTCGTGATGCGCGCCCAGATAGCGCGAGAGCACCCCGGTATCCATCACCCGGTTGACTGCCGCCTTCTCTTCCGCGCCGATCGTGCGATAGGCCGGAAAGGGTCTGGTGCGGACCTTGGGCCCGCCGAGCAATGCCAGTTCGCTCATCCGCGCATCTCCAGTTGCAGCAGGCCCTGCAGGCGCATCGCCTCGCAGAGCCTCTGCGCCTGCAATGCCGTCCGCCCGGTGGAGGACGGCGGGTGGCCTGCCAGCGCATCGCGCATAGCATCAAGACCAAAGCGTAAAGATTGGTGAAGACCGGTAACCATATCGACAGAATTTCCAAGCCGCCGGAAACCTGGAAACCGGGGGTCCGCTTCCGGACGGCGCTCGCGGATCACAAAGCCGCGTTCCTCGATATCGATCACGGCATGTTCGGCCACCAGGCGCAGTTCGAAGAGTGCGTAGTCCCGGCTGTCGGCGCCCATCAGGTGAACCGGGAGTCCGTCGACATCGCGAAGGATCGCATCCACGGTAGGATCGTCCGCATCCCGGTCGACCGTGGCGCGCAGGACGTGCTCCAGCGTCAGCCTGCCGAGCAGCATGCAGGCGAGATCGATCCAATGGCTGCCATTGTTCAGGATTCCGCCGGTGTAGACGCCGGAGGCGGCGCGAATGCCGCCGAGTTCGCCTTTCGCCAGGCGATCGCGCAATGCCAGGATCGCGGGATCGAAGCGGCGCGTATGGTTTACGGTGAGAATCTTCCCGGCGCCCTCATAGGCGGTCACGAGGGCTTCGGCTTCCGCCAGCCCGGTGGTGATCGGCTTCTCGCAGAACACGGCTGGAACCGCCGAAGCCAGAAGGGTCCGCAGATCCTCTGCGTGCAGTGGCGAGGGCGTGCAAAGGCTCACCACCTTGAGACGCGGCTGAGCCGTCAGGAGCGCTGCAAGGGTCGGATAGGCGTTCGGTACCGACCAACGCGTCTGAAATGCCGACCGGCGCGCCTCGTCAGGCTCTACGCAGGCAATGAGATCGAAGTCCGGGTGCTCGCGATAGGCGGCTGCGTGGGTGAGGATGTCACCGTCTGTCCCCGCATAGCCGCCGGCGATCTGTCCGCAGCCGACGATCGCCGCTTCAAGCCGCTGCGACATGGCGGTGGACGACATGGCCGTTCAGGGCGCGCAAGGAGGTGTCACTCCGCAGCAGAGCGAGGATCGCGTCGAGATCCGCTGCCGGGCCGAGTTTCTCGGTCACGGCGCAGAGCAGGCGCAGATCGTCCGCCGTGTCGAGCGTGAGGCGAAGGGCCGGATCGGTCTGTCGGTCGGGCGCGGCGGCATTCATCAGGCTGTAGAGTTCGGGGTGACAGTAGATGAAGACCGATACGTGTTCGTGATCGAAAGGATCGGATGTCCGTCGCGCCACGTCGGTCAGCACCGACCGGGCAAAAACCTGGGTATCCATGCCGATCGGGTAGGTTCGGCGGAGCACGTTGGAGACATAGTCGGCGCCGCCGGCGCGATACACGGCAATGGTACGCTGGACAACCTCGGGGTCGATCAGCGGGCAGTCCCCCGTCGTTTCGACGATGACGTCTATTGCATGTGCCTCGGCGGCGCCGAGCACGCGGCCGAGGACGTCGTCCTCGCTGCCGCGGAAACAACCGATACCGAGCCTTGACGCGAGGTCCGCGATGGGGTCGTCCGAGCGGTTGACGGTGGTGGCGACCACGATGCCGTCGAGGCCGGGCACGCGCCGCAGGCGCTCGACCATCAGGCTCAGCGCCGGCCGGCCGCCGATATCCATCAGCACCTTGCCGGGGAGCCGGCTGGAGGTCATCCGCGCCTCGATGGTTGCGAGGATCCGTCCGCTCATGCGGCCAGGCTTGCCGGCAGCCGGTAGAGCCCGTCCGCGTCCAGCCTGTAGCCCGCGGCACGGAACAAGGCGTGACTGCGGTCGTTGCCGGGCAGGACTTCGGCCCTGAGTTCGGCCCAGGGGAACATTCGGCTCGCCACGGCAAGTGCGGCGCGCGCTAGACCGCGCCCGGAATTGGCTTCGGAAATCACGATGGAAACCTCGAAGCCGGTTTCGTCGTCGCTGCGATCCAGGCGGAGCATGCCTACAGGCTGATCCTTCGACAATACGATGCACAGGAGCCGGCTCTGATCGTCCAGTGTCCGCTTCAGCCATGCCCTGTGTTCCGCCGGCGTGGGGACGCCGGGCGTGCGCGAGAAGCGACGGGTGGCGGGCTCCTTCTGCCAGGCAAGGAGCAGTCCCTCGTCCTCCGTGGTCGCACTGCGGAGGGCCACGTCCGCGCCCGCCGGCGGCAACGCCAGGGCGATCCGGGTCGAGCCTAGACCGTCGCAAAGTGCGGCGGCCGCGCGCGACATGCTGCGCCGCGCCTGATCGTCGGCGATCAGGTGGCCAAGCGCCTTGGACACCATGTCGGGCGTGATCGTCTCGGTCGATCCGAGGGCGATCCCGGCTCCGGCTTCCTCGAGGCTCGCTATCGCGTCGCGCTGATTGTCGGCAATCTGGATCAGCACGGTCGGCAGCCCCATGCCGCAGCGCTCCCAGGCAGTGACGCCCACCGCACCAAGGGCGATATCGGCGCTTGTCATCAGCGCGGAGAGGTCCCGGACCCCGATGTGCAGGCCATAATGCCGGGGGAAACGGGCGAGCAGAGCCGTCAGCGCATTGATGTCGGCGGCGCCACCCGCGACGAGATCGACCTCCAGTTCCGGCGGGAGGTCGGCCACGCCCTCCAGGGCGATCCGGAGCGTGTCGAGTGCGTCCCCCGCCCCGAGCGAGACGAGAAGGCGCTCGACCGGCGCGCGGGCGGCGCGGCGGGCGAGGGCTACGGGCCGGGCCTGGGCGAAGGCACTCTTGAGCGGAACGAACCGGGAGCCGGCGAGCACGCGTGTTCCCGGCGCCACCAGGTCGGCATAGGCCGAGGCGGTCCGGCCGGCCGTGTAGTCGATCAGGACATCGACGGCGTGCCGGCGCGTCGGGATGTCGTCGAAAGCGGCAACGGAGCCGGCGAAGCCGCGCGCCTCGAGCTCGAAATCAGCGCCCAGCCCGTAATGGTCGACGATCAGCAGCTCGGTCCGCCCGCCGGCTGCGCGCGCGAGCGTCGAACACTTCGCATCTGCCAGTTCGATGACGCTTCGGCCGAGCGGATGCGAGCGAAGGAAGGGCATCGCCGGTGCTTCGACGGCGAATACGGTCTCCCAGCCGGCATTGTTCAGGGCCTCGGCCAGCGCCAGGCATCGCGACACATGGCCGCCACCGATCCGCGGTCCGCCATCAGCGCGAAAGATGACGCGAGGCGATGCGCCCAAGGCCTAGTCCTTCTTGCGTCTGTAGTTCATCCCGAGCTGGTCGAGCACCGTCTGGGTGGGTTCCGGCTCCTCGGCAAACATGCTCGTGAGCATGGTTTCGGCCGTCTTGGAGGAAAGCGCGATCGATGACAAGGCGATCTGCGTGCGGGTCTGCAGCGCCCGGCTGAACGCCTTCAGCTCCTCGCCCTGACGATCGATCGTGGCGTCGTACTCGGCCTTGGTCGCATCGGCCTCTACCTCGACCTTGCCGAATCCGCGCGCGACATCGAGTTCCGCCATCGCGAGCGACCGGTCGAGGTTGTTGACGAGCTTGATTGCCGCCCTCACGTCATCCACGGCCTGCTGGCGGAATGCCTCCGACTCGGGTGACGCGTCGGCAGGAAGGCCGCCATAGGTGAAGGAACTGGTGATGCCGAGACCGCCACGCTGCAGGGTACCCGTGTAGGTCTCCGGGGTGCCGTTGTTGTCGACCTGGAAGGTGACCTCCTCGCCGGTTCGGGACACGAAGCTGACCGCCGGGAGATCGTATTTCTTGCCGTTCAGACGGATACTGTTCGAGTTCATATCCGGGGTGACCTGCGTTCCGTCGTCCAGCTGGATCGCATAGGTCGATGAGATCGAGCGAGTCTGCACGTCGACATCGCCGTTCGGTACGGAGACAACTTCGGTCCGGCCGCCGACATTGGTGGCGCCCATGAAGCCGACGAGGTTGTCGGGATCGGTGCGGGAGTTTCCCGCTCGCAGGTTCACCGTCAGGAGGGCGGTGTCGAATGCACCGCGATTGCCGGCCTTGGCCGCAGCCGCCGCGTCCGCGAGAGCGCTCTTGACGGCAATGATATTCTCGCGCGCACGGCGGACACGATCCAGCTGGTCGGCGATGGTGTTCTTCGATTCACGAAGGGCGGCGCTGCGTTCCTCCAGCGCGCTTCTTTCGGAGGCCTGGGTCGCGTTGAACGCATCCTGGTCCTTGATCGCCCGGGCCTGGATGGTCCCGGACAGAATCGTGAAGCTGCGCTCTACGTTGTAGGCGTAGAGGCTCTTCTGGTTCGCGAAGCTGAAGATCGACGTAATCGCCATGACGCTCACATGCCCGGACGGAATCGTCCTCGCGCGTTCACCCTAGGCCGAGTCGGCTTTAAAGAACGTTAACGATGCCGAAACGGTTCCGGAGCGTTGACCTTTTTCGAGGGCCCGAAAGGGAAAGTTAACGATACCGGCGGTAACCATGCATGCAACGTTTCATCGATTCTGGAAGGCGCACCACATGGCGTGGGTCGGCAAGACGGTTCTGGTTACGGGGGGGACGGGCTCCTTCGGCTCGCGCTTCGTGGCGCATGCCCTGAAGCATCTCAAGCCCCGCAAGATCGTCATCTTCAGTCGCGACGAGCTGAAGCAGCACGACCTGCGTGTCGGCGGTCTCGAAGACCCGCGCCTGCGCTATTTCATCGGAGACGTCCGCGACGCCGATCGCCTGCGCCGCGCCTTCCAGGGCATCGATATCGTCATCCATGCCGCCGCGCTGAAGCAGGTTCCGGCCTGCGAGTACAATCCGATCGAGGCGGTCAACACCAACATCAACGGCACCAAGAACGTCATCGAGGCGGCGCTCGATACCGGCGTGCAGAAGGTGATGCTGGTTTCCACCGACAAGGCCTGCGCCCCGGTCAACCTCTACGGCGCCACCAAGATGGCGGCCGAAAAGCTGATCGTGCAGTCGAACAGCTATACCGGCGACAAGGGTACCCAGTTCTCCGTCGTGCGCTATGGGAACGTCGTCGGCAGCCGTGGCTCTGTCGTGCCCCTTTTCCTGAAGCAGCAGGAGAACGGCCGGCTGACCATCACCGACGAGCGGATGACCCGTTTCTGGATCACACTCGACCAGGCGGTCGCCTTCGTGGAGAGCTGCATCGACCAGATGGTCGGCGGCGAGATCTTCGTGCCCAAGATCCCCTCGGCCACGATCACCGACATCGCCACGGCCATCGCGCCCGGCGTGCGCTGCGAAACGGTCGGCATTCGTCCGGGCGAGAAGCTGCACGAGACCCTGATCACCGAGGACGAGGCACGTTCGACCCTCGATCTCGGCGACAAGTATCTCCTGAAGCCGCTGTTCCCCTGGTGGGCTGAAGGCGACGCCGCAGAGGGAAAGGAGTTGCCTCCCGGATTCTCCTATTCCAGCGGAAGCAACGAGCATTTCCTCGGCGTGGAGCAGATCCGCGATCTGCTCGGCCAGTTGCGGCTCCTGCAGGCGGCCTGATCCCGTGATTCCCTACGGCCGGCATGCGATCGACGAGGACGACATTGCCGCGGTCACGGCGGTACTGAAGTCCGACTGGCTGACCACCGGACCCGCCGTCAGTGCCTTCGAGGCGGCGGTCGCCGGTCGGATCGGCGCTCCGCATGCCGTCGCCATGAACAGTGGCACGGCTGCCCTGCATGCCGCCGCCGCCGCCGTCGGTGTCGGTCCGGGGGACGAAGTGATCGTCCCTTGCGTCACCTTCGTCGCCTCCGCCAATGCCGCGATCTACCAGGGCGCGCGGCCGGTCTTCGCCGATATCGATCCCGACACCATGCTGATCGACGCGGCCGACGTCGCCAGGCGGATCACGCCGCGGACGAAGGCGATCGTCGCCGTCGATTTCGCCGGCCAGCCGGCCGATTGGCCGGCATTGCGCGCGCTTGCCGAACCACGCGGCATTGCCCTGATCGCGGATGCCTGCCATGCGCTGGGCGC
>Ga0164290_1001362_pt1 | contig 38352 bp, 29 predicted proteins | sample Micstemetagenome_FD_108782 | JGI IMG/M metagenome (GOLD analysis project Ga0164290, IMG submission 108782) | Contaminated culture microbial community from soil near Moab, Utah, USA - Microcoleus steenstrupii SON62 (Illumina Assembly) | ecosystem: Environmental > Terrestrial > Soil > Soil crust...
AGACCGCGCCGATGATAGTGCGGCAACCCGTGCGAAAGTAGGTCACCGCAAGGCTCCCATCTCCAACCCAAACGCCCCCAGCTACCCCCATAGCTCGGGGCGTTGGCGTTTGGGCAGCAGGAACAGTCGAGAGCGGGACTACGGAAATGCCGGTTCGCCCCCATCTTCGCTCACAGGCGGCGGTGCAGAGGCGAATGCAGGCGGCGTATTGCCGCCAGGCAATTTCTTTTGTGATGACAGTTTGTTATCATCGCCGCCGTGAAAAATACGAAATGGGCCGAGGCCCATTTTTTTGTTTGGGCGGCCCAATACAACCAACGTGGATCTGCACGAGCTCATCGAACGAACCGTCGGCCAGCAGGGCTATGAACTGGTGAACCTCGAGGTGTCGGGGAAAACCAGGCTCCTGCGTGTCTTCGTGGACAAGGCCGAAGGCATCAACATCGATGACTGCGTCGCCGTGAGCAATCAGCTCTCGCGCGTGCTGGAAGTGGAAGGCGTGGACTACGGGCGGCTGGAAGTGTCTTCGCCGGGTCTCGACCGGCCGTTACGCAAGCCGGCCGACTTCGAGCGCTTCCTCGGTTCGAAGGCCGCCATCACGCTGCGTCTGCCCCGCGAAGGACGCAAACGTTTCGTCGGCACGCTGGAAAAACTGGCCGACGGAAACCTGGATATGAACATGGACGGGAAGCATCTGTCGTTCTCCTTGAGCGAGATCGACAAAGCGCGCCTGGTCCCGGAAGTCTGACTGGAGGATGCCGTGAGCAGGGAAATCTTGTTGCTCGTCGATGCGCTCGCGAGGGAGAAGAATGTCGACAAGGAGACCGTCTTCGGCGCTCTCGAACTCGCGCTGGCCTCGGCCACCAAGAAGCGCTTCCGCGAGGAAGCCGACGTGCGCGTCGAGATCGACCGGACCTCCGGCGACTACTCAGCATTCCGCCGCTGGCAGATCGTCCCCGAAGAAGAGTTCACCGATTCGGGCATCCACATGCTGCTCGACGAAGTGATCGCCGAGAAGCCGGATGCAAAGATCGGCGACTTCGTCGAGGAACCGCTGGAGGCAGAGGAGTTCGGCCGCATCGGTGCCCAGACCGCCAAGCAGGTCATTTTGCAGAAGATTCGCGACGCCGAGCGCGAGCAGATCCTGAACGACTTCCTGGACCGCAAGGAACATCTCGTCACCGGCACCATCAAGCGGATGGAGCGCGGCAGCGCCATCATCGAATCAGGCCGGTTGGAAGCGGTCCTGCCGCGTGACCAGATGATCCCGAAGGAGAACCTGCGCATCGGCGATCGCGTGCGTGCGTTCCTGCTCAAGATCGACCGCGGTGCCCGCGGCCCGCAACTGATTCTCTCGCGCATCGCGCCTGACTTCCTGGTCAAGCTGTTCGAGCTCGAAGTGCCCGAGATCGAGGAAGGTCTTCTCGAGATCAAGGCTGCGGCGCGCGATCCGGGCTCCCGCGCCAAGATCGCGGTCAAGTCCAACGACCAGCGCATCGATCCCATCGGCACCTGCGTCGGCATGCGCGGTTCGCGCGTGCAGGCCGTCACGCAGGAACTCGCCGGCGAGCGCGTCGACATCGTGCTGTGGTCGCAGGATCCGGCGCAGTTCGTCATCAACGCGCTGATGCCCGCAGAGGTGTCGAGCATCGTCGTCGACGAGGACTCGCACGCCATGGACATCGTGGTGGACGAGGACAACCTTGCCCAGGCGATCGGCCGCAACGGCCAGAACGTCCGTCTCGCGAGCGAACTCTCGGGCTGGGAACTCAACATCATGACCGAGACCGAGTCAAACGAGAAACAGCAGACCGAGATGGAGAAGGTCAAGGAGCTGTTCATTCAGAAGCTCGACGTCGACGAAGAGGTCGCCGAGATCCTGGTGCAGGAAGGCTTCAACACCCTCGAGGAAGTGGCCTACGTCCCGATCAACGAGATGAACGAGATCGAGGCGTTCGACGAGGACACAGTCAACGAACTGCGCTCGCGTGCCCGGAATGCCATCCTCACGCAGCAGATCGCGAGCGAGGAACAGGTGGAGAACGTCGCGCAGGATCTGCTGACGCTCGAAGGCATGGACGACCAGACTGCCCGCGTGCTCGCCGCCAAGGGTGTGCACACCCAGGACGATCTTGCCGACCTCGCCGTCGACGATCTGGTCGAGCTGACCGGCATGGACGCCGAGCGCGCCAAGCAACTCATCATGACGGCGCGCGCGCCGTGGTTTGCCTGAGTACAATAATAGGGTCCCTATGGCGCAGATGACCGTCTCCCAATTCGCTACCGAACTCAAGCTCGAGCCCGCTCGCTTGCTCGAGCAGCTTCGTGCCGCCGGCGTGGAGAAGGCCAAGTTGAACGACAGCCTGACCGAACAGGACAAGGCGCAGTTGCTCGACTACCTGCACCGCGTGCACGGTGCGGCCGAGCCCCGCAAGAAGATCACGCTGACCCGCCGCCAGACCACCGAGATCAAGCAGGCCGATGGTACCGGGCGTGCTCGTACGATCCAGGTGGAAGTGCGCAAGAAGCGCGTCTTCGTGAAGCGCGATGCGACCACCGGCGCCGAACTCGAGACGCCCGAAGTCGCGCCGGCACCCGCCGCGCCGGCCATCGACGAGGCCCAGATCGCCCTGCGCGAGGAAGAAGCGCGCAAGCAGGCTGAGCTGATCGCGCGTCAGGCGGAAGAAGCCAAGGCCAAGCAGGCTCGCTCCAAGAAGAAGAAGGCAGACGAGCAGCCGGAACCCGCGGCAGCCGAACCCGAACCGCCCGCGCAGGCCGAAGCCGCACCTGCAACGCCCGCGCCGGCCACCGAGCCGCCGAAGGTCGAAGCCAAGGCGGCCCCCGCGGCCGCCGCCGGAGCTGCCGCGAGCGAAGGCACTCTCCACCGTCCTGCCGTGAAACCTGCGGATACGGCCGCGGACAAGAAATCCGCGAAGAAACCGGCGAAGACCGCCGGCACGTGGAAGGACGAGGCAGCCAAGCGTCGCGGCATCAAGACCCGCGGCGACACCGGCGGCGACGGCTGGCGCGCGAAGAAGGATCACGCACGCACCGGCGGCAAGGGCGATGGTGCGCACCAGTTCTCGCTGCCGACGGAACCGATGGTCAAGGACGTCCTGATCCCCGAGACCATCACCGTCGCCAACCTCGCGCAGAAGATGTCGATCAAGGCTGCCGAAGTGATCAAGGCGCTCATGAAGATGGGCACCATGGTCACGATCAACCAGGTGCTCGATCAGGACACCGCCATGATCATCGTCGAGGAAATGGGGCACGTTGCCAAGCGTGCGAAGCTGGACGATCCGGAAGCATATCTCGTCGAAGCCGGCCCGCAGGTCGAGACGGTCGCAGAGCATCGTGCGCCCGTCGTCACCGTGATGGGCCACGTCGACCACGGCAAGACCTCGCTGCTCGACTACATTCGTCGCACTCGCGTGGCGAGCGGGGAAGCCGGTGGCATCACGCAGCACATCGGGGCGTACCACGTGGATACCGCTAAGGGCACCGTGACCTTCCTCGACACACCGGGCCACGAGGCGTTCACCGCCATGCGCGCCCGCGGTGCGAGAGTCACCGACCTGGTCATCCTGGTAGTGGCGGCCGACGACGGTGTCATGCCGCAGACCATCGAGGCCATCAACCATGCCAAGGCGGCCCAAGTGCCCATCGTGGTGGCCATGAACAAGATCGACAAGCCCGAGGCCAATCCGGAGCGGGTCCGTCAGGAACTGGTCTCGCACGGCGTGGTGCCGGAAGACTGGGGCGGCGACACCATGTTCATAGAAGTGTCCGCCAAGACCGGGCAAGGCGTCGACACGTTGATCGACAGCATTCTCCTGCAGGCCGAAGTGCTCGAACTGAAGGCTCCCAAGGACGCACCCGCCAAGGGCATCGTGATCGAGTCGCGGCTCGATAAGGGCCGCGGACCGGTGGCTACCGTGCTGGTCCAGTCGGGCACGCTGAAGCGTGGCGACGTCGTGCTGGCCGGTGCGGTGTTCGGTCGTGTGCGTGCGCTGATCGACGAAGCAGGTCACACCGTGCAGGAAGCGGGGCCCTCCATTCCGGTGGAAGTGCTCGGCCTCTCCGAGATTCCGCTCGCCGGCGAAGAAGTCCTGGTGGTCACGGATGAGCGCAAGGCGCGCGAAATCGCGCTGTTCCGCCAAGGCAAGTACCGCGACGTCAAGCTGGCGCGTCAACAGGCCGCGAAGCTCGACAATATGTTCGACCAGATGGCGGCGAACGGCGTCAAGTCGCTCTCGCTCATCATCAAGGCCGACGTGCAGGGCTCCTACGAGGCCCTCGCCAATGCGCTCGAGAAACTGTCGACCGAAGAGGTCAAGGTCAACATCATCCACAGCGGTGTGGGTGCCATCACCGAATCGGACATCAACCTGGCGCTCGCCTCGAACGCCGTGGTAATCGGCTTCAACACCCGTGCCGATGCAACCTCGAAGAAGCTGATCTCGGCCCACGGCATCGACGTGCGTTACTACAACGTCATCTACGACGCGGTCGACGAAGTGAAGGCGGCGCTCTCCGGCATGCTCGTACCCGAGCGCAAGGAGAACATCACCGGTCTCATCGACGTGCGCCAGGTCTTCAAGATCTCGAAGGTCGGTACGGTTGCCGGTTGCTACGTGCTGGAAGGATTGGCGCGCCGCAATTCGCTGGTGCGCGTCCTGCGCGACAACGTCGTGATCCACACTGGCGAACTCGATTCGCTGAAGCGCTTCAAGGACGACGTGCGCGAAGTGAAGGCCGGTTTCGAATGCGGTCTGTCGGTGAAGAACTTCGACGACATCCGCGTCGGCGACCAGATCGAGACGTACGAAGTGGTCGAGGTCGCGCGCACGCTGTAAGGCGGCACGGGTCCGATCCGTTCCCATGGCTCGTTCCGGACCCCGGGCATCCAGGCTCGCCGAACAGATCCAGCGCGATCTCGCCGAGATCGTCCGGCTCGAGCTGAAGGACAGGCGCGTAGGCATGATCACGCTGACCGGCGTCGAGCTGAGCCCGGATCAATCGCATGCGAAGGTCTTCTACACCTCGCTGGGTGATGAAGGCGCGCGCAAGCATAGCCAGATCGCGCTCGACCACGCGGCCGGTTTCCTGCGCTCGCAACTGGCGCACGCGCTGAAGACCCGCACCGTGCCGCAATTGCACTTCGAGTACGACGAGTCCGTGGAACGCGGGTCTCGGCTCTCCCGGTTGATCGACGAGGCCGTCGCCTCCGACCGGCGCGAGCCCGACTAGGATGATTTCCCCCCCGGTAGGCCTGCGGCCCTTCCCCCCGAGGGGGCCAGCTCGCTTGGGGCGGCCCGGCGCGGGCTGAGGGACGACGCGGTTCATGGCGGAACGCGCGCCGCCACGCCGGGTGGATGGCCTCCTGCTGGTCGACAAGCCGTCGGGGCCGACCTCCAATGCCGTGCTCCAACGCGTGAAGCGGTTGTACAACGCGGCGAAGGCGGGGCACGGCGGAACGCTGGACCCGATGGCTTCGGGTCTGCTCGCGATCGTGTTCGGCGAAGCGGCGAAGTTCTCGTCGGCCCTGCTCGAGGGCGACAAGACCTACACCGGCATCATGCAGCTCGGTGTCACGACGACTACCGGCGACGCGGAAGGTGACGTATGGGAGCGGCGGGCCGTCGATGCGTCCGCCATCGATCTCGAACGGCTGCAGCGCGAGTTCTCCGGCGAGATCATCCAGACACCGCCCAACTACAGCGCCATCAAGGTGGACGGCCGACCGTTGTATGCCTATGCACGCGAAGGAGCGGCGGTGGCCGCCCAGCCGAGGCAGGTCCGGATCGAGAAACTGGAACTCACGTTCGAACTGCCCGACCGACTGCGATTCGCCGTCACCTGTGGTGGCGGCACGTACATCCGCTCACTGGCGGAAGACATCGGAAGCACCATCGGCTGTGGCGCCCATCTCGCCGAATTGCGCCGGGTGGCTTCCGGTCCCCTGACACTGCAATCGGCCGTGCGGTACGACCTGCTTGAGTCTCTGTCGGCCGAGCAGCGCCTGGCAAAGCTGCTGCCGCCGGACACGCTGCTGTATGGTCTCCCGCGCCTGGATCTGGACGCAGAGACCGCTGCGAACCTGATCCACGGCCGGCGGGCCACGGCCCCGACGGGACAGCCAGTCGGAAAATCAAAGGTCTACGAACGCTCGGGCCAGTTTCTCGGGGTAGCTGAAGTGACCTCCGACGGTCGCCTGGTTCCGGTTCGCCTCATGGCCACCGGAGGCGCCGCGGCCAATGCGGGAAACCCGCACTAACCCGCTAACTATCTTGGATTATTGGCGGTCCGAGAGTACAATGCCCGCCTTTCGAAAAGGAGAAATTGCCGAAATGGCTCTGCCCGTCACGCAAAAAGCGCAGATCGTGAGCGACTATCAGCGCGCCAAGGCCGACACCGGCTCGCCCGAGGTCCAGATCGCGTTGCTCACGGCCCGCATCAACGGTCTGACCGACCACTTCAAGTCGCACCTGAAGGATCACCATTCGCGCCGCGGTTTGCTGCGGATGGTCAGCCGTCGCCGCAAGCTGCTCGACTACCTGCGCTCCCGCGATTCCGCCGGCTACCGCAAGTTGATCGACCGGCTCGGCCTGCGCAAGTAACTCGCCATTGATACCCCGTTCGTCCGCAACCACCGTGGACGATCGCCATCACCGTCCAACCTGGACGCCCCTGCGAGCAGCGCAGCGTCATCTCCCGACGAAAGCACACGGCCGCGAAACGCGGCCGTCGTGTTTGGGTGTCTACCTCCTCGAAGGATCGTCACCTTGAATCTCGTCAGGAAAACCATCCAGTACGGCCGGCATCAGCTCACGCTCGAGACCGGCGAGATCGCGCGGCAGGCCTCCGGCGCCGTGATGGTCAACATGGACGACACCGTCGTCCTCGTGACCGTCGTCGCCAAGAAGGATGCAGCTCCAGGTCAGGATTTCTTTCCCCTGACCGTCGACTACCAGGAGCGCACCTACGCCGCGGGCAAGATCCCCGGCGGCTTCTTCAAGCGTGAAGGCCGTCCTTCGGAGAAGGAGACGCTGACCTCGCGCCTCATCGACCGTCCGATCCGCCCGCTGTTCCCCGACGGCTTCTACAACGAAGTTCAGGTGATCGCGACGGTGATGTCGTCGAATCCGGAAGTGGATTCCGACATCGTCGCGATGATCGGTGCCTCTGCGGCGCTTGCGCTGTCGGGCATCCCATTCAACGGTCCGATCGGTGCCGCGCGCGTGGGTTATCAGGATGGCCAGTACATCCTCAACCCCACCGCGACCGAACTGAATACCTCGCAGTTGAATCTCGTGGTTGCCGGCACGGCGCAGGCGGTGCTGATGGTGGAATCGGAAGCCAACGAACTGTCCGAAGACGTGATGCTGGGTTCCGTGGTCTTCGGTCATCAGCAGATGCAGGCCGTGATCAACATGATCAACGAACTGGTCGACGAAGCCGGCAAGCCGTTGTGGGACTGGCAGCCGCCCGCGCGCGACGAAGCTCTCGTGAGCCGCGTGTCCGCCATCGTCGAAGCCGACCTGCGAGACGCCTATCGCATCAAGCAGAAGCAAAGCCGCTCGCAGAAGGTGGACGAGCTGCGCAACCGCGTCGTGGCCGAACTGGTCACCAACGCCGCGACGCCGGCCGACGATCGCACCGTCAAGAACCTCTTCAGCGAACTCGAAGCGAAGATCGTCCGCACCCAGATCCTGGACGGCGAGCCGCGCATCGACGGTCGCGACACCCGCACCATCCGCCCGATCACCATCCGCACCGGCGTGCTGCCGCGTGCCCATGGTTCGGCGCTCTTCACCCGCGGCGAGACACAGGCGCTGGTGGTGGCCACGCTCGGTACCGCGCGCGACGAGCAGATCATCGACGCCCTGCAGGGCGAGTATCGCGACCGCTTCATGCTCCACTACAGCATGCCGCCGTATGCCACCGGTGAAACCGGCCGTGTCGGTACGCCGAAGCGCCGCGAGATCGGTCATGGTCGTCTGGCCAAGCGCGCGCTGGTCGCCGTGCTGCCGACCCCGGAGGAATTCAGCTACTCGTTCCGCGTCGTGTCCGAAGTGACCGAATCGAACGGCTCCAGCTCGATGGCCTCCGTGTGCGGCGGCTGTCTCGCGATGATGGACGCCGGCGTGCCGCTCAAGGATCACGTGGCCGGCGTCGCGATGGGTCTCATCAAGGAAGGCAACCGTTTCGCCGTGCTGTCCGACATCCTCGGCGACGAGGATCACCTGGGCGACATGGACTTCAAGGTGGCCGGCACCGAGAAGGGCGTGACCGCCCTGCAGATGGACATCAAGATCCAGGGCATCACCAAGGAGATCATGCACGTCGCGCTGAACCAGGCGCGTGAAGGTCGCCTCCACATCCTCGGTTTCATGAAGAACGCCCTGGCCACGCCGCGTCAGGAGATCTCCACGTTTGCGCCGCGCATGATCACGCTCAAGATCAAGCCGGAAAAGATCCGCGACGTGATCGGCAAGGGCGGTGCGGTCATCCGCGCCATCACCGAAGAGACCGGCACCACCATCGACATCCAGGACGACGGCACCGTGACGATCGCGTCCGTGTCGTCGGAGGGTGGTGAAGCCGCGCGCAAGCGCATCGAAGAGATCACCGCAGAAGTGGAAGTGGGCCGTGTCTACGACGGCATCGTGCTGAAGCTGCTGGACTTCGGCGCCATCGTGAGCGTGCTGCCGGGCAAGGACGGTCTGCTGCACATCTCGCAGATCGCGAACGAGCGCGTGAACAGCGTCGCCGACCATCTGAAGGAGGGTCAGGCCGTGCGCGTGAAGGTGCTGGAAGCCGACGAGAAGGGCCGTCTGCGCCTGTCGATGAAGGCGGCGATGGCGGAAGCCGAGGGCTGATCAGCGGCTCGCTCGAAAAAAAGCCCACCTGTCGGTGGGCTTTTTTCTTGTAGGGTAATTGCTCTAAGGCAGCGCTCAACGCGGTGGACGCGGGGGAAGTCAAAAGCAAAAGCTCTTGATCTTGGTTTTCCCCCGCGTCCTCCGCGTTGAGCGCTTCTCTTCGGTCTCGTCAGTGCGCCGCAGCGCTCGCCACACCGTGCACGACGAGCTCGGTGAACGGCGGCACGTAAGCCTGCAGAGTCACGACCACGCCGACCAGTGCGGCGAGCACGATGCTGTGCCAGAACACATATCGCAGGATGTCCCCTTCGTGCCCGTACCACCGGGTCGCGGTGGAGGCCACCACGATGCTCTGCGCGTCGATCATCTTGCCCATCACGCCGCCCGAGCTGTTCGCTGCAGCCATGAGTTCGGGGCTCAGGTTGAGTTGTTCCGCCGTCACCCGCTGCAGGCCGCCGAACAGCACGTTCGACGCCGTGTCCGAGCCGGTCAGCGCCACGCCCAGCCAGCCCAGCATCGTGCCGAAGAACGGGTAGAGCACGCCCGTGTGCGCGAACGCGAGCCCCAGCGTCGCGTCGGTGCCCGAGTATCGCGTCACGAAGCCCAGCGCGAGCATCGCCGAAATCGTCATCAACGAGTACCGGACCAGGACGATCGTCTCCCAGTACTTCTTCAACAACCCGCCCAGCGAGTAGCCCATGAATAGCCCGGCCACGATCGCCGCCAGGAAGATGCCGCTGCCGGTGGCCGAGAGCCAGTTGAGCGTGTAGACCGCCTTTTCCTTGATCGGCTTGGCCACCACCGGCGGCACCTTCTCGATCAGCTCGTTCAGGCCGTTCAGCGGGAAGTCGAGCTTGGTGGCACCTTTCCACGCATACGGTACCTGTTCGGTCTTCTCCTTGCCGTCGACGATGACGACGCGCTTCTCCTGCGAGACGCCGTTCAGGAAGTCCTTGACCGTCGGGAAACCCCAGGCGAAGACGAACACCGTCAGGATGAACCAGGGAATCCACGCCTTCAGCACCAGCGAGGAATCGTGCTTCGTGAAGCCGGTGGCCGGTGCCTCCTCGCCGCTGTCGCTCTCGTGACCCTTCAGCTTGGTGGTGCGCCAGACTTCCTTCGGTTTCCACACCTTGAGGAACGCCGTCAGGCAGGCCATCGACACCATGGCCGCCCCCACGTCCACCAGCATCGGGCCATGGAAGTTCGAGATGAGGTATTGCGGAATCGCGAAGCTCACGCCGGTCACGAGGATGGCGGGCCAGATTCCCTTCACGCCGCGCCAGCCGGCGAACGCCCAGATCAGCCAGAACGGTACGAGCATCGAGAAGAAGGGCAGTTGCCGGCCCACCATCGCGGACAACGCCATCTCGTCCAACCCCGTCACCTTGGCGAGCGTGATGATCGGCGTACCGAGAGCCCCGTAGGCCACCGGCGCCGTGTTCGCGATGAGCGAGAGGCCCGAAGCCGCGAGCGGGGAGAAGCCCAGTCCGATCAGGATCGCGCCGGTCACCGCCACCGGGGTGCCGAAGCCGGCGGCGCCTTCGAAGAACGCACCGAACGCGAAGGCGATCAGCAGCAGCTGCAAGCGGCGGTCGTCAGTGATGTTGGCGATGCTGTCCTGCAGGATCTTGAAGTAGCCCTTGTCCTTGGTGAGCTGGTACAGAAAGATGATGTTCAGCACGATCCAGCCGATGGGCAGCAGGCCGAACAGCGCGCCGTTCACCGCGGACATGCCCGCCATGGACGCCGGCATGCCGTAGACCACCACGGCCACCAGCAGCGCCGCGACCAGGCCGGCGAACGCGGCGACGTGTGCCGACAGGCGGAAGAAGGCGAGGCCGCCGAGCAGCACGACGATCGGGATCGCCGCGCACAGCGTCGACAGAACGGCATTGCCCAGCGGGTCGTAAATCTGCGACCAGATCATCTTGTGTCTCCTTCCCCTGTCTTGTGAGAGTCGTCGAGGACCCGGGCGAGTGCCCCCGCGACGGCTGCGGATTATAGCGGCAGCTTCTCCCTGCGGGCCCCCTATAATTCGGCGCGCCCGCCGGTAGCGGGCGCCTCCAACAAGCTATCGGGATCTCCTCCATGACCACTCAACCCGGTGCCGCCCGCGGCGGCAAGCTCCTCGTCGATGCGTTGATCACCCACGGCGTGGACCGCGCCTTCTGCGTACCGGGGGAGAGCTACCTCGCGGTGCTCGATGCCCTGTACGACGTGCGCGAACGGCTGGAACTGATCGTCTGCCGCCAGGAGGGTGGGGCATCCTTCATGGCCGAGGCCTACGGCAAGCTGACGGGCAAGCCTGGCATCTGCTTCGTGACGCGCGGACCGGGTGCCACCAACGCCGCGATCGGCGTGCACACTGCCCAGCAGGATTCCACGCCGATGATTCTTTTCATCGGTCAGGTCGGCGGCGACGTGGTCGAGCGCGAGGCGTTCCAGGAAGTGGACTACCGCCGCATGTTCGGGTCCATGGTCAAGTGGGTCGCGCAGATCGACCGGGCCGAGCGCATTCCGGAAATGGTGAGCCACGCCTTCCATCTGGCGGTATCGGGTCGTCCCGGTCCGGTGGTGCTGGCGCTGCCCGAGGACATGCTGATGAGCGAAGCGGTGGCGCCGGCGGCATTTCCCTATAGACGCATCGCGGCGAACCCCGGCTCGCGCGACATGGCGCAGATTCGCAACATGCTGATCGCAGCGACCAAGCCGATGCTGATCCTCGGTGGCGGCGGCTGGACCGCCGATGCGTGCAAGCAGGTGCAGCGGTTCGCCGAACGCAATTTCCTGCCCGTGGCGTGCACGTTCCGACGGCAGGACCTCTTCGACAACCGCCATGATCTCTACGTGGGCGAGATCGGCATCGGCATCGCGCCCGCGCTGCAGCAGCGCGTGAAGCAGGCGGACCTGCTGATCGTGGCCGGAGCGCGCCTCGGCGAGATGACCAGCGGCGGCTACTCGCTGTTCGACCTGCCGCATTCGGAGCAGCGGCGCATCCACATCCATCCGGGGATCGAGGAGTTGGGCCGCGTGTACCAGGCTGAGATCTACATCAACTCCGGCATGCCCGAATTTGCCGAATGGTCCGCGATCCTCGGTCCGGTGGAGACGCAGAACTGGGAAGCATGGACGCGAGCCGCGCGTGCCGACTACCTCGGCAATGTCGCCCCGGTCGCGATGCCGGGCACCCTCAACATGAGCGAAGTCGTGACGTGGCTGTCGCAGACACTGCCGGAGGATGCGATCGTCGCGAACGGTGCCGGCAACTTCAGCGGCTGGCTGCATCGTTTCTACAGCTACAAGACCTATCGCACGCAGCTCGCGCCGACCAACGGCGCCATGGGCTACGGCGTGCCCGCGGGCATCGCCGCGAAGGCGACCTATCCGGGCCGTACCGTCATCGTCTTCGCCGGCGACGGCGACTACATGATGAACGGGCAGGAACTCGCGACCGCAGTGCAGTACGACCTGCCGGTGATCATCTTCGTGGTGAACAACGGCATGTACGGCACCATCCGCATGCATCAGGAGCGCGACTTTCCCGAACGCGTGCACGGCACCGAGCTGCGCAATCCGGACTTCGCGGCGCTCGCGCGCGCATACGGTGCGCACGGCGAGACCGTGACGACCAACGCCGAATTCGTCCCGGCCTTCCAACGCGCGGTGGCGGCGAACAAGCCGGCGGTGATCGAACTGCGCATCGATCCGGACGTCATCACAACGCGCACGACGCTGTCGGCCATTCGCGCGAAGTCGCTCGAGGCCCGGAAGGCCGCGGCCGCAGCCGCAGCGGATCAGAAGCCGACGGCCTGACCGTCGCGGCGCGGTTCGGAGGCGGCGAGGTAGCCGCCGGGCAGACGATGGATGAGCTGCGCGGAGCCGAAATCGAGGCTGTCGCGCGGCATCACCGTCACGCGGTGGCCGAGTGCCTCGAGGCCTCGAACAGTCTCGACGGGCATCGCCTGCTCGACCTGGAGCGTGCCGTTCTTCGCGACCTTCCAGCGCGGCGCGTCGGCTGCCGCCTGGGGGTTCTGCCGGTAGTCGGCGAGGCGCACGACCATCTGCAGGTGCCCTTGCGCCTGCATGTCACCGCCCATCACGCCGAAGCTCATCACCGGTTCGCCCTTGCGTGTGAGGAAGGCAGGGATGATCGTGTGGAACGGCCGCTTGTGCGGTCCGACCTCGTTCGGATGGCCGGCCTCCAGCGTGAAGCAGGAGCCGCGGTTCTGGAGGCTGATGCCGGTGCCCTTTACCACGACGCCGGAACCGAAGCCCATGTAGTTGGACTGGATGTACGAGACCATCATCCCGTTCTTGTCCGCGGCCGTGAGGTACACCGTACCCGACGGTGGCGGCACCCCGGGGCCGAAGTCCTTGGCGTGCCAGCGGTCGACGGACTGCGCGCGCTGCGCCAGATAAGCGGGGTCGAGCATCTGTGCGGCGGTGACCTGCATCGCCGCCGGGTCCGCCACGTAGGCATAGGTGTCGGCGAAGCCCAGCTTCATCGCTTCCACCTGCAGATGCACGCTCGCCGGCGAGTCCACCGGCAGCGAAGCGAGATCGAAATGCTGCAGGATGCCGAGCGCGATCAACGCGGCGATGCCCTGACCGTTGGGGGGGATCTCGTGCAGGGTGTAGTCGCGGTAGTTCTGCCCGATCGGTTCCACCCAGTCGGCCGAGTGGGAATCGAGATCTGCCGGCGTGAAGCTGCCGCCGGTGGAGTTGCTGAAGTCCACCATGGCGCGCGCCAGACGACCGCGATAGAACGATTCGCCGGCGCTCGATGCGATATCGCGCAGCGTCGCGGCCTGATCGGGAAACCTGAAGTGCTCGCCGGCCCGCGGTGCGCGACCGTTGCGCAGGAAAGCCTCGCTGAAGCCCGGCTGGTCCTGGAATGCCGGCACCTGTCCGTCCCATTGCCGCGCGATGGTGGGGGAGACCAGATAGCCTTCCTGCGCGTACTCGATGGCGGGAGCAAGAAGCTCCTCGAACTGAAGCTTGCCGTGCGCCTTCCACAGTGCGACCCAGGCCGACACCGCGCCGGGCACGGTGACCGTGTCCCAGCCCTTCACGGGCATGTGATTGCGGCCCGCGAAGCGCTCGCGCGTCCACGCTGCGGGCGCACGGCCGGAGGCATTGAGGCCTCTCAGCCGCTGGCCGTCCCACACCAGCGCGAAAGCGTCCGATCCGAGCCCGTTCATGACTGGTTCGACCACGGTCAGCGCCGCGGCCGTCGCGATGATGGCATCCACTGCGTTGCCGCCTTTGAGCAGCATGCGCAGGCCCGCCTGGGCTGCGAGGGGCTGAGAGGTGGCGACGACGTTGCCCGCGAGCACCGGCATGCGGCGCGACGCGTACGGAAACTCCCAATTGAACTCTGACATGGCGGATTACGTTTCCTTGAACACTTCCTCTCGGCGCCGGCGCACCGACGGCGCGATCGCGATGAGCAGTAGGACCACCGCGATCGCCAGGATGGAGGCCGAGATCGGACGGCTCACGAACACCGCAGGGTTACCCTTGGCGATGGTGAGTGCGCGCCGGAAATTGTCCTCCATCATCGGCCCGAGCACGAAGGCGATCAGCAACGGCGCAGGCTCGCACCGCAGCTTGATGAAGACGTAGCCCAGCAGCCCGAAGCCGGCGGCGATGTAGACATCCATCACGCTCGACTGCAGGCTGTAGATGCCGATGCAGCAGAAGATGAGGATCGCGGGGTAGAGGAACCGGTAGCTCACCGACAGCAACCGCACCCAGACGCCGATCAGCGGCAGGTTGAGGATCACCAGGAACAGGTTGCCCAGCCACATGCTGACGACGATGCCCCAGAAGAGTTCCGGCTGCTTGCTGATGACCATGGGGCCGGGTTGGATGCCCTGGATGATCATCGCGCCCACCATGAGCGCCATCACCGGATTGGTGGGCAGGCCCAGCGTCAGCATCGGAATGAACGAGGTCTGGGCGGCCGCGTTGTTGGCGGACTCCGGAGCCGCCACGCCTTCGATCGCACCCTTGCCGAAGCGCGACGGATCCTTCGCGATGCGCTTCTCCAGCATGTACGCCGCGAACGAACCGAGCACCGCGCCACCGCCCGGCAGGATGCCGAGCAACGAGCCGACGCCGGTACCGCGTGCGATCGCGCCCCATGCTCGGCGTAGCTCCTCGCGAGGCGGCCACAGCTTGCCGATGGTTTTCGTGAAGATGTCGCGTCCGCCGGCGGTCTCGAGATTGGCGATGATCGGGCCGAACCCGAACAGGCCCATGGCCACAACCACGAACCCGATCCCGTCGGAGAGTTCCGGCAGACCGAATGTGTAGCGCTGGTCGCCCGTGGTGGTGTCCATGCCCACCAGTCCCAGCAGGATGCCGAAGACGATCATGGCGAGCGCCTTCACCAGCGAACCCTGCGCGAGCACCACCGCGGCGACCAGCCCCAGCACCATCAGCGAGAAATACTCCGGCGCGCCGAACTTGAGCGCGACCTCGGAGAGCGGCGGCGCGAAGGCTGCGAGCACGAGTGTCGCGACGCAGCCGGCGATGAACGAACCGATCGCCGCGATGGCGAGCGCGTGACCGGCTTTGCCCTTGCGCGCCATCGCATAGCCGTCGAGGCATGTCACCACCGATGACGCCTCACCGGGCAGGTTCACCAGGATCGCCGTGGTCGAGCCGCCGTACTGCGCGCCGTAGTAGATGCCCGCCAGCATGATGAGCGACGACGTCGGCTCGAGCTTGAAGGTGATCGGCAGCAGCATCGAGATGGTCGCCACCGGCCCGATGCCGGGCAGCACGCCGATCAAGGTACCCAGCGCGACGCCCACGAAGCAGTACAGGATGTTGTCCAGCGTGAGCGCGACCTGCAGGCCGAGGCCCAGATTGGTGAGCAGCTCCATCAGTTAGTGCCACCGAATTCGGGCCAGACGAGCAGCGGCATCTCGAGCCCCTTTACGAACACGACCCAGGCGATCAGCGTGAGCAGTGCCGCGACCCCGATGGCCTCCGGAACCTTGCGTCCGCGATCGGCGAAGCACGCCACCACCAGCAGCACCATGGATGCCACCACCAGTCCGTAGCGCTCGAGACAGAAACCGAACGCCACGATCGCGGCGGTGATGAGCACGATCGGACGTACGCGCCAGGCATCCAGCTTCTCACCGTCGACCCGCAGCGCCATGATCGCGACCACGAGCCCGAAGGCCGTGAACAGGATGCCGATGATGCGCGGGAAGTAGCCCGGCCCCATGCTGAGCAGGGTGCCGAGCCGGTAGCCGCGTCCGATGACGAGCGCGGCCACGCCCACGGCAACGAAGATGACGCCGGCCAGGAAATCCCCTGGGGCGCGCACGATCCGGCCCATCTCCTCCCCACCTTCTTGTTCGAATGGTGGGACTATTGTTCCACAGGCTCGGCCGTTCAGCGACAGACGGGCAGGGCGAGTGCCTGCAGGACTTCGCCGGTCGCGCGGTCCTGGACGAACGCAACGACCGTGAGGTGGCCGGGGTTCCAATCCCGTTCGAGCGTGAGGCTCCGTTCCTGCTTCGCCGGCTCTTCCGGCACGAGCCTGGTGGGTTCCAGGAGCGCGCGCACGACCGCGTCGTGGCGCAGCTGCCGTCCCATGTTCTCGCCCGCGGCAACCTGGGTCGACAGGCCGTCCTCGGTCAGGGCCACGAAGAGCTCCGGCAGGCGGCTGCGGTCGCCCGCCGCCAGACCGGAGGTTGCGACCACCGTCACACGTGAGGTGTCGGCCGACACCGCGAGTGCGATCGACGCACGCGCGCGGTCGCGGGGCCGCTTCAGCGCTTCGTAGCCGGCGGCCAACCGGAAGTCCTTGCCGTCGACGATGAATTGCGGCGTGTAGACGAAATCGAGCCCGTTGCGCCGGGATGCGAGGCGCTGGCGATCGCTGTACGCGGCCTGGGAGAAACGGTCGGGCCAGCCCAGCTTGTTCCAGTAGTCCACGTGGAAGGCCAGTGGAATCGCCGCGTCGGGGCCGATGCCCGCCCCGCGCAGTCCGGACAGCCAGCGGTCGGCCGGGGGACAGCTGGAACAGCCTTCCGAGGTATAGAGCTCCACCAGGGCCGTCCGCTGCGGGCCGCTGCGAGCGGTGCACTCCGCAGCGGTGCTGCCGAACGCCGCGGTGACGGCGAGCAAGCCGGCCAGGGCAAGGGCGAATGGATGTGCACGCATGGCGTTCCTCCCGATCGGTGCTCCAAGATACGAGCCGGCCGGACTCCCGGATTCCCGGGGCGGAAGCCCCGGCGGACCCCTGCTATCATCCGCTGCTTTCGTTCCCGGCCGTCCCCGTGCCGCACCCAACCAGCTTCGTGCCCACGACAACCCGCGCGCCACGATCCTTGCGGATCGCAGGATGAGTTCACGCGCCAGAGCGGACATCGACCTCGGGCATGGCACAGCACTTCTCGATTCATCCGCAGAATCCGCAGCGCCGGCTGATCGAACAGGCGGCGGAGCAGGTGCGCGCGGGTGCGGTCATCGTGTACCCGACCGACTCATGCTACGCGCTGGGCTGTCATCTGGGCGACAAGGACGCGGTGCAGCGCATCCGCGACATCCGGCAGGTGGACGATCGGCATCACATGACGCTGGTGTGCCGCGATCTGTCCGAGATCGCGCAGTACGCGCGGGTGGACAACCGGCAGTTCCGCCTGCTGAAGAGCGCCACGCCGGGCAGCTACACCTTCATCCTGCAGGCCACCCGCGAAGTGCCGCGTCGTCTGCAGCATCCCAAGCGCGCCACCATCGGCCTGCGCATCCCGGATCATCCGGTGGCGCAAGCGCTGCTGGCGGCAGTGGACGAGCCTCTGCTATCGGCGACGCTACTGCTGCCCGACGATCCGATGCCCCTCAACGACGCCCACGAGATCCTCGCTCGTCTGGAGCGCCGCGTGGACCTGGTGCTGGACTCCGGGTCTTGCGGGCTCGAACCCACCACCGTGGTCGATCTCACCGGCGAAGTGCCGGAGGTCACGCGGGTGGGCAAGGGCGATCCGACCATCTTTGGAGTGGCGCCTGTAGCATAGGCGGCGCGCCACGACCGTAACCACCCATCCGTATCCGGGAAACTCTCATGTTCGTCGATCGCGTACTGTCGGGGATGCGTCCCACGGGCAGCCTGCATCTGGGCCACTATCACGGCGTACTCAAGAACTGGGTACGGCTGCAAAACGAGTACGAGTGCCTGTTCTTCGTGGCCGACTGGCACGCGCTCACCACCCACTACGACTCGCCCGAGGTGATCGAGGCCAACGTGTGGGACATGGTGATCGACTGGCTCGCGGCCGGCGTCGATCCGGCCCAGGCGACCCTGTTCATCCAGTCGCAGTTGCCGGAGCACGCGGAGCTGCACCTGCTGATGTCGATGATCACACCGCTCGGCTGGCTCGAGCGAGTGCCGACCTACAAGGACCAGCAGGAAAAACTGACCGAGAAGGATCTTTCGACCTACGGGTTCCTCGGCTATCCGTTGCTGCAGAGCGCGGACATCCTCATCTACCGCGCCAACCTGGTGCCGGTGGGTGAAGATCAGGTGCCGCACATCGAGTTCACCCGCGAGATCGCGCGCCGCTTCAACCACATCTACGGCCGGGAACCGGGGTTCCAGGAGAAGGCCGAGGCAGCGATCAAGAAACTCGGCTCGAAGCGCAGCAAGCTCTACGTGGAACTGCGCAAGAAATTCCAGGAGCAGGGGGATGAAGAGGCGCATGCCGCCGCGCGCGCGCTGATCGAGGAGGCGCAGAACCTCTCGATCGGTGATCGCGAGCGACTGTTCGGCTACATCGAAGGCGGCGGCAAGATGATCCTGTCCGAGCCGCAAGCGCTGCTCACCGAGGCTTCGAAGATGCCCGGCCTCAATGGCCAGAAGATGTCGAAGTCGTACAACAACACCATCACGCTGCGCGAAGATGCCGACAGCGTGACCCGGAAGATCCGGACCATGCCAACCGACCCGGCGCGCGTGCGCCGCACCGATCCGGGTGATCCGGACAAGTGCCCGGTGTGGCAGCTGCACCAGGTGTATTCGGACGACAAGACCAAGGAATGGGTGCAGCAGGGCTGTCGCAGCGGGAGCATCGCCTGTCTCGAGTGCAAGCAGCCGGTCATCGATGCCGTGCTGGAGGAACAGAAGCCCATGCGCGAGCGGGCCGCCATGTACCTCGAGGATCCGACCCTGGTGCGCAACATCATCGCCGACGGCTGCGAGCGCGCGCGCAAGCTGGCTTCCGAAACCATGCGCGAAGTGCGCGAAGCGATGGGACTGCGGTACGGCTGATGTTCCTACACCTCCGTTGGGTGCTGTCCACAATACGGAAGCTCTCAGCGCGGAGGACGCGGGGGACGCGGAGGAAAACCAAACCAGCCGTTTTGGGTTTTGACTTCCCCCCGCGTCCTCCGCGTTGAGCCCCTTGGGGTCTTACGTACCGTGCACATGACCGCAGGAGTCCGTGGTCTAATCGCGGCGGGCATTCGCCTGTAGGGGTGGAGGCGATGGAACTAGTGTGGTGGCATTGGGTGGTCCTGGGGGTCGCGCTCGTGATTGCGGAGCTCGCCATCCCCGCCTTCTTCGTCATCTGGTTCGGCTTCGGTGCGATCGTCACGGGGATCTGCCTCGCGGCCTATCCGTCGATGCCGCTCGCCGGGCAGGTGCTGCTGTGGACCGTCTCGTCGCTGGTCTTCGTCTGGCTCTGGTTCAAGGTGTTCAAGACCAGCGTCTTCAAGACCAAGGTGGGCATGTCCACCGGCCAGCTGGTGGGCGAGATCGGCATGATCACCGTGCGCACACAGCCCTTCCAGATGGGACGCATCAAGTTCCAGAAGCCGATCCTCGGCGCCGACACTTGGGAGTGCCGGGCCGACGAGGAATTGAACGTGGGTGACCGCGCGAAGGTGCTGGCCGTGGAAGGCCACATCGTGCGCGTCGCCCGCATGTAGTCGTCATCGAACCCGGGGGGAACGCATGGGAGCTTTCACCGTCGTCGTCATCGCGTTGTTCATCTTCGCGATCGTCACCATCGCCAAGGGCGTGCGGGTGGTGCAGCAGGGCATGGAATGGGTCGTGGAGCGGCTGGGCAAATACCACAAGACCCTCGAGCCCGGGTTGCACATCATCATTCCCTACATCGATCGGGTGGCCTACAAGGTTGTCACCAAGGACATCATTCTCGACATCGAGCAGCAGGAAGTGATCACGCGCGACAACGCGGTGATCCTCACCAACGCGCTGGCGTTCATCAAGGTGACTGACACGGTGAAGGCGGTGTACGGCGTCACCGACTTCTCGGAGGCGATCCGGCAACTGGTGCAGACGACGCTGCGCTCCATCGTCGGCGAGATGGAGCTCGATTCGGCTCTGTCGTCGCGCGATCAGATCAAGGCGCGATTGAAGGAGAGCATCGCCGACGAGGCGATCGACTGGGGCCTGACCGTGAAGTCGGTGGAGATCCAGGACATCAAGCCCTCCGAGTCCATGCAACGGGCCATGGAGCTGCAGGCGAGCGCCGAGCGGGAACGGAAGGCGGCCGTCACGAAGGCCGAAGGCGAGAAGACCGCGATGATCCTGGAATCGGAAGGGCGCCTCGAGAGCGCCAAGCGCGACGCGCAGGCGCAGGTGACGTTGGCCGATTCGGCAAGTCAGGCGATCCAGAAGGTGACGCAGGCGGTGCAGGATCGCGATGCGCCGATGTTGTTCCTGCTAGGGGAGAAGTACATCGCGGCGATGGAGCGGATCGCTTCGTCGAACAACGCGAAGGTGGTGGTGCTGCCGGCGGATCTGCAGGATGCGCTGAAGGGGTTGTTCGCCAAGAGGTGAGGTTGATGTAGGTGCCCGTACCCACCTAGCGGGCGTTACGGGCCCCATCCCTGCCGCGCGGGCGCCGTGTGCCCCCATCCCAACCTCGCGGGCGTTGCAGGCCCCCATCCCAACCTTCCCCCTTCTTCGAAGGGGGAAGGAGTGCCTGCCAAGGGCGCTGCCGCGAGCATGTGCCCTCCCTCCCCGATCGAAACACATGCACTCCCTCCTCCTTCGAAGAAGGGGGAGGGCTGGGGGTTGGGGCAAGCGCTAGCGCTTATTGCGCAGCAGTCGCTGCTGCTCCCGCTGCCACTCGCGCTCCCGTTCCACGTCGCGCTTGTGGTTGCGGCCGCTGCGCTTAACCTCGGCCGGCGGCCGAGGTGAGCCTCCACCGCAAGCTTGCGTGGAACTCAGCGCTTATTGCGCAGCAGTCGCTGCTGCTCCCGCTGCCACTCGCGCTCCCGTTCCACGTCGCGCTTGTCATGCTGCTTCTTGCCCTTTGCTAGCCCGATCTCCAACTTGATCTTCCCCCGCTTGAGGTGAAGATCGAGCGGCACCAGCGTATATCCCGCCCGCTCCACCTGACCGATCAGCTTGCCGATCTCCTCCGCGTGCATCAGCAACTTCCGGGTACGCGTCGGGTCGGGATCGACGTGGGTCGAAGCCGTGGGTAGCGGGCTCACGTGGGCCCCGAGCAGGAACAGCTCGGCACCCTTCACGATGACGTAGGCCTCCTGCAGCTGCACGCGGGCAGCGCGGATAGCCTTCACTTCCCAACCTTCCAGCGCGAGACCGGCTTCGTGCCGCTCTTCGATGAAATAGTCATGGAAGGCCTTCTTGTTCTGGGCGATGCTCATCTCGGCCGTGCCGGGTCAATCTCAATTCGCTATTCTACCGTCCCGATAGCGCGCATCCCGTGATGCGACGCGCTGAACGGAAGACGAAGTCGCGTGATTCGAGTCGAGCGCTCGGTGCTGGTTCACTACACCCCGGAAGAGATGTTCGCGCTGGTGGATGCGATCGAGCAGTATCCGGAATTCCTACCCTGGTGCGGCGGCACCACGGTGGAGGCACGGGACGAGGACCGGACGCGCGCCTCCATCCTCATCGACTACCACGGGGTGAAGAAGCGCTTTTCCACCGAGAACGCGAAGTCGCGGCCGTCGCGCATCGACATGAAGCTGGTGGAAGGCCCGTTTCGCCATCTCGACGGCACGTGGAGCTTCGTTCCCCTCGGGGAACAGGCCTGCAAGGTGGAATTCAAGCTCGACTACGAGTTCGCGAGCCACATCCTCGGCAAGCTGGTGGGGCCGGTGTTCGAGCACATCGCCAAGACTTTCATCGAGGCGTTCGTCGCTCGGGCCGAGAGGGTCTACGGTGCCCGTTGAAGCCGACGCCTTCGAGGTGGAGGTGGTGTACGCCCTCCAGGCGAAGCAGTGGAGCAGGCGAATCGCGCTGCAACCGGGTGCTACGGTGCGAGACGCGATCGAGCGCTCGGGGCTGCTCGCGGCCCATCCTGAACTCGAGGGCACCGACCTCATGGTCGGCGTCTGGAATCATCGCGCTGCGCTCGATACCGCGGTGCGCGCCGACGACAGGGTCGAAATCTATCGGCCGTTGACTGCTGACCCCAAGGAGGCACGCCGGAGGCGCGCCCGCACTTGACGCCCCCTACGACTTGCAGATCTGGTCGGCCTGTTTCTGCGCGTCGGACAATTCCTTCGCGATCTGCTCGTCGCTCAGGTAATAGAGCTGGCCGTTCGCGTCGTAGCGGCCTACGCGGCCGCCGCGCGACAAGCCCAACACGCGGCTCTTGGCAGCCTCGCAGTTCTGCGCCTTCGCTTCGGCTGCCTGCTTCTCTTTCTCGGCCTTCTGCTCCGCCTCCTGCTTCTCCACGCGGCGCTTGCGGAACTCCATTTCCTTTTCCTGGTAGCTCTGCGGTGCGGCGGGGGCGGCGCCGGAACTCGAGGGCGGCGGTGCCTTGATCGTGCCTTCGCACTGCACACCCGCAGGCGGTGCATCGGAGTATTGCGTGCGGCCGTTTGCGTCCTTCCATTTGCAGATGGCGAACGCATGGCTCGCACTCAAGAAGAGGAGGGCGGCGGCGATCTGGCATGCAACGAGACGGGTGTTCATGGTGTTCCTCCGGTGTTGCCGGCGCGAAGCCCCTGGGGCGATCGCGCTTCGTGTTCGGCTTGGGCTATCCCCAAACCGGCGAGTTCTGCGGCGCGTGCGCTCCAGCGCACCGACGCCGCGTAGTCCTTCGAGATGCGGGTGCGCCGTGCTTCGAGCAGGGCGTTGCACGCCGTCAGCCACAGGGCTTCGCGGACGCGGGCCTTGGCCACGGCCACTTCGGCTTCGGCCAGAGCCGCCTCCGCCTGATCTGCGGTTTCGGCGCTGCAAGTCCCTGTCGAAGCTAGCAATATGCCAGCGGCGAGCAGTGTCGTCGGGGAGTAACGCTTGAACGCGGGCAGCGTTGAATCGGGGTTGCGATGCCGGGGGCTCATCGGGGGCCGGAGGGCTGACGACGCGTTGCAGCACGTCGTTCCGCTCGGGAGGTCGATTCTGTATAATAACTTTTTGTGTGAAGGATCAGAAACATGCAAGTGATCCAGAAGGCGCTGACCTTCGACGACGTTCTGCTCGTCCCAGCGCATTCGGAGGTCCTCCCCAAGGACGTCAGCCTCCACACCCGCCTCACCCGGAGCATCCAGCTCAACATCCCCCTGCTGTCGGCCGCCATGGACACGGTCACCGAGTCCCGGCTGGCCATCGCCATCGCGCAGGAAGGTGGCATCGGCATCCTGCACAAGAACATGGCGCCCAAGGCCCAGGCCGCCGAGGTGGCCAAGGTCAAGCGCTTCGAGAGCGGCGTGGTCAAGGACCCGATCACCATCTCGCCCGACATGACCGTGCAGGAGGTGCTGAAGCTGACCCGCCAGTACCGCATCTCCGGCCTGCCCGTGGTACAGAGCGGCCGCGTGGTCGGCATCATCACCAATCGCGACCTCCGGTTCGAGGACAACCTCGACCAGCCGGCCAGCAACATCATGACGCCGCGCGAACGCCTGGTGACGGTAAAGGAGGGCGCGACGCGCGAAGAGGCCATGTCGCTGCTGCACCGGCACCGCCTGGAGCGCGTGCTGGTCATCAACGGCGACTGGGAGCTGAAGGGCCTCATCACCGTGAAGGACATCCTGAAGTCCTCCGAGCACCCCAACGCCTGCAAGGACCAGTACGGTCGCCTGCGTGTGGGTGCGGCCATCGGCGTGGGCGAGGGCACTGAAGAGCGTGCTGCCGCCCTGATCGAAGCGGGGGCCGACGTGATCGTCGTCGACACCGCCCACGGCCACTCGCAGAACGTGCTGGACCGCGTGCGCTGGGTCAAGCGCCACTATCCCAACGCCCAGGTCATCGGCGGCAACATCGCCACCGCTGCCGCGGCGAAGGCGCTGCTCGACGCGGGTGCCGACGGCGTCAAGGTGGGCATCGGCCCCGGTTCCATCTGCACCACGCGGATCGTCGCCGGCGTTGGCGTGCCGCAGATCACGGCCATCCAGAACGTGTCGTCCGCACTCGCCGGCACCGGCGTTCCGATGATCGCGGACGGCGGTGTGCGCTACTCCGGTGACGTCGCCAAGGCCATCGCCGCGGGCGCGGATGCCGTGATGCTCGGCGGCCTGTTCGCTGGCACCGAAGAGGCGCCCGGCGAGATCGAACTGTTCCAGGGCCGCTCGTACAAATCCTATCGCGGCATGGGCTCCCTCGGCGCGATGCAGCAGGGCTCGAGCGACCGCTACTTCCAGGACGCCTCCGACGCCAGCGAGAACAAGCTCGTGCCCGAAGGCGTGGAAGGCCGCGTGCCCTACAAGGGCCCGGTGACCAACGTGATCCACCAGTTGATGGGCGGCCTGCGCGCGAGCATGGGCTATGTCGGTTGCGGCAATATCGACGCCATGCGCTCGCAGGCGCAGTTCGTCGAGATCACCTCGGCCGGCATCAAGGAATCCCACGTGCACGACGTGCAGATCACCAAGGAAGCACCGAACTACCACGTGGACTGAACACCACAGTGAATCGAGACCCCCACAAGAGGCGCCCCACGAAGCGCCTCTTGTTCTTTCCACACCCGACCAACGACGCATGCACGACAAGATCCTGATCCTCGATTTCGGTTCGCAGTACACGCAGCTGATCGCGCGCCGGGTGCGGGAGACCGGTGTCTACTGCGAGATCCATCCCTACGACGTCACCGACGATTTCGTGAAGGCGTTCGGCGCCAAGGGCATCATCCTCTCGGGCGGGCCGAACTCGGTGACCGAGGGCGGAACGCCCCGGGCGCCCGATGGCGTGTTCGCCGCTGGCGTGCCGGTGCTGGGCGTCTGCTACGGCATGCAGACCATGGCCGCACAGCTCGGCGGCAAGGTGCACAACGGGCTCAAGCGCGAATTCGGCTACGCCGAGATTCGTGCGCGCGGCCATTCGCGCCTTCTGCGCGACATCCAGGACCGGATCAACGACGAAGGCCACGGCCTGCTGGACGTCTGGATGAGCCACGGCGACAAGGTCGAGGAGATGCCGCCCGGCTTCAAGGTGATCGCGAGCAACGCGGCGACGCCGATCGCCGGCATGGCGGATGAATCGCGGGGCCTCTATGCGATCCAGTTCCACGCCGAAGTCACCCACACGCTGCAAGGGAAGGCGATCCTCGATCGCTTCGTGCACGAGATCTGCGGCGCCGGCTTCGACTGGAAGATGCCCGACTATGTGGACGAGGCGGTGGGTCGCATCCGCTCGGAAGTGGGCAAGGACGAAGTTCTGCTGGGATTGTCGGGCGGCGTGGATTCCTCGGTGGCCGCAGCACTGATCCATCGCGCCATCGGCGACAAGCTCACGTGCGTGTTCGTCGACAATGGGCTGCTACGGCAGAACGAAGCAGAGCAGGTGATGCAAACCTTCGCCCGCAATCTGGGTGTGAAGGTGATCCACATCGATGCGTCCAACGAGTTCCTTGGACAGCTTGCCGGCGTCAACGACCCTGAGCAGAAGCGCAAGATCATCGGCCGCGTGTTCGTGGAAGTGTTCCAGCGCGAAGCGGCAAAGCTCAGCAACGTGAAGTGGCTTGCCCAGGGCACCATCTACCCGGACGTGATCGAATCGGCCAGCAGCAAGACCAAGAAGGCGCACACGATCAAGTCGCACCACAACGTGGGGGGATTGCCGGAAACGCTGCATCTCAAGCTGCTCGAACCGCTGCGCGAGCTGTTCAAGGACGAAGTGCGCGAGCTGGGCCTCGCGTTGGGACTACCGCGCGAGATGGTGTTTCGTCATCCTTTCCCGGGGCCCGGGCTCGGGGTGCGCATCCTGGGTGAAGTGAAGCGCGAATACGCTGATCTGCTGCGCCGCGCGGACGCGATCTTCATCGAGGAACTACGGGTGCATGGTTGGTACGACCGCACGTCACAGGCGTTCGCGGTCTTTCTGCCGGTACGGTCCGTCGGCGTGATGGGCGACGGAAGAACTTACGAGTTCGTGGTCGCGTTGAGAGCTGTCCAGACGCAGGATTTCATGACGGCCCATTGGGCGGAACTGCCGCACAGTCTGCTGGGGACCGTGTCCAACCGCATCATCAACGAGGTGCGGGGCATCAATCGCGTCGTTTACGACATCTCGGGGAAGCCGCCGGCTACGATTGAGTGGGAGTGAGGGGGCTTGTCCGGGTGATCGGCACCTATTGAGCTCGATTGGCAGAGTCGCCTGCAACTCCAGTCTGTCTCCTCGGATACGGAATTTCGGTGAGAACTGTCGGGTGGGCTGCTGGGCCAGCCTCTCAGGTCGACCCAGAGAGCCGCGCGGGGTCCGGTGATTCGATCAATTCCTGGCACAACAACGCGCCGAAATTTCAGCGCGCCATCTGCCGGGACGGATTCAGAACTGCCAGTAACTCGGCGCCTCGGGCTCCGGGGCGTCCAGGATCGCTGCGCCGCACGAGCGGATCGATCCAGTCCGCCTTGGCCTTGGCCCACTCGATCCATGGCTTCTTCTCGGGTGTGAGCTCGCCGTCTCGGTGGGCTCGATCCTCGACCGCGGCGATGAACTCGCGCAAGCGCATCGCGCGCTGCAGCCGGCTTGCGTCGCGGAACAGGGAGCGCAGCTGACGACGCTCTTCGTTGCGCGCGCGCACCTGTGCTTAGTATCGGGCGCGCGCTTCCTCGTAGGTTCGCCGACGGCGCTCTTCATCTTCCTCTTTCGCGCGCTTCGCTTCGGCAAGACCGACGATGGCGGCGACGCCGCCGCTCAGGCGCGAGTCGATGAAGCTGCGTTCCGTGTCGTTCCACCTTTGTGACGGCCACGATCCCACCGTGAGCGTCAGCCGTCCGGTGGGATGCCAGTCGAACTGCGGGATGTTCGGATACTCTCCCCGGGCACCCACGCGGAAGGAGTCGTAGTACCGGTCGCGTGCACGCACCTCTGCGAGTGTCGGTGTGTGGCTGGTTCGCGTGACCTGTTCGACGATTGAGATCGACAGGGTTGTGCCGCCACCGACCAACAGAGTTTGCCCCTTCTCGTCGTCCACTCGCGCTGTGAAGCCGCTGGGCTCGAGTGCCTTGAGCAGCGTGTCCGCCAACCGCAGGGCGCGATCGAGCGCGTTCCTCGTCACCTGCAGGTCGAGCACCTTCGGCGCACTTCTCACGCCCGCCAGGCGATCCCAGCCGTCGCGCCGCTTCAGGCGCGCCGCCGCCGCCCGCACCAGCGGGTGCGGGTCGACGAGTTCGTCGAGCACGCTGAGGTTCGGCTGGCTTTCCCGGGTCTGCTGGAGGGCGTCACGGACGCGCGCGTGCGTGGGCGCCTCCTGTTCGGTCAGCGGTATTGGCCCGGAGAGGCCGCGCGCGCCCGCGGGGAGGGAGGGCAACGGCACCTTGCGCGTGGGTCGGCCAGCTTTGACGTTCGCCCAGTAGCCGCGCGGCGGCACAAGAATGCCGAGCTTCTTGCAGATCTTGACCAGCCCCACGTCCGACAGGCCATAACGGGGCGCGACGACCGTCACCGCGTCCGTCCAGACCTCTTCGTACAGTGCCTCCCGGCTGACTGGGGTGCCTTGGCGTCTCATCGCATCTCTCCTAGCTCGAGCCGGAGGCCGCCCTTGGTGGCGGCTCCCCGGTAGATTGCAGATTTGCTGTTCAGCAAATATTGCCCTTAGATCGAATATTCGGTATGGTGGCCATATTTACTGCACAGCGAACCTAGGCGGTGACCATGCTTCAGGCGCAGGCGAGCGAACGGGAGCTGATGGACCAGTTCCTCGCGGCACTTCGGTCGCTGCCCGAGGTGCAGGCCGAACTCGAACGCGCCGCTGCGCCGGACCACGACGCCCAGCTTGCGCTCGACGTTGCTGGCAAGCCCATCCACGCGCTCGTCGAGGTGCGGAAGGCCGTCTTCCCGCGCGACGTCCGTGAGCTCGCCTGGCGGATCAGGGACCTCGCCCGTCAGCAACCCGCAGGCGAGAGCGGCGGCGAGACGCTGGCGGTCCTGATCGCCGATTCCATCTCGCCGGGGGCGAAGGAGCTGCTTCGAGCCGAGCGCGTCGGGTACTACGACAGTGGCGGCAGTCTCTACCTGCCGGCCCGGGGGGCCTACCTCTACGTCGACAAGCCGCCTCCCAAGTCCTTGTCCCGGTCCATGCGGTCGTTGTTCACAGGGCGGCGCGCGCAGGTTCTGCACGGCATGCTGATCCGCGATCAGGACTGGCTCGGCGTGAAGGACCTGGCCGAGCTGACGCTGGTTTCGCCGGCGACGGCGTCCCAGGTGCTTTCCGAGGTGGAGCGCCTCGACTGGCTGGAGTCGCGCGGGCAGGGGCCGAGCAAGCAGAGGCACCTTCGGGCCCCCGCGGCGCTGCTCGATGCCTGGGTGAAGCAGCTGGGCGCGATCCGGCTCCCGGCGCTGCGACGCTACTTCGTGCCCGCGATGAAGCCCGAAGGCCTGATGGAGCGCCTCGGCCAGGTTTGCGAGGCGCGCGGCGTCGAGTACGCCGTCAGCTTCGAGGCGGCCGCGCAGCGCTACGCGCCGTTCCTGTCGGCGGTCTCGCAGGTTCGATGCCGACTGCCGGCGGGATCGGGGGCCGATGCCGCGATCGCCGACCTGGGGGCGCGCGTCGTCAGCGAGGGCGCGAATCTCGCCGTCATCGAGGCGAAGTCGTCCGGCGATCTGCTCTTTCGGGAGCGGGTCGGAGGTGTCTGGCTGGCCAGTCCGATCCAGGTCTACCTCGACCTCCTGCGGGGCGAGGGACGAGCCAAGGAGATGGCCGAGCACCTGCGCCGAGAAAGGATCGGCTTCTGATGGCCAAGCCTGCGACGCTGGACGGGTACAGAGACGAGTACACGCTCGACTGCGAACGGGTGCTGGTGACGTTGCTGCGGGGACTGGGACCGTGGAAGGACTCGGTCTATCTGGTCGGCGGCCTCACGCCGAGGTATCTCGTCCCCGCGCGCCCGCCAGTCGTGCCCGCGCACGCCGGCACGCTGGATGTCGACATCGTCATCGACCTGCAGATCCTGGCCGACACCGAGGCGTATCACACGCTCGAAGAGAACCTCAAGCGCATGGGGTTCGAGCGGGCCGAGAACGAGCAGGGCGTCAAGCTCTCCTGGCGGTGGCAGACCCGGACCGAGCACGGTGCGCTGATGGTGCTGGAACTGTTGGGCGACGCGCCGCAGATCGCCGGCGGGCGCGTGCAGCCGCTGTCGACGGAAGGCACGATCTCGGCGCTCAACATCCCGCACTCGTCGATCGTCTTCGACCTGTACCAGGTGGCCGAGATCCGCGCCGAGTTGCTCGGCGGGAACGGGGTGGCGACCGAGCGCGTGAAGCACGCCGACATCGTCAGCTTCACCTGCCTGAAGGCGTTCGCGTTCGATCAGCGCTTCGAGCGCAAGGACGCCCACGACTTGGTCTACTGCATCGAGCATGCCCCGGAGGGGCTGGACGCCGTCGTCGCGGCCTTCGCCCGGGCGCTTGCGGGCAAGCACGCAGCCGTGGTCCGAGAGGCGCTGGACATCCTTCGACGACGCTTTGCCGACGAGGAGGCGACCGAGGGCTATCGCAAGGACGGACCGGTCTCGGTGGCCAAGTTCGAGCTGGGCGAGGGCGACGAACCCGAGCAGCGCGAGGCGAGGACGCTGCGCCAGCGCGAGGTGAGCGACATGATCGGTCGGCTCCTGGCAGGGATCGGGTAGCGCCTGGGGCGATGAGATGCTGATACGACCTCGTTGAGAACTCTGTTGTTGCCGAGCTAGAGCGAAACAGGGAAACATGGGTGACTTCAAAGAGCAGTTGGCTGCGATTCGGTCGTCGGTGCCGAAAGCGCCAACATCGGATTCGCCAACCGGAACGCCATCTCCGACTGCGCCCAGGGTGAAGAATGCGGGCGCAGGAGAGCGGCCGCAGCATCAATTCACTGGTGACGCCCTGTTGAGGAAGTGTTTGGAACGTCTTCCTCTCCTTGGACGCATTGAGAACTTCGACGCAAACCGAGGCTTTGGCTTTGTCGCTACAGGTGGCCGGAGCCTCTTCTTTCACGTGTCCGGATGGCTTCCCCCCAGTACCGACCGGGTTGCCCAGGATCTTTGCAACCGATCTCTTGCCTACGCGATCGGATCGTCCGACAAGGATGGGCGTCCGTGTGCCATTCAGTGGGCTCTGACCGATGACGTTGCGTGGCCGAACGGCGAAGTACCTCGGAGCCAATCCCAGCTCGACGACGTTCGGGCCAAGTGGTTCGAGCAGCAGGATCTGCCACGCCTCCTGGAGGCCGTGTCCGCCAATTGGTACAAAGGATTCTTGAAGGACAGCAAGCCGTCATCCGATCTGATCGATTCGGTGCTGGAGAGAGCGGTATTGAGTGGCCTGCGATCTCTCCCTCCAGAGGAATGGCGGCGCCGGAAAGTTCGTGACGCCCTTCAAGTCGGCCGCTACTCGTTCCTGAGCAAATGGGATTGGACGGCCCATGAGCAAGCTCCTCTGACCCTCTTGCGAACGTTTTCTGCGGAACAGCTGGTTTCGCTCGGCCCACCACGCTTCCAATGGCTGACCTCGGTCACTGTCGAATCGAAACCGACGCTCGTCGAGTGGGCGCTCAGGGCGTCGTTGGATGCAACGCAGGCGCAGGAATGGAGAGCAGAGCTTCGGCGTAACCATCCTTGGGATGCCGATGTCGCATCCTCGCTTCTGGCTTCGACTTGGCAGCCGACAGCGCTCGGCGTCGAGTGGATTCAGAGACTGACCGTTTCGAGTCGGTTCCCGGCCTCTCAAATCGAGAGCCGCGTGAATGGAAATCCAGACGAAGCAGAGCTCTGGATGACTTGTCTGCCACCCGACACGCAGTTCGAACTCCTCGTGACTCGATACACATCGCGTGACGAGCTGGTGCACCACATTGCCACCAAGGACGATCCAGAATTGGCGCGAGCGGCGCTACGCGCTAACTCCCTTGCAATCGATATCGAATCGGATGGCGAGAGGCTATGGGAGATCGGCACGGCCACGTGGAAGACGAAGTCCTCCCTGTTGTCTCGTAGCGACGCACCTGGCCGATCGCCCGAGGCGATGCAGGCTCTCGCCCAGGAGATCGGGCGCGCAATGGTTGTCGTCGGTCACAACATCCTTGCGTGGGATTGGCCGATTGTGTCGCCCCGGCTTTCAGAAACGGATCACCCGGTCTTCTGGGACACGCTGCTCGTCGCTCTCATGCTTGACCCATGGGAGGCTTCGCATGCTTTAGGAGGCTCCCACCGCGCGGATCAAGATGCTCGGGACGCTTTCCGGCTGTTTGAGGCTCAGCTAGAGCGAATCGGCGGAAACATCGCACTGGGGCTGCTGTCCGGGGACATTCAGAGCACCGCGGTGCTGATGAGAGCACTTGGCGAGCGATTGCAGTCGCTGGCCTGGGCTCCCCCATCGCTTCCGCCGGAACTGGTTTCGCATCGAAAGACGTGGAGTCCGTCCCGGACATTGATAGTCCATCGACACTGGATCGAGCGCTTCGCGTGGGTTTCCGGTGTGGGCATCGTTTCCGCCGATGACGAAGCGTCATTGGGTGTTGAACAACTACCCGTAGACGAGCGGGCCTTTAGTGGAGCCGCGCAGGCCGCGCTGGATGACGACCCCTTCGCTATCGCTTTGAGCGGTGTGCTGAGAAAGGCCTCGGCTAGCGGTATTGCCGTCCGGTTGTCGATGTTGCCGCTGTGGCTTCGGGAAAGGCCGCACCTGGGCTCTGCGATTCTTTCGGCGACATCGGGTCGGGGAACTCAAGGCAGCGAGCTCACAGTCGCACCCTATCCGACGCGGGCGACGTGGTACGCACGGATTCGCTTCGAGGAGTTCGTCTTATTGGATCCCCCGGAGTCATTCTTCTTAACTGATGCAGGCTGGTCGCGAGCCAGCGAGCTACCCAGGGCGGCGCAGCCGCAAGTACTTCTCGGAGGCGACGCCCCGGGAGCGGGTAGCCAGTACCGAATCTGCCTCGATGAGGACCCGCTCATCGAGCTGTGGGTGTCGCTGGACCCGGCGGCCCAGCGGCTCTCCAAATCGGGACTGTGCTTCCGCACGGTGAAGACCGTCGATACGCTTCGGAGCGATAGCCTTTCCGTCGTTCGTACAGCGCCCAATCTGCGCACGAGGCCACGTCTTCTAGTGCGCGACGAGACAACCCTGTACCCGGGGGCGCAAGACCAGGCGAGCTATTGGAAGGCGGTCATTGGGGGACTTCGTTCGATCGCTAGCAAGCAGCCCGCCGGGACGGTCTGCATCCTCTTGATCGGCAGCTCTGCATCGGCCGAGCTTGTAGCCCTCCTCGACCAATGCCTTTGCGAACTTTCCATGGCTTCGCCTCATGCCGATCATCATTCTCGTAGGGATCGTCTCGGGAAAGCGGCTTCGGTCCTGGGCGGATGCGTCGTGGATTTGGTGGACGCGTGGTCCGACTGGCATGCGCTCGCATCAGAATCGGGAGTTCCTCTCTGTCCGGTAGTCGAATGCTTGCCGATTTCCGACTGGTTCGCCGCAGGACCGCGAGAATCGGCCAGCGAAGACGTGCCCGGTGATGGCGCTGCCGATCTCGATGAACTGGACAGCGAACGCGATGAAATCGATACCGCAGAGGACGATATCGAGAACGCTGGAAACGATGGCCCCCTGGAAGCGCCGCTGCTGGTCAGTGGCGCCAACATCGCGGCGCGCATTCCCGAACTCTGCAAGGCCAACCTAGCGCTCTGGTTGCGCCAGTCAGGCATGGCGGAGTGTTCGGAGACATGCGTGATTCTGGACCCGCGACTCTCGCCGCGTCATCGGGATATCCGCCAGCTGTTTGAGTGCTTGGATTGGAAGGAGCCCGCCGTCTCCGAGGAGCAACAGGAGTCGATCGGCCACCTGCTGGAACCGCTAGATGTGAAGCGCGAAGTCGCGCCCAGCGACTACGAATCGATGCGTGTGTTCTTGGAAAAGCACTGGAATCCAGGGAAACAACCTGGGGACCCGACGTGGATTGCAGGCTTTCGCGAAAGCACCCAACGTCCTGCCATCGAGGCAATTCGAGACCGCGCCGCCGATGTTCTCGTCACTCTTCCAACTGGGGAAGGAAAGTCGGTCCTCTTCCAGGTGCCGGCGCTTTGCAGGGGTCTACGGACTCGCCGTTTGAGCATTGTCATTTCGCCCCTTCGTGCGTTGATGCGCGATCAGGTCCAGCGCCTTTGGCAGATTGGTTTCCATCAGTCTGTGGACTATCTCACGGCCGACCGCCCCATTCACGAGATAGACGACGTCTATCAGGGAATTCTGGATCACCGGATCGTCTTGCTCTACGTCGCTCCGGAGCGGTTCCGGAGCAGACAGTTCATCGACGTCGTGGATCGGCGATTCGCCAGCGATGGCGCGTTCGAGTACGTCATTTTCGATGAGGCGCACTGCGTCAGTCAGTGGGGATATGAGTTCCGGCCGGATTACTTCTTCGCCCTCAACTCGATTTGCTCGAAGTACCGCTCGCCGGATTCCGCCGAGAAGACTCCGATATTGCTATTTTCCGCGACTGTCACAGCGGCCAACAGGGAGCATCTTTCAGACTTGATCAGGGGCAAAGCGGATAGCCCTGGCGGCCGATATCTCGAACTCAAAGCGAGGCCGGCGCAATACTTTCATCCGATTCGGAGCCACATCGAGATTCGACCGGCAGCCGTTCCGGGGCGAATCAATTCCAAGCCCAAGGCAGACTGGCCAATCGGCCCCAGGCTTGAAATCATCATCAGTCTCATCGAAGACGCGCGGCAGAACAGCCGGCGCACCGGACAGAGGAGTGCCCTGATTGTATTCGTGTCTCGACGCGACCATGCTGAGCAGTTGTCCTTCCTCATCGGAAGAACGGTCGCCGGTGCAGTCGATTATTTCCATGCAGGCCTCGATTCGGAGACTCGTGAGGACGTCTATCAACGCTTTCTCGCCGGGTCCATTGATGTGTTGGTGGCCACGAAGGCGTTCGGGATGGGCATGGACATACCGCACATTCACTGGGCCGTTCACCTCGCGCCGCCAGCCTTCTTGGAGGACTACCTGCAAGAGGTGGGCCGCATCGGACGGGGGGAGAGGGAGCGCAAGAATGCTGAGCTTGATCGTCTAACAGCCTTTTTGCTGTCGTCTGCCGAGGACTTCGAGACAAATCGCACCTTCATACAGCGGAATCGTATCGAGCTTCGACAGGTTTCGGATTTATATGGCGCCATCCGGGACCACGCCAAGCTGTCGGAGGACGGCGTGCTTGTAGCCATGATGCCGGATGCCGGTTTCGCCATGTTCGATACTGCCGCGAAACGGCGTGCTGGCTGCGTTCAGGCCAGAAAGATGTTGTTTTGGCTCGAGCGTTTAGGACGGGTGGAAGTCTTGGCCATGATGCCTGGTCTTCTACCTGTCAAGCTGAACTTCAATCAACTTTCCATGATCGCCGAGACGGAACTGGGTTCGCTCGCCGACGTGGCGAGACTTCTGCATTCCGTTGCCGAAACTCAAGCCTCGGCAGCGGGCATTGAGCCCGCGGTCCGCGCAGCTCCCGGCCGGGAGGGGCGGTCCGTTATTGAGCGACTCGTCGATGGCTTGACGAGTCTCGTCGGCATGCTTCTTGGGTCGCCAAGATGGCCTGAGCCATCTAATCTGCCGCGACAGAGCTCAACGGCCTCAGTATCGCGGTCACTCAAGCCCGACGGGGAGGCGGTCATCAACCTAGGGCAGATCTGGCGGGACACATCACTGCCGCATATCGACGACGTGCTGTCGACGGTAGCGGAACTTGAAGACCGCAAGGCCCTTGAGGTGATAAGGAAGATTAGCTTCAGCCGTCGGCGGTTTTCACATGCCACCTCGTCGGAGATTGAGCAACTCTTCGATGCGCTCAGAGATGCTGCAATTCAAATCGTAAAGGCGCTTCGAAAGGAGTCTCAGTACATCATCAACTTCGAGATGCTTGGCGAAGGCCTGCCGGCGGCCGCGTCATCCGGTGAATTTGCCGACGTTCGCGAGGCCTTCGAGCGTGCCGTGTGCTATCTGCTCCGCTCCGCCGGCGTAAGAATCCGTGACCGCTCTAAGGATACCAGTCGCGAGCTGATCGCCACTCTAGGTCGGCGGCAGACGGGCAATGTCGAAGGAAGGATAGAGGCGGCGGTAAGGGCGACCCGTGCTCTCTGGGGGGAGTTCGTTCCCGTATTGCAGTCGGAAGAGCGCGTCATCGCGATTTCCAAGCTTCTCGTTGCAACTCGCGGCCACGCTCCGAGTCGTCGGTTTCGGGAAGGCGATCTGCGCCGCCACCTAGGATTGCTAAGCGCGCTGAGGTTGATCAGCGTGTCGGAGTCCCTCGTTCCCATGTCGTACGTGCTTGGTGTTCACAGGACCGAGGAGACGCTGGACGAAAACGACCATCCGGAAGTTTGGGCGGAACTGGGCAAGGTCAATCGTTTGACGGAGTTGCGCAGCGATGCTATCGAGATCTTCGTGCATTTGCCTGCCGAGGCTAGGGACCAATTTATCGAGGGCTATTTCAGGCAGACCAATTCGGACGAACTGGAATCGTTCCTGACCGAGCAGCTCGGTCAGATCGATGAACCCGACGCCGGTAAGTTCATCGAAGAGAAGCGCGAGCAGTTGCAGGCAAAGGCGGTAGATAAGTTCCTTGAGCGCTACACAGTCGAACCCGAGGAGCCAAACCAGTGGCTCGCCATAACACATCCGTTCGATCGAAACCTGCTGGTGAATGCCGGCCCCGGCTCCGGGAAAACGTCAGTTCTTATCGCGCGCCTCGCACACCTGATCCGGTTCCAGCACATACGGCCCGAGGAGATTCTGGTTCTTGCCTTCAACAGGGCAGTAGTCTTCGAGATTCGCGCACGGATTAGGGAATTGTTCGGAAGACTTGGATATGGTGCATACGTACGCCGACTTGACGTCGCAACCTTCCATAGCTATGCAACGCGTCACCTTGGCAGGTTGCCCAACAATACGAATGACTGGAACAAGGATCGAGCGACGCTTCTACATCAATTCGCCGATCGGTTAGAGGCAGATGCGGCGTTCAGAGCAACTGTCACCGGCGGCCTGCGTACTTTGCTGATCGATGAGTTTCAGGACGTCAACGAGGACATCTACGGAATCATAAGTCTGCTCTCGTCGGCTGCGGGCCGTCGGACCGGAGTGATGGTTATCGGAGATGACGATCAAGACATTCTGGGCTGGAACCGGTCTGGCGGTGAGTCGTCGGATGTGTATTTCAGACGATTTATTCGAGACTATTCGCTCGCAGAGCGGGACATCCTCGCATTGTCAGTCAACTTCCGTTCCGGGCCGCAAATCGTGGCCCAGACGCAGGAGTTCATCAGGCATTTCTTTAATGACCGAGAGGGGCGCTCTCCGCGCCTGAAGACAGGTGCATTGCGGGCAGCAAGCTGGGCAGATCCGGCGTCTGTTGACGCACGGGTCTTGGACGCGAGCGGCTTCGCTGCCGCATTGGAACGTGTGCGAAGCGAAATGGCGAAGGGCGCGGCAAGGCGCGCGAACGCCGTCGCTATCTTGTGCCGGACTAACCACGAAGTAGCACTTGCCTATCACGCGCTTCTTCCGTGTTGCCCAGACCTGGTAGTTCAGAACAGCGTCAGCTACCCGATCTCGCGGATGCGGCATCTGGGTCTGTGGGTGGACCTGCTCAAAGAGGAGGTGGCGCAGCGCGGCGATCGCCCACTCTCCGAGTCGATCTTTGAGGCCGTCGAGGTTGCTTACAGCACCTCAAGTATCGCCGAGGTAAAGAGGCCGAGGATCGACGATATCAGTCCTCGACAGTTGTGGGACTTGTGTGGCCGGGAATCGGCGTATCCCTATCTTTCCCACTTGATCGAGTTCATAGAGAGCGTCGACTCCGAGGATATCGTCCGCTTGATGGGACGTCGGGAGCGGCCGTCGAGGCCCCCTGTGGTATCCACGATTCACAAGGTCAAGGGCCTGGAGTTCGACGAGGTGATTGTCTTGCCGTCGTCGGCGGGATTCTTCGCGAGCTCTGGGAAACCTCTGCTCGGAAGCGCGGCCGAAGAGGTCCGCCTTCAGTATGTCGCGATGACACGCGCGAAGACCAGAGTCGAATACTTCATCGGCCCGCGTGAACGCAGCTGGCTTTCTGTTCAGGCCTTTCCGGCCGATGTAGGAAGCGGGAAACTGCTCGACGGCAGCCCAAAAGAAGTCGGCATAAGCTGGGCGTGGGAGACGGCTGGACGATACAACCCCGACGCGGAGCAAACGCTGGCGTACATCCAAGAGCGAGTCCGGGTCGGAGATCGCCTATGGGTGGAGGGATACGACGGACGTAGTCTCTTCCATCGTGACGAATCGGGAAGGGCACGCCAAGTGGGGCGTATAGCGAAGGACTTTGGATCAGGCAACCAGACCAGTGATCTCACGGTCAGCGCCGTGCTTCGATGCGCCTTTGACGGAAAGCAGTATTTCGGGGGTACGACCGCGAGATCTGTCGTCAAAAAGGGGTGGGGCCTGGTTGTCTTGGCAAGCGGCGTACTGCGGGTGGTCTCAGGCGATGGTTCCGCGGCAGATCGACTCGCCTAATTAGGGCCGGGGCAAGCTCGTCGCAGCGACTCTCGTCCTGACCTTCTTCGGGATCCGTACTAAGCCATCACGGATCAGTCCGTCGATCTCGGATTGCGCGCGGCACTTCGATGGGCACCGGCCCGTCCTCGGTGAGCACGGTCTTGGCGCTCACGCCGTTGCGATGATTGGTGGCTTCTTCGGGCTTGGCGCTCCCGGGCGTGGGTAGCCCAGGTGGCGGCTCAGCTCCGCCCCCAGGGCGCGCTCGATCATGTAATGACCCACTGAAATCCTGCTCAGGTCACAATCCCGAAAGGACGACGACATGAGCACAGTGATGGAAGACGAGATCAAGCGGTGGACGGCCAAGCGAAAGGCGGCGCTGGTGCTGGAGATCATCCAGGGCAAGACGACGGTGGCCGATATGGCGCGACGATCTGCGTGAGAGACGCGCGACAAACAAGATGAGAAGGACTGTCGCGGTCGAAGGATGATGCCGGCGTTGATTGACGCTGGCAAGCGTCACGCGGGTGGATGTTTGTCGCG